>JADMIO012752762.1_pt1 | contig 78042 bp, 63 predicted proteins | sample 8958161 | NCBI WGS metagenome assembly JADMIO01 (sample SAMN16585339, study PRJNA669376) | soil metagenome | isolation source: Crop rotation soil | place: USA: Cullars Rotation, Alabama | collected 2011
CTTTCCCCGCCGCCGGCGCGGCGCCAGCGGTCGCGGGCTTGGCCTGTGCCGCGGCGGCACGCTGCTGTTCCTGGGCCTCGGCCAAGCGGCGCTTCTCCTCCTGGGCCTGCTTCTTCCAGTCGGTATCAATATGCAATGACGGCTGTTCTTCTGCCATGCGCGCAATTCTCGATTTGCGCCCAATGATTTGCAAGGTGCAATTCACAACCCCTTTTCAATTTCCCCCAAGGTCACTACGATGCTGGGCTCGCACCGCATGGCGGTTGCGCGAGAATTGATCAGGACAATCACCCGAGGATGTCATGTCTGAGAACCAAGCCGGTGTTGCGGAGCAGGGGCAGGATACGGAAGCGGAAAAGGAGCCGGAGTTTGTTTATCCGGTCAAGGTCGAAGAAATCGGCCCCGCCGCCAGGCGCGTCACGGTCGAGATCCCGCGCGAGCGCATCGTCGCCAAACTCGATGAGCAATATAAGGAACTGCGCCAGCAGGCGGCAGTGCCCGGATTCCGCGTCGGCCATGCGCCCCGCAAGCTTCTGGAGCGGCGATTCAGCGAGGATGTAAAAGACCAGGTGGCCAGCACCCTGGTTCGCGAGAGCTACGCGCAGGCGCTGGAGAAAAATAAAATTGAGGTCATCGGCGAACCGGAATTTGCCAACAAAGAGGCAATGAAGCTTCCTGACGAAGGCTCGCTCAACTACACGTTTGAAGTCGAAGTCTCGCCAAAGATCACCGTTCCCGATTTTGCCAGCATGAAGGTGAAGAAGCCAAAGATCACTATCACCGAGGCGAATGTCGATCAGGCGATGCAGAATCTCCGCGAGCAACAGGGCACGCTGATTCCCGTCGAAGACCGTAGCGTCGAGAGCGGCGACTATTTAACCGCCGACGTGCATATTAAGGTCGATGGAGCGGTCGTCGGCCATCAGCACGATGGCCAGGTCGTTGCCCGCGGCGGCCGGATCGCCGGCATTGAGGTGGAAGACCTCGACAAGCAGCTTGCCGGCGCCAAGCCGGGCGAGACGCGCACGATCAATACCAGGGCCCCCGACACGCACTCCAATGAAAAGATGCGTGGCAAGGACGTGCAGATCGAAATCGCCATCAAGGACATCAAGCGGCTGGAATTGGCCGAGATCAATGCGACCTTCCTCGAAGACCTTGGCTTCGATAACGAACAGGAGCTGCGCGATGCCCTGCGCGAGCAGATGGAGGAGAAGATCAACTCCGACATCCAGCAGGCGATGCGCGAGCAGGTGAACCGGTTCCTGTTGGAGAATACACCGGTCGATCTGCCTTACAAAATGTCCAGCCGGCAGGCGGATCGCGTCGTGAGTCGGCGTGCGTTGGACCTGATGCAGCGTGGCATGCCGCGCGAGCAGGTGCAGGCCAATCTTGAGCGGCTGCGCACCGGAGCGGCCGATGAAGCGATCCGTGAGCTGAAGCTTTTCTTCATCCTCCAGAAGATTGCCGCGGATATGGAAGTGGACGTGAACGAGGGAGAATTGAATGGCCGGGTGGCGATGCTCGCCGCCCAGCGCGATCAGCGTCCCGAGAAGCTGAAGCAGGAAATGCAAAAGGAAGGAAGCCTGGCCGATTTGTACGTCCAGATGCGCGAGCAAAAGGCGGTAGACAAAATCCTTGAGAAGGCGCAGGTTGAAGATGTCGAGATGACCCCGCAGCAAGGCGAAGCCGCCGCCGCCCCGGCGGTTGCCGATGCGCCCGCCGCGCAGGGTGAGGCAGCGCCGCAGGGATAATGCAAATGGCGTGCTTTGTGTACAAGCACCGCAGAAGTAAATTCTTGATCTAGAGTAAAACCGTCATCCAGAGGAGGCTTGCCGACGAAGGATCTTGCTGCGGAGCTGAATTTCTTTCCTCCGAAGCAAGATCCATCGTCGGCAAGCCTCCTCTGGATGACGTATTTGTAGGGTCCGCCTGGCGGACGCGGAGCGCGGGAGTTGCGGCGCCTGACAACGCGTCCGCTAAGGCGGACCCTACGAGCCTCGCTTTGAGTACCGGTTCATGTCCAAGATTAGCGCACCCAAAGGAACCGTAGACCTCCTTCCGGCCGAAAGCTGGAAATGGCAGCTCGTGGAGCAAATCGCCCGCGACACCGCCTCGCTCTATCACTTCGCGGAAATCCGCACCCCCGTCTTCGAGCACACCGAGCTTTTTCATCGCGGCGTCGGCGAAGCCAGCGACATCGTCAACAAGGAGATGTACACGTTTGAAGACCGTGGCGGTCGATCGATCACGCTCCGCCCCGAAGGGACGGCCGGCGTCGTACGCGCGATGATCGAAAGCGGTGCGCTGAATGACCAGGGCGCTCGCGCCAAAGTCTTTTATATTGGCTCCAATTTCCGCTTCGAGCGACCGCAGGCCGGTCGTCTCCGCCAGCACCACCAATTCGGCGCTGAGGCTTTCGGCGTTGCCGATCCTGAGCAGGATGTAGAGTGCATTCTGCTCCAAATGGACTTCTATCGCCGATGTGGCGTGAAGGACCTGGAACTCCAGATCAACAGCCTCGGCGACCGCGAAAGCAAGCAGCGTTATCGCGACGCGCTGGCTGCGTATCTCACGCCCAAGCTGGCGCAGCTCAGTGAAGATTCCCAGCGCCGGCTCACGCAGAATCCCCTGCGAATCCTCGATAGCAAAGACCCGCGCGACCAGGAAGCCTGCCAGGGATCACCCCCTGCGGCGGAAAGTCTCTCTGATAAGAGCCGCGCGCACTTCGAACGCGTGCAGACGCTGTTAACGGACGCCAAAATCCCCTACCGCGTCAACGCCAATCTTGTGCGCGGATTCGATTACTATTCAGAGACGCTCTGGGAAGTCACCGCCGGTGGCCTTGGCGCACAAAACGCCATCGGCGGCGGCGGACGCTATGACAACCTCGTCGAACAACTCGGCGGCCGCCCCACCCCCGGCGTCGGCTTCGGCAGTGGGATCGAACGCCTGCTGCTTGCACTCGAAGGCCAAGGCGTTTCTCTTCCGCGCGCCGAGAACAAATTAGTCTGGCTCATCAGCCACGGCGATGTTGCCCGAGCCGAAGCCTGGAAACTCATGCTCGAACTTCGTGCGGCCGGTATTCGATCCGACATGGACACCTCGGGGCGAAGCGTTAAAGCCCAGTTCAAACTCGCCGATCGCGAAGTTGCGGCCTTTGCTCTAGTCATCGGTGAAAGCGAACTTCAGAATCGGCAGGTGGTGCTTAAAGATCTAAAGACAACCGAGCAGACAACGGTGTCGCGGGATGATCTTATTGCGAAGCTGCAAAGAGTTACTTCCGCGTAAATCGTTTGCAGTCGCTACGTCGCGAGACGATCGGGGCGTGGTCACTTTAGTGACCATGTAATCACGACGACGCTCTGTCATGGTCACGAAAGCGATACCCCCCTACGCTACAGTTTCCAAGGTCCCCGGAACAATCTCGGTGAGCGGATGAATCCCCTCTCCCACCGGCTTTCCAAGCTTATCGATCAGCGGCGCAACCAGTGACGAAATAAGCATCATCGCACCCAATGTCGCAAATGGGGCCTGATATGCAAGCGGACGCGCCGCGTTCAATCCCATCCAATCTGTCCAAGTCCCCATGACCCACGGACCCGTCCCTGCGAATGTGCCGGCAATGGTCAAAAACAATCCGACGACCCGCCCCCGCACATTGGCCGGGATGCGCTCCAGAATCCCAGCATCAGTGATCGCGTAGCTTCCCAGTTGGAATCCCTGAAACACGCATAGGATCGCCAGCACCGAAGCGCGCGTTCGAAAAAACGGAACGCAAGCGATGGCGGCGCCCGCGGCGATCAGCACGACCGTCAAGCCGCGCAGGCGCCACCGGCCCGGCGTGAGCCAGACCGCCAGCGGGTTGGATATGACGCCGGTCAGCATCATCGTGCCAATGATCAAGCCGGTGTCCTTCAAGTTGATCCGCATCGCCTTTTGCAGATAAATGCTCGTCAGCGATATCGATGCAACGCCGGCAAAATCGCGACAGGCAAGGATTGCCGCGATGGAGCTGATGCGCCATCGCAGTTGCTTTCCCAGCGGCGGATGGACCGTTTTGGATTCCGTGCCCGCCAGTGGCGCAGGCCGCGCTTCGCGCGCGAGCAGCAGAAAAAGTATTCCGGCGACCAACCCGGCTAATCCCAGTTCGACGCACGGCCGCTGCCAATTGGCAATGGAATGCCATTTCCAATGTGCGGCCTGGGCGCGCCATCCCGCATACTGCGGCCCAGCGAAAAAGCCGAGCCCCGAACCCATGCCGAGCAATCCGATTGCCATGCCCGGCGATCGCGGAAAATGTTCCGGCACAAGCGCGTTTGCCGCTGGATGGAAAAACGTGCCCGCAATTCCTGCGAACACCGCCAGCACAATCAGCGTTTCATAGCTGCGGGTCAGCCCCATGCCCGCGATGACCACCGCATTCAGCACCAGCCCCCAGCCAAGCATTCTTTTGCGGCTGACGCGATCGGCCATGACCCCGGCGGGATAACTGAGGATGGCGTAGACCATGCCATAGACGGTGACGATCGCCGCCGCCCATTTAACGCCGGGCAGATGAAGATCGTCGCGGATAAGAAGGTACAGGGGTACGAGCATTGCGCCATACGCATGCGTGAATGCGTGTAGAAGCGCGGCCAACACAAGTGTGGTAATCGCAGCAAACCCGCCGGATCGGATGGACATAGGCCGGAATTATAGGCCAAGCGGGCGGGACAGCGACCGACGTTGCAAAAGTGATCTCAAACCTTCGTCGCCGGCACGTTACTTATTAAGGGAGAGCCCGCTTTAAGTGGCTAAAGATTTGGCGGGATTTGCATGGAAAGCCGAACTCTCAGACGGCGCACGGGTAGCCATTTTTTTAAGGAGTGTGGGTAATATGAGTCTGAGCCAACTGCTTTCTCGATCGACCCTGCTGTTGCGGCGGCTGGCCATGCCGCTGCGCAGCATTGGCCGCCGGCAAATTGTTGCATGCATCGCGGCGGCTGCGTTCCTCTGGGGAGCGGGGGATAGTCGGCCGCGCGCGGCACACGCCGTTCCGAATCGGCCCCGGCCCTGGTTCGACGCAAAGGGGGCGTTTGTTTTTCCACTTGGTAAGGGGCCGCTGCCGCAAACGCGCGAGCAGTTCGTGGAATCGCTGGCGCTTGGCTGGAAATCGCATTTACGCTTTTCCGGTGAATCTGAAATCGTGCATGTCAACGGCGGGCGATTTCCGGCGCTGGGAAGCCTGCACATGCAGCTCGGCGGCGGAGTGATCGATGTAAATCGGCCAAACAAAGAGCCTCCTCTTCGCCCCAGCGGCAAAGTGGAGAACCGGCTGGCGGTTCGCGATTTTGATCTAAACGCCGAGCCGCTCATTCAGGACAAGACAAAGCTCAACATCCACGTAAGCGCCACCGATGCCAGACTCGATGTCGAACACGATCAGCAGGGTCGCCCAATGATGATGCTGGCGGACGCAAAGAACGCGACGTTTCGTCTGCACTGCACCAATGCCGATCTCGAGCGAATTTTGGTGATGGATCTGAACACCGTCGCGCAGCGTTATGCGGTGTCGATCCACAAGGCCATGGTTAAGATCAACGCCGTGAACAACCGCGCGGTTGATGTGGACCTGCACTTGTCGACAACCATTGCCTTTATCCCCGCAGGCCTGCATTTCCAGGCGCATCTGGACATCGATAACGAGATGTATGCGAAGCTCTCGCGCTTGAAGTGCGAGGGCGACGACGCGCTAGGGCCGCTGATCATGGGTTTAATTCGGCCGGGATTATCGAAACTTGAAGGAAAGAGCAGGCCGGTTTTCAGCTTCCCAACGGGGCAGTTGAAGCTGCGCGATGTGAAGATTCAGGGTGGTGACGAGGTGGAGATTTCCGCGACATTTGCACGGTAGGTATCACAGGAGGGGACGCGGATTTCTTCTATGTTTACTGTGTCTCGCTCAGTGATTGTCCGGTTCAACAGAAGCAGTGAACGGTCATCCAGAGGAGGCTTGCCGACGAAGATCTAGCCAGCGATGGAAGGTCCTCAACTCCGCAGCTAGATCCTTCGTCGGCAAGCCTCCTCTGGATGACATACGCCCGGTCGTACGGCATTGCTGCGCGAGATGCAGTAAACGAAGAGGGAATTTCGAATGCCATTCAGTACGCCCGCACCAGCACCGCTTTCGGAAACGCCCCCAGCACAATCTGCTTGTAGGAGACGCCGGTGGAAGCCTGCTGCTGCGCACACCATTGGCATAACCCGACGCCGTGCCCAAATCCATGACCATCTGCAAACCGGATAGCGCCTGCTTCGTTGATTGGCTTGCAAAAGCTGCTGAAAAGCTTCACCCCATCGGTTGCGTCGGTGTTCAGCGCGAGTCGTAGATCTTCGCAGCCGAGGCGATAGCGGTAGCCGCGCACGTCTGTGATGGCGAAGCTTGTTGGCCGGCCGAAACGATTCATGGAGAAGACATCGATTTTCGAAACATCGCCGATCGTCTTTTCCGGTGCGTTATTGTTTGCGCCCCAGATGCGCAGCCGGCGCGTGATCTCGCTCTTGGACATGACCACCGCCGGCCAGGAAAACTTCGTCGACGCGGCACAGCGTGGCCCGATGTTCTGCTCGATCAACGGCTCGCACGGTGGATCACCAAAGATCGTCGCCGGCTGCGTGATCCCGCCGCAGCAGGAACTGTAATAGGCCTTAAAAATCCGCTCTTCACCGCTCGGGCCGAAGGCGACCACCATGCCATGCGTCTCTTCGATAGCGCTGCGGCTCTTGGCGGATTCGCCGGCGATTCCGCCGTACATCTGGCTGCGCGTGTCGGCGAACAAATCATAATGCGTCCCGGGGCTGCCGGTACGGGCTTCGTATAACGCATACGTCCGCGCGACGATCGCCTGGGCGCGGTACGCCTCTTCGTGCCAGTTGGAATAAAGCTCTTTGGCGATGACGCCCATCAGGTAGCCTTCGACGGTGATGTCATTGACAACGTCGAACTTTCCCCCGGCCTTGGGGACAAAGCGATAGCGACCGCGGTACGAATGGTTGTCGACGGAAACCGACCCTTCGCCCACCGGCTCAATCGAAAGCTCTCCGGTGGCAAATTCGAGGTTTCCCACTTTCCATCCAGAGCCGGTGTAAACGACAGGCGTGCTGGCCGGCAACGCGACCCGCTCCGCCGAGCCACCCCCAACGCGAAGCATCGGCGGCTCAGTTGCGCTCAGATCGACGCGCGGGCGATTTTCCAGCACCAGCGCGCGCACCATCGGCGGCCCCTGCTGCACGATGCCCGGTGGCTGCGACTGGCTGCATCCCGTTGATAAAAGAGAAACGGCGACTGGCGAAATAGCCGCCGTGCGCAGAATGTCGCGACGCGTCGGCCGAAATGCAAATCCATTCGTAAGTGCTTCCATGGCGTCCCTGCCTTGGAAAAAAGTAATTCAAATTGTCACGAACCAAATGCGCAGAGAGCACAGAGGACGCAGAGAGCGCGGAGAAGAAATCGTTTTGGTTTTTTTCTCTGCGCTCTCTGCGTCTCTGCGATCTCTGCGCAACTCATTCGTGAAGATTCGTGTTTCCCGTTCCTCTTTCGTCGATCATTCCTCCAGCTTCCGCAGTCCCATTCCCAAAGTCGTCAACTGCTGCTTGATCTCATTCAAGCTGGTCTGCCCGAAGTTCTTGCAGCCGAGCAATTCATCTTCGGTGCGGGATGCAAGCTCGCCGAGCGTGTTGATGTTTAGGCGTTGAAGCGCCTTGCGGCTGCGGACGGACAATTCCAAATCCGCCACCGATTTGCCGAGCAGTTCCGGCGCGACATTGCCCGCCGCCGCGGGGGCGCGGCGCGGTGCCGTCTTGGATTCATCGGCGGCCTGGCCGAGGCGCAGGCCCTTGCTGGCCAGCAGCGCCTTGATTTCGTTGAGGCTTGTTTCACCGAAATTCTTGTAGCCGAGCAGTTCCGGCTCCGTCGTGCGAAGCAGGTCCCCGAGGCTGCGGATGTTCATCTTCTTCAGGCAATTTCGGCTGCGGACTGAAAGCTCGAAATCGCTGATGGGAATATCGAGGATCGCATTGCGTCGATCGCCGCGACGATCGCCGTCCTCGTCGTAGTACATCGAGCGCGCAGACTCGACGTCTTTCATGAACAACCGCGCCCGCGAGTGATTCGGATCGGTCCGAATCACCGCGTCGAGGCAGCGATGAGCCTCTTCGTAGTGGTTGTTGTCTTCGTACAAAATCGCCAGGTTCATCAGCGCGTTGAGATGCACCGGCGGGCTGGTCGTCACGCGCTCGTAAAGCTCAATTGCCTTGGCATCTTCGCCCCGGCGGTCATAGAGCACCGCCAGACTGAAGCAGGCGCGCTCGTGATCTGGGTTTTCTGATAAGGCCCGCTCGTAAAACTCCGCGGCTTTTTCATGATTCCCCTGCTGTTCGGAATCGAGCCCCCGGCGGTAGAATTCCTCGGCGGCCCGCTCGTTAATTGACGCGACGCTCATTTCACTCATAGGCGATCAATCCGGTATGCTGCATTCCTCGGCCGGTCGCTGGTCCTGTCCCGTGTGTGCCAATGGCGAACCGATCCGAGTGATGCAAAGCCCCTATTTCTATAAGTGTTTGTTGAATCTGTCAACATTTTCGCCAACCCCATCGCCGGCCGCGGCCGCGGCAAGGCCATCGCCCAGCGCCTCGAACAGCGCCTCAAGGCCGATGGCTATACCGTCATAACCTCTTTCCAGCGGCCCGATTCCATGCCCCCCGACATCGTCAGCGGCAACACCCGGGCCGTCATTGTCATCGGCGGCGATGGTACGCTTCGATCGGTGGCAGGCCGGCTGCTCGACCTCAATACGCCTGTCCCTCCCCTGCTGCCGATCCCCTTGGGGACTGCCAATCTCATGGTTCGGCATCTGGGCTTTAGATGGGAGGACGAGTTTCTCGAAGATCACGTCAGCGAAGCCATCCTCACCCGCCGTATCCGCTCCCTCGACGCGGCTACCGCCAACGGAAAGCTGTTTCTCTTGATGGCCGGCATCGGCTTCGACGCCCACGTCGTTCATGAACTGGACCGCATCCGCCAGGGGCCGATCAACATGCTCCACTATCTGCGACCGGCAGCGATGGCGCTGAGCCAATATCAATTCCCGGCCCTTCGCGTCGTCGTCGACGGGACGCAGGTCTGGCGATCCAGCCCCGCCGTCGCTTTCGTCGGCAATGTAAAGGAGTATGGCACCGGCTTCTCCGTTCTCCCCTTTGCCCGACCGGATGACGGATTGCTTGACGTTTGCATCATGCCCTGCCGCGACTGGCTTGAGTTGGTGCAATGGTTTGTCCAAGCTGCGGTCGAACAACATGTCTGGTCGGATCGGATCAAGCTCCTTCAGGGGAAGCACATATTGATCGAGTCGAAAGAACCCGTTCCGGTCCAAGTGGATGGGGATCCAGCGGGACATACGCCGCTGGAGGTCAACTTGCTTCCGGTGAGGGTGCCATTTATCGTGCCGGGATAGGCGCGGATGAAGGACTGTGAGGGAATCGAATGAAATTTTGTAATTAAGGGCCTCATTGTCATGCTGAGGTACTCCGAAGCATCTTGCCAACTCGGTGAGGCAACAAGATGCTTCGGAGTACCTCAGCATGACAATGGGTTTTCCAACGGCGCCATCGTGCAGCCCTGATAATTAAACGACCGCAACTTTGACCAGAAATTCCCATGCTTCAACTAGACCGCTTCCCCCTTTTCCTCATCGCCGGCCCTTGTGTCATCGAATCCGGCGACCTTTGCATGACTGTTGGCACGCACGTCAAGAAGATCTGCGACCGCCTCGGTCTCGGCTACATCTTCAAAGCAAGTTTCGACAAAGCCAATCGCTCCAGCAACGCCAGCTTCCGCGGCCCGGGACTGGAAGATGGCCTCGTCGTGCTCGAGCGCGTAAAGCGCGAACTCGGCGTTCCCGTCCTCACCGACGTCCACGAGACGTCGCAAGTTGCCGAAGCCGCGACGATCGTCGATATCCTTCAAGTGCCCGCGTTCCTCGCGCGCCAGACCGACCTGCTCCTCGCCTGTGGCCGCACGGGCAAGACCGTCAACATCAAGAAGGGCCAGTTCATGGCCCCCCAGGAAATGGGCAACGCCGCCGACAAAGTCCGCTCAACCGGCAACAACCAAATCATGCTCACCGAGCGTGGCACCTTCTTCGGCTACAACCGCCTCGTCAACGACTTCACCGGCTTAGGGATCATGAAATCCTTCGGCTGCCCCGTCGTCTTCGACGTCACCCACTCCACCCAACAACCCGCCGGCCAAGGCACCCAGTCCGGCGGCAATCCCCAGTTCTCCCCCCTGCTCGCCCGCGCCGCCGTCGCCGCCGGCGTGGATGGCCTGTTCCTCGAATGCCATCCCGACCCAAAGAACGCCAAGAGCGATGCCGCGACGATGCTGGATTTTGCGACGGTGGAGAGCCTGTTGACGCAGTGCAGCCAGATTGTGGAGCTGCGAAAGAGCTGGTCGCATCAAGGCTAATTCAACAATCGATTAAACCGCTTTTTCGGCTTCGCTGATCTGAAAGGGGTATTCATGTGATGATTAAAGTCACTGCGGTCAAGGCGCTGGAGGATTATCAGCTAGAGCTTTCGTTCAACACCGGCGAAACGCGGGTGTTTGACGTAAGCCCTTATTTGAACAAGGGCATTTTTACTGAACTGCGCAATCCTTCCTACTTTCGATCTGTCCGGCTGGCCTTCGGGACCATTGTTTGGCCGAACGATCATGATTTCGGCCCCGAATCCCTGTATGTTGCGTCGCGTCCGCGGGCCGGTTAACGCGCTAACATATGCTGCAATCGAGCAGATCGGAGCAGGAAAATGGCAGCAACAACCGCAACAATTCAAGTGTCGGGGCTCAACAAACAAAAACTGGCCGTGCTTCGCAAACAGGCGAAGACGATCGGCATGAGCCTCGAAGGCTACGCGAAGCATCTGATTGAAGAAGGCATTTCATTTGAGCGCCTTGCTCGAACCAAGACCTTTGATGAACTTTTCGCCCCTGCCCAGTCCCGCTTCCGCAAGAGTGGGATGAGTGAAGGCGATTTGGATCGGCTCGCCGATCGGGCGCGCTCACGGAATGGGCGCACTTTCCGCAGGAAGGGTTGAGCGCCACATTCATCCTCCGTCCGCGACTGCCTTCAGGAACTCATTCACTCGATCGGCTATCCCCGATATAGTGAGTCGAACAAGTCACGGACCCTTGGTGCGCGCCAAACATAGCGGCGCTGCATTTCCGGGAGGCGCAACTCTCCACGCTCAATCATTCCAACAAGATCGCGAACTGTCGTGTCAACCTTGCGCATGGATTTCCCTCTATGACTCGCGAAGCCGACTTTGGCACAATCAGCGGCGATGATGGCGATCGTGGTCAAAGCTCATCTCATCGAATGTGTTTGTCCAAAATTCGCGGTACTCCCCAATCACTACCTTCGTACCTTTCAGTTTTATGCCTCCCTAACGGCGGTCGGTGGCCTTCACATAAAATCCGGCATTTGGCGCAGCTGATATCGGGTTTCGTAAAGGATGGCCGGCTGCTGCCGGGATAACAACACTTCAAAATTGCACTACCTAAGGATGAAAGAGCCAGCGACATTAATATGGTTGTGCAACCAGCGATCTTCAAATCCGAAACGAAACGGCAAAGGAGAACCGCCATGACCCCACGCGAAGCGCCCGCATGTCCGCAATGTGCTCAACGCAATGACCCCACCGCCCTCCTCGCCCGCCGAAAGTTCCTCGGCCTTGTCGGCGGCGGTGCGGCGCTCGCCGCAGCCAATCTCGCGTCCCCTCTTCGCGTCAATGGGATCGCTCCCGCCACCCGGCCCGTGGGCCCCGCGGAGGCGCTGGTGCGGGAATTTTACGCGGGGCTGTCTGGGGAACAGCGCAAGATCCTCGTCCTGCCTTGGGATCATCGCGAGAAGGAGGGCGCGCAGCCGACGCGGTTGCGGATGTATAACCGGGCGATCAGCCAGCCGCTGGGGCGGGTTTTGGGGGTGAATCAGCGGGAGTTGGTTCAGAAGATCGTTCGCAATATTTGTGCGGATGAGGAGGGCTTCCGCCGGATTTCTACCGTCATCGAGCATGATACCGGAGGCGGGTGGGATGGGATTGGGGCCAATGTGTTTGGCGATCCGGCGCATGGCGCTTTTGCATGGGTGCTGACTGCTCACCACTTGACGCTGCGTTGCGACGGCGATTCGGAGCCGGATGCGGCATTCGGGGGGCCGATGTATTACGGCCATACCGTGGACGGTACCAGTCCCAAAAATGTTTTTAACTTCCAGACCCAGAGCGTGCGCAAGCTGTTTGATGCGCTCGACGAAAAGCAGCAGAATCAGGCGCTGGTGGCTGGTCAATCCGGCGAGCAATATCCATCGGTGCAGTTACGCCGCGAAGAAAAGATTCCGGGTCTTGCCGCGGCGGACCTCAGTGCCGACCAGCATGCGCTGGTTCAAACGGTCATGCGCGACCTGCTCGCTCCCTTCCGCAAGGAGGACGCGGATGAAGCGATGGGCATCATCCGCCAAACCGGCGGCCTGGATCACCTCCGGCTGGCGTTCTACAAGGACCACCGGCAAAACGACCCGCATCGGTGGAGCTTCTGGCGCATCGAAGGCCCTGGATTTGTCTGGAATTACCGTGTTCTGCCACACGTGCACTGCTACGTGAACATCGGCGTCAACCGGACATGATTCCTACCTCACCAGCCCCACAATGATCCCCATCACCAGCATCCCCGCCAGATCGTAGGCGTAGTCGAACGCCAGAAGGTTCTGCGAGTGCCCGAGGAACGCGTAATGCTTCGCGGCCGTGGCGACGGCGAAGCCCAACCATGCGATGGCGGCTACGATCAGGACCACGCTCTCTCGCTTGAAGAAGCCAGCGCCCTTGCCGGCGAGGCGATGGCCGATCATTGACAATACAAATGCCGTTAGGACGGAGCCGATCACGGCTACCGCCAATTGTTCATGCGTGGGATGTTTGAAATCGGCGGTCTGATGAGCGGCGGAGGACCACTGTTTGTTGAACTCGCTGCCATACCAATAAAAACCCAGGGCCAGGTTGGCTGACGCCGCGAGCAGAATGATGAATGCTTTGATTAACAATGAACGCATGAAATCTCCTTCGCGGTTTTCATCGGCGCGACGCGCGGCAGACTTCACTTCTTAACGGACTTCGGGGGTATCGCTGGATGCAGCGGCACAACCGTCCTATCCTCTGTCGGCGATGGATCTTCTTGATACCCAAGTCTATGGTCTGATCGGCGAAGAAGGATTTTCCCGGCTCGTCGGCGCTTTTTATCGGCGGATCCCAGCCGACGATATTCTTGGCCCCATGTATGAAAAGCGCGACCTCCCCGCTGCCGAACTGCGGCTGCGCGAGTTCCTTATCCAGCGGTTTGGCGGCCCCGATCGCTATTCGCAAAAACGCGGGCATCCGCGCCTCCGAATGCGCCATGCGCCGTTCCAGATCAACCACCCCGCCCGAGACCGCTGGATCATGCTGATGGAGGAAGCGCTGGCCGAGGTGCAGTTGCCGGCGACCGCCGTCCCGGCACTCCGACAATTTTTCCACGAAGCAGCCACGTTCATGATTAACCATCCTTGATGAGTTCTTATAATGGCACGTCGATACACGAGGGGGTTGGAAAGGCTGGAAGTTTATGTTTCAAATTCCACGCGTGCCCGTTTGTGTTGTTGCGATTGGCTTGTGCATGTTCGCCACGCCGGCGCTGGCGGAATGGACTGAGCCTAAAGATGGCGTCATGACCGACAAACAGGTCGCGGGTTATGTCGCCGTCATGAAAGAATGGATCGCTGACATGAAGGCCGCCGACAAAGCGGTCCAGGGGCAATCGGGCCTGGCCGCAGCGGCAGTCCTCATCCGCACCAGCGAGAAATATCAGAAGTCCATCGCCAGCCAAGGCATGACCGAGCCGGAATTCGAGTGGGTCAGGGAACGCGTCTTCGAGGCCTGGGGGGGCGTCATGCGGCAGGACATGCTCGACAAGATGAAGGACGAGCTGGGGAAGCAGGTGAAAACCAACCAGGACAAGATCCTCGAGACGAAGCAGAAAGTGGCCCTCCATCAAAAGGCGCAAAAAGAAGGCCGGCGGGTGATGACGCCGGACGAACGCAAGAGCGCGGTGGATTCCGCGACCGAGGAACAGAAGTCGGCTTTGGACGAAGCCAAGCAACATGCCGACGAGGTGAAGGCGGCTGAGGCCGAAGTGGCCAAAACCGATACCGAGCAGAAGGCTGCCGAGGCCGCTTTAAAGAATCCTCCAAAGTTCGATGACGCCGACGCTCGCACTGCATTCATCGAGGAGAAGAAGAACGCGATTCAAGCGGCCAAAGACGCGCGCAAGGAAGCGCAGGACAAGATTGCCGAGGCGAGAAAAGCCGAGGCGGAGAGTCGAGCGAAGGCTTTAGCGTCGGCCGCGCGGATCAAGGATCCGGATCTGCCCATCACCGATGAAGATAAGGCCCAGGTCAAGCAGCAAAACGAAGAGGCGATCAAACAGTTAACCGAGGAGATCAATAACACGGAGGCTGGAAACAAGCTGCTTCAAGAGACAATCGTCCAGCAGTCAAAAGCCTTTGGCGACGAATCGACCAAGGTGCCGCCTCAAAACCTCACCCTTTTCAAGAAGCATCAAAAGGAGTTTGAGGAGCTGTTGGGAATCAAGAAATAATTTCGCAATTTGCATCGACAGTCGAACCGGCTGAAGAGGGTGGCGTATAATAGATGTCTACAATCCTCCTTCCCTGGGTGGCGTGGTACGCCGAGAGGACCACGCCACCTTTTTTTATGCGCGTTTGGAAGTAAATTCCCATCCTGATACGGCACCAAAACCCGCCGGGACTGTGGCTGATGGAACTACACCGACGTGCCCTCCCACCGGTCCACTGCAATTTGCCGCATACGGAGAGTCCTCGGCGATGAGCCGGTGTCCAGCGAGATCGTCCATACGGCGTTCTCACCGACCTCAAGCTGGCATGCCCCCCGAGCCATGCGTATCACCCGCCCGCGGCCATGGGTGAGGTCGCCTTCATACTCGAGAAAGATCCGACGATGTTCTTTAAGACGGGTCAAGGCGATAGGAGATTCGATGGGCCACTGCTCCGATCTCCACGTCGCCAATTGCGATCCCGGAAACGTCTCAAACATCAAGTCGAAGTGTGGCTCCGGAATCCCTTCGTGGCGGAGAATGACATACTGGAGCGGCGGCATATGCGATGACGTTTGATTGTTCGCGAGGATCCATTGTCGGACAAGTCGCTTTGTGTGAATGATTTGCTCCCCTGCGCGAACCGATGCGCGTGATCGCGGGTATCCTTAATGATGTCTATGTTTCAACGCAATCGCTCTTTCTCCTTCCTTTGCATTTTCGCGATTTTGACCACAGGTGCCGGGCTCCGTGCCCAGGCCCCGGCCACGCAGCCGGCGAGCCCCCTGCGGATCGTCGATTTGCATGGCAGCGCCACCGAGATGGGAACGCAGCATGGACAGCAACTGGTTGAGCCGATCAAGCTGCTGCACGAAAAATACCTGAAGGTGTTCCTCGGCTCCCCAACCCAGCGGCTGCTCGCGATCGCAGCAGCCAAGGTGTTTGCGCAGAAGCTTTTGCCCGACCATTTGACTGAAGAAAACGCTATGGCCGCTCAGACCGGGCTGACGGCAGACGAAGCGATGCTGGCCCAGTGTTTTCTGGATCTGACGCCGATGTCAGCTTGTTCAACCATCACCCTTCCCGCCAACGCCGCCCCGGATCACATTGCACGTTTTGGAAGAAACCTTGACTTCGCATCGCTGAATCTCGCCGACAAGCACACAGTGGTTTTCATCTATCGCCCCGGTGATGGCCGCTACAAATTCGCCTCGATCGGCTGGCCCGGAATGATCGGCGTTCTCAGCGGCATGAACGAGCACGGCCTCTCCCTTGCCAACATGGAAGTCACTCGCCCCGCCCGTCTTCCGATGGCAATGCCCTACACGCTGCTTTACCGCACGATTCTGGAAAAGTGCAAGACGGTCGATGAAGCGATTGATCTCTTGGAAAAAACGCCAAGGCAGACTCCCAACAATCTGATGCTGATGGACGCCAGCGGCCAGCGTGCCGTGGTGGAGATCAAGCCCGCTGGCATCACAGTTCGTCGAGGGATTGACAGCACAGCCCTGATCAGCACCAACCACCAGCGTGCTCAGGACGCGGACACCGGCGGCCGCTGCAAACGCTACGATTTCCTGCACGACACCTCTCACGCGCAGTTCGGCCAGATCGACAAGAAGGAACTGGAACAGATGCTCGCCGGCGCAAGCCAGGGCAATGCCACGCTTCAATCGATGGTCTTCGAGCCAGCCAATCGCGTGATCTACCTCTCCACCGGAAAGGACGCGGCAAGGGGAGAATTTCATCGGTTGGACCTCCGGGAGCGCTTTGATCGGCATGACGAATCCGCGCGTTGAGCGTTGACAGGCGACCGCGCCCGGCGCCTTGGATTTTTGCTATTGCACCCCTTTCTCGATTGCGCCCAATATTGGTGATAGCCGCGGGCGGAAGGCTCGGATTTGCAACGCGGATCCGGGGCTTCCGCTCGCGGCTATCACAGGAACACCTCACTTATGGAATTCTGTCGGGAATCCTCTTTTCTTGCCCAGGATTGAACAATCCTATGGACATAGAATTCGGCAACGCAGGGGCGATCAACACCAACGGCACCGGCTGGTTCATCGGGTTCAGCGAATGGGCCAAGGCAAACGTGGCGGGCGCCACTGATTTGCGCTTCATGCCAAAGGACGCATTGGCTCATACGCTTCATATGAAGTGGATGGACCACCCCGCCAATGATGATCGCGGCACCGTCAAACCTCCCAGCGAGGGCCGCACAATTTCGATTCTGGTGAGTGAAAAAGGCCGATTCCGGCTGGAGTTCTCCAGCGACAAGGACTTCGCAGCCGACCGCATGGCTCAATACACCTTGCAGAACCATGGCGACTTTGTGATTTGGGGCGAGAACATTTACCACCGCTGGTTTGTCGATAAGGCGTGTACGGTTTTGACCTTCCGTTGGACGCCGGTGCAATAGCAAGGACGCGACAAGGAAACTGGATGTAGCGCCGCGCGTTTTTCGCCCAGCAACTTATTGACGAATAGCAGGACATTAGGCAAACTTCGCCACGTCTCATCGGACCCACCTCCATGCAACGTCGCTTTGCGGTGTCAATCGCATTCGCCGTTCTCCTTGCCCCGCTGCTCGCCCGCGCGGCGGAGAGCAAACCCGCCACCTTCAAGCACGTCGTCGAAGCAAGCTTCAAACATTGGGACAAAGACGGCGACGGCAAGCTCTCCCCGCTGGAGATCAACGTTCTTGTGCGCAGCCACAGCGTCACGGGCGATGCGGCGGCGGCGGTGGCGGCGATTCATTCCTACTACCGCGATCATGCTAAATCGAGCCAGCTCACGAAGCCGGTCCTACTCGGGGCCGCCGGCAAGAACAAGGCGGCCAGGGACATCGACGAGCTGTTTGACAGTTTCCGCGACCACATCCGCTCCGCCCCACGCCAGTTGTTCGTTGACAACGCCCTTCCCTCCCTTCACGGCGTTCAACAGGGAGACATGGGCGACTGCTTCTTCTTGTGCATCGTTGGAGCCTGTGTTCATCACCATCCGCAGCGCGTCAAGGAGATGTTTCATCCTCAGCCGGACGGCGCGTGCGAGGTGCACTTTCCCAATGGCCAGCACACGGTGGTTCCGCGACTCACCGACGCTCAAATTGCTCTCGGTTCCAGTGCCGGCCAACAGGGCCTTTGGCTCAATGTGCTGGAAGAAGCGCTGGGTCGCTGCGCGCTGGCAAAGAAAAAACACAAGAAGGCGACTGATCTTCCCGAAGACCTCATCGCACTCGGGGGCGACAGCCAAGATATCTTTCCGGTAATGACCGGCCACCGCGGGACCGAATACGATTTCAAGGAAAGCAAAGACTCGCACGCCGCCATCGAAGCAAAATTGCGCGATAAGTTGAAGCATGGCGCCGATCATAAACTGATCATGGCCACCTCCACCGCGGCCGACGCCAAAAGACTCCCCGCCGCCATTGGCGAAGGCCATGCTTTTAGCGTCCTGGGCTACGATGCCAAGGCGGATAAGGTGATCGTCTGGGATCCCTATGGGCACCACCACAAGCCCAAGGATCCGCCGGGTCTTAAGAATGGCTATGCGACCAGGGACGGCCGCTATGAGGTGCCGGTGGCGGAGTTCGCGCACATTTTTTCCGGACTGGAATGGGAAACGTCGACGGCTGTGAAGAAGAAGTAAGTGCCAGGGCGGGAGCAACGAGATGTAGACGTTCTTGGGTTATCGCGATCCCGGAACCCACCAAAATCGCTTTACATCAAAGTGATGCCCGCTACACTCTCCCCCACCGATTGCGGCAGGAGGCTGCGGCGGTATGGGTCTTCAGAGCGGAACGGGCGCGCGTGACGAAGAAGAAACATCGAAAGCCGGCGTTACGAAGGATCGCCACGCCGTTGCTTGGATTGGGCTTGGCTCTGCCAGCCGCTTTGTTTGCGCGACTTGCGCCGGCGCAGGAGGCGCGCGGACCCGCCACTCGCCCCAGCCCTACTCCCGAGCTCAAGGGCCGAACTGTCGAAGACGTCCGCATCCTCGGGAATACCACCGTCGGCGCGGCGATGATTCGCAACCTGATTCGCACCCAGCCCGGCGACAGGTTTGATCCTGCCACCGTTCAGGACGATTATCAGCGCGTTTTCAACCTCAAGAAATTTGCCAACGTCGAAGCACGCGTCGAGCCGACGCAAACGGGCGGCGTGGTCGTCGTCTTCATCGTCACCGAGCAGCAGCTCATCAAGTCGGTCACCTTTCGCGGCAATCGCGCCATTAACACCGACACGCTCAAGACCCTGATCGACATCAAAGAGGGACAGGCCATCGATGCGTTTCGCATCTCGCTTGCCCGCCAATCGATCGTCAATCAATATCGCGATCAGAACTTTCCGATGGCCCACGTCGAGGTGCCGAGCGACGCTCTATCGCAACGGGGCGAGCTGATTTTTGAGATCGTCGAAGGGCCGCAGGTTCGCATCCGCAAGGTCGATTTTCTGGGTGTGAAATCGTTCGAAAAAAGCAAGCTCAATGACCAGATCAAAACCGGCTCCTACATCTTCATCTTCAGCCCCGGCAAGTACGACGCCGAGCAGGTGGACGAAGACGTGGCGGCAATTCGCCGGTTTTATGAAAACAAGGGGTTCTTTGACGTCCGCGTCGATCGCAAGCTGATTTATTCGCCGGACGTGTCGGAGATGGAGATCGATTTCGTGATCGACGAAGGCCGGCGATATACGATCAATCGCGTCGGCTTCGAGGGCAATTCACAGATCGGCGAGGCCGTGTTTCGGCAGCAGTTCAAGCTGGCGCCAGGAATGTTCTGGGACCAGGAACTGGTCGACCGCGACCGCAAGCAGGTTGTGGCAGCTTACAGCCCGCTTGGCTACATCTATCAACCCAATGCCAATGACGAGGAATATCTGCGGATCGAGCCCAAGCAGGTCTTTTCCCGTGAGCCGGGCAAGGTCGATCTGATTTACCAGATCCACGAAGGAAAGCCGTTCAAGCTCGGTGGCATCCATGTCCGCGGCAATCACAAGAGCCAGGATAAGCTTGTTCTGCGCGAGTTTCGCAATCTTGCTCCGGGTTCGCTGTATAACAGCGCGGAGGTGCAGGACGCGCTGGAGCGGCTGAAGTCATTGCCGTATTTCGGCAGCGTCACTGTCAACCCCGTCGGCGATGATCCGCAATTTCGCGATCTGTTGGTCGAGGTGACCGAAGGTCACACCGCGTCGTTCAATATCGGGGCCGGGATCAACAGCAACGGCGGCGTCGGGGGGAACATCACTTACCGTCAGCAGAATTTCGATATCACCAATGTGCCGGATGATCTGCGCGATTCGCTCTCGGAGCATGCGTTTACCGGCGCCGGCCAGCAGTTAGTCGCCAGCTTTGAGCCGGGAACGATCGCGACCAACGCGAGTCTGCGCTTTACCGAGCCGTACCTGTTCGACCTTCCGTATAGCTTCTCGAACGAGATTTACCTGCGCGACCGCGTACGTGAGTTTTACGACGATCGGCGGCTGGGCGACCGCATCTCGTTCGGAAAACGGTTCGACTACACCTGGTCAGCGGCACTGGCGTTCCGGGCCGAGCTGGTGAAGATTTACCAGATTCAGGACGCGCCTTTCCGCTCGGAACAGATTCTTGCGGCAGAGGGTTCGCATCCGTTGACGGGGCTGGGGGTTAATTTCCGGCGCGATACGACCAATCCTGGCTTTCTACCCTATAAAGGCACTGTCACGCAGGGCGCGTATGAATACGTCGGCGCGCTCGGAGGCGAATATAACTTTCACAAGCTCACGCTGAACTGGGATGGGTATTACACCGTTGCCAATGACATCCTCGATCGCAGGACCGTTTTGGGCCTGCACGGTTTTGCCGGATATATCCCTGGCGAAGCGCCATTCTTTGAACGTTTTTACGGCGGCGGCATCGGGTCGATCCGCGGGTTTCGCTTCCGGGGCGTTAGCCCGCGTGATGGACGCGGGGATGACCCGATTGGTGGGAACTTTATGTTCACCGCGTCGGCGGAACTTAACTTCCCGGTTTATACCGAGAGCCTGCGCGGCGTGGTCTTTGTGGATACCGGCGACGTTGAGTCGGAGTTCCGCATCGGTACAATCCGCACCAGCGTCGGGGCGGGCGTTCGGCTGATCCTGCCGTTTTTCGGGCAGACCCCGCTGGCTATCGACTTTGCCGTGCCCATCAACAAGGCGCGCGGCGACAACAGCCAGTTGATCAGCTTCTCGCTCGGCTTCACGCCGTAACAGCGAATTTTCGAAAGGAAGCCTCATGCGAATTGGACGTCTGCTGACGGTGCTGTGTATTGCGTTAATGGGTGCCGTCTCACTGGCGAGCGCGCAGCCCGCTCCCTCGCCGACACACACCGCACGCGTAGCAATTGCCAACGCGTCGCGCATTTTCAATGACATGCAAGAAACCAAGGCTCTGCGCGAGACGCTTGAGGCCAAACGCAAGAAGCTGGTCGCAGACGAACAGCAGATGCGCGCGGAGATCCAAGGCTTAATGGATCAGCTCGCGAGCACCAATCCGAAACATCCAAAGTGGCGCGAAATTCGAGATACGATCGACATCAAGAAAGCCAACATGCAGGCCTGGGGCGTCGCAACCAAAGCCGCGGTCGACCGCGATCAGAAGGAGATGGTGAAGAATCTGTATGACAAGATTGAAGACGCGGTCGGGCAAGTTGCCAAGCAAAATGGAATTGACATTGTGATCGCTGACGGCCGGCAGGAAATCGCCAATCTCGACGATATCCCCCCGGAAGAACTGCGGCGGCTGTTGAATTCGCGCAATGTGCTGTTCGCGACCAAAGAAGTGGATATCACCGAAAAGGCGATCACGCTGCTGGATGCGAACTTTGCCAAACCAGCGGTCGGCGCAGGTTCGCCGCCGGCTTTACCGAAGTAAGGTGGATGTTCTCGAGGCGCCAACGCCCTTAACTGTAGGGTGGGTGTACTCGCCCACCGTTGTCTGTTCCGCGAGCGAGGCGCTGGTGGGCGAGTACACCCACCCTACAGTTAAGAGCTGTCGGACCGCACAATTCGCGTTCGTAGTTTCAATTGTGTTGAATTATGGCGACGCTCACTGAAATCGCGCAGATTCTCGGATGCCCCCCACCAACGGGCGAGCCGCTCAACGTCACCGGCATCACTGCCTTGAGTGACGCGACGGCGACCGAGCTGTCATACGTTGGCTCCGACGCATTCACGCGCGAGCTGGGAAATTGCAAGGCCGCAGCGCTCATCGTGCAGCAAAATGTGAAGCTGCCGCCGACATGGACCAAACCCGTCCTGCTGGTGACGGATGCTGAGCTGGCGGTTGCGAAGGTGCTGGCGCATTTTGCGCCGCCGGTGCCTCGGCCGCCGGCGGGGATCGACGCGTTGGCACATGTTGATGCGACGGCGGTGCTCGGTGAAGGTGTCGCCATTGGGGCATTTGTTTTCGTCGGACAGCGCGTTCGAATCGGCGCGCGCAGCGTGATTCATCCCGGCGTCTACATCGGCGACGACACCACCCTCGGCGAAAACTGCGAACTGTTTCCCAACGTCACCATTCGCGAGCGCATCAGCATCGGCAATCGCGTGATCCTCCATGCCGGCTGCGTCATCGGCACCGACGGGTTCGGCTACCGCTGGGATGGCAAGCAGCAGGCGAAGATTCCGCAGATCGGCACCGTTATCATCGAAGATGATGTGGAGATAGGCTCCAATTCCTGCGTCGACCGTGCCAAGTTCAGCACAACGCGCGTGGGCCGGGGGACCAAGATCGATAACCTTGTGCAAGTCGGCCACAACGTGCAGATTGGCCAGCATTGCATTCTCGCAGGGCAGGTGGGATTGGCCGGCACATCCAAGCTGGGCAACGGCGCCGTAATGGGCGGGCAAAGTTCCGTCCGTGACCACGTCACCGTTGGCGAAGGATCGATGATCGCCGGGACCAGCGGCGTTACCGATGACGTCCCTCCGCATTCCATCTACAGTGGCACCCCCGCTCTCCCCCATCGTCAAAGTCTCCGCGAGCACAAAGCCCTACGCCGTCTCCCGGATTTACTCGTGCAACTCAAGGCGCTCCAGGATGAGATCGAAGCGTGGAAAAAGTCGAAGGCCGAGTGAATGTCGAATGGCGATGTTCAACAACTGATCCAAGCCGCCCTCGAACATCACCGGGTCAATCGCTTTACGTATGCTGAGCCGCTGTATCGTCAGGCGCTGACGCTGCAGCCGACGAACGCGGACGCATTGCATCTGCTGGGGATCCTGTGCGGCCAGACTGGCCGCTCTGCGGAGGGCGTTCAACTGCTCGACCAGGCTTGCGCATTGCAGCCGACAGTCCCCATCTTGTGGATCACGCTTGGAAACCTGTTGCGCGAATCGAAGCAGATGGATCGCGCCATCGCCGCCTTGCAACGGGCGCTACAACTGGCTCCGAATTCAGCACAGGCACACAACAACCTGGGGAACGTTTATGTAGACCAGAAACGATACCCGGCGGCCATCGAGGCCTACCGCGCCGCCTTGCGCCATGATCCGCGAATGGATCTCGCGTATAGCAACCTCGGCGTTGTGTTCCGAGCCATCGGGCAAACGACGGAAGCGATTGCCGCGCTCCGCAAGGCGATCGAACTGGCGCCGAATTCCGGCATCGCGCATGACAACCTCGGCATCGCCCTGCGCGAAGACGGCGAGATCGATGCTGCCATCGTGGCTCACGAACAGGCCATCCAACTTCACCCCACCGCCGTTGCCTACAGCAACATCAGCATCGCCCTGCGCGTCAAAGGCCGACTGGAAGATTCCATCGCGGCCTGCCAGGCTGCGCTAAAGCTAAACCCGCAGGATGCAGATGCGTGGAGTAATTTCGGCGTAGCGCTCGCCGAGCAGGGAAAGGTCGATGAGGCGATCGCTGCTTATCGTAAGGCGATCGAGCTTCGACCGAATTTCGCCGGTGCCTGGACCAATCTCGGCGTCTCCCTAGGTGATGCGGGCCAGTTTCACGAATCGCTGCAAGCGTGTCATAAAGCTGCCAACATTGATCCCTCCGACCCAACCGTACATTTCAATCTCGGTGTGATTTTGCTGACAGTCGGCGATTTCAAGCGTGGCTGGGAAGAATACGAATGGCGTTGGAAGTGCCAGGGCCTCTACTTGCCAAGGCCCTTCACCCAGCCGAAATGGGATGGCCGGCCGCTGGATGGGCAAACCATTTTTCTGCATGCCGACCAGGGTTTTGGTGACACGATCCAATTCATCCGATACGCGCCGCTGGTCGCCCAGCGTGGCGGCCGCGTGATCCTCGGCTGCGATCCGCCGCTGCGTCGGTTGATGCAGAATGTTGCCAGAATCGAATCCGTAGTTATGGACGACAAAGTCCCGCCCGTGTTTCATGTCCACCTGCCCGTCGCCAGTCTGCCGGCGATCTTCGCGACGACGCTGGACACGATTCCCGCGGAAGCCCCGTACATTCAGCCAGATTCGCGCTCAATCGAAGTATGGCGCAAACGCCTCGGGCCGCCAGAGGGTCGACTGCGCGTGGGCATTGCCTGGGCGGGTCGCCCTTCGCATAAAAACGACAAGAGCCGTTCGCTGAAACTAGTGCAACTCGCGCCACTGGCCGCCGACGCCGTCACCTTCTACAGCCTGCAGAAAGGCGATGCCGCCGCGCAGGCTATGAATCCACCGCCCGGGATGCGGCTGATTGATTTCACAAACGAGTTCCTGGATTTCGCCGATACGGCGGCACTGATCGCTCATCTTGATCTGGTTATTAGCGTTGACACATCCGTTGCTCATCTCGGTGGCGCGATGGGCAAGCCAGTTTGGACCCTCATCCCCTTTAATCCCGATTGGCGCTGGATGCTGGAGCGAGAGGATTCGCCGTGGTATCCGACAATGCGATTATTTCGGCAGCGGAAAGCGGGCGATTGGTGCGACGCAATAGAACGAATCGCTGCCGCGTTGCGCGAGCGGGTAAGTCCACCGCAGTCGAGTTGAGGAATTCATCAGTGTTTATTCAGGCGACTGCATAGCCTCGGCTTTCAGAACGCCCGACAATTCCTTGACGATTTGGGGGTGTTGTTCTTGAACGTCATGCTGCTCGGCGGGATCATCAACCAGGTTGTACAAGACGTTCTTGATGCCCGCGCCATCCGCGGCGTTCTTGCCGAAGCGGGCCAGATTGCCTTGCGCCTTGCCCTGAATCCATTTCCACGGCCCCTTGCGGATCATGCGCCCATCAATGATCAGCGTCTGACGCACAGGGGCGGCGGGCGTCTGGCCCAGGAGCAGGGGCAAAACATTGATGCTGTCTTCGCCGGCTCCAACGGCCGGCTTTTCGCCCACGATCGCGGCAAATGTCGCCAGCATGTCCGTGAAACAGATGAGTTGATCGCTTGTCCGCCCCGGTGGAACATGCCCCGGCCATCGCGCGATAAACGGCATGCGGTGCCCGCCCTCCCACAAGTCCATTTTCATTCCCCGCAGCGGGCCGGCGGCGCGGTGGCCATAATGCTCCACGTCCTGCGCGAACCATGTCGGGCCGTTATCACTGGTGAAAATGACCAGCGTGTTGTCGGCCACGCCCGCCGTTTTCAGCGATTGCAGGATATTGCCGCAGAGGTCATCTACCTGCTGCACGAAGTCGCCATACGGGCCGCAGCGGCTGTGCCCCTGATGGGCAGCGTCCGGGAGCCAGGGCGTATGCGGTGCTGTCAGCGCCAGGTACAGAAAAAATGGACGGGCCGGCGCCGAGCGTGCTTGTTCGGAAATGAAATCGGTGGCCCGCGTCTGAAACATCTTTAGGACGTCGATGTGCCGAAACCCCGGCGACGCCTTGCCTGCCCGCCAGAATGCGCCTTGAATCTCCGTCACGTCGGGGGAACTGCTGGCCATGATGTCCTCGGTCGGCGCTGCGACGACATGGCGATTATCGATGAAATAGTAAGGAGAAATATCGAGCGATGCGTGCATCCCAAAAAAAGAATCGAACCCATGATCCGCCGGCCCATTCTGGATCGGCTGAGTGAAATCGCGGCGCAGGTTGTTTCCCTCAAAACCCAGATGCCACTTGCCCACCATCGCGGTGCGGTAGCCGCGTCCCTGGAGCAGTGTCGCCAGCGTTTGGCGTCCGGGCTCAATCAAGCCCTTGTCATACGGCCGCTTGTTGCGCCAGGGATACCGCCCCGTCAGCAGCCCATAGCGCGAAGGGGAACACCAGTTCCCCGCCGCGTGAGCATCGGTAAACCGCATCCCCTGTTCCGCCAGGAGATCCAGGTGTGGCGTAGACACTTTTGCATCGCGATTGAAGCATCCGACGTCGCCATACCCAAGATCATCCGCGAAAATGATGACAATGTTTGGCAATCTCTCCACCGCCAGCGCCGGCATCCCTGGCAAAAGACACAAAGCGAAAAAAATGAATTGTGCCAGTCTCACTTGTGGATCTCCTTTGATCCCGCCCCTTCTGCCTGTCGGGCCGCTACTGCGCCTCGCGCAGCTATTAATGAATACCGTACGAGCGGGAGTATATGTCATTCAGATGAGGATTGATCGCTCAAAAATCTTGCACGGGAAGCAAGAGAAGGCCGAGTCTGAGATACTCCTAAGACTCGGGTCTCACTGCTCACATACCCGAGTCTTCAAGGATATCATGCGATTTCTTGTTTTCCCGACAAGCTTTTTCACCGCCAAGGCGCAAAGGTCGCAAAGAGGGCGCAAAGAAGAAGGAATTGATTCCTTTGCGTCCTCTTTGCGACCTTTGCGCCTTTGCGGTTTCCGGGCGCAGCCCGCCTTTGATTGCGGCCGGAGGCTGCGCTGAGGAGTGCCTCAGACTCGGCGTTCGCAGATACTCCGCAGCAAGATCCTTCGTCGGTAAAACCTCCTCTGGATGACCCCTCCGCTGCTTGGGTTCGATCGGAGATTAACTGCGCCAGACGCAGTAAGCATCTGTTGGCCTTAGTTCACGTACGCCTCCAGCGTCGGCTTAACTTTCCTTACTGAAACTGGCACTCGTCGGCATGGCTCTTGCGAACACAGTAAGCTCATCATGCGCATTCACGTGCTGATCAACTCCGCCGCGGGAACCGTCACCTCGGGCACTGTCTCCACGGAGGGGATCGAGTCAGAATTCAGGCGACATGGGGTAGAGGCCAAAGTTGAGCTCGTGGAACCTTCGAATATTGAAAGTGCAACCCGCCAGGCGCTGAACTCTGACGCGAATGTCATCGTTGCCGGTGGCGGCGATGGCACCATCCGCACCGTCGCGGGCCTTGTGGCGGACAGCGGCAAGGCGCTGGGCGTTTTGCCTCTGGGGACGCTGAATCACTTGACCAAGGAACTAGGAATCCCCCAGGATCTGCCAGGGGCCATTGCCGCCCTGGTGCGAGGTTCTTTGCAGAACTTTGCGACGGGTGAAGTCAATGGCTGCATCTTCCTCAACACCTCGGGGATTGGCCTTTATGCCGATTCGGTCAGGCACCGCGATGCACAGCGACGCGCAAGGGGGCGAGGGAAATGGTGGGCCATGGTGGTGGCGTTCTTCAAGATGCTCAGCCGCTTTCCACTGTTCAACGTACGGCTTCATATCGGTCAAACTACGCTCCGCAGGACGACGCCGCTGCTGGTCGTCGCTCTTGGAAGCAATCATCAGCACTTATTTGGGCTTGAGGAATTCGCTTGTCCGGATCGCAGTGCCCTGAGCGTGTACGTTGCCAAATCCTTGCGTCGATGGGGCATGCTTCTGAGCACGCTGCGCGCGCTCCTGCGCATTCCGGATCTTCACCGGGATCTGGATGCCATGTGCATCCCCGCCTTCGAGATCGCCACGCGGCGAAAGCACCTGCGTGTGGCGCTGGATGGCGAGGTGGTGGACCTGCAATCACCCCTGCGCTATCGAATCCGCCCCAATGCACTGCGCATGCTCATGCCACATCGGCAAGAGGCCTGATTGGGGCATCGTGAGCACGGGTCAGCAATACCGAACTCCTTGCCCTAGTAGCGCCAGCGCGATTTGGTTAATCGCCCGGCAAAAAAACCGGCGACGAGCGCGCCCAGGGGAACGAGCCACGATGCCCCTGCCGAAGGAGTACGCGAGAATGAAGCGGAGCGCAAGCGGTCGGCCGCGGCAAGGGAGTTGGCTTGTGGCTCGCCCGATTCGCCGTACCCCTTTCCTGGGATAAAAATCGCGTCAGGGGCTGGCATGATGCGACGGCCGTGGCGGCGGGCATACACCTGTGTGAATTCGGCGCCCAAGAACAGGACCTGGGCCGAGTAGTAGACCCAGATCAGGATGATCGCCACCGAACCTGCCGCCCGGTAGACCGATATACTCGGCTTGGCCAGATACACGCCGATCAGAAATCTGCCCAGGGTAAACAGCAAGGCAGTGCAAACCGCACCGATCCAGACGTCGCGCCACTCAATGCGCGCATCCGGTAGCAGCTTGAAAATGGTGGCGAACAGCAGGGTAAATACGATGACTGACGCAGTCAGGCTGATTAGGCGGAACAACAGATCTGGACCGGGGACATGGCGGTCGATGTATGCCAGACCCGCGCTGATCAGCAGCGATGCCAGGAGCAATAACCCACAAATGAGAACCATTGCGAAGGAGAATAATCGCCGCCGCACAAATGGCCACCAACCGGCATGGGGGTCGGATTTCACGTCCCAAATGGTGTTCATGGAGTGCTGGAGTTCAGTGAACAGGCGAGTGGCGGCGTAAACGAAAAAGGCCGCGCTCAAGACCGTGGCAAGGGTTCCCCTTGACCCCGGCGCGGCGGCTTTACGGATCATTGCCTCGACGGCGTTGGCGGCGGTTTCACCCATAAGCCCGCGAAGTTTTTCCGCCAGCTCGTTGCGAGCCGCTCTTTCACCGAAAACGACAGCCGCAACCCGGACGATGATGATTAGCAGCGGCGCCAGTGAAAACCCCGTATAAAACGCCAGCGATGCTGCCAGCCGCGAAGCCCGATCTTTCCACCACTTCACAATCGTCTGCTTGAACAAGCTCCAGATGCCCGTCGATGACATATCCTGATCCTCCGCATCGAGCATACGCCTTAGCGGCACGCCGGGGACTGTGTAATCTGCTTTGCACCGGGCAAAGCCCTCGACGCGGCCCTGCCGCTGGCATTTCAGCGAGAGTGCGCAAGGCCACTGACTCAATTTCGGGGATTGTCAGGCTCTGACATGACTGCTCCAATCAGCGTCGGCACAAGTCCTTGCGGAGCGGCCTTTGAATTTCACCAGTCCCGATCCATCGCTTCCTGAGGCGCAACACGAGCGACCATTTCGCCAAAGTGATCGCAGCTTCCAGCATCGGGTCATCTTTGTCATCGTGGCCGCTCTGTCGGCGCTGGCAGCCATTCTGATCCTTTGGTTTCAAATCCGTGTCCTGCTCTTTGGATTTGCCGGGCTGCTGCTGGCGGTGCTGCTTTATCTCCCCAGTGATTGGCTGGCGCGCAAGTTTCGCATTCCATACTGGTTGTCCCTGACCAGCGTCTGCCTCCTGCTGGCCGCGCTGCTGGTTGGCTGCTTTTGGCTTGTTGAATTGCGCGTGTCGCAGCAGGTTGCTGTGCTCCAGCAACAATTGCCGGTGGCCTGGCAAAGAGTTCAAGACTACCTTTCGCAGCGTGCGTGGGGGCGATGGACGATGGACCAGGCCCAGGGGCGATTGGAGAATATTCCGCCGCACGGCATCGTCAGCCACGGATTGGGCTTCGTTTCACGGGCTGGCGCACTTCTCGCGGATGCATTTGTGGTGGTGTTCGTCGGCTTGTTTCTTGCGATCAGTCCCCAGCTTTACGTGCGCGGAATGTTACGGCTGGTGCCAGTCCGGCAGCGCCGTCAGGCTAGCGGATTATTGTCAGACTCGATTTCGTTGCTGGGATGGTGGCTTCTGGGTCAGCTCGTGGCGATGGCCTTCATTGGGATCGTCACCGGCTTAGCGGTCTGGCTATTGGGAGTGCCGTTGGCGCTGACGCTCGGCCTCATCGCCGCGATCCTCAACTTCGTCCCCAACTTTGGCCCCATCGTGGCGGCCGTGCCGGCAGTTTTGCTGGCGCTGCTTGTGGGGCCAACCACCGCGCTGTGGATTTTGCTCGCTTACCTGGCGATTCAATTTTTACAAAATCATGTGGTGACGCCGCTCGTTCTGCAGCGGGCGGTCCAGCTTCCGCCAGTCATTCTCATGCTCGCCCAGGTCTTCATGTACTACTGGGCCGGCCTGCTGGGAATGGCACTGGCGCCGCCACTGGCTGCGCTGGCCATTCTCATGGTGGATCGGCTATACGTAAAACAGGTGCTCGGCGATCCAATGACCAGCACCGACATCATGGGCAGCTGAATGCAACAGCACCGCTGTTTGCATTGGCCTCGGACACGATTCTCTAAAGAATCTAATCGGCGATTTCGATTACATCGCCTTGGCCTTCTCCCTCACTTCGTCGATCGTTCCGACATACAGGAACGCCTGCTCGTTGATGTCGTCCACTTTGCCTTCGGTAATGTCGCTGAAGCTGCGCAGCGTGTCGGCAAGCTTCACGTAGCTCCCCTTCTTGCCGGTAAACTGCTCGGCCACGTAGAACGGCTGGCTGAAGAACCGCTCGATCTTACGCGCCCGGCTCACGATCAGCTTGTCCTCTTCGCTCAACTCATCGACGCCGAGAATGGCGATGATGTCCTGCAGATCGCGGTAGCGCTGGAGCATCGATTGCACTTTGCGAGCGATACGGAAGTGTTCTTCGCCGACGATCTCGGCAGAGAGCGCGCGGCTGGCAGAAGCCAGCGGATCCACGGCAGGATAGATGCCCTTGCTGGCAATGCTGCGCTCGAGATAGATGAATGCGTCCAGGTGCGCGAATGCATTGGCTGGAGCCGGATCGGTGGGGTCGTCGGCGGGAACGTAAACGGCTTGCACCGACGTGATGGCGCCGTTCTTCGTGCTGGTGATGCGCTCCTGAAGCTCGCCCATTTCCGTGGCCAGCGTCGGCTGATAACCGACGGCGCTGGGCATGCGCCCGAGCAGGGCCGACACTTCAGAACCGGCTTGCGTGAAGCGGAAAATGTTGTCGATGAACAGCAGCGTATCGGCGCCGGATTCATCGCGGAAATATTCCGCCATTGTGAGGGCTGACAAGGCGACACGAAGACGCGCGCCGGGTGGCTCATTCATTTGGCCGAAGACCATGACGGTCTGATCGATGACGTGCTTGCCCGTGTTGCCGATCTGGGCTTCCTGCATTTCCAGCCAGAGGTCGGTCCCTTCGCGGGTTCGTTCGCCGACGCCCGCGAAGACGGAATAGCCGCCGTGCTGCTGGGCGATGCGGGCGATGAGTTCCTGGATGACGACCGTCTTGCCAAGCCCCGCCCCGCCGAACAGTCCGGCCTTGCCGCCGCGAAGGAACGGCGTCAGCAGGTCGATCACCTTGATGCCGGTTTCGAACACCTCGGCCTTTGGCGTCAGATCGACAAATTCCGGCGGCTCGCGGTGAATCGGCCGATAGTCGCTGACATCCACCGGCCCACGATTATCAATGGGCTCGCCGAGCAGATTGAAGACTCGGCCAAGAGTTCCTTTGCCAACGGGCACGGTGAGAGAAGCGCCGGTATCGACGCAATCCATGCCACGGCGGAGGCCGTCCGTTGAGCCGAGAGCGACGGCCCGCACCTTGCCGCCGCCGAGGTGCTGCTGCACTTCGCCGGTGAGGTTGATGGTCATGCCATTGTCCGAGGCTTTGATCTTGACGGCATTGTAAATATTCGGGAGCTGATCCTCGGGGAACTCGGCGTCAAACGTCGATCCGATCACCTGCGAAACTTTTCCGGTAGAGGGCATGGTCAAAGTCCTTTTCTGGTCATTCAGAAGTCCGCGATAAGAACAGCGCAGCACGCGCGCCGCCATCAATCGAGCCGGGGATTGTACAATCCTTCGGCTGGCGAGCAATACTCGGGGGCAGATGGGGAAACCGAAGCTGATGGTCGGACCAGTTCGTGATGCAGAAGCACGGCATGCAAGCATGCCGGCTAAGCGTGGAACCTCACGTCTTCCTCACAAACATAACTTTTGCGAAAGTGTATTCTCCGGTAACCGTATCCATCTCACGTGCTCGTCCAAGTCAGCGAGGGCAACCATGTTCGCTAATTGCAACTCACGGTCATGCTGCGTCCCCTTCACAAAATTGATGACAGTTCTCGTTCTTGTCCCAACCGGTATCCTTCTGGCAGCGAACCCGCCGGCCACAACTCCAGCCTCCAAGCCCACGCCGGCAAGTCGCCCGGCTACGCTGCCCGCCTGGGCGGAGGAATTGCGCGTGCTGCCGGAGGTGTTGTATTCGGGGTCGCTCTTGTCGGAGAAAAAGGTCGACATTGAACCCGGCACGATGATGCACGGCTGGCTGATGCGGATGGCCAAGCCCGCGCTGACGCGATATGACACGGAGTTTGACCGTGTTTTGAATGAGAATCAGATCCTCGGTTATCGGGACCAAAAGCGCAAACAGTTCCTGGAATTGATGGGCGAGTTTCCGCAGCGCTCGCCGCTCAATCCGCAGATTACGGGGAAGATCGAGAAAGACGGCTACCGTATCGAGAAATTGATTTTTGAAAGTGAACCGGGGCGGTATGTCACCGCCCTGCTTTTTCTGCCGACCAGCAAGCCGCCGTATCCGGGCGTGCTGGTGCCTTGCGGGCATGCGCGCGAAGGCAAGGCGCATGACACCTATCAGCGTGTCAGCATATTGCTGGCCAAGAGCGGGATGGCGGCACTGTGCTACGATCCGCTCGATCAAGGGGAACGCCATCAAGTCATTAAGCCGCGCGTGGGAGGGTCCGGCGGATATGGACACACATTTACGACCATCAACAGCATGCTTGTGGGGCGCAGCTCCGCACGTTGGTGGGTGTGGGACGCGATGCGCGGGATCGACTATCTCCAGAGCCGGCCGGACATCGATCCGGAAAAAATCGGCTGCACCGGTAACTCCGGCGGCGGAACCTGCACGGCGTATGTGATGGCGGTGGATGATCGCATCAAGTGCGCGGGGCCAAGCTGCTTTATTGCCAGCATGCGCACGCTCGTGGAACGCAATGTGATTGCCGACGGCGAGCAATGCATCCACGGCGCGATCTCCGAGGGGCTGAGCCATCCGGAATTCATCATCATGCGCGGCCCCAAGCCGACGATCATCAGCGCGGCATATCACGACGGCTACTTCAGCATCGCCGGGACGTGGGACACGTTTCATCGGGCCAAGCAGGCGTACGCGTTGCTCGGCTTTTCCGAGCGCGTGGACATGGTCGAAGCGCGCGACGCGCACGGCTTCACCAAAACTCTCCGGGTCGGCGTCGTGCGCTGGATGCGCCGCTGGCTGATGAATATCGATGACGCGAGCGTCGATGAGAAAGTTGAGGAGCCGATCCTGACCGACGAGCAGGCGCAATGCACACCCAGCGGCGAGGTCATGCGGCTGCGCAATGCGCGCAACATCTATGATGAGAACGCGGACTATGAAAAGCAGTTGGCAGAGGGACGCCGCAAGTTCTGGAAAGAAACCGAGCCGGCCAAGGCGCTGGAAGAAGTCCGGCGAATCACAGGAATTCGTAAGCTGACGGAACTGCGCGCGCCGCGCGTGGCCCATGTTGGCTCTGTCGCGCGGGACGACTACCACATCGACCGGCTGATCCTGCACCAGGAAAATGAGGTCTGGCTTCCCACGCTGGCCTATGTGCCGGACAAACCGAACGCGGATGCTTATCTCTATCTGCACCAGGACGGAAAATTCGCCGACGCCGCCCCCGGCGGCCCGATCGAGAAACTCGTTCACGAAAATCACATCGTGCTTTCCGTCGATCTCGGCGGGATCGGAGAAACTCAAGCCGATGAAGGCAAACCCTACGCCTCCTGGGCGAACCTTTTCGGCCATGGATTCTATGACATGAGCGTTGCCGACATGCTTGGCACATCGTTCCTCGCCTGTCGGACGGAGAGCGTGATGATCTGCGCGCGGTATTTACCGAGCCTGGCCAAGAGCAAGGCGGGCGCGCTGCGCGTGCACGTCATCAGCGTTGGCCGAGTCGGCCCACCAGTGCTGCACGCGGCGGCGCTGGAGCCGCAATTATTTGAAACAATAACCCTGAAAAATTGCCTGGCCTCATGGGTGGATGTGGTGAACACGCCGCTGGCGCCGAATCAGATGGCCAACGCAGTGTTTGGGGTGCTAAAGGTGTATGACCTGCCGGATTTGGTGGCGACGTTGCCGAAGGAGAAGGTAAGCGTGGTTGAGCCGTTTGATGCGATGGAGAAAGCGTACGACGCGCATTCTGCCCAAACGCGATAAAGAAGCTTGCCCCTCAGTCCCTCCAATAACGAACGACCACCATTCCGTCGTCCGCTGCGCCGAGCGCGTCGTCAATGGCCTTCCCAGAAGGCTAAGTCTTTAAGATAGGGATCCATGCGGGAGAAGGGCCTTTTCATCTCCATGATTATACCCTCCCGTTGTGACGATGGCGGATCGCGCGATCACCGCGTCGTACCGATCACGAAATTCCAAACTTAGCCTTTAGTTCCTCGTGGCTGAGCGACTTTCCCTCCCGGATCTGGTTGCGCGCTTCGGCAATTGATGCAATGAACGCGGGATCGCGCTCACGCGCGTACCATTCGACATCGTCGTCATCGAATGGTACGACCAGTGCAATGGCATGACCATCACGAATGACGAGGACGTCTTCATCCGAACTGGTGATCGCGTCTTTTAACGGCGTGTCTTCTGTTAGTACGATCTTCTTCATGGCGAAACCTCCGGCGTCTGCCTCGTCCCTTTCTCAAGCACACGAAGGATGTTTACCATCCGCGAATCTTCAACTACATCATAATAGACCCGAAATTCATTAACACGCAGCCTGTAATGACTCCAAAACGGCTGCGTCATCTCCTTGATCCGACTCTTGCTTTCTCGCTTTGGCTCGTGCGCCAAGTGAAGCTGAACAGCTTCCACTATGCGACGGCGGTCGAAAGCACGTAGCGACTCGAGATCGACTATGGCGCGCTCAGCATATTCGATATCGTACATGTCGCTCATGCTGCGCCAATTTCATTCAAGTTAGCCAAGCGTTAATCCAAGTTCATGCTCATCAAGAACTGCGCATTGCTCGGCACCTTCTCCAATCGGCCCTTGAGCAACTCCACCGCTTCCACCGGATTCATATCGCTCAGCACACGCCGCAGGCGATAGACCAGTTCCAGTTCCTTCGGATCGAGCAGCAATTCCTCGCGGCGGGTGCCGGAGGCGTTGATGTCGATGGCGGGATACGTGCGGCGATCCACTAGCCGCCGATCCAAGTGCAACTCGGCGTTGCCGGTGCCTTTGAATTCTTCGAAGATCACTTCGTCCATCTTTGAGCCGGTGTCGATCAGCGCGGTCGCGAGGATCGTGAGCGAGCCGCCTTCTTCAATGTTTCTGGCAGCGCCGAAGAAGCGCTTGGGCTTTTGCAGGGCGTTGGCGTCGACGCCGCCCGACAGGATCTTGCCGGAGTGAGGGACTTCGGTGTTGTAGGCGCGGGCCAGGCGGGTGATCGAATCCAGCAGGATTACGACATCCTTGCCGAACTCGACGTAACGCTTTGCTTTTTCGATCACCATCTCTGCGACCTGCACGTGGCGTGACGCGGGCTCGTCAAACGTCGAGCTGACGACCTCCGCCTTGGTGTTGCGCTCCATGTCCGTCACTTCTTCCGGACGCTCGTCGATCAGCAGAATGATCAGCACCGCTTCAGGGTGATTTGCGGTCACGGAGTTGGCGATCTTCTGGAGCAGGACCGTCTTGCCGGTCCGCGGCGGAGCAACGATCAGCATGCGCTGACCCATGCCGACCGGCGTCACCAGGTCGACGATTCGCATGTTCAGTTCCTTGGGGCCAGTTTCGAGGACGATTCGCCGATTGGGATGCAACGGCGTCAGGTCTTCGAAATTTCCAGTGTCGGTGATGCGTTCGGGATCTTCGCCGTTGATCGCTTCGACGCGCAGCAGCGCAAAGTATCGCTCGGATTCCTTCGGCGGACGGATCTGGCCCTGCACGACGTGGCCATTGCGCAAGCCGAATCGGCGGATTTGGCTGGGGCTGATGTAGATGTCGTCGGGGCCGGGCAAGTAGTTGAACTCGGGCGAACGGAGGAATCCGAAGCCGTCGGGTAAAATCTCCAGCACGCCTTCGCCGTACATCAAGCCGTTCTGACGGATTCGGCTGCGCAGGATCTGGAAGATCACATCCTGCTTCTTCATCCCGATGTAATCCGGGATGCCCTCGGCACGGGCGATCTCGTGAAGTGCGAGCACGTCCATCTGCTGAAGGTCTTTAATGTAGAGCTTTCCGCCCTTGACCTGCTCGTACTTGGCATTGGTTTCAGCATCGAGGCTGGCGACGTCATCGCCCCCTCCACCGCCGCTGGAGCCGCCGCCGTCGCGTGCTTCGGGGCGGCCATCGCCGCGGTCACGATCGCCGCCACGGTTGTCGCGGTCACCACCACGATTATCCCGATTGTCACGATCCCCGCCACGGTTATCGCGCTCACCCCGGTCACCCCGATCGCCGCCGCGGTCGTGCCGCTGTTCGTGGCGACCGCGTTGTTCGGGGCGATCCTGCCGCGGTTCATTGCGCGGCTCGGGGCGCTCGGCGCGTGGCGCCGGGCGCTCTGCCGGTGCGGGCGTCTCGGTTGTTTCTTTTTCCTTTTCCTTGACCTCAGCCTTTTCGGCGCGGGCTTCGGCGCGGGGCGCGGCGGGCGGCGCAGCGACAGCGGTAGCTTCTTCTGTGGCAGTTGTCTGCTCGCGGGATTCGGTATCGACTGGGGGATGGCTGGATGCGGCAGAACGCCGCCGGGGGGTAGTGGACTTCGCCATGTGGCTAGGCCTCCAATGTATGTAAAAAGATAATTTTCAAATCAGGAAACAGTTCGCCCGCAATCCCGGCGACTCATCGACGCCGAATCCGGACGCAATACCAAGAGGGAGATCATTCAATAAACGTGCGATCAGCAGATCAGCTCAGCCAAAGGAAGAGCCGACGCCACCTCAAAAACCGGCCACCATGGCCTTGAATTCAGTCGGAGATTAAACCTTCATCACCCGGAAAGGCCGGAGGCTTTTTCGGGGCACACCCGAAATATCTCATCCGCGATTCTTGTGAACGCCCGCCGAGGGCTGATCCGTGGCGACTTGTGCGAGAATTCGGGGAAGCAGATCTCGGACTTGATCGCGGGCCAAAGCCGCGTCGGCAGTGTTACTCAAGACATAATCGGATATTTCGCGCTTCTTGTCTAGGGGCCATTGCGAATTTTCTCGTCTTTGCAACTCACCCGCATCCCATCCACGCGTCTGGCTTACTCTCTGGAGACGCAAATCGAGGGGAGCATCGACGAAAACCACGCAATCACAAGCCCCTGCCAATCCTGCTTCGAATAGTAGGGGTACATCCCAAACAAAGGCAACTGGGGGGGAAAGTCTATTTATATCGGCCATTTCCCGCTCCCGGGCAAGATTAACCCAGGGGTGGAGCAATTGCTCAAGCCGGATGCGTTGCGCAGGATCGACGAAAACAGTATTGGCGATAAATGAGCGATCGACCTCACCTGTTGGCGAAACTGCCGACGGGCCCCACCATTGCCGGATCTTGTCGATGACTTCTGGATCACGATAAGCGGCACGAACCTGGGCATCAGAATCGATGACGTGGCAACCGAGTTCGCCAAAGAGCCGGGCGATAAAGCTCTTGCCGCTGCCGATGCCGCCAGTGATGCCGATGATGGGTTTGCCTGCGTACAAGGCGCTATTCCATACCGATGCTTTTAGCGACGGGAACCACACGAGTCTCGGGTCCGGGTCCTCGCTGACGCTCGTCCCCGGCGTGAACCACGCGCGACGTCAATCAACGAAATTGAGTTGTGGAGGTCAGCTCGATCCAATTGCCCGCCGGGTCCCGCAGAACCAGACTTTCTTGCCCTGGATTTAGTCCCTTCTGCCGCGTGTACTGAAGTTCCGCATCAATCAGCTTCTGCTCGGTTTCGGACAAGGAAAGCACCTCAATTCCCAGCAGTTGCAAATTGTCGCGCACAATTGGCGGCTCCAGTACGTCGAAAATAAGGCGAAAGTTGTCGGCGTGGTACACCAAGCCCGCTTCAACCGCCTCGCGTTCAAATCCCAGCAAGTCCACGTAAAATCCGTCGAGTTCCCGCTCCAATCCCGCTGCGCTAAGAAGATGGGCGTCTTCGATCGTCACCAGCCGCACCGGCAGTGGTTCATACATGCGGGGATGATTCAGCACCGAGGGCATGCGACCGGAGTCAGTGAGCGGAATAGATTCGTTTTCCTCTATGCGCATTTTCGCCGCCAAAGCCAATTCTAGCACAGTCGATTGGCTACAGGATGGTCGCGCACAAGAGCACTATAAAAATACTTTCCAGCTCACTTCGGCAACAGCGCACTCAACTCCGCCACCGTTTTCGACAGCGCTGGGTCGTTGGCAAGATTCTTGAACTCCCGCGGATCAGTTTGGTGATCATATAGCTCCCGGCCCTGTTTGCCGTGGTCCCACTCGGAATAGCGCCATCGCTCTGTGCGGACACTTCGGCCCATGATGTCTTTTTCGTGGGTCACTTGCGTGAAAGCCGGATGGTCCCACGGCGTCTGCGGATCATCCAGGAGCGCCTTGAGGCTATGTCCTTGGGCTCCCTCGGGCGCCGGCAGGCCGCAAAGGTCTGCAAGCGTTGGGTGCAGATCGATCAGCTCGACCGTTCGCGACGCGGTCTTTCCGTTGGCCTTGGCGGCGGGATCGTAAATGATCATCGGCACCCTTGCCGACTCTTCGAACAGGAGACGCTTCTGCCATTGACCGTGGTTGCCCAAGGCCCAGCCGTGATCGGCGATGAAGACAACCACTGTATGATCGGCAAGCTTGAGCCGATCCAGCGCCGCCAGCACGCGGCCGGCCTGGGCATCCATCAGGCTCGTGCTGGCGTGATATGCGCGTGTGAAAATCCGCAGCTTCTCGGCGTCCAGCCCGTAATTCAGCGGCTTCACCGTCAGCGCAATCGGCGGGATGGCGGCGATATGCTCCGGCGGCTCCACTGGAAGCTGGATTTTCTCTAGCGGGTAGAGCGAAAAATAGTTTTCGCTCGCAACGCAAGGTACATGCGGCCGGAAGAAACCGCAGGCGATGAAGAAAGGGCGATCCTTGTTTTCTTCCAGCAGGTTGATCGTCGCTGTCGCAATCTTGCCGTCGGTGTGGTCTTCGCCGTTGCCGGCGGTTTGGAGCCACCCCATTGATGCGCCGAGGCTTCCTTTCTTGCCGGTAAATTGGATCACGTCGGCTTCTTCGTCCTTGTCGCGGCCACGCGGGTTGACGACTTTGTTCCACGATGCGCCGTCATCCATCCCATCGGTGCCAATCTGCGCGGGAACGCCGTAGTGGTAGATCTTGCCGACGCGGGCGGCAAAGTATCCAGCTTTCATAAAATGTTGCGGGATCGTCACGACATCGGGCAGATTCTGGCGGAAGTTGGTGCCGTTCTCATAGACCCGCGTCGTATCCGGTCGCCGGCCCGTCATAAACGAGCACCGGCTGGGATTGCAAAGGGGGAACTGACAATACGCATGCTCAAACCGCACACCCCGCGCCGCGAGCGAATCGATGCTCGGCGACTTCACCAGCGGATGACCATAACACCCCAGGGCGCAAGTCAGATCATCTGAGATGATCAGCAGCACATTCTTCTTGTGCTTTGGCGAGGATTCGTCGGCATGGGTCGGACCAGAAAGCGCGGCGGAACAAATTGCGGCGCACCATAGAAAATGGAGCGGTTTCATCAAATGAAGTGTAGCGTCGTGAGGTCGAAACGCGAGACGTGAGGACGCGGAATTTTCAAGCATTTCCCATCTGTGCTAATCGGTTCCCATCCGTGGCAATATTCTGTTCATCCTGCCCCCGCCGCTCGCCGGCAATCGGCTTTCCAACTATTGGAAATTTTAAGGTGAAGACCGAGCCCTTTCCCACTTCGCTGGCCACGCTGATTTTCCCGCCATGCTCCTGGGCGATGCGACGGGAAATTGCAAGGCCCAAACCAGTGCCGCCTTTCTTGGTGGAGTAGTAGGCGTCGAAAATCCGCGCCAGCGCATCCGGCGCAATTCCCCTGCCGGTGTCGGTGACGTCAATGAACACATGGCCTGGTTCGGTGCGGGCGGAGAGGATGATCTCACCCCCCTGCTGGGGCATTGCCTGCAATGCATTGATCATCAGATTGAGGACGGCCTGCTTGACCAGCCGTTCATCGACGTCGGCGATGATCGGCTGATCGGGCCGGCGAACTCGCACTTGCACCCGCTGAAGCTGCGCCTGCGGCGTATAAAAGTCGACCAGCTCTTCCATCAGCTCATACAGATCAACTGGAGTTCGCGTCAGCTCAATCTTGCCGGCGAAGCGCATGAAATCGTCAAGAAAATCACGTAGCCGGGAGGCTTCCTTCTGCACGGTATTGAGCCGGCTCACCAGCCGGCCCGACGACGGAACATCCGGCAAATCTTCCCGGAGAAGCTGGAGGTTCAGTGAGATGGTCGAGAGTGGGTTTTTGATTTCATGGGCGAGGCCGCCGGTCAGAGTTCCGAGCTCGGCCAGTCGCTCGGCTTGGCGCGCGCGCTCCTGGAGTCGCACATATCGGCGATACCATCCCGCGCCGACCGCACCGGCGGCTGCCAGCCCGGCCAGCAGGCCAGTCACAATTCCCCAAACAAAGAGCCACATAGGGGGGAGAAGCGTACGGTGGGAGGCGGGTGGTGACAAGTTGCCAGGGGTTGGACAAGGAAACAGGGGCACAACGAGCGTATGTTTCACTGTCGCCTTGTCCCCCCTGTCTCCCGGTCCCCGTCGCCTGCCGCATCCCGCCGAACGGCTAAGGTTGCCCTAAAATTCTGCCGATTTTTCTTTTGCAATCCCAGCCGGGGCTGGGTTTAATTTGCGTTTAGTTGGTGGCGGGTTCGTCGATCGGCCTCAGGAATGCGTCTCGTTTTTGTCCTTCCTCGTCTGTTCGCACCTCTCCCGCGTCGGTTGGGATGTCAACCTCTTTCATTTGGGCCCGGAAAGAACCCTCTTATTAAGCGGGCCGCCCTACCCATTTTTTCAGGAGATTCCAATGGGTAAGAAGTTGTATGTCGGGAACTTGAGCTACCAGGTGGATGGCCCGGAACTTGAGCAGTTGTTTGGTCAATACGGCCAAGTCACGTCCGCTCAAATCATTAACGATCGCGACACCGGCCGGTCCAAAGGCTTCGGATTCGTCGAGATGGCCAACGACAATGAGGCCCAAGCTGCCATTGAGGCGCTCAACGGCCAGCAGCACAATGGCCGGGCTCTCACTGTCAATGAAGCCCGTCCCCGCGAAGAGCGGCCAGGTGGAGGTGGCGGCGGTGGACGCGGCGGCTTCGGTGGAGGCGGCGGCGGTGGACGCGGTGGATATGGAGGCGGAGGTGGTGGAGGCGGCGGCGGTGGACGTGGTGGCTTCGGCGGTGGCCGGGGCGATCGCGGAGACCGCGGCGGACGCGACCGGTTCTAATTCCCTGTTGGTTTCGCTGCAACTTGTCTAAAACGACAACCCCCGCGCTTGCGCGGGGGTTGTTGTGTTACTGACAGAAGAAGTAGCCGCTTGCGGCTTCGCGGATCAAGAATCGTCAGTGCCGGTTTCTCTGGAGTAGCGCCTTCTGATCCGCGAAGCCGCAAGCGGCAAACGTTTATTGCGCCTTCGGTTCCAGCACCGGAAACCCACCTACCTCTTCTTTCATTTCCGCGGCGTTCTTCGGGGGTCGGAAGAACAGCAACAACATGATCGCCGCCAATAGCGCCGTTCCCGATGGAACCAGGAACAGCCGGCGGAAATCAGTTGACCCGTCGGCGTTCTTAAAAATCCCTCCCAATTGCGGCCAGACGAAATTCGCCACGAAGGGGCCGAATCCCAGGATCAGGAAATTGAACAACCCCTGCGCGCTGGTTCGGGCATCCTTCGGGAAGAACTCATCCACAAAGATGTACACGGTCGCGAAGAAGAACGCGTAGCAGATTCCATGCAGCATAATCACCGCCACCGAAATCCACGCACCCGCGACCGGCGATATGAGCTTCTGCGCGATCAAAGTCGGCACCAGCGCAAACACCCCAAACCGAATCGCGTGGCCGAGGATTCCCAGGGTCATTGTCGTCCGCCAGCCCAGGCTTTTGAGCACCAGTCCCAGAATCGCCATCGTGCTGATCTCGGCGACTTGCCCGATGCTCATGGCGGGCATGACCCAGTTGGCGGGAATGCCGACACTCTTAAGAAAGTCATTGGTCCAAATGAAATAGCACTGATGCACGCCGGCATCGAAGAAGGTGACGATGAACAGCACCAGAACGAACGGATATTTCAGCAGCCGCATCGCTTCGAGCCAGGCAAACTGCTCGCGGCCCGCCCTGGCGGGTTTGGGCGGGGTGTGGGGCAGCGTCAAGCTGAACGCCGCCAATACAAATGATGCGATGCCGGCAGTGAGAAACGTATAACGCGTGGCTTCAAGCGCCGCCGGACCGACCTTGCTGCTTCCGAGCGCCGTCCCGAGCCACTTGGTGAACGACACCGACCCAAACTTCGGGACCAGCGCCCAATCAACGAGAATGAAAACGAATGGCCAGCTGGCTGCGATCCATCCAATGGTGCCGCCCAAGCGAACAAGGCCGAATTCCTTTTGGGCATCCTTCAGATTTGCGAATGCAATCGAGTTGCAAATGGAAATCGTCGGGACGTAGAAGAGGCAGTGAATCAACATCAATGTAAAAAAGACGACGAAGCGGGCGTTGTGAGCCAGCCAGTCGACTTTGGGGAACATTGAAGCGAGTTTCAATTGGAGCTCGTCCTGCCAGAAGAGCGCGACAATTGCCATGCCGCCGATGAGATGACTCATCGCCAGGAATCGCTCAGCCGAGAATTTGCGGTCGGCAAACTGGTTGCTGAAGAACATCCCGACGAACGACGCGAGTGCAAACGCGTTCAAGATCCAGGATTGCTGGAGCCCTGAGAATTTCAGGCTCGGCAAATATCCGAAGATCAACGGCAGCCAGGCGCCCCAGATGAAGAACTCCAGGAACATCATGACCAGCAGCCGCGTGCGCGGCGAGCCTTCCTGCCCATGCAGAGCGGCAGTGCTTTCCAGATTGACAACGCCATGTGACATGAACGGCTCCTCGTTGCAGATTGGAAGTGCGGAACAATTTCGCGAATGCCAGATCGCGTTGCAAGTGTAAAGGAGGACCTGCACCCGATGCAATTTGAGGTACCTTCGAGGGAACGATGAGTTGATGACGGACTGAGGTGTAAGGATCGAATCGCCGCTTCTGATCCGTAGGGTCCGCGGACGCGCTGACAGGCGCCTCAACTTCCTGCTCCGGGCCCGCCAAGGCGGACCCTACGAATGCGTCCGCGCAGAAACTTACGTCCTCATGCCGCATGCGCATAATTCAGCGCCTTGCAGATTTGCACCGTCGCCTGGCTCTTGTTCAGCGTGTAGAAGTGCAATCCGTCCACCCCATTGGCGAGCAAATCCTGGCACTGCTTCAACGCATAGTCCACCCCCGCTGCGTAGACTGCTTCAGGATCCTGCTCCAAACTCTCCAGATGCGTCAGCAGCGGGTGCGGAATCTTGGTGCCGCACATTGAAATAAATCGCTTGATCTGCCCAACGTTCAAAATCGGCATAATTCCCGCGACAATCGGCACCTTGATTCCCATCGCGCGCGCTGAATCGCGAAAGCGGTAAAAGTCGGCGTTGTCGAAGAACAATTGCGTGATGATGAAGCATCCGCCGTTGTCGATCTTTTGCTTGAGATGCTCGAGGTCGCGCGTGCGATTGAGGCACTGTGGGTGCCCCTCGGGATAACCGGCCACGCCGACGCAAAACGGGTGGCGGTCGCGCACGAACTTCACAAGCTGGTCGGCATACGCAAAGCCGCCTTCAGTGGCGACGAACTGGCTCTGCCCCGCCGGCGGATCGCCGCGCAGGGCCAGGACATTGCGGATGCCGTGGTTCCAGAGCTCATCGAGGATGCCGTCGATCTCGGTGGCGGTGTGGCCGACGCAGGTGAGGTGGGCCATCGACCGAATGCCAATTTCGTTTTGGATGCGCTGTACGAGTTCGACGGTCTTCTGACGGGTGCTCCCGCCGGCGCCGTAGGTGACCGAGACGTAGGTCGGGTGGATCGGGCGCAGGTCGTCGATTGTTTTATAGAGCGATGTAAAACCTGCTTCCGTCTTTGGGGGGAAGAATTCGAATGAGAGAGCAGCCTTGCCCAGTCCGATAATTTCGTCAATCCGCATTGGGTTTTCCATCTGATGGTCGATCCTACGTCACAACATTACAGAAATATCGGCGAAAGTTCATGGGCTTTCTGAGTACACTTCAAATCCGAATGAAGAACTTGCCGCGAAGGCGCGAAGCGACGAAGGAGACGAAGAGGTTCCCGATCCCATCGATACCTCTTCACAGCACCGGTTCTTTGAGAACTCATTCAATGCTTCAGGGTGCTCTTCGATCCCTTCGTTGCTTCGCGCCTTCGCGGCAAAGTCTGATTCGGACTTCGTCATTCGGATTTGATTCGGGGATTCGGGGATTCGGATTTCGGGAATTGCTCCAATTCCCACTTCACCTCTCCTCCCACAATCGTCATCACTGCCCTCCCCTTCACCTTCCATCCCGTAAAAGGACAATTCCGACTCTTGCTTTTAAACCGCGCGCAATCAATCGTCCACTCGTGATTCGGATCGATGATCGTGACGTCGGCAGTCTTGCCCTCCTGCAATGTGCCTTTGTCCAGCCGCACGATCTGAGCCTGCCGGCGGGTCATCATGTCGATCAGATGCATCCACGTAATATGCCCCGGCTCCACCAGCGCCTTGATGTAAAGCGACAGCGCGCATTCGAGGCCGATGATGCCGAACGGAGCAGAGGCGAACTCTAGTTCCTTCTCCTCCGCCAGATGCGGTGCATGATCGGTGGCGAGAATGTCGATCGTGCCGTCCTTCACGCCTTGGATGCACGCCTTCACGTCGGCAGCCGTTCGAAGGGGCGGATTCATTTTGTAGTTCGTATCGTACGACCGGCAATCTTCATCGGTCAGCAGCAGATGGTGCGGCGAGACCTCCGCCGTCACCGGCAGGCCATCCGCCTTTCCCCGGCGAACCAGTTCGACGCTGCCGGCGGTGCTGATGTGTTGCACGTGGTATCGGCAGCCGATCGTCCGGTTCAGCAGCAGATCGCGCGCGATCATCAACTGCTCGGCCTCCGCCGGTATCCCCGGCAAGCCGAGCGAAGTCGAAACCAGTCCCGCATGCATCGCCCCGCCGCTAAGCGTCGGCTCCTCGCAATGCTGCATGATGAGCGTGTCGAACATCTTGCAATACTGAAGCGCCTTGCGCATCACCGACGCATCGGCAACGCCAACGCCATCATCGCTGAAAGCGATTGCCCCGCGTTTAAACATGGAGCCGATCTCGGCGAGTTCCTTCCCTTCGCGCGCCTTGGTAATCGCGCCAATTGGAATGACATTGGCGAGATTCGCCCGCTCCGCCTGGCGAAGGATGAATTCAATCTGCCCCTCCTGATCCAACGCCGGCTTTGTGTTGGGCATGCAGCAGACGGTGGTAAAGCCGCCGGCGACCGCCGACGCTGAGCCGGATTCGACCGTTTCCTCTTCTTCATCCCCGGGCTCGCGGAAATGAACATGGATGTCGATGAGGCCAGGGGTGACGTACTTGCCAGTGGCGTCGATAACCCGATCGGCTTTGCCAAGGTTGGTGCCGACAGCGGCGATCTTGCCGTCACGGATAAGAAGATCTGCCTTTCGCTCAAAGACTTGGGCGGGATCCAGGAGAGTGCCGTTTTGAATGAGGATTGTGGCCATAGCTATGCGCAGAGATCGCAGAGAAACAGAGGGCGCAGAGAATTTTCGTTATAACGGGTTTTGCTCGGATTCAATGATTCGTTTGATCCCTTGTTTCAGCAGCGGAACATTAAAATTTATTAGAAGCGCGATCGGCTGATTTAGTATTCGCATATAACTGCGAACTTGGAGCCGATGCAATGGGAGCAGCGAATCAATCGACTTGATTTCGACTATCAAGCAACCACCGACAAATAGATCTACTTTCCCTCTCGCAACGAGAACACCACGATAAAGGACGTTCACTCGCTTTTGTGATTCAAATCCAATTCCCCGCGCCGTCAATTCGAGCTCGGTGGCTTTCTGGTAAGCCTTTTCCGGTAATCCGGGACCCAATTGCCGATGCACTTCGATTGCAGCGCCAATCACGGCTGCCGTCAACTCATTGAAAAGCGGGGTCGGTGTGACCAAATCTCCGTGCGGAGGTATTTCATCATCGAAAGGCATTTCAATCTCCTCTCTGTGCTCTCTGCGTCTCTGCGCTCTCTGCGCGAATAGAGGCGGCTTGGCTCACCAGATACAGCACCGCCATTCTCACCGCCAAACCATTCGTCACCTGCTGCAATATCCCGCTCTGCGCTCCGTCGGCGATGCTCGAGCTGATCTCAATACCGCGGTTCATTGGGCCGGGGTGCATCACGAAGACGTCTTTTTTGCAGGCGTTGAAACGCTCGTGCGTCAGGCCGAAGAAACGGGTGAACTCTCGGACGCTGGGGAATTGGCTGCTTTTGATGCGCTCGAACTGCACGCGGAGCATGTTGATCACGTCCACGCTGCCGACAACTTCGTCCAAATTGTGGACAACCCGCGCCCCGAGTTTTTCAAAAGCCTTGGGCACCAGCGTCGGCGGGCCCACCAAAATCACTTCGGCGCCGAGCTTGGTCAGTCCCCATAAATTCGACCGCGCCACCCGGCTGTTGGCGATATCGCCGACGATTGCAACTTTTAGCCCTTCGATCTTTCCGAAACGTTCTCGAATGGTATACAGGTCGAGCAGGCCTTGCGTGGGATGTTCGTGGGCGCCGTCGCCGGCGTTGACGATGCTGCATTGCATGTTGCGGGCAAGGAGGGCAGCCGCACCGGCGGCGGGATGGCGGATCACGATGATGTCGATCCCCATTGCCTCGATGTTGCGGGCGGTGTCGATCAGCGTCTCGCCCTTGCTGACGCTGCTCCCCTTTTCGGAAAAGTCCAGCACGTCCGCCGACAGACGGGACGCGGCCAACGAGAAGCTCATGCGCGTTCGCGTGCTGTCTTCGAAGAATGCATTCACCATCACTCGTCCGCGCAAGGCGGGAACCTTTTTGACGCTGCGGGTGGAGACTTCCTTGAAGGTGGAGGCGGTGTCGAGAATGAAACGGATTTCGTCAGCCGACAATTCTTCCAGCGCCAGCAGATGCTTGCGCGTCCAGCGCACTTCGGGGGATGGAGCGGTCATGATTCCTTCCGTTTATCGTCCCGTCGCGAAGAATGAGAGTGGCTTCCCGAAACAAGATAGGGATTGAAATGCGCAGAGAGGGCAGAGACGCAGAGGGCGCAGAGAAAAACAAAGAATTTTCTTCTCTGCGCCCTCTGCGTCTCTGCCCTCTCTGCGCATTTCACAAAAGGTTCCCATGGCGATTCCGTCATTGTCTAATTTCGCGGCTCAACCACCACCTCATCGACCCCATCACTCTCCGCCAGTCGCACGTTGACGCGATATTCTCGCGGCACATCTTTCAGCGTTAACCCGACATAGTCGGGATGAATGGGTAACTCGCGCCCGTTTCGATCGACTAGCTCGGCAAGGCGAACGACCTTTGGCCGGCCAAAGTCGGTGAGCAGATTCAGCGCCGCCCGCACCGATCTGCCGGTGAAGATAACGTCGTCCACCAGCACACAGGGGTTGGCGTCGAGGGGAATTTCCAGCTTGGTCGGCTTCACCATCGGGCGCGGGCCGATTTCAGAGAGGTCGTCGCGATAGAGCGTAATGTCGAGCACGCCTCGGCCGATCTGGCTGAAGCCGCGCTCGATCAGCCGGGCTGCGAGCCGGCTGGCGATAATTTCGCCGCGCGTCCGGATGCCGACGATGTTGAGCGGCTGATCGAGGGAAAATTCGGCGGCGATGCCGTCGACCAGATGGCCGAGAAAACGCCCCACATCGGCCTGGTCATAGGTGTTCCGCATCGGTCGAGCAAGTTACGGGATTGCCGGTGGAAAGACAAATTTCCAATCATAGCCGCAGCCGCAATGGATGCTGATCACATGACACGTTGGGACGCACTGCCCTGCACATGATTAATTGCCGCCTCATCCAACACTTAGCGATCTTCCTTTCGCCCGGCAAAATACTTGGCCATTTTTCGATGAAGCTCTGGTTTGTGAAAGTGCTTGGCCCAAGCGATTACGTCTTGGGCAAGGGTACAAAGGGAGCATCGAGGGGGTCGTGAAGAATCTGCTAACGCAACGAATGATTCATCTGGCATTTTCATTTTGTTGCTTAGAATTTTTCCAGTCGTTGCGTTCGGACGGCATCCACGCAGAGCGTCAAATAGAAATCGGGCGCCTCCATTCGTTCGCTCGCCCGATGGTATTGCTCTTCAGCCGCTTGGAGTAATCGCGTATTGGATTTTGATGCCTCGCTCCCCTTCCACGCGCATTGGGCCCTGAGCAACGATGACACATTGCTCCCGCATCAGAAGCCAGCGCAAGCGCGTCGGCGGCCCGTGCATTTTCGTCGAATGCGGCGTAGCAGCGACCATAGGTTGCCAAGGCACCGGGTCCCTGGGATCAGTCGTCAGTTTTTGGAGTGCCCCAGCCATTGCGGATGCGAGCGGTAGCAGCCGCGCGGGTCGGCCGACATCCCAGACTCCTTGCTATGCAAGTTACGAACCCAGTTGCCAAAACCATGTTTGGGGCGACAGTGGCCGTTCTGTCGCTCCCCTCTGAAGAAGTTTGCTGGCTTCAATCGACATGCTCAAGCTCAATCTAATTGTCGCCGAGAAAAGGCGGCACTGTCTATCAGTCGGTACGGCACGCCCGAACCCGGCGACATGTCATGTTCAGCGACTGACCTCTCCTGAGTGTTAGTTTAGCCGGGAGCCAAACGAACAAGGTAAATCGACTTCTGCTGCTACTTACAGCGCGGGCGGCTCAGTAATTTCCCTCCGGCAAAATCCTCTTTTTCCTGCTGCGTGCTTTTTCCTCGTAGCCAAGAGCCGGCAATCGTCGCATAAGGCGCGTGTATTGCCTACAAAAAAGATGAACCAACGCCTGAGCGCGCGAGCTGTTCATGGATGGCTCATACCTGCTCGCTGTTTCTGTAAATGATTTGACGTTGGCGCTCATGGCGAACGAGACAGCGGAAATCGACGCCGCAGGAAGAAACCCAGAGGCCATAGACCGTCGGGAAGAGCTTGTTAGTCGGCTGCGTTCGGTGGGATGACCCGCGGGGCAAAGCCAGAATTCAGTTATGCAGTTTTTTGGAGGTTTGCAATGACGTCACTCAATGAGGCAACGGATTGGCCGACGACCGCGAGCCAAACGGATTTTAACGGTCGCAGAGGCCAGCGCCGGCGCCAATTGCGGCAACAAGCGCCAGACCAGGGCGGGCAGAAGCCGAAGATCAACGTCGGAGGCCGCGAGCGCGCGGTCTCGGTTGCCGCCGGCGCTATTGCTGCTGTCACCGGCTTGAGCCGGGGAACGCTGCCCGGCCTTCTGATAGCCGGCGTCGGCGCCGCGCTCGCCTATCGCGGAGTCACCGGGCACTGCGCCGCCTATGAAAGGATGGGCGTTGATACCGCCAACGATCGCGAAGGATCCGAAGAAGACGAGATCGCCCAGCACGGCGTGCAGAGCAAGCAGGCTTTCATCATCAACCGTCCGGCATCGGAGCTCTACCGATTCTGGCGAAACCTTGAGAACCTGCCGCGGATTATGACGCATCTCGAATCGGTTCGCGCTACGGACGACACTCGCTCTCACTGGGTGGCCAGGGCCAACGGGCTGGGCGGGAAGCGCTTTGAGTGGGATGCGGAGATCATTCAAGACGTGCCGGACGAGCGCATCTCGTGGCGCTCGCTTCCTGGCGCTGACGTTGAAAACAGCGGCGAGGTGCGATTCGCCCCCGCGCTCGGCGATCGCGGCACCGACGTGCACATCACCATGAGCTACGTGCCCCCCGCCGGCCGCATCGGACACTGGGTCGCGTCGCTTCTGGGACAAAACCCCAAGCGCGTGGTGCGCGAGGAATTGCGTAACTTCAAACGGCTGATGGAGACCGGGCAAATTCCCACCATCATCGGCCAGCCGCACGGCACCTGCACCGGACAGGGCGAGCGCTACACCGAGTCGGAATGGAAGCCGCTGTTCACCTGAGCACTGCCGCGTGCGGCTTGAGCGGCCGCAGTTGAATTTTCTCCATCGCCCTTAAAGGAGTTTGTCATGAAAGCGCTGATCTGGTGTGCCCCCTACAAGGTTAAAGTTGAAAATGTCCCCGACCCCAAGATCCTCGACCGCCGCGATGCGATCGTGCGTGTGACCTCCACCTGCATCTGTGGATCGGACCTTCACCTGGTGGATGGATTCATTCCGTTCATGAAGCCCGGCGATATTCTCGGCCACGAGCCGATGGGCATCGTCGAAGAAGTCGGCCCCGATGTGGACAAGAGCAAAGTGAAAGTCGGCGACCGCGTCGTCGTCCCGTTTCCCATCGCGTGCGGCGAATGCTTTTTCTGCCGGCGGCAACTTTGGAGCTGCTGCGATAACACGAACACTAAGTCCTATCTCGCCGAACAGGTATTTGGCCAGGCGCCTGCAGGCGTGTTTGGATATTCGCATCTCACCGGCGGATATGCCGGCGGCCAGGCGCAGTTCCTCCGCGTCCCACTTGCGGATGTGAATTGTCAGGTGATGCCGCAGGAATTCAGCGACCACCAACTCGTTTTCCTCTCCGACATTTTCCCGACGGGTTACATGGCGGTTCAACACTGCGATCCCAAGCCGGATGACACCGTCGCGATCTGGGGCTGCGGCCCCGTCGGCCAGTTTGCCATCCGCAGCGCCGGGCTGCTAAACGTCGGGAAAATTATTGCGATCGACAATGGCCGCATGGTGCCCGAGCGATTGAAGATGGCGCGCGACGGCGGCGCGATCACCATCGACAACAGCAGCGAAGACGTCTACGAGCGCCTGCTCGACCTGACCGGCGGCATCGGCCCCGACATTTGCATCGACGCCGTCGGCATGGAGGCGCACGGCAGCAACATGGTCGAGCATATCTACGACAAAATCAAAACGAATCTGATGCTCGAGAGCGAGCGGCCGGCGGTTGTCCGGCAGACAATCGAGTGCTGCCGGAAGGGCGGCACGGTTTCGATCTCCGGCGTGTATGGCGGGCTCGCAGACAAGATCCCATTGGGTGCGCTGATGAACAAAGGGCTTACCATCAAGACCGGCCAGTGCCACGTGCATCGCTATGTGCCTGAATTGCTCGACGCTGTGCGAAAAAACCGGATCGACCCGAGCTTTGTCGTGACGCACCGCATCCCGCTTAGCCAGGCGCCGCACGGGTATCACATCTTCCGCGAAAAACAGGACAACTGCGTGAAAGTCGTACTGGACCCGTCCAACTAAATTGACCCTCAACGCCTCGCTACCCGTGGGCCTGAAGCAACTCGCGGCAGCGCGGCATGGAGAATTGATCATGACCGCCCTCAAGTCCTACAAACGGTCGGCCGTGCATGCGGTCGAGGATATCACAGACCGCGGCGCCGCTAATGCCCTGGGCTGGGTCAGCATCGGGATCGGCCTGACCGAACTGGCCGCTGCCAAGCCGCTGACACGCTTCATGGGCGTCGAAGGCCGCCAGAATGAAGGAATCGCCCGCACGCTCGGCGTTCGGGAACTGATGCACGGCGCAGACCTCCTCTCGCACCGCGACCCAACGCTGGGAATGTGGTCGCGCGTTGCCGGTGATGTGCTGGACGGCGTCCTGCTCGCCGGTGCCGCGACCCGAACCCGACGGCCAGGCGGACTGATGACGATCGCGACGTTGGTTTTGCCGGTCGTCCTTGCGGATTTCCTGTTTGCCAAACGCTTGTCGAGTGGCCGGGCGTGATCGCCCTCCGGCGGGAATTTTCGGAAGATTGTGATGCGTTATGAGTGGCCGTGATAGATAAGAGTCAAAACAATAGAACATAATTATAATGTAACATGCTTTTCTTGACGCTATTCTTGTTTAATGCGGCACTCTGTGCCGATGACATTTCTGGAAACACACGGTTAATTGCTGATGAATCGGTATTGAGTGGTAGGTTGACCTTTGTGTTTTCGTGAAGGGTGGTGGGCCTTGACTTTTCGATGGCAAGGTAATGTCTACGATACGTCGGAGATGAAGGCATTCCCGATCAACAGCATCGCGATGCCGGTGATCTACCTCGACGAAAAGAATCAGAAAGTTTTCGTCCTGTTGATCGATCGACAGGAAGGAGTCGAAGTGCATCAGGCGGACGCGCCGGAGATACGAGCGTTGGCAATGCGATATGGGTTGCCGGACCTGCTGATTGCGGCCACGCCAGAGTCCGAGAAAGCGGAGGCTGCGGCCCGACGGGTGAAGATGCATACGTTGATCGTCGAGGATGACGCAATGAGTCGCCACGCGCTGCACACGCTTCTTCGCCGATCCGGATACGACATCGACTGTGCTGCCACCATGTCTGAAGCCGAAGCGAAGCTGGATCAGCGGCCAAGATGCCTGATCCTGGATCTGAATCTTCCAGATGGGGATGGGACTGCCCTATTGAAGCGGATTCGCGCTGCAAATCTGCCTATCAAGGTGGCGGTGACGACGGCAACCACAGACCCCGCGCAATATGACGCGATGTGCGAATGCAGTCCGGATGCCGTCTTCCGCAAGCCACTGAATTTGACGGATGTAATGCACTGGTTGGATTCGGCAGCCTGAGATTTGGGATCCTTTCGTCCCGATCATGCAATTTTAGTGTAACATTTCCGCCCGAACTTCCGAATTTCCCTAGACTCACTTCAATCCGTGGCCGATGCATCCCAAGTGTGCCTTCGCGCCTGCGGAGATGCACTGTTCGATTCGCCGGAGGTTTCACCTCGTCGGCGGTGAGACACTTGAAGGAGTCGTTGAAAGGGAAATTGTCCAATGAGCATTTCCACTCTCCTCGATTGGTTCTCAGGCGGCTCTAGTCCGTATCACAATCTCTCCCACTGCATGCGTCACGATACCTTCTGGATCGCCACCACGGTGTCGCTGGATCTGGCCGTGGCCGTGGGATATGTCTTTATTGCCACGCAATGGCGCCGCCAGGAGAAGGCGCTTCAGCCAAGTCCATCAAAAGACGCCCTGTCCCGGCTCAAGAATATTTTCCTGTTCTGCGGGTTGTGCGGATATGTGTTTATTCCTGTCAAGATGTTGTGGCCTGCGTGGCGGCTTTACGACATCGTCATGCTCGCCCTGGTCTATTACACCTGGCGATACGCGTTGGGAGCAACAGACCTGAAGTCTGTCTATGCTGCGTTGAGGCGTTCGGAGCTTTTGGGCCGCGATCTGGAAGAATCCAATTTTCATCGCGATCAACTGGAGGCGCGAGTCCGCGAGCGGACCGCCGATCTCGAGCGCGCCGGGGCCCTGCTCCACTCCGAGATCGTCGAACGGCAGCGCGTCGCTGGCGCCTTGGCCAAAGAGCGCAACCTTCTGCACACGCTGATCGACTCGTTACCGGATTTTGTCTATGTCAAGGACACCGAGGGGCGGTACGTCTTGAGCAATACCGCCCATCAACGCTTTTTGGGGGTGAACTCGGCGGACGAAGTGGCGGGAAAGACGGTATTCGACTTTCTCCCAAAGGGCGTCGCCGAAGAATTCCATCGCGAGGATTTGGAAGTCATGCGCACGGGGAAGCCTCAGCTCAACGGCGTCGAGAAGGCGGTGGATGGGGCAGGCAACCCGTTGTGGATCACACGATCGAGAATCCCCCTCCCAGATGCAAGCGGAACAATCATTGGCGTGGTGGGCGTCGCGCGGGACACGACCAATGACATTCGTGCACAAAGTGCGCTGCGGGAATCGGAAGAATCGCTCCGCGCGATGAATGAGACATTGGAACACCGCGTTGCCGAACGCAGTGCCGCTGCCGAGGAGCACGCGCTGGCGGTGGCCTCGTCCGAGCGGGCGCTGCGGACGCAGACTGCAATCCTGAAATCGATCCTGGACAGCATGGGCGACGCAGTTGTCGTGGCCGACGAAGAAGGACGGGAACTGCTTCTTAATCCTGCGGCGAAAGGGCTTCTGGATATTCAACCGCGGGCCGACGGTGAGACGGCGCTTGAGCGATATCAGCTCTACTTCTCTGATCGAAAGACGCTCGTGCCCATTTCAGATCGTCCGCTGGCGCGCGCGATGCGCGGCGACTCGCTGGATGAGATCGAGTTTTTCGTTCGGCATGGAACTGGATCGGCCGGTAAGGCAGTCAGCGCGACCGCTCGCCCCCTGATGGATGAAAGTGGAGTTGCGCGAGGCGGCGTGGTTGTGTTTCACGACGTGACAGACCGCAAGCACGCGGAAGAATCGCTCCAACGTGCCAAGGAGGCCGCCGAGGCCGCCAACAACGCCAAGAGCGAGTTTCTCGCGAACATGAGCCACGAAATTCGCACACCGATGACCGCAATTATCGGATACGCCGACCGCCTGCTCGAGCCAAACCAGAGCCTTTCTGATCGACAAGATGCATTGCAGGTGATTCGGCGCAATGGGCGTCACCTGCTGACGCTGATCAATGATGTGTTGGACATTTCCAAGATCGAGGCGGGTCAGATGACGGTGGAGCGCGTGTCGTTCGATTTGCCTCAGATGCTGGCGGACGTGGTTTCAGTGGTGAGGCCGCGGGCAGTCGAAAAAGGTCTGGACTTTACCTGCGCGTTTGATGGGCCGATTCCGCGTTCCGTTCAGAGCGATCCGACACGGATGAAACAAGTCCTGGTTAACTTGCTGAGCAACGCCATCAAGTTCACGCCCGGCGGGCAAGTAAGCTTGCATACCGCATGCGATGTCACTGGGCCTGTGATGAATTTACGGTTCGAGATCCGAGACACCGGAATTGGTATGACACCCGAGCAGCTCGCGCGCTTGTTCCAGCCTTTCACGCAGGCGGATGAGTCGACCACCCGTCGCTTCGGCGGGACCGGGCTGGGACTGACAATCAGCCGGCGCCTGGCCAACATGCTGGGCGGCGACGTCACCGTCCAGTCACAAGTCGGTATCGGAAGCGTTTTCACCGCCTCGTTCGACGGCGGCCCTTCTCTGGGAATCGAAATGCTGAGTGACTTGGCCGAATGCAATCTCCCCCCCGCCGCCGTTGTGCAGGAGAACCGGCAATGGGTCATCAAGGGGAGAATTTTGCTGGCGGAGGACGGTCGCGACAACCAGCGATTGATCGCCGCCCACCTTACGGACGCCGGCGCGGACGTCACCATCGCCGAGAACGGGCGGGTGGCGCTGGAACTGGCCGAGTCGCGGGAGTTTGACCTGATCTTGATGGACATGCAGATGCCGGAGGTGGACGGCTACAGCGCCTCTGCTGAATTGCGGCGACGCGGACTAACTCTTCCCATCATCGCGCTGACGGCAAACGCCATGATCGAAGACCGCAAGCGCTGCATCCGAAGCGGGTGCACGGAATATTTGTCCAAGCCGATCGACAAGGAGGATCTGCTAAGGACGGTCAATCAGTATTTGAATCCAAATTCGCTTCCTGTTTCAACCAGCAGCACGAACAGCGACCCAAAGCCGCAACAGCCCGTTAGCTTGCCTACGGCTGTCGTCTCCCGAATACCTTCAGATGGATCGGTCGTGCAAAGCAGCCTGGCCGGCAATTCGCGGATGCGAACGATACTGGCTGAGTTCGTTGAAGGCCTTCCCCCCCAAATTGCGAGCCTGGTCGATCTCCTCGAAAAACAGGAGCTGGAATCGCTGCGGCGCGTCGCCCATAAGCTGCGCGGGGCTGGAGGAGGCTACGGCTTCCAGCACGTGACAGAGCTGGCAGGGCTTGTCGAGCAGGGGATTCAGGAGCAGAAGGAGCTCGATGTTATTTCATCGCGCGTCCAGGAATTGGTGGATCTGGTGCGAAGGATAGAGGGATATGAGCGGAGCGTGGAAGTGACCGAAACGCCCACGCCACGAGTGTCCATGAAATCGGCGTAAGCGATCGCATTCTTATCGCTGCCACAACTTGCAGATTCGGACGTAGGAGATATTGGGAGCGATCCCCATTTTCTATGACTGAATCCAACACCAATCCGCTGTCCCACCCCGGCCCGCACTTCACCCGGCGCAAGATGATCCAAGCCGGCGCGATCGGCTTGCTTGGCCTGGGCATGAATCATCTGACAGCCCTGCGCTCCATGGCCACACCGCAAGCGCGATTGCCGGTTGGCAAAGCAAAATCTGTCATCTACATCTTCCTCTCCGGCGGACTGGCGCAGCATGAGAGCTTCGACATGAAGCCTGATGCGCTGGACGTTTGCGGCGAATTCAAGCCGATTCGAACGGCCACGCCGGGTTTGCATATCTGCGAGCATCTTCCTGAGTTGGCCAAACGTTCCAATAAGTGGGCGATCGTGCGGTCGCTGAGCCATGGGCATAACGAACACTCACAGGGCCATCACATTATGCTCACCGGGCGGAGCGAAATTCCACTCGATTTTGATCCGAATCGTCCCAAGTCGTCTGATTGGCCGAGCATTGCATCAGTGGCCACCGCGGCACTGCCTTCCTGCAATAATCTGCCACCGGCGCTGGTGCTGCCAGACAAGATCGTGCATCGCACGGGCCGGACGATTCCAGGGCAATTTGGCGGGATGATGGGGTCGAAGGCGAATCCCTGGTTCCTCGAGATGTCGCCGTACCACCCCGACGACTACGGGGCCTATCCGCAATATCAGTTTCATCACGAGACAGGGCTGATTAAAAACTCGTCGCTGGAATTCCAAGCGCCGCACCTCTCGTTGCCAGAGGGGCTTTCACTCGATCGCGTGATGAATCGCGTCGGGTTGCGCGATGTAATCGAAAAGCAATCGGCCTCGTATAGCAAACTCGCCGGTGATGAGGGGTTCGATCGCTATCGCGAGGCCGCAATCTCGCTGCTGGCCAACGACAAGGTGCATGATGCATTCAGCCTCAGCAAGGCCGACCCAAAACTGCTCGACCGCTATGGCCGCAACAGCTTTGGCTGGTCGCTGCTGATGGCGCGCCGACTGGTGGAAACCGGGATTCGGCTCGTGCAGGTGAATCTCGGCAACAACGAAAGCTGGGACACGCATCAAAACGCCTGGCCGAATCTAAAGAATTTCCTTCTGCCGCCGATGGACAAGGCCGTCAGCGCGCTGATCGACGATCTGGATGCCAGCGGCATGTTGGACGAGACGCTGATCGTGATGGGGAGCGAATTCGGTCGCACGCCGAGGATCTCAACGTTGAAGGGCGCCGATCGCGCCGGCCGCGATCACTGGGGCAACGTGCAAACCGTCTTCTTCGCCGGCGGCGGAGTCAAAGGCGGAAACGTGATCGGCTCCAGTGACCGACTCGGCGCGTATCCCGCCACCGAGCCACAGAAGCCGGAGAATATGGCCTCCACCATCTACGAGGCGCTTGGCATTCCACGCGAAATGACATGGCAAGATTTCCGCAGCCGGCCGCATTACTTATATGAGGCGGAACCGATCAAGGGGTTGACGTGAGGGGTCGGTAGACGCAAACAAGCGCGAAACGTCGACTCAGAGCGCTGGCAGATGTGCCGAGATTTTTCGCGCCGTCCCCTTGGAACATCCCGCGGCTTCGGCGAACGCCGTCCACTGGGCCGCCGCGGTATTCACTTCATCGATAATAGCAATCGCATGCTTACGCTGAATTTCGGACTGCTCGGCCAATGCGAGCACATGATCGCGCGTGGGCGACTGCCCTTCTCCAAGCACCGTCATTGTATGTTCACCACCGGGACCGGTGGCGAACCCCAGGTCATATGCCGGTGAAAGCGACCATTCCGCAGAATCGTTCATTACGAATGCAAAATTCTTTGCGTGGTCGTCGCGATTGTGGGCCGCGATATTGAACACCATCTGGCGAAAAGCCCGGAGGACGTCTTGATGATTGCGCGTCAGCATGCGAGCTACCTTGATCAAGTCGGCGTAGTCGGTCGATGGAGTACGGAAGTTGGCATGGATCATGTTTGCAAACGTGTGAATGTGCAGACGCTGATTCCCAGGCGCTCGATCAAACCGGCGAACTCCAAAGTACGCCTGCTTCTTTGTGACACGAAAGAGCCGCGTTTCCGGCATCTCGATGCCGGCAGCACGAGCCATTGCCGCGTAAGCGAATTCCATCGGCCCGGAATCGGGGACATCGGCCTTAGCTGAGAACTTGATGATCCAGTGGGAATAGCCGTCGGGCAGTTCGTCTTCGCCGGAAATTAATTTGTCACCACTGACTCCCACGAGGATCTTGGGCATTGCCCCTCCGGGTGATCCGCCGGCCCGCATTAATTGTGGCAATACTTCGACAGCCTCCCCCCTGTAGATCTGCTCTGCATTGCGACCGATTTCGTGCAAGTCGATTAAGCGATCGTCGCGCTCCACATCGACGGGCGGATGATAAGTCAGTGCTCCCATTGTGCGCGTTCCGAGGTACGACAATCGATCGAGCGGAGAAACGCTCGGGGGATCAATCCCGCGCCGGCGAAACATCCGGTCCATCAGCAGCAGACCCCAGCCATCAGGAAGCGAATCGTCAAAGACACCGGGTAAGTTTCCAAATGCCCGATCGACATGCTCGAGCAAACCAGGGCGCAAGGGCCATTTGAATGGTGAGAGTTGCAAGCCGCGACGGAGCCAATCCGCGTCGTATTCGGAATAAATTCGCCGATCCACTTCGGCGAGTTGACCCACGACAATGGCATCATCGGGAGCACGGCGGAATTGCACCGATAACTTCTTCATCGCGATCCCCTCATACGACGGGGCGCTGCGACGCGGGCTTCCAACTCTGCCATGGTTGTAGCCGGGGGCGGGCGAAGGAGGGATTCAAATTCGTCGATCCGACCCAGCGCGTACACGATGCGCATCAGATGCTTCAGCGAGATTTCCCCTGTCTGTTCAAAGCGGCGCAAGGAGGCAAGTGTCACGCCCGCCCGTAACACGAGCGATGTCTGCTTCCATCCGAGCGCCACCCGCGCTTCGCGAACGCGAGCAGCAAGCAACCGCAGCATTTCTAGTGGCGATTGCAACTGAGTTGAATTCGCAACTTCGCGAATATACCACTTATATTTTAGCAGTTATTTTCGTGGGGGGCAATTAGTGCCAAAATGTTGGTAATTAAAACATGGCATCGCGAGCACGCAAGCATCACGTAGTGATGATCCGGACAACCAAGTCACCATCTGCGGCGAGAAGCGTGGTCGACTCCTTATTCGTCCATTTCAATACGCCGCGATTGGTATAGGCACCGAGGCCCTTGGTGGCGACGCCAAAGGGGGTTCCGCCGTTGTTTGTTTTAACGCGGGCGAGGATCACCTTGCCAATGGATGCGGCGGCGATGTTGGAGTTGGAGAAAGAGAACGGGCGACCGTCTCCGCGAACGGTGAAGCTGAGGATGGAATCGTTTGCGGTGAAATCGGCGGCGGTAGAGGGAAGGCCAGTTACGGAAGTGGAGACGCCGGCGAGCAACTTGCTGTCGAGAAATGCGCCAACGGCAACTTTTCCCAAGCTGCCGGTGGAAATGATGGTCGAGTTGCTGACGGTCTGGCCGACGCTCATCGCGCCCAGCGTGACGCCGGCGCCGGTCAGCGTGAGCGTGGCGTTGGAGAGTGAATCCGCTTTGAGCTTATCAATCGAGCCGGCGGTGAGCAGGCCGCTGACGTTGCCGAAGCGCACGTTGTGCAGCGCGCCGCCGAAGACGGCGGTCCAGGCGGCGCTCGCCTGACCGGTGACTTGGAAATTCTGTCCGCCGCCGGCGATGGTCCAGGTGCCGGCGGTGAGTGATCCGCCGATCTTGACCGGACCGAGATTTTGAGTGGTAACGGAAGCGGCGAAATCTCCGCGCGTTGTGAGAGAACCGATGGAGGCGGCGGAAATCTGCACCACTCCCCCGCCGCTGCTGAGCCAATCGTTAGCCTTGAGGGAGGCGATCGCACCGGGCGTGGAGAGGGTTTCGTTGCTGACGAACCCGAGATTGACCAGCATCGGCGCGCCGGCGGCGCCCATCGAAATCGTGCCGCCGGTGGCTCCACCGCTGGCGTTTGCCAGCATGAGCCTGGACAGTGAGCCGCTGACAGTCAGGTTGCCGGTGAGCGTGGCGGTCTTGGCGATCAGGGCCTGGAGCGAGCCATTAACGACGATAGTACCGAGCGGCGTGCCAGCCGACCGAACAACAAACGTGGAAGTTACGGTGGTATTATTGAGGGTAATTTGAGAAGGATCGGCGGTGCCGCTGATGAAGACGGCGGTGCCAGTGCCTGGGCCGTTTAGCGTTAATCGCACACTTTTGCCGAGCGAATTCGTGTAGGTCTTGGGACTGCCGGCGGTAAACGTGAGCGTCGTCACTGGCGCATCGACAATCGTTGCGGTGGCCGTGGCGGTGGAAATTTGCGCACCTCCTGGATTGGAGAGCGCGAGTGTAAAGCTGCGATGGGCCGCAGTTGGATTTGGATTGACCAGCACCGGCACGCTGACCGCCTGCGTAGTCGTGCCGGGGGGGAAAGTGAGGGTGCCGGACTTGGGGGTGTAGTCGGTGCCGGCGACGGCGGTTGCGTCGGCGGTGGCGTAGTCCACGGTCACGGGTACACCCAATGCCTGATCGAGCGTCACGGTAAATGTGATGCTTCCGCCCGGATACGCTGGGACCGCGGGCGGCGTATTTACCGAAATTCCCGGGGCCGTTGCGGTGAGGGTAAGCGAGTAGTTCCCCGTGCTGCCGCTGCCGGCGTTGGCGCCGGTCAGCGGGTTGTAGGCCAATTCATTGACGCCGGCGCCGTCCACCCCAATGTAATACGTCTGCCCCTGTTGGACAGAGACTTTCAAGTCGCTGGCGGTCGTGGTCGCGTCAATGTTGTCGTTTGCCGCCAGCGCATTCCCGTTGGCGTCAAAGACGCGCAGCACCGTGTCCGCGCTTCCCTCCTGGGTGGTGCCGGTGCGGATATCCAGCGTCTCGGTCGCGCCGGCGATTAGCTTGAACATGTCCACATCCGTCGGCCCGATGACCAGCGGGCCATCCGCACCGATGTTCCCGTTAATCGTCTGGCCCACGGCAATGGTTGTGGGAGTTGCTGCCCGTATCGCATTGTTGCTAAGGGTCGCAAGACTGCTGAGCGGTTGAAGCTGCGTGGAAAGCGTGTAGTTGCCCGTCTGCCCGCCGGTCCCGCTGGCGATTGCGTACCAGTTGAAGCTTCCGTTGCCCCGCCCGCTGATGGCGGAGAAAAATGTCTGCCCCGCCGACACCTGGTAAATAAGCTGCGCCGATCCCGCCCCGCCGGGAGGGGTGACGGCCGCCGGTGCAAACAAGCTCGCTGGTGAGGCGAAGAGGCTCGAAGAGGCTGTATCCGCAACTTTCACAATATTGGTTTGCCCCTGCGTGTAAGTCCACAGCGTGAGATCAGGGGTGAAGCCGTTCGTCGTGCTCTGCGCGGTGATGTTGAATAGTCCCGCTTGACTGGCGGTAAACGTCATCCAGTCCACGTCCTTGGTGCCGGACGCACCGATCGTCAAAATTCCGTCCGACCCAATTCTCCCGTTGAGGGGCGTGCCAATGTTCGCAACGGTCGGGGCCAGGGCGGTGCCGTTGGTGTCTCCGTTGTCGAACCGCAGATGAAGGTCGTAGTCCTGTCCCGGCGTCGCATCGCTCTGGCGGCCCTTGAATGGATCGGTTGGATTGAAACCCGCATTGTCGGGGACTGTGACGGCCACGTAATATGTGTCGCCCGACGTCACCTTCACCGACAGCAGGTTCTCGCCGATTGTCGTCGAAGCATTGCTATCGGCGGTGCCGAGAACGGCCTGATTGCTGTCGAAGACCTTGATATACGTCTGGTCGAACACGTTGGAGTCGACGGCAAGAATCAGGTTGCCGTCGTCCGGCGCGGTCACTTGGAACATATCCACGTCGCTCTTGACCGTAATGCGCGTGTTGCTGCCAATTGGCGGCGGATCTGATCCGAGAATGCCACTCTCCAACACATCCGTTGTCTCGGCGCCTGTCAGAGAATCTTGCAGAGTTTCGGTCGGCTCGGTCAGATCGACGGAAACGGCGCCCTGGATCGTCCCGTTGGGGTCGGGGTTGAACAACTGAATCTGAACCGCGTAATCGCCTAACGACGATGCGGCAGTCGCACCGGTGCCATCGATTTTGTAATTTTCATTCCCGACACCGCTGATCCCAAGATAATAAGTTCCTATGGCGAGCGCATTGGGAGTCGTGAGCGTTGGATAACTGCCGGCGGTGCCATTGTTTTGGTCGATGACGTTGCCGGTGCTGTCGAATAACCGCAAAGCCGCCGCGAAGGCGGTGCCGCCGCCGGGCAAGCTTAACGCGAAGGTGACGCTGCCGGGGGAAATCACATCCAGCTTGTAGAGGTCAACGTCCGGCGGGCCGACCTGCACCAGACCGTCGTTGGAAATGTTCCCGTCGAAGGTCGAGATGGTGGTGCCGTCAATCTCGCTGACAGAGGTGGCACTGGCCGTGGTGTTGTCGGTGTCGGGGCCGGGCGCAGGGCCGATCGTGATGCTGCCGCCGGTAACCAATTGTTGAACGGCCTGAACGGCGTTGAGCGCGTTGATGCGCTTAAACGTCAGCCCGGTCTCGGGAAGGTTGCTGGTTTGGCCACTGCTCGAATCGTAGCGGGAGTTATTGGGGTTATTGGAATCGATAATCGTATCGGCGGTTTGCTGAAGAATTTGGAGGATCTGGTTGGGATCGGACAGATAGCGTCCGCCGAAATATTTGGCGGCGTTTTGCATCAGCGCGACGACGCCGGAAACAAACGGCGTCGCCATGCTCGTTCCGCTGATGGTGTTGTGCAGAAGATCGCTGCCATTGCCGGAGTCGAGGGTGCCGTTCCAATCGCTGTAAATGTCCTGGCCCGGAGCGGCGAGCTGATTGGTCACGTTCGTGCCGGGCCGCACGACCGTGCTGCGCTGGCTCGTCGACGCCAGCGTATCGGCTTTAGCCGAATGATCGATGGCGTAGAACTGGTCGCCACCCTCGCCAAAGGGAACATTGAAGTCCGAAGCCCGTCCGGGATCCGACCAGGTATTGGCAACGCCGATCGTCGAGACCACGGCGGGAAAACTTTCGCCGGCGGTTGGATCGTTGGCATAACTGTTGCCGGAGGCGCTGACGACGGTGATGCCGAGCTTTTCGAGCGCCTTGATCTGGACGGCTTCGGCATCGCGGGCATCGGAGACGGTGACGGTATTATCGTTCACCCCCGGCTCGCCAAGCGACATGCTGACGACTTTAATATTGTAAGTCTGATAATTGGCGGCGACCCATTCCAAGCCGCGCAGCACCGGATCGCCGCCAAGCTGCGCCTCAAATGCATCCGGAAGCACCTTGATATCGACGAGCTTGGCGCCGTAGGCGACGCCGATGTTCTTGTTCGATGACGCGGCAATGCCGGAGACGTGAGTGCCGTGACCATCTTTGTCGGTCGCGCCGGAAACCGCCACGCTGCCGCTGGCAACGGGATTTTCGACGGCGTTGTAAAACGCAACGACATTCGGCGTCAGTTCTGGATTCCTGGCATCGACTCCGGTATCGAGCACAGCAATTCCGACGCCTTGCCCCGTGATCTGCGAAAAGGCCGGATTGCTCCGCAGCGCAGTCAGGCTGGTGATGTCGAATGAGGAACTAAGCAGACACCGTCCCTCAAGGGGTTCCCACCGAAACCGAATCGCACGACCGATGCGGTCGCGGCTCAAAGTACGCATGCAGTTACGGCCTTTCTCACCAAAACTTTCCGTTCTCCCGCAACATTGTTAGGAATCGGGCGAAAATTATTCCAGTCGGGCCCTGCTGCCACACTTAAAGATTGGCAACTTTACGCGATATCGACTGGAAGAAGCGATCGTTGGCGGCGCCGCCGGGCACAATTCTCGCTTCAATAAGCGTTTATGACAAGGCAATTTATCGCGACAAGCCTCGCCGCACACCAACCTCCGCACCTATAATGTGTCTAGTGAGTTAAGCCGGCTTGTCGCCGGAGCGATTAAGAAGGCGAGGATTTTATGTCTCTCCAAAATTGGCTTCGAGGCACAACGCTTGGACTGATGGGCTTGGGTATTGCCGGTTGTGCGACCAATGCCGGCTCCGGCGCACTAATCGGCGGGGCAACCGGCGCAGGGGCTGGAGCGGCCTTGACGCGCGGCCATCCGGCAGGAATTCTACTTGGCGGCGCGTTGGGTGCATTGACAGGCGCCTCCATCGGCGCCGACGTTGATCGCTCCGAAGCCTATCGCGATAGTTACTATTACGGCCGCCGTCACTATTACGCCTATCCCCCGCCGCCGCCAGCGGGCTACTACGAACGCCGAACCACGTATCACAATCCCGACGGAACAACGACGACCTATATCGATCGCATTCCATATTGACATCGGCGTGCGGGCCCTTTCACGCACCTGCTTCGCACAGCCATCAACACCCCTTCAGCCCCGCCCCGGCCCGCGAATCGATGTCGGCAACAACGCCGCCGCCCGCGGTTGCATATGTTTGCTAAACTATCTGCGTCCCCGTTTCATTCTCCTGCGTCCCCGTTTCATTCTCCGCGGTTGCATATGTTTGCTAAACTATCTGCGTCCCTAATGGCATCAATTTAAGCCATAAGTCCGCGCCTCCGCGCGCGTTACAGCAATTTTGCGCAAAACGGAGCCTCCTGTCAGAATGGTGGTGCTGAAGTCACCAACCAACAGGAGGCCACGGATGGCCAGTGTCGCTGATGCGTTACGCCGGATCAAGGACAATCCGCTGGGCATCGTTGATCGGGTCATGATCGAGAGGGCCTGCCGCGAGCACAACTATGATTGGCGGGACCGGGAACTGACCCCCGCCACGACCATCGCCCTGTTCCTCCAGCAGGTCGTTCGCGGCAATGTTCCCTGCGGCGAAGTTCGACACATCGCTGCCACGATGGATGAGTTGCCCTGCCGGTCCTTCACCGCCCAGGCTTATTGTGATGCGCGGGCGAGGCTGCCGTTGGCGGTGTATCAAACGCTGCTGGGCGAGTTGCATGCGGGACTGACGGCGCCTTTGTCGGAGGCGCAGCATCGGTGGCGCGGGCATCGCACCTTTCACGTCGACGGCTCGACGTTCTCAATGCCCGACACGCCGCAGTTGCAGAAGGCGTTTGGCCTGCCCGCCGGGCCCAAGCCCGGATGCGGTTTTCCCGTGGCCCACTTGCTGGCGCTGTTCAGCGCCGCCACCGGAATGCTGATCGACACGTGGGCCTCGCCGCTACGGACGGGGGATCTGGCCGAGACGCCCGAAGCCCACATGCACCTGGAGGAAGGGGACATTCTCATCGGCGATGATTCCTACAGCGGCTATCCCCACCTGGCGATGCTGCAAGCCCAGAACCTGCACGGCTTGGTTCCCGTGCATCACCTGCGGATCGTGGACTTCAAGAAAGGCCGGCCCCACTGCGGCGAAGGCAACAAAGCAGTGGCGGGGATGCCACGCTCGCGCTGGATCAAGTCGCTGGGAAAGGAAGATCAGATCGTCGAGTACTTCAAGCCTCCGCTAAAACCGCAGTGGATGGTGCACAGCCCAATGGGAGTCGCTGCCGGAGTCGATCTTCGTCCGCGAGATCCGCCGAACGGTCGTGCGGCCGGGACTGGGCAAGGTCACCCTCACGCTGGCCAGCACGCTGCTGGACGCCAAGGCGTATCCGGCGGCGGAGTTGCTGGAATTGCGTCTGCGCCGCTGGGACGTGGAAACCAATCTCCGGCACCTCAAGACAACGCTGGGACTGGACGTGCTGCGGTGCAAGAGCGAACAGGGCGTACGCAAGGAACTGGCCATCTTCAGCATCGTCTACAACCTGGTGCGGGTGGTGATGCTGGAGGCGGCACGGCGTCAGGAGGTGCCGGTGGCGCGGATCAGTTTTGCCGATGCGTGCACCTGCGGAAAAGGGGTCAAAAGGTCTTTCCAGTTTCACGTGCCCATGCTATCCTCCTTCGATGGCTCGTCAACCCCGCACTGCTCCCGGCGGCTTGGCCTATCACGTCATGAACCGGACCTGGGGCAACATCGAGTTGTTCCAGGACGCCGGAGACTATGAAGCGTTCCTACGCGTGCTGGCCGAGGCACTAGAGCGGCAGCAGCAGATGCGGCTGTGTGCCTATTGCCTCATGCCCAATCACTTTCACCTGGTGCTGTGGCCCAAAGCCGCCGCTCAGCTTTCGTCCTTCATGCAGTGGCTGACGATGACCCACGCGCTGCGCTGGCACGCCCACCGCCACAGCGGCGGGCGGGGGCACTTGTACCAGAGCCGCTTCAAGAGCTTTGCCATTCAGCAGGATGAGCACTTCCTGAGCGTCTGTCGGTACGTGGAGCGTAATGCCGTGCGGGCGAGGCTGTGCGAGGGTGCCGAGCTGTACCGATGGAGCTCGGCCTGGGCACGGGATCATGGGGATGATCCGATGCACCGGCGGCTGGCAAGTTGGCCGGTGCCAAGGCCTCTGGACTGGCTGGAGTTGTTGAACACGCCGCAGAAGGAGACGGAGCTGGCGGCGATCCATGGCGCCAAGAATCGGGGCAGGCCGTATGGCGAAGAGGCGTGGTCGCTCAAGACAGCGATGAAGCTGGGCGTGGAGAGTTCGCTGCGGCCCATTGGACGGCCGAAGAAGAAGGAGAACGCAGGAAAGACCTTTTGACCCCTTTTCCCGACACCCCTTTTCCCGACAGGAGAACGCAGGAAAGACCTTTTGACCCCTTTTCCCGACGCCCTACACCTTCGGCTTCTCCACCAACCCTCGACTGAAAAAACTGACCGAATCGTTGATACAGCGGGCCGTTGATCAGCACGGGCAGAGCAAACAGAAGCAGCGGCTGTTCGACTGCTTCCCATACAAATGCAATTCATGGCCCATTTCCCGAACGGTTATCGCCAAGGCCGAATGCCACGACGGGGGAACCAACCAGCGCTTCGTCGTCACCAATCGTGCGGGCGTCAATTCCCCTGAAGATGGCCAGCGCGAATACGACGACTACGTCCAGCGCGGCGAAAGTGAGCATCGCATGGACGAGTTGAAGAACGGCATGCACATGGACCGCCTCAGTTGCCATCGCTTCATGGCCAACTTCTTCCGCCTGATCCTTCACGTGTCGGCGATGAATCTGCTGGGGGCGTTGCGTCAGAGCGGGGAGCTTCCACAAGTGCTGCAGGTCGGCCAGCCCTGCACGTGGCGAACGATGCTGATCAAAGTGGCGGCGATCATCGTGCAGAGCACAAGACGGATCGTGGTCAAAGTCGCCGCGAACTGGCCCTGGTGGCCGATGTACGAAGCGGTGGCGGCCCGATCCTTGTCATTTCCACCCGTCGCGGAGCTGGCTCTTCCCGACTCCTGACCCCAGACATCCCGGCGCCGACATGGGGGGAAGGGGGCGGTCTGCGCTGATCGGTGCAAAATCGCCTTCTCTTGTGGTTGCAGCCGTCAGCTATACATTCCCGCGCAAACGACGGCGAACCGTGAATAATTCGGGTTAGTCCTCATCCATAAGGAAAATCCGGTCGCGGGCGACGGCACGATTGAGCACGTGATAGGCATATCCGCATCCCGCGCCCCTTAGAATCCCGTCTCTTTAAAATCCCGTAAGTGTAATTCTACTTAGAAGTTTACGCCTTTATAAGGTTCTTCGTATCTGCGTCCGTTTGTGTGCTAGAACTGGTAGGTCTTACGCCACTGATCTCATATACGGTTATCACCAGTACCCACCGCCCTGCTTCGTCCATCATTGCCCATCCTGCGGCCCTCCGCGTCATTGTGAGCAGGTGCGACAGATTGATGGTGCTCCGCCACAAACTGCGGTCGAAGATGCAGTTAAAAACAATAATGTGAAGTTTCTGCCTGTATGGTAGAGGGCAGACACTTTGGTCACTCCACTTCAAGGGCGTTTCCATTCGCTTGGCATGGAAGTGGGCAAGTCTACGCTACGGCACTGTGGTCGCGCGGGGCTACCCGTGCGAGAACCGGGTGCGGCAATACCAATGGACAGCAACGGAGATCGACGTGGCAGGATGGGATCAGCGGGAAAAAGCGCCCCGCCGGTATTGGAGCAGCGGAGGTTGGCGAACTACCGAGGCGGCAAGGCGTTAGGCAGCGGGGATGCGAACTTCTTCGGCGGGGCGCGCCTCGCGGTAGTCCCACTCCCAGAGGATGAGCAAGTTTACGCCAGAGCGGAGGTTGCGATCGATTTGAGGGGTGGAGGCGAAATCATGCCAACGCCCACTCAACGTGGGGATGCGCAGGCCGGGGAATGTAACATGTAACGCGCAAACTGTTTCATTTTGTTTCATCGCCGGTTGCTGAGCGGCACTTGGGGCCTTCAATCCAGTTGCCTTGTCTTTCAAGTGATACATGGAACTCCCTCTCCGGCGTATCTTTTGGTATCCCTCGTTCCGCAACAGCACCTATTCCAAACCATATAACACTGTAACCGGCACATTTCACCGGTGAACAACGACTGCAATGCGAACGACCATGTCTCCAATTTCGCGACGTTTGGCATGCCGACTTTTTGTGTTGGCTTCACTCTTCCTCCCGTGGTCATCGTCGGCCCAGGAAACTCCTGATTATCTGCATGGCGTTAAGCCGATCCTGGCTGCTCGTTGCTATGCATGTCATGGAGCGTTGAAGCAGAAGAGCGCTCTGCGCTTGGACACCGTCGCTCTGATGAAAAAAGGAGGCAAGGAGGGGCCGGCGATCACGCCGGGGAGCAGCGATAAGAGCCTGCTGATCGACCACGTCATGGCGCGCCGCGATGCCTCACGAATGCCGCCGGAAAGCGAAGGCGAAGCGCTTAAGGCCAAAGAGATCGCCGTGCTCAAGGCATGGATCGACGGCGGCGCCATCGGACCCGCCGACGAAAAGCCGGAAGTCGATCCCAAGGACCATTGGGCGTTCAAAGCGCCGGTCCGTCCTGTTCTTAAAAAGTCCGGCAATCCGATCGATGTGCTTGTCGGCGTCGAATGGGAAAAGCGCGGGCTCAAGCCACAGCCTCCCGCTGATAAAAGCCTCCTGCTCCGGCGACTGTATCTGGATCTCACCGGTTTGCCGCCGACGTGGGAAGAGCACTTGGCTTTCCTGGCCGACGCGTCGAGCGACGCTTATGAGAAAGCGGTCGACCGCCTGCTGGCCAGCCCGCATTATGGCGAGCAGTGGGGCCGGCACTGGATGGATATCTGGCGTTACTCGGATTGGTGGGGTTTGGGCGCCGAAGTCCGCAACAGTCAGAAAAACATCTGGCACTGGCGCGACTGGATCGTTGAGTCACTGAATGCGGATAAGGGATACGACCAGATGGTGCGCGAGATGCTGGCTGCCGATGAACTGTATCCCACCGACAGCGACAAGCTCCGCGCCGGGGGCTTTCTCGCCCGGCAATATTTCAAGTTCAACCGAAATACCTGGATGGAAGAAACCGTCGAGCACACATCCAAGGCTTTTCTGGGCCTGACGATGAACTGCACGAAATGCCACGATCATAAGTACGATCCACTTTTGCAGCAGGACTTCTATCGCTTCCGCGCGTTTTTCGAGCCGTACCAAGTGCGAACAGACATGGTTCCCGGCGAGACGGACTTTGAGAAGGATGGGATTCCCCACGCTTTCGATTGCCACCTCGATGCGCCGACGTATCTATTTATCCGTGGCGACGAGCGCAATCCGCGAAAGGATCTGGCGATTATCCCCGGCGTCCCGGCGCTGCTGGCGTTTGATACGATCGCAATCAAGCCGGTCACTTTACCCACCGAGGCGCATACCCCCGGCCTGCGTCCGAGCATCATTGCGGCCATCCTGAGCACCTGCGAGAAACAAGAGGAGTCCGCCCGCAAAGCCCTCGATAAAGCCCGCGCGGCAATTCCCGAGTTGGAAGATCCCGAAAAGAAAGCGCCTCAGAGCGATAAACTCGCCGTCGTGCTGGCGGAAAAGACACTCGTTGTGGCGAAGCTCCAAACGATCGTCGCCAAAGCCCGGATCGCGGCTGACAAGGTCCGCTATTCACAACCCGCCGCGACGAATGCAAAGGATCTGGCAAAAGCCGCCGCCAAGACGGAGCGCGAACTGGCGGTGGCGATTGCCGAAGAGTCGGTGAGCAAGGCTGAGATGGACGTAGCCAAGGGCGTTGTTGATAAAAAGAATCCACCGGCAAAGAAACTCGCCGCCGCGAAGGCCGCGCTGACCAAGGCGAAGAAGGATCTCGAAACGCCCGGAGAAACTTACACTTCTCTTCGTGGCGCCCTTAAGACTTTGGAAAACAATCTTGAAACTGAAGCATCGCGCAGCAAGCCTTTCCCAACCACCAGCACCGGTCGGCGCACTGCATTGGCCCAGTGGATCACCGACCCGCGCAACCCGCTGCCAGCGCGGGTGGCGGCAAATCACATCTGGGCCCGTCATTTCGGCAAGCCATTGGTTGCAACCGTTTTTGATTTCGGCCGCAAGGGCGCGTTGCCTACGAATCCCGAACTTCTCGATTACTTAGCAATCGAGTTACGTGACAATGGCTGGAGCATGAAGAAGCTGCATCGGCTGATGGTGACGAGCAACGTCTACCGCATGAGTTCTTCCGCCGCCGGTGCGTCGACGGCTCATCTAACGAACGACCCCGAAAACCGCTACTTCTGGCGGATGAACCCCATCCGCATGGAGGCGCAAATCGTGCGTGACAGCCTGCTGGCATTGGCGGGTGAACTCGATCCCGCTATCGGCGGTCCACCCGTGCCCGCCGCTAACGAAACTTCAAAACGCCGAAGCTTGTACTTCTTTCATTCGCACAACGAATCGCAAAAATTCCTTTCGACGTTTGACGATGCCAGCGTGTTGGAGTGCTACCGTCGAGATGAGAGCATTGTGCCGCAACAGGCGCTGGCGCTGGAGAACAGCAAGCTCGTGCTATCGGCAGCGGATAAGATCGCCCGGCAGATCAAGGAGAAGGACGACCGAGATTTCATCACCACGGCATTTACTCTCATCCTGGGAAGCCCGCCAACTGCCAATGAACTCAGCGAGTGTGAACAGGCGATGGAGGAATTGCGGGAGATCGCCGTTAGTCAGAAGAAGCCAGAGGCGCTTCTCCGCGTGAGAATCGATCTCGTGCATGCGCTGCTGAATCACAATGATTTTGTCACGATCCGGTAATCGATCCCGGGGAGGTTCGGTGGGAAACGTCGACATAGCCTGGAAGGAAGACTTAGAAGATTATCTCGAGCAAGCGGTCGCCCTGTTGTTCCCCGACGCGCACCGCCAGATCGATGGGTTTCGGGGGTACGAGTTCCTCGATAAGGAGCTTCAGCAAATTGTCCGTGAAGGTGAAACCGGAACGCGAATTGTGGACAAGCTCGCGAGGATCTGGCTTCTGAACGGTCAGGAGCAATGGGTTCTGCTTCATGTGGATGTACAAGGCCAGCCGCAGGAGGATTTTGGCCAGCGGATGTACGTCTACAATTATCGGATCTTTGACCGATATGGTCGGTTGGGCGCAAGCTTGGCCATTCTGGCAGATGACCAGCGGGACTGGAGGCCGGATGGATTCGGCTATAATCTCCTGGGTTGCGACGTTCGGTTCAGCTTCCCAACTGCGAAACTCCTGGATTTCGTCGGGAAAGAAGCGGAGCTGGAAGCCAGTTCCAACCCGTTTGCAGTGGTGGTGTTGGCGTACTTGGAATCGCGCCAGACTGCGAAGGACGTGAATCGGCGGCGGTCGTCAAAGATGCGACTGATTCGCGGCTTATACGAGCGCGGGTTTGGACGAACAGACGTCCGGCGGCTGTTCCGACTGATCCATTGGTTCATGGTTCTCCCGCCCGAGATGGAGAGAGACGTTTGGCGCGAGGTCGAGTTAATTGAACAGGAGAAACAGATGCGGCATATGACGCCAATTGAAGAGATCTGGTTGGAAGATGGCAAGGAAATGGGACGCGCCGAAGGGCATGCTCAGCTTGAGGCGGCAATCGGGTTGGCCTTACGCTTGAAATTTGGGGCCGACGCGGCCGCGGCACTGTCACCCGTCATTCAATCGCTAGCTCCAGCGCAGTTGGACGACTTACTGCGTCTGATCGAGACCTCCGCCTCCCCGGACGACTTGCGGCAGAAATTGTCCGATCTGCACTGATGCTCACGCGGGCTTTGCTCCCGCGAGAATGGTGGAACATGAGTCGCAACAATCGCTCTCACCTCAATTGCAATCACGGCGGCATCCATCGCCGCGCGTTCCTGGCCGACATGGGAATGGGATTTACGGGTTTGGCCCTGGGCGCATTGCTCCAGCAGGAAGGCATTGCCCGCGCTTCAGCGCCCGGCGTCTGGACGCCGCCGGATGGAAATCCCAATCATCCCCCGCGGGCCAAGAGCGTCATTTGGCTCTTCATGAACGGCGGTGTGAGCCATCTGGAGAGCTTCGACCCCAAGGCCGAAATCGACAAATATGCCGGCAAGAGCATCGCCGAAACTCCCTACAAGGACGTGCAAAGTCCCGACAAATTGAAGCTCGCACGCGTCGTCGTTGTCAACGACGCCAATGGCCAGCAGCGCAACAAGATCTATCCCACCCAGATTGGCTTCAAGAAGTACGGCCAAAGCGGGATCCCCGTCAGCGATTGGTTTCCCCATCTCGGCTCCTGCATCGACGACATCGCCATTGTGCGCTCGATGTACACCACCGATGACAACCACGGCGCGCAAACGCAGTTTCACTCCGGCCGTCACATGCTCGATGGCGAATTTCCAACGCTCGGCGCGTGGGTGCATTACGGCCTTGGCTCGCTCAACCAGAACCTGCCGCAGTTCATCTCGATGGGAAGGCGGGAATATTGGAATGCCAAGGACGGCCACTATCTAGGCCCCGAGCACGATGCCGTGCCAATCCGCGTTGACCCCACCAACCCGCTGGACTTCGGCAAGCCTGACGGCGATTTGTCCGCCGCCGAGCAGCAGGTCAACTTCAATCTTGTCGGCCGATTGAACAAACTGCGAGGTGTCGAGTATCCGAACGATCCCGCTCTCACCGCGCGAATCAAAGCCTATGAACTAGCATTCCACATGCAGAGTTCCGTCCCCGACGTCCTCAAATTTTCCGACGAATCAGAGGACACCAAGAAACTCTATGGCTTGGATGACGCCGCGACGAAAGACTTCGGCATGCAACTGCTCGCGTCGCGCCGACTCGTCGAGCGCGGCGTGCGCTTCATCCAGGTTCAACACGGCGCCGGCGGCGCGGGCGCCTGGGACGCCCACGGCGGCCTAAAGAACAACCACTCCAAGAACGCCAAAGCCGTCGACAAACCGATCGCCGGCCTGCTCAAAGACCTCAAGCGCCGCGGCCTGCTCGATGAGACGCTGGTCCTTTTCGCCAGCGAATTTGGTCGCACCCCCGGCACCCAGGGCAGCGACGGCCGCGACCACCATATCTACGGCTTCTCCGTCTGGATGGCCGGCGGCGGAATCAAGGGCGGCACCATCCACGGCACCACCGATGAAATTGGCTTCCACGCAGTGGAGAATCGCCACTACGTCACCGACATCCACGCGACGATTTTGCACCAACTTGGATTGGATCCGCGGAGGCTGGAAATTCCGGGCAGGAAGAGGTTGGACATTGATCGGGGGAATCCGATTCATCAGATTATTGCGTAGCAGCTCCGAGTGATGTACGTGCTAGAATTGGATGGCTGCCTGAAAGGCGCTTATGACTCTGAATCTTGAGGTGGAACTACCCGATGATTTACCGCGGCTCAAACTACCGCGCGCCGTCGCGGCTCGGTTGCAGGCTCTGCTTGATCGCCAAGATGCGGGGCAGCCATTGACGATGCAGGAGCGCGAAGAGGCCGAAGGTCTTGTCAATATGGCCGAGCTTCTCACTCTCCTGCGGCTCCGGGCTGAGCGTATCCCTCAATGAGTGACATTCCCTCCGGTTTCCGCGCTCCGGTCATGCTGCGCGCGGGACACCGGTGCGAGTATTGCCAATTGTCACAACTTGGTCAGGAGCCGCCTTTCACATCGATCATGTTCAGCCACGAGTTGCGGGGGGTGTGACGAAACTCGACAATCTGACTTTAGCTTGCGTCTCATGCTCGCTGCGGAAATGGGCGAAGCAGACGGCCCCAGATCCCGATTCTGGGGAGGACGTAGCGTTGTTCAATCCGCGAACCCCAAGATGGGCTGAACATTTTCGCTGGGAAGGCGAAGTGGTCGTGCCATTGACGGCGACTGGTCGGGCAACAATCGCTGCACTGGCGATGAGTCGACCCCTTATGATTTCAATCCGTCAAGAAGAAGCAGTCCGCGGTCGCCACCCACCGCCATAGTCCCGCAACCCTCTTCGCAAGCCGAACCATTTCGCAACGGCGACGTTATTAGGCAATATCTGTCATCAGTAGCCGCTGGCGCTCTAGTTTCTTGCGCCCCCAGATCCCTTATGACACGCACTCTCAGCCGCATCATCTTTTGGGTAGTAGCCTCGTCGTTCGCGTCCGTCGCGGCCGCTTCTCCGCCCGCTCCCCCCGCGGTCAGCCCGAAGCGCAATTCCTCTCCCATCCGCCCTTTTCTCGAAGCCCACTGCTTTGACTGCCACGGCGATACCGATCAAAAAGGCGGCCTGCGGCTGGACACTTTAGCGGTTGATTTCACCAACCCGGCAACCCAGCGCACCTGGGTCGAAGTCTACGACAAAATCTCCACCGGCCAAATGCCTCCCAAGAAAAAGGCTCGGCCGCCGGTGACGCAGACGCAGCAGGTTCTAACTTATTTGAAAAATGGCATCAGCGCCGTTGAACTGGCCGAACGCGCCGCGGATGGTCGTGTGATGCTTCGGCGGCTCAATCGCAATGAATATGAAAACACGGTTCGTGATCTTCTTGGCATCGATGCGGAATTGAAGGACCTGTTGCCGGAAGACACGTCGTCGATGGGCTTTGACAATATCGCCGAGGCGTTGAACGTGTCGTCGGTGTTGATGGAGCGGTATCTCGAGGCGGCGGACGTGGCGCTGGATGCAGCGATTACCACAGGACCTCAGCCGGCGGTGAAACATTTCGATGTCGCTTATGGGTTTGACAGCAAAAATCCGAAAGACTATCGCTTGAACAGCGGCGTCACTGTTCTGGAGGATGGCACGTTTGTTCTGTTCAACTCCAGCGATTATGCGCCGGTGGTTTGTGACAGAATCCGTGTGCCGGTTGCGGGGCGATACAAGATTAAGATGCATGCGTATGCGTATCGCAGCCAGACGCCATTGACGATGAGCGTCCTGGCCGGCTCCTTCCAGGCGAACACCTCGCAGCGGCATGTGGTGGGGTATTTTGATGTGCCGGTAGACGCGAAGAAGCCTAAGGTGATCGAGTGGACGGATCATCTGCCGCGCAATGGGACGGTGAAGGTGCTGACGTATCACCTTGGCACGCACAGTCTCGATACTCCTGAGAAGGTCAAGGAATACACCGGTCCCGGCGTAGCGCTGGGGCATGTGGAGATGGACGGCCCGCTGTACGAGTCATGGCCGCCGCCGAGCTACGCGAGACTGTTTGGCAACTTGGATGTCAGCAATGCGACGGCTGCGGATGTGCCGAAGGTGTTGGGGCCGTTTGCAGCGCGCGCCTTTCGGCGACCGGTGGATGCGGGGCATCTTGCGCCATTTGTCGACCAGGTGAAATTGCGCATCGATGCAGGTGAGCCGTTCCTGGACGCGATTCGCGTTGGACTCAAGTCGATTCTTTGTTCGCCGGACTTTCTATTCCTAAAAGAACGGCCGGGAAAGCTGGATGATTTTGCGGTTGCATCCCGGCTGTCGTATTTCCTCTGGAGTTCGATGCCGGATGATGAGCTGACGCGCGTTGCCGCCAATCACACGCTCACGCAGCCGGCGGTTCTTCGACAGCAAACCGAACGCCTGCTCAAAGATTCGCGCGAGAGCCATTTCACGGTGGACTTCACCGGTCAATGGCTCAACCTTCGCCAGATCGACGCCACCACGCCTGAGAAACGGTTTTACCGCCGCTTTGACCAGCATTTGCAATGGTCGATGGTGCAGGAGGCGCAGTTATTTTTCGACGAGTTGGTGAAGAATGACCTGAGCATCGCCAATGTGATCGACTCCGATTTTGCGATAATCAATGGGCCGCTGGCCGAGCTTTACAGCATCCCCGGCGTCGATGGAACCGAACTGCGCAAGGTAAAGCTTCCGCCGGAATCGCACCGCGGCGGCGTGCTGGCGCAGGCGGCCGTGCTGAAAGTCACCGCCAACGGCTCGACCACTTCGCCAGTGATTCGCGGGTCGTGGGTCATGCGTAACATCCTCGGCCGGCCCCCCAAGCCGCCGCCCCCGAATGTCCCGGCGATCGAACCGGACATCCGCGGCGCCACCAGCATCCGCGATCTGCTCGACAAACATCGCACGCAAGCCGTCTGCGCAAGCTGCCATGCCACCATCGATCCGCCGGGCTTTGCGCTGGAGAGCTTCGACGTGATCGGAGGATGGCGCGACAACTACCATACCTACGGCGGAGGTTTGGCCACTGGGAAAGACTCGTATCTGAACGGCAAGAACAAGTTCGGCAACAAGCCATTCCCCAATCTCGACGCCTCCGGCACGATGCCGGATGGCCGCAGATTCGCAAATTTCGATCAATTCAAGAAGCTCCTGCTGGAGGACAAGGACCAAATTGCCCGATGCCTGGCGGAAAAGCTTCTGGTCTATTCCACTGGCGCGGCTCTGGATTTCGTGGATCGCCCCGCAGTCGACACAATTGTCCAGCATGTGCGCGATCACGGCTACGGCCTGCGAACAATGATTCATGAAGTCGTGGAAAGCCCGGTGTTTTTGAATAAGTAATGATTGGTCGCTGAGTTGACATGATGATCAGCCGCTACGCGGGACACCTGTGCTGATATAACAGTTGCTAATTGCGCAGGTAAAGAGAGCGGACCATCCGCGAAGGATTTGAGTTTATGAGCTATTCCCCCATCTCTCGCCGCGCCATTCTCCGTGGAACAGGCGTCGTGCTCGCGCTGCCTTTGTTGGAAGGAATGCTTCCAGCGCCGCTTGCACGAGCGGCACGTGCGGCCGGTATTCCTGTCGCGGCAGAACGTCGGCGAATGGTGGCGGTTTGTGCCACGCTCGGACTGCATTGTCCAAATCTATATCCCGAGCAGGTGGGCCGCGATTACAAGCCGTCTCCCTACCTTGAGCCGCTGCAATCGCTGCGCGATCAGGTGACAGTTTGCTCGGGGATGTCGCATCCGGATGTGGATGGAGGCCACTCCGCCGAGTCGTCGTTCCTCACCGCAGCGCCGCATCCTGGCAGTTCAACATTCCGCAATACGATTTCGCTCGACCAATACGCCGCCGAGCGACTTGGGTCGGAGACGCGCTTTGCCAGCCTCTCGCTCAACACCGGCGGCGGCGCCAGCAGCCTGTCGTGGACACAAAATGGCGTCAACATCCCCGGCGACGGCTCACCTTCCAAGCTCTTCGCCCGCCTCTTCCTCGCCGGCTCAACCAAAGAGGTCGCCAATCAAGTTCATAAGCTCAAAGAAGGCCAGAGCGTGATGGACACCGTCAACGCCGACGCCAAGCGGATGGCGCGTGACCTCGGGCAATCTGATCGCAATAAACTCGATGAATATTTCACCAGCGTCCGCGATCTTGAGCAGCGCTTAGTCAAAGCTGAAGCGTGGTCGAAAAAACCCAAGCCCGTCGTCAGCGCCAAGCCGCCACAGGACATCAAGGATCGCGCGGATTTAATCGGCTGCACAAAGCTGATGTATGACCTGATCGTTCTTGCGTTCCAAACCGATTCCACGCGCGTCGTCACGCTGAAGGTTGAAGGCAGCGGCCTGGTGCCGCCGATTCCCGGCGTCAATGAAGCCCACCACGCCCTGTCCCATCACGGCAAAGATCCGAAGAAGCTGGAGCAGCTTAAAGCGATTGAAGTTGCGGAGATGGTTGCGCTGGCGGAGTTCCTCACGAAGCTCAAAGCCAGCAGCGAAGATTCGTCGAACTTGCTCGAGCGAACGATGCTTTTCTACAGCAGCAACCTCGGCAACTCCTCCCTTTCCAGCACAGTGGGATCCGAAGCTTGGAATTCACGTGACTTGAAGTCGC
>JADMIO010548869.1_pt1 | contig 78034 bp, 69 predicted proteins | sample 8958161 | NCBI WGS metagenome assembly JADMIO01 (sample SAMN16585339, study PRJNA669376) | soil metagenome | isolation source: Crop rotation soil | place: USA: Cullars Rotation, Alabama | collected 2011
GCCGCGACTTCAAGTCACGTGAATTCCAAGCTTCGGATCCCACTGTGCTGGAAAGTCGAGACGTTCACGTCGATCGTCGAGATGGAAGCTGCGCTCGCCATCGCCCGCTCCGTCGCGCCGGAGCTCGCACTCGTCGCCCAGATGGTCTTCGACGCCGACAGCAACGTCGAGGGCGCGCTCGACCCGGAAGCGGTCGGGGCACGCCTCGTCGCCGCCGGGGCCGACGTGGTCGGTGGCAACTGCGGCCTCGGCCCGCCGGAGCTGTACGAGGTCGGTCATCGCCTCGTCGGCCACGGCGCACCGGTGTCGATCCAACCGAACGCCGGCCTGCCGAGCAGCGTCGACGGGCGGACGATCTACGTCGCCAACCCGGAGCACTTCGGCGTGTTCGCACGCCGGATGCTGAAGTCGGGCGTCCGCCTGATCGGTGGCTGCTGCGGAACCACACCCGAGCACATCCGCGCGATGAGCGGTGCCGTGCGGATGATGGGCGGTGGCCCGGCGCGGGCGACGGCGAGCGGCGCCGACGCGGGGCCACAGCGACTGCCGCAACGCCCGGCCATCGTGCCACTCGCCGAACGCAGCCGACTCGGCGCACGCATCGCCGCCGGCGAGTTCGCCGTCTCGGTCGAGATCAACGCGCCGACCGGGACGGATTCCGCCAAGGCGCTCGGCCACGTGGGCCAGGCGATCGACGGCGGGATCGACATCGTCAACGTGGCCGACGGCCCCCGCGCGACCTCGCGCATGTCCAACCTCGCGTTCTGTGCGCAGGCCATCGCCCACACGACGGTCGAGCCCATCCTCCACGTGTGCTGTCGCGACCGCAACTACCTCGGCCTCGTCGCCCACCTGCTCGGCGCACACGCGCTCGGCATCCGCAACCTGGTCGTCATCACGGGCGATCCGCCGAAGATGGGCGACTACGCCTTCGCGACACCGGTGTACGACGTCGACTCGATCGGCCTGCTGGAGATCGCCAGCGCGATGAACGCCGGGTTCGACCCGACCGGCAACGAGCTGGCGGGCGCGACGTCATTCGTGCTCGCCACCGGAGCCGAACCCGCGGCGGCGGATCGAGACCGCGAGCTCGAGCGACTGCAGCGCAAGAAGGACGCGGGCGCCGAGCTCGTCATGACCCAGCCCGTGTACGATCCGGCGACGCTCGCCTCGTTCATCGAGGATGCAGCGCCGATCGGGCTGCCGATCATGGTCGGGTTGTTGCCGCTGGCGTCGTACCGCAACGCCGAGTTCCTCCACAACGAGGTGCCGGGGATGCAGATCCCACTCGCGTATCGCAAGCGGATGGCCGCGGTCGAGTCCGGTCCGGCTGCCCGCACCGAGGGCATCGCCATCGCCCGCGAGGCACTCGAGGCGGTCCAGGACAGGGTCGCCGGGGCGTACATCATGCCGCCCTTCAACCGGGTCGATTCCGCGGTCGCGATCCTCGACGTGGTGCGCGGCGGCCGGTGGAACCCGGACGCCTCCCAGCGCTGATCAGCGCAGCAGCTCGGCTTGCATCGGTGCCGGGAAGCGCGCCTTGAACCGGGTCTCTCCGAGCAGCGTGCGCAGCACGGCCGCCTCGCTCTCGACAGCGGCCGTCCGCTCGGCGCCGATGTCGACCAGCAGCCTCGTCGCGATCTCGCCGTCCGGCCGCTGCACCCACGTGCCGACGATCTCGCCGTCGGCCCAGATCGTGTGGCCGCCGTTGCCGTTGCGATCGAACACGGCCGCCTTCGCCTCGGGTGTGAGGTACCAGTCGCGTCGCTGCCAGCCCATCGTGGTCGGGTCGAGGCTCGGGAGCAGCGCGACCCACGGGCCCGGGTCTCGCACGCGCTCGTCGTCCGCTGCCGTCAGCCAGCCGGGCTGACCGTCGAGATCGACCGGGACGGCGCCGCAGTCCGCCAAGGCAGCCGTCGTCACCTTGCCGCTCCAACCGGCCCACCACTGCAGATCGCTCGCCGGTGCGGGACCGAACGCCCGCAGCCACCGGTCGGCGAGCGCCGCAGCGGCGGCCGCCCGATCGGTGCCGACGACGCCACCCTCGATCCAGTCTTCGGCGACGGCCCAGGTGTACTCCGCGTTGATCCACGTCCCGGTCGGCCGGGTGCGCACGATCGCCCCTTCGAAGCCGAGCAACAGGAGCAGGCGTGTGTGCGCGGCGACGTCGGACGCGTACGCCTTGCCCGGCGACAGGCGCAGCTTCGTCGTCAGCGCGGGCACCGCCTTGCCGAGCTGACGCGACGACGAGGGCCCGAGTCGGCGCAGCGCAGCCAGCGTGTCGGCCTTGGCGGCGTGCATCCACGCCTCCGGGTCGTCGAACGTCCCGGTCGCCTCGAGCAGCCCGAGGAGCGTCTTGTGCTGCGGCGGGATCAACCCCGCCGTCGCCGCGGCGTGGGCGAGCCGAGCGACCTCCGGCGTGAACACCCACAGCGTGCGCCGCATCGCGTGATGACGGACGAGCGACCGATCGTCGTACAGGGCTGCGGAGACGGGCTCGAGCGACGGATGTCGCATCCGCATCGCAGCCGACAGGTAGACCGTGACCGGATCGCTCGAGTGCAGCGCGACGAGGTCGTCGGCGATCCGGGCGACGTCGTCGATGCGGTGCTTCGGTGCGAGGTGATGGTGAACCCCGATCCGCGATCGCCGCTCGGCGACCCCGATCGAGCGCACGACAGCCATCGGCCCAGTGTGCCAAACGACGGGCCCCAGCCATCGTGCCCAGTCACGCTCCGTCTCCGGTCGCGACGGGCTGGGTTACCGTGACGCGATGCAGCACGGCCGATGTGATTGTGGTGGCGTCTCCTTCGACATCGACGGCGAGCTGCGGGATGTCTACAACTGCCACTGCGAGCGGTGCCGACGGATCACCGGCCACTTCATGGCCGCGACGGCGGTGCATCCCGAACAGATCACGTTCCTCAGCGATGCGACCTTGCGCTGGTACGACCCGGTCCCGACGGTGCACTACGGGTTCTGCGGGACGTGCGGCTCCACGCTGTTCTGGAAGGCGGACGAGATCACGGACCGGATCTGCATCAGCGCCGGGACGCTCGATCAGCCGACGGGGCTGACCACCGCCAAGGCGTGGTGGGTGTCCGAGGCCGGCGACTACCACGTGCTCCAACCGGGTGTCGACGAGTACGCGATCGAAGGCTGACCAGCGCATCATCGGGCCTGCTGGCGAGGTGGTCAGCGCGCGAATGCGACCGTATGGTGTAGCCCGTGAATACCACGAAGGCCCACATCGCCGCTCTCTCCCTGCTCGATCGCGCCATGATCGCCGTGACCGACGAGGAGCTCGAGGCTCTGCTGGCGGGCCTGCCCGATGACCACGTGTCGGCGATCAAGAAGATCAGCGGTGTCCGCGAGGAGGACGCCCCGACCGATGAGGTCGTCGCGGCAGTTCGCGAGGCCGCTCACAAGGGCCGCCTGAACGGTGACCTCCAGCGTCTCGGCGTCGTCCTGTCCGACGCCTGCCTCGCCGATTGCGTGACCGAGCTCGGCGACGCTGCCGACCTGCCGTCGGAGGAAGACCTCCAGAAGGTGATCCCGGGCCTCGTCGACAAGCACGGCGTCGGCGTGGTGCGGCTGATGCTCGCCTCGACCGTCGTCGGTGAGGCCCCGGCCTCGGCGACCATCATCGGTCTGCTCAAGAACGACGATGCCGTGAAGCTGCCCCCGGCCGGGGACAAGCCGCTCGCCCCGCTGCTGCCGCTGCCCGAGGTCGATGCCGACCGCGCTGCGCTGAAGGCCCAGCGCAAGGAGCGCAAGGCCGCCGAGCAGGCCGCAGCGAAGCTGCGTCGCGAGCAGGTCGCTCGCGCCAAGAACCGGCTCTGATTCGCCGCGCCGGGCACGGCGCGTCATCCAACGAGACGGTCGGTGCCGAAAAGCTTGGTGTGATCGACGTCCATTTCGGTCACTACAAGCACTGGCCATGAACGACCGGCCCTTTGGTTGACGCGCACGCGTTGCCAGATCGGAGAAACCATGCAGTTCCGGAAGAAGATCGCGATACCACTCGTCGCGTGCTCGATGGGCCTCGTCGCCGCCGTCGGCGGCAACTCGTTGCCCGCATCGGCGGCGGTGTCCGGCGGGCCCGTCCTCGCCCTGACGACCACGAACACCCTGCTCGGCTTCGATGCCACCGCCCCGAGCGTCATCACCCAGACGACCACGATCACGGGCCTCCAGGCCGGCGAGACGATCGTCGGTGTGGACGTACGGCCCGCGACCGGTGAGATGTTCGCTGTCGGCGTCGCCGGAACGACCGGCCGGATGTACGTCATCAACACGGCCACGGGTGCCGCGACGCTCGTCGGCGCCGGCCCGTTCTCGACGACTCTGCCGACTGGTGGGACCTGGTCCGTCGACTTCAACCCCAGCGTCGACCGGATCCGCTTCGTCCACTCCACCGGCGTGAACCTGCGCCTCAACCCGCTCAACGGCACGCTCGCCGCGACGGACACGCCGATCGCCCCGGGCAAGGCCACCGCGCTCGCCTACGACCGCTCGGTCTCGCCGGCGCCTGCTGCCACCACCCTCTTCGGCATCGACGATGTCGCCAAGACGCTCATCCGCGTCGGTGGTGTGAACGGCACACCGTCGCCGAACCTCGGCGCGACCGAGACCGTCGGCCCGCTCGGGGCCCTCGTTAGCTCGAGCAGCGTCGGCTTCGACATCGCCCCGCAGGGTGATGCGCTGGCGACGTTCAGCCTCGGGGGCATCTACAGCCTCTACACCGTCAACCTCACGACGGGCGCGTCGTCGCTCGTCGGCAACGTCGGCGGCGGCAACGTCGAGATCCGCGACATCGCGCTCCCCCGGCCCCCGGTCGGCGCGATGCTCGGTCTCGGCCTGAACAACGCACTGCTCAAGTTCGACGCGTCGAACCCCGCCGCGGTGACCACCACGACGATCACGGGCCTCCAGCCCGGTGAGACGATCGAAGGCTTCGACATCCGCCCGGCGACGGGTGAGCTGATCGGCGTCGGCTTCGTCGGCACAGCGGGTCGGATCTATCGCATCGATGCCGCCTCGGGTGTGGCGACGCAGATCGGCACCGCGCCGTTCGCCGTGGCCGCGACCGCGACCGGCTGGTCGGTCGACTTCAACCCCACCGTCGACCGGATCCGTCTGGTCAGCTCGGCGGGCGCGAGCTACCGCATCAACCCCGTGAACGGAGCCCTCGCCGCGAACGACACGGCCGTTGCCCCGGCCAAGCCGTCGGCCGTCGCCTACGACCGCTCGGTGGCCACTGCCGCTGCGACGACGTTGTACGCGATCGATGACGTCGCCGACACCCTCAACCGGATCGGTGGGCCGGACGGACTCCCGTCGCCCAACGGCGGTGCCACGACCCTCGTCGGTCCGCTCGGCGTGAACGTCGATCTCGACAACGCAGCGCTCGACATCTCGCCGCTCGGCCAGGCCGTCGCTGCGCTCGGCGTCGGCAACGTGACCCGGCTCTACACGATCAACCTCGCCACCGGCGCGGCCAGCGTGGTCGGGCCGATCGGTGACGGCACCCCGGTGGTGTTCGACGTCGCGTTCGCGCCGACGACCGTCGCCGGAGCCTCGCAGTTCACGGCCGTCACGGCGACGCGAGTCCTCGACACCCGTCAGGGTGGCGGGGCCAAGCCGGCCGCCGGTGCGACCGTCGACGTGCAGATCACCGGTGCCAACGGCGTGCCGACGAACGCAACTGCAGTCGTCCTGAACGTCACCGGCACCGAGGCGACCGTGCCGGGCTTCGTCACCGTCTACCCCACGGGTGAGGCGATGCCGACCGTGTCGAACCAGAACCTCATCGCCGGTCAGACCCGGGCCAACCTGGCCACGGTCAAGCTCGGCGCGGGTGGCAAGGTGAGCATCTTCACCGCCAACGGCACGCATCTGGTCGCCGACCTGCTCGGCTACTACGCCCCGGCGACGAGCTCGGCCGGGCGCTTCACGGCGCTCACGCCGGCCCGTCTCGTCGACACCCGTCAGGGTGGCAACAAGCTCGCCGTCGGCGGCACCGTCAGCGTGCCGGTCCTCGGCAAGCAGGGCGTCCCCACTGCCGGCGTCTCCAGCGTCTTGGTGAACATCGCCGGCACCGAGGCCAACCTGCCGGGCTACCTCACCGCATATGCGTCGGGGACGACCCAGCCGTCGACGTCGAACGTCAACCTCGAGCGGGTCGGGAGCACGGCGAGCAACCTCGCCATCGTCCCGGTCGGCGCTGACGGCTCGATCACCGTGTTCAGCAACGCCGGCGCCCACGTCATCGTCGACATCGCCGGCTGGTACAGCGACGCGACGGCCAAGGGCGGCACGCAGGGCCTGTACGTGCCCGTCAGCCCGACCCGAGTGCTCGACACCCGGGCGCCGCTCGGCGTGCCGACCGCCGGCGCACTGCCGATCAACGGATCGATCGACCTGACGCTCGCGGGCGTCGGCGGAGTCCCGGCGTTCGGTGCCTCGTCGGCCATCATCAACGTGACGTCGGATGCCTCGCTGCAGGCCGGCTTCGTCACGGTGTACCCGACCGGCTCGCCGCTCACGGCGGTGTCGAGCCTCAACGTCGACGTCGCCGGTCAGCCGACGCCGAACCTCGTCGGGGCCACGCTCGGCACCGGTGGCAAGGTGACGCTGCTCGCCCAGGCGGGCGGCCACCTGATCGCCGATGTCGGCGGCTGGTTCATCGCCTGACCTGACTGAGCGTTTCCAGAACGATTCGGGCCCCATCGGGGCCCGAATCGTTCGCGAAACGGGTGGATCACGAGGTGCGGGACCACCAGACCTGGCGCTCGTGATCGAGCAACCACGCCTTGTTCTCGAGGCCGCCGGCGAACCCGGTCAGCGAACCGTTCGCCCCGACGACGCGGTGGCACGGGACGATGATCGAGATCGGGTTGCGACCGTTCGCCGCCCCGACCGCACGTGCCTTGCGTGCATCACCCATCCGCCGGGCCTGCTCACCGTAGCTGAGCGTCTCGCCGAACGGGATGGTGCACAGCGCGTCCCATGCCGACTGCTGGAATCCGGTGCCGACCGCGTCGAGCGGCACATCGAAGTCGATGCGCGTTCCCGCGAAGTACTCCTCGAGCTGGGTCGCCGTGGCGGCGAGCACGCCGTTCGGATCCTCCTCGCCGCCGTCGATCGGGCCGGTCTTGACGCGCACGTCGGCCTCGCCCATCCACAACACCGCGCGCAGGCCCTTCGCCGAGGCGACGAGGGTCAGTGGGCCGACAGGGCTGTCGACGACGGTGCTGTACAGGGTGTCGTTCACGGTGGTGGTCTCCGTGTCGGTCATGGTGGTGATCATGATGGGGTGTCCTTGATGTTGGCATCCGCCACGGGGGCGGAGGGTTCGGAGAGGTTCGCCCACAGGTGGTGGAGGGCGTAGGAACGCCACGGCCGCCAGGCCTCGGAGGCGGCGAGCGCGCCCTTCGGTGAGCCGTCGAGGCCGATGTGCTCGAGGCCGTGCTTGACACCGAGATCGGTGGGCAGGAACACGTCGGGATCGGCGAGGGCGCGCATCGAGATGTACGACATCGTCCACGGACCGATGCCGGGCAGGGCGAGCATCCGCTCGGACAGCTCGCCCCGGTCGGCACCGGCGTCGATCACGATCTTGCCGTCGGCGATCGCCGCGCACATGCCCTGCAACGCCCGCTTCCGGGACGCCGGCATGGCCAACTGGGCGGGATCGAGATCGGCGATCGCCGCGGCCGTCGGGAAGGCGTGGGTGAGACCGGCGTGCGGATGGCGGAGCGGCTCGCCGATCGCCTGGACGAGCCGTCCGGCGAGCGTGCGGGCACCGACGACGGAGACCTGCTGGCCGAGGATGGCGCGAACGGCGAGCTCGGTGCCGTCGACGTGCGACGGCGAGCGCAGTCCCGGACGCCTCGCGACCAGAGGTGCGAGCGCCGGATCTGCGCCGAGCACGGAATCGATCGCGACCGGATCCGCGTCGAGGTCGAGCAGCCGTCGGCAGCGCTGGACGGCCGCTTGCAGGTCGCGCCAGTCATCGAGGCGAAGCTCACAGTGGATCGCACCGTCGACATGGCTCAGGGCGACCGTGCCCGTGCCGTGCGGCAGGCACAGCACTCGCGCGTACGTCGTGCCGTCCCACGACTCGATGCCGGGCACGGCGCGGACCCCGAGGAACTCGAAGATGCCGTCGGCGTCGAACGGTTCGCGGTACGTCAGCTGCACCGTGACGATCCCCGGGCCGACCGGCTCGCGACCGCGCCGCGAGCGCAGGTCGGACGGCGAGACCGCGAACACCTCACGCACCGTCTCGTTGAACTGGCGCACGCTCGAGAACCCGGCGGCGAACGCGATGTCGGTGAACGACATCGTGGTCGTCTCGATCAGCAGGCGTGCGGTTTGAGCGCGCTGCATCCGGGCGAGGGCGAGTGGACCGGCACCCATCTCTGCAGTGAGCAGGCGGTTGAGCTGGCGGTCGCTGTAGTTGAGCCGCTCGGCGAGGCCACCGACGCCATCGCGATCGACGACACCGTCGGCGATGAGCAGCATCGCTCGCCCGACGACGTCGGCGCGCACGTTCCACTCCGGCGAGCCCGGCGACGCGTTGGGTCGGCATCGCTTGCAGGCCCGGTAGCCGTTGCGCTGGGCGGCCGCTGCCGAGGCGTAGAACGACACGTTCGTGCGCTTCGGTGTGATGGCCGGACACGACGGACGGCAGTAGATGCCGGTCGTGCGCACGGCCGTCACGAACCACCCGTCGAAGCGGCTGTCACGGCTGCACACCGCTCGGTAGCACTGTTCCGGGTCGTCGATCACGCCGTCAGTGTGGCGGAATTCGGACAGCAGAACCGGCGGAAATCAGACACCAATAGACGTGTGCGACGCTCGCGCCGGGGGCCGACTACTGGATGGGGGCGGTGAGGCGGTTGACGTCGACCTCGACGATCATCTTCTGCGTCGCCGACGGGCCGAGCACCACGCCGCGCAGCGGGGAGACATCGCCGTAGTCACGACCCCACGCCACGGTCACGTGGCGGTGCGGCGGGATCTGGTTGTTGGTCGGATCGGCGTCGATCCAGCCGACGTCGGGCACGTAGACCGAGCACCACGCGTGCGATGCGTCGGTGCCGACGAGCTTGGTCTCTCCCGGCGGCGGCTCGGTCTCGATGTAGCCGCTGACGTATCGCGCGGCGAGCCCGATGGAGCGCAGCGCGCCGGTCATCAGGTGGGCGAAGTCCTGGCACACGCCGCGGCGGTGCAGGACGACGTCGCCGAGTGGGGTCGACACGTCACTGAACGTCGGGTCGAACGAGTAGGTCGTGTAGATCGCCTCGTTGAGCGCACGGTACGCCTCGAGGAACGGGCGCCCCTTCGTGAACGCCTCCTTGGCCAGCGAGTGCAGCTCGAACAGGTACGGGATGAACGGCGACGGCAGGATGAACTGCTGCGCATCGACGTCGACATCGCCGAAGCCGCTCGGCAGCCGCGACATCACGACCTCCCAGGCCTCGTCGACTTCGGGCACGATGGGCACCTCGACCTCGACCTCGGAGGTCGCGACGACCTCGAGGAACTCGTGGGGCGACGTGATCGTGAACGAGTTGACCGGGTTGTCGAACGCATCGAGCCACTCGGAGTACTCCTCCGGCTCGGGGTTGACCGAGATCGTCGACGCGATCACGGTCTGGTGCGGCGTGCCGCGGGGCGTCAAGTGGCCGAGGCTCTGACCACTGCTCATCTTCTCGCCGTAGCGGTAGTACGTCCGATGACGGACGGAATAGCGCATCAGTGCGACCGCACGATCTGGCGCATCCGGGTCGGATCGTTGAAGTACACGACGTTCAGTTGATCAGCGAATTCGAGCAATGGGACACGCGCCGCCGTGACGAATCGATCGATCATCTCGCGTCGGCCGTTCGGCCCCAGCTGATCGGCCTCGGCGGGCAGCCAGCTCATCTCGACGAGAGCGGCGCTGGCCACGCCGATCTTCGCAGCCAGGGCCGCGCTGCCGTCGCGGATCGGCAGGAGCGCGAGCTGCGTGCGGAGTTGGTCGAACTGGAACGCGAGGGCCCGCGGGTTGGCGTCGTCGAGCAGGAGCAGATCGACGAGGGCATCGAGGACTGCGTCGCTGCGGTACCGACGGCGATAGGCGACGAGGCTCTCGTCGGCGGCGAGCACGTAGTCGAACAGGCTGTTGCGCAGGTTCGGATCAGCCGGTGAGACCACGGATTCGAACAGCGACAGGATGCACAACGAACGGTCGACGCGACGGCCGATCTCGAGGAACCTCCAGGCCGGACCCCTGACGGTGCTCTCGTTGAACAGCCCGGCGAGCGAGCTGAGGTGGACGAGCACCGTGTCCAAGCGGTCGCGGATCCCGGGGTCGAACGCGCTGGCGACCTCGTCGGTCAGGTCATGGCGCTCGTTCTCGAGCTGGCCGAGCACGCGCCACGTCGTCGCGCTGACGAACTGGCGCGCCGAGCTGGCCGCTCGGGAGAGGGCGCTGAGCTGGCCGGGAAGCCCGCTCGAACCGGCCAGCGTCGACACGACGGCCGTGCGGAACTCCTCCTCCGGTGTCGTCGACGACGTCGGTTCCGGCGGGTTCTGCCCGGTGAGGGCGTACAGCGCATCGACGACCGGCCGTCGCCACGCGCCGTCGAGGACGGTCATCAGCGGCGGATCACCCTGCAGGATCGCGAGCGCAGCCGATGTCGAGCGGGCCATGGATTCGGAGCGCTCCGCCGATCGGCCGACCCAGTACATCGCCTCGGCGGCACGGGTCGGTAGGGACTCGCGCAGGTCGACCTGGGGCATCGAGCGTGCCGGCCGGGTCGAGATGGGCAGCGGACGGTCTGGGCGGTCGTCGAGAACCCAGACGTCCTTGACCAGGCCGGTCGTCTGGCTGACGATCGGCACGGCCGGATCCATGACTCGCGCAAGACCGCCCGGCATCACGCTGATGCCCTGCTTGCCGACGACGGCGAGCACCCGGAGCACGAGCGTCCCCGGTCGGACCTCGCCGTTCTCGAGCACCGGCGACGTCGCGAACGTGACCTTCTCCTGGACGACGACCCGATGCGGCTCGGATTCGATCAACCGTCGCCAGCTCGCCTGTCCGGCGTCATCGAGCTGAGAGCCGAACACGGTGGCCGGCTGACCGGCGTCGCGGATGCCCTTGCCGGCGACATCGTGGACGACGAACCTGCTCGGATCGGCGAGCACCTCGGCACGCGAGGTCGCGTCGCCGCACCACAGGGTGCGCAGCGAGGGCAGGAGGAGATCCTCCCCGAGCGCGGTGGCGACGGCCGACGTGAACGGCAGCATCGCCATCGAGGCGGCGACGCCCGATCCGAGCGCGTTGGCGAGCCCGACTCCGTGACCTCGAGCGCACCGGGCGAGGCCGGGCACGCCCATCAGTCCGACCGACGACTCGAGCGGGTCGACGGCGTTCGCTTCGACGCGGCGCAGGAGGACATCGACTTGTTCGAGCCCGCTCAGCGCGCGGAGCCACACCCTGCCCTGGCGCACGACGAGGTCCCCGATCTCGGCGAGGTGGTAGCCGAGGTGGGCGGCGAGGTAGCTGTGCTCGAAGTACGACGGGTGGCCGAACCCGGGCGAGAGCACGACGGTGCGCGCGCTCGACCGATCTCGCGGTGCGGCGGCGTCGAGCGCGGAGCGCATGTCTGCGAAGAACGGCGCGAGCGACAGCGGCGCCAGGTCGCGCACGACCTCGGGCAGGAGCTGCGCGCTGACGTTGCGGTTGACGAGCGCGTAGCCGGCACCGGACGGCGCGTCGGTGACATCGCGCAGCACCCGCCACTCGCCCGTGGACAGCCGCAGCAGATCGGCGGCGTAGATCGTCAGCCAGTTCGCGTTCTCCGGCGCTGCGTCGTGTGCCGACAGCTGGTAGCCAGGGGCGCCGAACACGACAGCGGGCGGCAGCACGCGGTCACGCAGCAGGCGATGCTCGCCGTAGCAGTCGCCGATCATGCGTCCGATCAGGCGGACCCGTTGGGCGATGCCGCGTTCGAGCTCGGCCCACTCCGACCCGCCGAGCACGAGCGGCACCGGATCGAGGCGCCACGGTCGGCTGGAGTCCGTGCCCTCGTCGTGGAACAGGTAGCTGGCACCCTCGGCCTCGACGAGCCGGTCGGCCTGGCGCTGGCGGTCGGCCATCTCCGCCGGTGACATGCCGGCGAGCGTGCGCGACAGCGCCCTCCACGCGGGGCGGGCCGCGCCCGAGGGCTCGACCGCCTCGTCGTAGCCATCCGACGACACTGCGTAGTTCGGCAGTGTCGAGCTAGTCGTAGGTGCCGACATAGGTGGCGATGATGGCATTGTGGAGCTTGGCGATGGCGGCCTGGAGCAGATCGGTCTCTGCGTCGAGCTCGGCCCCGTCGCGAGCGTCACCGCTCACCTGCGCCGCCGTCGTGAACACCTCGGCGAGCACCCCGGACATCTGATCGCCGCGAGGCAGCCGGGACAGCCCGTCGCGAACGGTCTGCAGGCACGACATCACGCTGCGCGGGAAGGCGCGGTCGTGGAGCAGGAAATCGATGACGGATTCACCGTCGATCGGCGACCGGGTGGCGCGCTGGTACATCTGCAGCGCCGACAACGAGCGCAGCACACCCATCCACTGCACCTCGGCGAACACGTCCGAGTCGCCGCCGACGAGCGCTGCGGCCCGCACACCGAGCACACGTGTCGTCATGTCGGCCCGCTCGATCGACTGGCCGATGCGCAAGAACTCGTACGCGTGGTCGCGGCTCATCGTCGCGCTGAGCACGCCGTCGAGCCGTTGCGCGTCGGCGATGACGCGGTCGGCAAAGCGCGAGCGGCTCCGCCGGCTCACTCCGTCGGACCGATGGGCGGCCACATAGAGGTAGAGGTCGTTGACGACCTTCCACGCCTCGCGGGGCACCACCTCGCGCGACGAGCGCAGGTTCTCACGTGCGAGCGCAACGCAGTTGACGACACAGTCCGCGTTCATCTCGTCGGCGATGAGGAAGTGGACGATGGACGCTTCGTCGGCCCGCTCGTTGCGCGAGTCGTGCAGAGCACGCCCACCCGTCACCGCCAGGAGCGGATCCCACGAGCTGACGACCGATGTCGGCAGGTCGACGAGCACGTCGGTGTAGGCGCGCACGATGCGCACGGTGTCCTCGGCGCGCTCCATGTACCGCGCCGACCAGTAGAGCTGTTCGGCAACCCTCGACAGCAGCGCCACGGTCAGACCCGATCGGCGGCGACGGCTCCGGCGGGCACCGTCGGCGCGGCCGAGGTCTCGATGACCCACGTGTCCTTGCTGCCACCGCCCTGCGACGAGTTCACCACGAGAGAACCCTCGCGCAGCGCGACCCGTGTCAGGCCACCGGCGGTCACGTAGCTCGTCTCACCGGTGAGGATGAACGGTCGCAGGTCGAGGTGCCGCGGCTCGATCGAGCCGTTGCAGAGCGTCGGCGCCGTCGACAGCGACAGGATCGGCTGGGCGACCCAGTTGCGCGGGTCGGCGATGATGGCCTGGGTCCGATCGGCGATCTCGGCTTCCGTGGCCCGGTTGCCGATCAACAGGCCGGCGCCACCGCTCTCGTTCGCCGGCTTGACGACGAGCTCGGCCATGTGCTCGATCACGTACTCGCATTCGGCGGGGTACATGCACCGGTACGTCGGCACGTTGGCGAGGATCGGCTCCTCGCCGAGGTAGTAGCGGATCAGGTCGGGCACCCAGGCGTAGACGACCTTGTCGTCGGCGACGCCCGCGCCCGGCGCGTTCGCGATCGCCACGTTGCCGGCCCGCCAAGCCCGCATCAGCCCGGCGACGCCGAGCGTGGAGTCGGGGTTGAAGCACTCCGGGTCGATGAACATGTCGTCGATGCGGCGGTAGATGACATCGACGCGCTGCGGGCCGTCGATCGTGCGCATGTAGACGATCTCGTCCTCGTCGACGAACAGGTCGCGGCCCTCCACCAGGGGGACGCCCATCCGCTGGGCGAGGAAGCCGTGCTCGAAGTACGCCGAGTTGTAGATGCCCGGTGTCATCACCACGACGGTCGCGTTGCCGTTGCTCGCCGGGGCGAGGGACGTGAGCAGCTCGAGCAGCTCGTCGGTGTAGCCGTCGACCGGCTGCACGCTGTGCTTCTCGAACACGTCGGCGAACGCTCGCTTGGCGATCAGTCGGTTCTCGATCATGTAGCTCACGCCGCTCGGGACGCGCAGGTTGTCCTCGAGCACGTAGACCGTGCCGTCCTGATCGCGCACGAGATCGCTGCCGCTGATGTGCGCCCACACGCCGAACTTGGGCTTGGCGCCGACGCACTCCGGTCGGAAGTTGACCGAGCCCTCGAGCAGCTCGGCGGGGAACACGCCATCGGCGATGACGCGTTGCTCGTTGTAGAGGTCGTCGATGAAGTGGTTCAGCGCCCGGAGCCGCTGCATCAGCCCGGACTCGATGTGCTTCCACTCCGTGGCGTCGATGACGCGAGGGATGACGTCGAACGGCCAGGCGCGGTCGATGCCGCGACCGTCGGAGTAGACGGTGAACGTGATGCCCATCGTGAGGATGTCGAGATCGGCGTGATCCTGACGGGCCTGCAGCTCGTCCACGCCGAGGCGACGCAGCGTCTCGACGAGCACCTCGGCATGCGGGCGCGCCGAGCCGTCCGGCATCAGCAGTTCGTCGTAAGCCCCAGCGTGAACGCGCAGATCGGTGACAGTCACTCGTGGCAGTTTCGCACGCGAGCAGGTCGAACGTGTTGCGAGCGCATTAATTGCAGCGCCGGAACGGTGGCGAAGGAGGACGTGTCCGACTGAGCGGAACGATCCCGAGCAGGACCAAAGGCGCCGTGGCGCCGGAGGTCCGTCGCGAGGCAATCAAGACGGCGACTGTGGCTCTTTGGGGAGGCCGAGGACGCGCTCGCCGACGATGTTGCGCTGGATCTGGCTGGTGCCGCCCCAGATCGTCTCGCTGCGAGAGAAGAAGAACGCACTCATCATCGCCGACACCGGATAGGTCTCACGCCGCTTGTCCCGGCCCGTGCCCGGCCACGAGCCCGCTTCGGGTCCGGTCGTCACGAGCATCGAGTCCGCACCGAAGATGTCGAGCGTCAGCTCCATCGCCTGCTGGTGCATCTCCGACCAGAACATCTTGTTCGTCACGCCGAGCGCGGCGACGCCGGCGTCACGGGAGTTGTTCAGGGTCGCGCTCAGCGAGCGGAGTCCGTTGATGCGCAGGATCTGGATCTTCGTGTAGTACTTGGCGAGGCGCTGGCGGATGCCCGGGTCGTCGACGACACCCTTGTCCTTGGCCGCCACCACCATCAGCCGGTACTCCTCCTCGAACCGGCGGTAGCCCGTCGTGGCCGACATGCCGCGCTCGAACGCGAGCGTCGAGTTGGCCACCTTCCACCCGTTGTTGACGCCGCCGACGACGTTGTCCTTCGGGCAGCGGGCATTGTCGAAGAACACCTCGCAGAACTCGGCGGTGCCGTCGGGCTGGGTGATGCCGCGCACCTCGACGCCGGGCTGGTCCATCGGCACGAGCAGGTAGGAGATGCCCTTGTGCTTCGGCGCATCCGGATCCGTGCGGGTCAACAGGAAGCAGTAGTCGGCGTGATGACCCTGCGTCGTCCACACCTTCTGACCGTTGATGATCCACTCGTCACCGTCGAGCACGGCCGACGTCTTCAAACTGGCGAGGTCCGAGCCCGAGTTCGGCTCGCTGAACCCCTGGCACCACGCCATCGTGCCGTTGAGGATCTTCGGGAGGAAGTCCTTCTTCTGCTCCTCGGTGCCCCACTGCAGGATGGTCGGACCGACGAGCGTGTCGCCGAAGAAGTCGGCTCGCAGCGGCGCCTTGGCGCGGGCGAACTCCTCGGACAGCACGACGCCCTGCATCGTCGTGAGGCCTTTGCCGCCGTACTCGACCGGCCAGGTCGCACAGATCCAGCCACCTTCGAACAGCGTCGACGGCCAGGACTCGTTGAACGTCTTGCGCTCCGCCGGCGACATCTCGAACCCGGGCTCGAGCCAGCCTGCGGGGAGGTGCTCTTCGAGCCACGCCCGAATCTCCTTGCGGAAGGTCTCGTCGGCGTCGGAGTAGCTCAGGTCCATGCGAGGAAGTCTGACCGAGAACAGCGTTATCCGGCAAGCGACGCCCGTGCCTCGACCGCCCTGCGGCGGTTCACACGCCGTTCACACGCGTCGAACACACGGGTAACCCGGGCCACTTACGGTGCCGTTCAGTGTTCAGCCCCGCTCTTGTGACCCCCAGCTCAAATGCCGTCGACCCCCTCGGGCATTTGGGCACACAAGAGCGGGCTGTTCTCTTCGCGCTGGCAGAAGATGCCGGCAAGGTCGTCAGCCGCCGGGAGCTCGCCCGCCGCATCGGCGTCGAGAACCTGAGCGAGCGACGTTGCGACTCGATCCTCGTCGGCGTGCGCCGCGTGCTCGGGCCGGACGCGATCCGGACCGTTCGCAGCCGTGGCTGGATGCTCCAGCCGCACGCGCTGGCCGACGTCGAGCTGCTCACGCTCACCGGCGACTGATCGCCCGCGTCCCCCGTAGTTTCGCGACCGATCCTGATCCCGCCGCGCCTCGAACACGGCTGGGAGCTGGGATGATGCGCCCTGACACCCGCCCGCGATTCGTCAAGGATCGAGCGGCGCGCACTTGACATTTCACTCTCCGTGAGAGTTGCCCACGCTACGTGAGACTGGGTTAGAGTGAGTCATTCCGCGCATGTGAGAAGGGCTGGCGATGGACATCACGGACATCCAACACGGGGCACTCCTGAAGGGGAGCAGCGTCGACACCACCGCCATCCGTGAGCGCCGGCGCCAGCGCCGGCTGCTCCGGCTCTGCATCGTCCTCGCCGGCCCGTTGATCGGATTCTGGTACCGCGAGCTGTCGGGCAACCCGATCCGTCCGGGCGTGCCGGGGTTCATCAAGGACAGCCCGGAGATCGCCCTGCTGATCTTCCTCCTCCTGTTCATGAGCGCAATGGCACTCCTGCCATACCTCGGCGCCGGCCGCTCGCCGCACACGATGTTGCGCCCGTCGGATTCGACCGTCCGACTCGCCGATGTCGTCGGCGCCGAGGCGACTCGTCGTGAGGCGATCGACACGCTCAACCTGTTCCTCAACCACCGCACGTTCGCCGAGGAGCTCGGCGGCTCACCGCGCCGTGGCGTGCTCTTCGAAGGCCCTCCCGGCACGGGCAAGACCTACCTCGCCAAGGCGATGGCCGCCGAGGCCGGCGTGCCGTTCCTGTTCGTCTCGGCGAGCGAGTTCCAATCGATGTTCTTCGGCCAGACCAACCGCAAGGTGCGCACGTTCTTCAAGGCGATGCGCAAGGCCGCCCGCCAGGAGGGCGGGGCGATCGGCTTCATCGAGGAGTTCGACGCGATCGGCGGCGCACGAGCCGGGATGGGCTCGGGCACGACCCGCGAAGGCAGCGTCGGTGTCGTCAACGAGCTCCTCGTCCAGATGCAGAGCTTCGACCTGCCGACCGGCTTCCAGAAGTTCGTCGCCAAGTTCACCGACAAGTTCAACAGCCTGCTGCCGGACGACTACCGGCTCCGCGGCAAGCGCATCAACACCGCCAACGTGCTCCTGATCGCCGCGACGAACCGGGCCGCCGACCTCGATCCGGCGCTCCTCCGCCCCGGCCGCTTCGATCGCATCATCCACTTCGATCTCCCGCCGCGCGCCGACCGGGTCGAGATCGCCGGCTACTACCTCGATCGCAAGCGGCACACCGACGACGTCACCGCCGAGTTCGTCGCCGACGTGTCGGCGGGGTACTCGCCGGTACGAATCGAGCGCCTGCTCGACGAGGCGCTGATCATCGCCGTCCGCAACGGACGGCGGATGCTCAGCACCGACGACCTCGTCGAGGCCCAGCTGGTCACCGAGGTCGGCCTGTCGCACGAGGTCGGCTACCACCCCGACGAGCGCAACCGGGTCGCGATCCACGAAGCCGGGCATGCGCTGACCGCTGCGTTGTTCGGCCGCGAGATCCGCATCGCATCCATCCTCCGTCGTGGCGGTGCGCTCGGCCTCGTGTCGCACGCCGATGTCGACGAGAAGCACCTGCGCACACCGTCGGAGGCGCGCGACCTCATCGCGATCGCGCTCGCCGGCCGGGCCGCCGAGATCCAGGAGTTCAAGGAGGCGAGCAGCGGCGTCGCATCCGACCTCGCCGTCGCGACCACGATCGCCGCCCAGCTCGTCGGTCAGCTCGGTGCCGGCGACAGCCTGATCAGCCTCGAGGCAGCGGCCCGGCCGGGGATGAACCTCGTCGCCACCGTCTGCTCCGACGAGCAGTCGCGCGCCAAGGTCGACTCGATCCTCGGTGCCGCCGCGGACCACGCCGCGTGCCTCGTCCTCGAGCACCGGGTCGCGCTGATCAACCTCGCCCGGGCACTGCTCGAGCGCGACGAGCTCAACGGCGCAGAGGTCCACCGCATCGTCGGCGACAGCCGGCGGGCGACGGCCGTCTGAGGTCTCCGGAACCGCCATCTTGCCGAGGTCGTGAGACCACGGATCGCGGTCAGGCGCCGATGCGACGCGGCACGACCACGACGGTGCCGTCGGGCTCGTGGTGCACCGTCACGCTGACCCCGTAGAACTCGCCGAGCGTCTCGGCGCGCAGCACCTGTTCCGCGGTCCCGGCCACGACGAGGTGGCCGGCATGGAGCAGGGCGAGCCGATCGGCGTACAGCCCGGCGAGGGTGAGGTCGTGCATCGCCGAGACCACGGTGAGGCCCGTCTCGCGACGGAGACGGTCGACGAGCTCGAGCGCCTGCTGCTGGTGGCCGATGTCGAGCGCGCTCGTCGGCTCGTCGAGGAGCAGGATCGGTGCCTCCTGGGCGAGTGCCCGAGCGATGACGAGCCGCTGCTGCTCGCCACCGCTGAGCGAGCCGAGCGGACGATCGACGAACTCGTCGAGGTCGAGGCGGGAGAGCGCACCATGGACGAGATCTCGGTCGCGCACCGTCTCTGCACCGAAGTAGGAGATGTAGGGCGATCGGCCGAGCAGCACGTACTCGAACGCCGACATGTCCTCCGGGAGCACCGGCGACTGCGGGACGTAGGCGACGAGCTCAGCGCGGCGTCGGACCGGGCGGAGGAACAGTGGCGAGCCGTCGACGTCGATCTCCCCGGTGTGCTTGGCGAGCCCCGAGACGGCGCGCAGGATCGACGACTTGCCTGCGCCGTTCGGGCCGATCAGGCACAGCCACTCCCCCGGGGCGACGGTGCCGGAGAATCCATGGACCACCTCGCGCCGCCCGTAGGTCACCGACAGGTCGCGCAACGCCAGCGAGCTCATCGCGCGCCCTCGCCGAGGCGTCGGCGCATCAGCACGATGATGAAGAACGGTGCGCCGAAGAACGCCGTCACGACCCCGATCGGCGTCTCCGTGCCGTGGGTCAGCACACGCCCTGGGATGTCGGTGAGGATCAAGAACGCGGCGCCGAGCACGATGGTCAGCGGCAACAGCCGGCGGTAGCTCGCTCCCGCCATCATCCGCACGGCGTGCGGCACGACGATGCCGACGAAGCCGATCAGCCCGGAGACAGACACGGCCGCTGCGGTGCCCAGCGTCGCTGCGACGACCACGATCAACCGCACGCGTCCGACCTGCATCCCGAGCGACGCGGCCTCGTCATCACCGACGCGCAGCAGGTCGAGGTGACGACGATGGAGCAGCAGGACGACGCAGCTGCCGACGATGTACGGCGCGACGAGCTTGACGTCGCGCCACGTCGCCGTGCTGAGCCGGCCGAGGATCCAGCTGTAGACCTCGCGGATGACATCGGTGTTGCGATAGAGGACGAACGTCTGGATCGCCGTCGCCAGCGAGGTGATCGCCACCCCGGCGAGGACGAGCGTCAGCGACGAACGCGACGAGCCGAACGCGGACCCGATCACGTACGTGACGAACACGGCGGCCAGACCGCCGACGAACGACGCCAGCGGCAGCGGGTCGATGAGCCAGCCATTGGTGCTGGCGCGCCCGACGACGAACACGATCGTTGCCCCGAGTCCCGAGCCGGCGGCGACGCCGAGCAGGTACGGATCGGCGAGCGGGTTCCCGAACGCGCCCTGGTAGCTCGCCCCACCGATCGACAGCATCGCCCCGACGAGGCCGGCCAGCACGACCCGCGGCATCCGCACGGCCCAGATCAGGTGCCAGTTGGCCGACGAGATCGCTCCCGCCGGCCCGATGTACGCGCCGAGGACGAGCGCCCCGGCGAGGATCACCAGGGACAGCGGCAGCCACCAGCGGCCGCGACGCATGGCGCGTGCGGTCGCCGTGGCGTCCACTGTCCCTGTCGGATCCAACTCGGTCAGCCGGCCGGGACGAGCGAAGCCGTCTGCACGGCTGCGACGACGGCTTGCACGTAGTCGACGACGCGCGGTCCCCAACGCGAGGCGAGGTCGTCGTCCATCGCGACCACGGAACCGTTCTTCACGGCGGCGATGTCGGCCCAGCCGTCGCGTGCCGCGACGGTCTCCGCCGACTCACCGCAGCACTTCGTGTCGGCGAGGAAGATGATCTCGGGGTTGGCCGAGATGATGAACTCGGAGTTCAGCTGCGGGTAGTCGCTGTCCGTCTCGGTCGTGTCGGCGATGTTGACGAGGCCGGCGAGTGAGTAGATCTGGCCGAGGAACGTGTTCGACGTGATCGAGTAGTAGGTGTTGTCGAGCTCGTGGTAGTACGTCAGCGGCACCTCGGACTCGGGCAAGCTCGCCAGCGCTGACTCGATCGCCGTACGCATCCCGCCGACGACGGCCGTGGCCTCGTCGTAGTGGCCGGTCAGGATCCCGAGCGACACGATCTGTGCGTACGTCTCGTCGAGCGTGTCCGCTGCGGTGCCGACCCACACGGGGATGTCGAGCGCCTGGAGCTGGGCGACGATGCCACCGGAGTCGTCCGACACGACGACGAGATCCGGCGCGTAGCCGGCGATCGCCTCGACGTTCGGCGTGTAGCCGGACAGATCCGTCTTCACGGCCTCTGCCTCGGGCGGGTAGTTCGACTGGTCGTCGACCGCGATGACTTCCGCGCCGGCACCGATGGCGAACAGCGTCTCGGTGTGCGTCGGAGCGAGCGAGATGATCTTGGTCGGCTGGGCCGGCAACGTCAGCGTGCCGCTGGCCGTCTCGACCGAGAACGGGACGGCGCCCGGTGTCGGCAGCGGGTCGGTCACGGCGATGTCATCGGACGTCGGCACACCGGTCGCGACGGGCAGGTCGTCCGACGTGGGCACGCCGGTCGCGACCGGGACGTCGGCGGAGTCGACCGTGGATGCGGCGGGGGGCGACGTCGCGTCGGTGGACGACGACTTCGAGTCGCTGCCACACGCCGTGACGGTGGCGAGGGACACGCCGAGCAGCAGCGCCGCTCTGGTGATCCGGGACAGGGTTCTGGACATGACTGGCATCCTCCAAGGACTGGAGGACAAGAACGGATTCGAACGGAGGAGCACCTCCACGTGAACCACCCTTGCCTCGAGGGTTGTGACGTTGACCGCCGCCCAGGCGACCGGACTCATCTGCGGAGCAGCATCACCGTTGCGGGACAGCGCCGGGTTCACACCGGCTTCGCTGGAGGGCGTCGTGCCCGTGGATCGGGCGGAATCGAAGATATCAAGCCGCCCGGCGCGATCCGTAGACTTCGCGGTCCATGACCGACGCCCTCGAACCCGACGATCCACCACTCGAGGACCCGCGTCCGGACGGGTTGCGCAACGCGAAGTCGCTGCTGCTCGTCAACACCGGCAACGGCAAGGGCAAGAGTTCGGCTGCGTTCGGGGTGATGATGCGCGGCGTGGCGCGTGGCTGGAAGGTCGCCGTGCTGCAGTTCATCAAGAGCGGCGACTGGAAGGTCGGCGAGGAGAGCATCGGACGCCAGCTCGGCGTCGACTGGCAGGCACTCGGCCAGGGCTTCACGTGGGACTCGTCGAACATCGAGGACGACAAGGCGCACGCCCGCAGCGCGTGGGCGACGGCACGCGCCGTCATCGATGCCGGCGAGCACCAGCTCGTCGTGCTCGACGAGCTGACCTACCTGATGAACTGGGGATGGATCGACGCCGACGAGGTCATCGCCACACTCCGCGATCGCCCCGAGACCGTCAACGTCATCGTCACCGGCCGCGACGCCAGCCAGGCCCTGCAGGACATCGCGGACACCGTCACCGAGATGCGCGAGGTCAAGCACGCCTACAACGCCGGCATCCGAGCCAAGCGCGGCATCGACTACTGATGCTGACCCTGCTGATCGGTGGGGCGCGGTCGGGGAAGAGCGACCTCGCCGTGCAGATCGGCGAGCGACACGACGGCGACGTCACGTTCGTCGCAACGGCACGACGCTTCGACGACGACATGTCGTCGCGCATCGAGCGGCACCGCGCGGAGCGCCCACCCTGGCCGACGGTCGAGGCGCCGGTGGAGCTGCGTCGAGTGTTCGCCGACATCGCCGACGATCACCTCGTCATCGTCGATTGCCTCACCCTGTGGGTGTCGAACATGATGCTCGAGGAGTGGTCCGAATCGGCGATCGCTGACTACTCTGCGGCCACGGTCGCCGCAGCGGCCGCACGCGGCGGACCGACCGTCGTGGTCACCAACGAGGTGGGCCTCGGCATCCACCCCGCCAACGAGCTCGGCCGGCAGTACCGCGATCTGCTCGGACGGGTCAACCGTCAATGGGCGCAGGCCGCCGACCGTTCGCTGTTCCTCGTCGCCGGGCGCGCCCTCCGACTCCACGATCCCTGGGAGTACCTGACATGACCGATCCGCTCGAGCTCACCGGGGCCGCCTGGCTCCGCAGCGCCACCGCCGACATGCCGACGTCGGACCAGGCGTCGTTCGACGCGGTCACCGAGCGCGCCGCGAACATCCTCCGTCCGGCCGGTGCGCTCGCCCGACTCGACGAGGTCGCCGCCTGGGCCGCCGGCTGGCAGCGGACGAGCACGCCCGCAGTCCGCCGCCCCGCCGCACTGATCTTCGCCGCCGACCACGGTGTCACCGCTGCCGGCGTCAGCAAGTACCCGACCGACGTCACCGGCGCGATGCTCGCCGCGTACCGCGCGGGCAAGAGCACGATCAGCGCCTTCGCTGCCGTCGCCGGCGCGTCGGTCGACGCGATCGATGTCGGCGTGGGCCGTCCGACCGGCGACATCCGCTACGAATCGGCGATGTCGCCCGAGCGCTTCGATGCCGCCGTCGACGCCGGGCGCAGCGCCGTCGACGCACTCGACGCCGATCTGCTCGTGCTCGGCGAGATGGGCATCGGCAACACGACCGCAGCCGCCGCGGTCGCAGCAGCGCTCGGTGGCGGTGAGGTCGCCGCATGGGTCGGACGTGGCACCGGTGTCGACGACGAAGGCCTGCAACGCAAGCGCGAGGCCGTGCGCGAAGCCGTCGGACGAATCGCCGGGATCATCGATCCGCTCGAGGTGCTGCGCGAGGTGGGTGGCGCGGAGCTCGTCGCGATGGCGGCGGCCATCGTCGCCGCCCGCCACCGGCAGCTGCCCGTGCTCATCGACGGCTACGTGGTCACCTCGGCAGCGATGCCGCTCGTCGCCCTCGCGCCGACGGCGCTCGACCACTGCCTCGTCGGCCACTGCTCGGCGGAGCCGGGCCACCGACGCCTGCTCGAGCGCCTCGGCAAGCCCCCGCTGCTCGACCTCGACATGCGCCTCGGCGAAGGCAGCGGCGCGATGGCCGCCGTGCCGCTCGTCGCGATGGCATGCGCCGGGATCACCGAGGTGCCGACGTTCGGAGAGTGGTTCGGCTGATGCGCGATCTGCGCGCGGCGATCTCGTTCCTCACGCGAGTCCCCGTCCCGCAGTCGAGTGAAGCACCGAGCCTGACGGCGGCGGTGCCGTGGTACCCGTTCGTCGGGGCGCTGGTCGGCGCCGCCGTGGGCGGCGTGAGCGCCGGCTTGCTCCACCTGGTCCCACCGCTCGTCGCCGCATCGGTGGCGGTGGTGTTCGGCATCCTGGTCACCGGCGCGTTCCACGAGGACGGGCTCGCCGACGTCGCTGACGCGTTCGCCGGCGGCTGGACGACCGAGGACCGGCTGCGCATCCTCGAGGATCCGCTGCACGGCTCATACGGAGTCGCTGCGCTGTGCGGGTCGATCGTCGTCCGTGTCGCGTGCATCGCCGCGCTCGGAGTCGCACCGGCCGCTGCGTTCGCCGTCGTGCTCGCCGCGCACGCGCTGGGGCGAGCCGGAGCAGTCGCGCTGATGGTCGCACTGCCGACTGCGCGACAGACGGGGCTCGGTGCCGAATACACGCGCACGCTGCGTCCCACTCCGGCGCTCGCCGGCGTCGCCGTCGGAGTCGCCCTTGCCGCAATCGCGACCGGTTGGTGGGCCGGACCGTTCGTCGTCGCGGCCGTCATCGGCGCGCTGATCGTCGGCTGGCTCGCCCACCGCAAGATCGGCGGCGTCACCGGCGACGTGCTCGGCGCGTGCGAGCAGGTCGTCGAGTGCCTCGTCCTCGTCACCGCGACGGGCCTCGCTTCTCGGTACGCGCTCTGGTGGAGCCGGTAGGTTCGGGCGGGTGCCGAACGACGTGACCACCGATCACCCCTCCCGGCTCGCCGGGCACCTGCTCGTCGAGGCGCTGATCGCACAGGGCATCGACACGGTCTTCGGTGTGCCGGGCGAGAGCTACCTCGCCGTGCTCGACGGGTTCCACGAGCACCGTGATCGCATCCGCTTCATCGCCTGTCGCCAGGAGGGTGGCGCTGCGTTCATGGCCGAGGCCCAGGGCAAGCTCAGCGGCCGGCCCGGCATCTGCTTCGTGACCCGTGGCCCGGGCGCGACGAACTCGAGCATCGGCCTGCACACGGCGTTCCAGGACAGCACGCCGATGGTGCTGTTCATCGGCCAGGTCGCCAGCGACCAGCGCGATCGCGAGGCCTTCCAGGAGGTCGACTACCGGCAGATGTTCGGGCCGGGCACGCTCGGCATGGCCAAGTGGGTCGGCGAGGTCGAGGACCCGGACCGACTTCCCGAGTACGTCAGCCGGGCGTTCCACGTCGCGATGCAGGGGCGGCCGGGGCCGGTCGTCGTCGTGCTGCCCGAGGACATGCTGACGACGCCGACGAGCGCGCCGGTGCTCGCCCGAGCCGAGCCGGCCCAGGCCTGGCCGACGCCGTCGGCGCTCGACACGATCGGCACGATGTTGCGTGCAGCAGAGCGGCCGTTCGTGATCATCGGTGGCAGTGGTTGGACGCCGGAATCGTGCCTCGCTCTCGAGCAGTTCGCCGAGGCGTGGGAGCTGCCCGTCGGCTGCGCGTTCCGCTTCCAGGACGTGTTCGACAACAACCATCCGAACTACGCCGGCGATGTCGGCATCGGCATCAACCCGAAGCTCGCCGAACGCGTGCGCACCGCCGACGTCGTGCTCGCGATCGGGGCTCGTCTCGGCGAGATGACGACGGGCGGCTACACCCTCCTCCGACCACCTCGCCCGACCCAGCAGCTCATCCACATCCACGCCGGAGCGGAAGAGCTCGGTCGGGTGTACGACGCCGACGTGCTCGTCCAGGCGTCGATGGCGTGCGCGGCACCTGCGCTCGCCTCGCTCACACCGCCCGATGTGCGTCCGTGGGCGACGGCGACGGCCGGCGCACACGCGGACTACCTCGGCAACCTCGTCCCGGTGCCGGTCGAACCGCTCGACATGTCGGAGGTCGTCCTCACGATCCAGCGCCTTGCCCCTGCGGACACGATCTACACGAACGGCGCCGGCAACTACAGCGGCTGGCTCCATCGCTTCTGCCGCTACCCCGGTCTGCGCCACCACGGCAGGACCCAGCTCGCACCCACCTCCGGGGCGATGGGATACGGCGTGCCGGCTGCCGTCGCCGCAGCCCTGCTCCACCCCGAGCGCACCGTCGTCAACATCGCCGGCGACGGCGACTTCCTGATGACCGGCCAGGAGCTCGCCACGGCGACGGGCTACGGCGCGCGCCGGTTGATCAGCATCGTCGTCGACAACGGCACCTACGGCACGATCCGCATGCACCAAGAGCGCGAGTACCCGGGACGGGTCAGCGGCAGCGATCTGTTCAACCCCGACTTCGCGGCACTCGCTGTCGCGTACGGCTGGTCCGCCGAACGGGTCGAGTCGACTGCCGATTTCGAGCCGGCCTTCGCGCGCGCCCTCGCGAACGGCACGCCGACGTTGCTGCACGTCAAGCTCGACCCCGACGTGAGCACGAGTCGGACGACGCTGACCGCGCTGCGCGCCGCGGCGCTGCAACGCAGCTGACCACTACCTGGGCGTCATCGGCGCCGGGCGCGCCGGGCACGAGCTGCGGCGCTGGCCTCGCGCGGCGACAACGGCGGCGGCCAATCGGGCCCGTCGACGAGCGGAACCGTCGGCGCGTAGCGACTGACCGTTTCGCGCAACCTGGCCCGATCGACGGTCCATCCGGTCATCTGCCGTGCCGCCCATCTGACCGAACCGTCCGCACCGTCGATCAGGTCTCGTCGGCCGGCATCCTCGTAGTACTTCGCGCTCTTGCGTGGCATCGGTCGCGCACTCTCCGGATTGCCTGCGCGGAGCACCGGCTCGATTCCCGGTGTCCGCACTGCGATGCATCGGCGCACCTTGTCGTTGCGGCCAGTCGGCACGCGCTCGGTGTACAGCTCGACCGCGCAGATCCTGCTCCACGGCACGTCGTCGTGGAACTCGTTCGAGCCGAAGTACACCCCATTGCGGTGCACGGCGAACAGCACCTCACCACGTCGAGCGCGGCTCACGTCGCGGATCGCTGCTGCGAGGAGCACGGCGACGATCGCAGCGATGACGACCCGACCGAGAGTGCCGTCGCTGCGCACCCAGACGAAGACGCCGATGCCCGTTCCGAGGACGAAGCAGCCGAGCGCCACCGCGAACCCGCGCACCCCGAACCGGACCACGTAGTCGTCGGCCTCGAACTCCGGCGTCGGCGCGTCCGGTACCGCGTCTGTCACGACAGTCGGGAGCGAGGGCTTGCCCGACCGACCAGCAGCGATCTCGAGCAGCACCGAAGCGCAGCGGAGGTGCGTCGCGAGACGATCATCAGGTTTGTGAGTACTCGGCGATCCGACGGATGCCTTCTGCGATGTCGGCGTCGCCCATCGCGAACGAGAAGCGGGCGTAGCCCGGTGCACCGAACGCCTCACCGGGCACGAACGCCACCTTGGCCTGGCTGAGCACGTTGTCGGCGAGTTCCAGCGTCGTGGTCGAGACGTGGCCGCCACCGAGCGGCCGGTTCAGCAGGCCCTTCATGTTGGCGAAGCAGTAGAACGCGCCCTGCGGCTCGATGCAGGTGATGCCGTCGATGTCGTTCAGCTGCGTGTACATCGCCTGACCGCGACGCTCGAACGCCTCCCGCATCATGTGCACGGCTGAGAGGTCGCCGCTGACGGCGGCGAGCGCTGCCTGTTGGGCGACGTTGCTGACGTTGCTCGTCGCGTGCGACTGGAAGTTGAACGCGGCCTTCATCACGTCTCCCGGCCCGATCATCCAGCCGACGCGCCAACCCGTCATCGCGTACGTCTTGGCGACGCCATTGACGATGATGCACTGGTCGGCGATGTCGGGGACGACCGTCGGCATGCTGACGAACTTGTGCGGGCCGTAGGTGAGGTGCTCGTAGATCTCGTCGGTGATGACCCAGACGCCCTTCTCGACTGCCCAGCGGCCGATCGCCTCGACCTCGTCCGGCGTGTAGACCGCGCCGCTCGGGTTGTCGGGCGAGACGAAGAGCAGCACCTTGGTGCGCGAGGTGAGCGCGGCCTCGAGCTGGTCGACAGTGACCTTGAAGTTGGTCTCCTCCGTCGTCTCGAGCACGACCGGTACGCCACCGGCAAGCGTGACGGCCTCCGGATAGGTCGTCCAGTACGGCGCGGGCAGGAGCACCTCGTCGCCCGGATCGCACAGCGCAGCGAACGCGGTGAACACGGCGTGCTTGCCGCCACATGTGACGAGCACCTGGCTGGCGGCGACCTCGAAACCGCTGTCGCGCTTGGTCTTGACGGCGATGGCCTCGCGCAGCGCGGGCAGCCCGGTCGCCGGCGTGTACTTGTGGTTCTTGACGTCGTGGCAGGCACGAACGGCCGCCTCGACGATGTGGTCCGGGGTCGGGAAGTCCGGCTCTCCGGCTCCGAAGCCGATCACGTTCTCACCGGTGGCCTGCAGCGCTTTGGCCTTCGCGTCGACCGCCAGGGTGGCCGACTCGTTGATCGCCGCGAGGCGCGCAGATGCCCGGCGCGGCGCCACAGAACCCAGGGAGGAAGAAGTGCTCATAGCTGCCATGCTGGCACAGTGACAGTCGTCGACCCACGTTCGATATCGATCCCGAAGGGCCTGCTCCCGGCCGATGGACGCTTCGGTTGCGGGCCCTCCAAGGTCCGCCCGGCACAGGTCGCAGCACTCTCCGCAGCGGCGACATCGGTGCTCGGCACGAGCCATCGCCAGGCACCGGTCAAGGACATGGTCGGACGCGTGCGTTCCGGCCTGCGCGATCTGTTCGGCCTTCCCGACGGATGGGAGATCCTGCTCGGCAACGGCGGCTCGACGTTCTTCTGGGATGCGGCCACGTTCGGCCTGATCCGCGAGCGCAGCGCGCATGCCGTGTTCGGTGAGTTCTCGTCGAAGTTCGCCGAGGCCGCTGCCGCCGCGCCGCAGCTCGGCGACCCGACCGTCGTGCGCAGCGACCCGGGCGATCACCCCACGATCACGGCCGTCGACGAGGTCGACGTCTATGCGCTGACCCACAACGAGACGTCGACCGGCGTGATGATGGACCTCCGGCGACCGACCGGGGCGGACGCCGATGCCCTCGTCCTCGTCGACGCGACGTCGGCATCCGGTGGCCTGCTGTGGGATCCGGCGCAGGTCGACGTCTACTACTTCGCCCCGCAGAAGTCGTTCGCCAGCGACGGCGGGTTGTGGCTCGCGGCCTGCTCGCCCGCTGCACTCGATCGCATCCGCTCGATCAACGCCGCCGGTCGGTGGACGCCGGCATCGCTCGATCTCAAGATCGCGCTCGACAACAGCGTCGCCAACCAGACGTACAACACGCCGGCACTGGCGACGCTCATCATGCTGGACGACCAGATCCAGTGGATGCTCGGCCTCGGCGGTCTCGCCGCTGCGAACGGGCGGAGCGTCGCCTCGTCGACAGCGCTCTACGACTGGGCAGCGGCGCGTGAGTGGGCCACTCCGTTCGTCGCCGATCCCGCCAAGCGGTCGCAGGTCGTCGGCACCATCGATCTCACCGGGGTCGATGCCAACGACGTGTCGGCAGCGTTGAGGGCCAACGGCGTCGTGGACACGGACAGCTACCGCAAGCTCGGCCGCAACCAGCTGCGCATCGGCATGTTCCCCGCGGTCGACCCGGACGACGTCGTCGCCCTGACGACCTGCATCGACCACGTCGTGGCGGCGCTCGGGGGCTGACGTGCAGGTCGACGACGTGCTCACGACCCACACCGAGGGGTTGGCGCCGCTCAACCGGCCGATCATGGTCGTCGCGCTCACGGGTTGGTTCGACATGTCGGGTGCCGCGACCGGGGCGCTCGAATGGCTCCTTCGCGACCGGGTCGCGCCGATCGTTGCGACCATCGATTCAGATCCGTTCTACGACTTCACGCAGGAACGCCCCGAGGTCTGGCTCGACGACGACGAATCGATCGCTGTCCGTTGGCCGTCGAACGAGTTCCGCATCGCCCGCTTCCCCGGCAGCGCGCACGATCTCGTCGTGCTGTCCGGCGTCGAGCCTCACGTGCGTTGGACGACGTACTGCGCATGCATCACCGCGATGGCGAGCCGCCTCGGCTGCGACGTGGTCGTCACGATCGGCGCCAACGCCGACGCGTTGCCGCACTCGCGCACGCCACCGGTTGTCGGCAGCAGCACGAACGAGGAGCTGATCCGCCGGCTCGGCCTCAGCCGCCCGACGTACCAGGGCATCACCGGTGTCCTCGGCGTCCTCCAGGAGCGCCTCGAGAAGTGCGAGATCCCGGCGATCTCGTTGCGCGTCGGAGTGCCGCACTACCTCGGCAACGCTCAGCACCCGAAGTCGTCCGCCGCTCTGCTCCGCCACCTCGAGCACGTGCTCGGGGTGCCGACGAGCCACAGCGAGCTCGAGGGCGAGATCGAGCGCTGGCAGTCGCTCCACGACGAAGCCGTCGCCGAGGACCCGCAGGCGTCCGCCTACGTGCAGATGCTCGAGCGACAGTTCGATCAGCGCGCCGAAGCGATGCTGCCCACGGGCGACGACCTCGCCGCCGAGCTCGAAGCCTTCCTCCGCGACCAGGAGGGCGGCGGCGAGCCCACCCCCGAACCCTGATGCATTCGCCGGTCGTCGACCGGCAAAGCCGTCAGAGTTTCCGTCTCATCACCGAACTCTGATGCATTCGCCGGTCGATGACCGGCAAATGCATCAGAGTCTGCGGCTCAGGCGATTGCGCTGAAGCCTTGCTCGAGGTCGGCGATGATGTCCTCGATCGACTCGAGGCCGACGCTCAGGCGGATCAGCCCCGGGGTGACGCCGCTCGTGAACTGCTCGTCCTCGGTGAGCTGGCTGTGGGTCGTGCTCGCCGGGTGGATGACGAGGCTGCGCACGTCGCCGATGTTGGCGACGTGGCTGTGCAGCGTGAGCGAGTCGGCGAACTTCTGGCCGGCACCCTTGCCGCCCTCGATCTCGAAGGCGAGGACCGAACCGTAGCCCTTGCCCTTGCCGTACTTCTTCGCCCGCTCGTGCCACGGGCTGGACTCGAGGCCGGCCCAGTTGATGCTCAGCACTGCGGACTTGGTCTGCAGGTACTCGACGACCTTCGCCGCGTTCGAGAAGTGACGCTCCATCCGCAGGCTGAGCGTCTCCAAGCCCTGCAGCAGCAAGAAGGCGTTCAGCGGGGCGATCGCCGCGCCGATGTCGCGCAGCATCTGGACCCGCGCCTTGATGATGTACGAGCCGTGGCCGAGCGCCGGGAAGTAGGCGAGGCCGTGATAGCTCGGGTCGGGCTCGGTGAAGTTCGGGAAGCGTCCGCTGGCAGCGAAGTCGAACGTGCCACCGTCGGTGATGGATCCTGCGATCGACGTGCCGTGACCGCCCACGAACTTCGTGAGGCTGTGCACGACGATGTCGGCACCCCACTCGAGGGGACGGATCAGATACGGCGTCGGCACGGTGTTGTCGACCATCAGCGGGATGCCGTTGTCGTGGGCGACCTTGCTGACGCCTTCGATGTCGAACACGTCGTTCTTCGGGTTGGCCAAGACCTCGCCGAAGAACAGCTTCGTGTTCGGTCGGATGGCGGCACGCCACTGCTCGAGATCGTGGGGATCGTCGACGAACGTGACCTCGATGCCGAGCTTCGGGAACGTGTAGTGCAACAGGTTGTAGGTGCCGCCGTAGAGCGACGGCGAGGCGACGAGGTGATCGCCCGCTTCGGCCAGGGTGAGGATGCCGAGCGTCGCTGCCGCCTGTCCGGACGAGACGACCAGCGTGCCGGGCAGGCCGACCGCCGTCGTGACGCCACCCTCGAGCGAGTTGATCCGCTGCTCGACCGCGAGCTGCGTGGGGTTGGCGATGCGGGTGTAGATGTTGCCGATCTCGGCGAGTGCGAACAGGTTCGACGCGTGCTCCGAGTTGCGGAACTGATAGCTCGTCGTCTGGTAGATCGGGACAGCGCGAGCGCCGGTCGTCGGATCTGGTTCACCCCCGACATGGATCTGACGTGTCTCGAAGCCCCACTCGCTGCTCATCTCGATCTCCTCGTTCCGCGCACCGCGACCCTGCGGGCGACCGGACCGACCTTACGCCCGATTCCCGACCAGATCAATCGGGAATTGGTCGAGCCGATTGAGTACCACTCCTCCACCGATTGAGTGGCGGGCACTCTGTCGGCACGTCGGGCGTGAGCGCACGCTCGAACGATGACGATCGACGCCTCGCGCCCTGCCCGTCCCACGCGCTGGATCGCCTCGCTGTTGACACTCGCGCTCGCCGCCTGCTCCGGCAGCGACGGCGCCGCCCTGACGACGTCGACGGCATCGGTGGCATCGGTGGCATCGAGCCCGGCGTCCACCGAGATCACGGCAACCGATCCGTCGGCCGTCGAAACATCCGCACCAGCGACGGCTGTGACGGACGCGACGCAAGTCGGCGACACGACCGCGCCGACGGCGTCGACCGGACCCGTGAGTGCCGAGCCGATCTCCGACGCAGAGCTGGCGAGGTACGCGAACGGTGCAGCGCTGCTCGACGACACGGGCGTGATGTCGGTCGAGAACGCCCTCGCCGCCTTCGCGAACGTCGTCGAGCCGCTTCCGGGCGTGACGCCATGGCCGGGCGAGCTGGATTGGTCGGTGGGTCCGGTCGCCCTGGAGATCCTGCAATGGCACCGCGACGAGCTGACCCCCCAGCAACAGGCCATCGTCGATCTGAACACGCCGGAGCGGGGCGACCCCGTTGATCCGTGGGGCGACCCGGGCGACGGACCGCCCCGCGTCTCCCATGGACGCCCCAGCACGGTCCCGCCCGAGTACATGGACGCCCTGCAGCGCGCGGCCCGGTTCCTCGCGGGGCACCTCACCTGGGAGATCCCGCGGGACACGCTGACCATGTCGCTCCGGCCTCCGTTCGACGCCGCCGGGCATCCGAACTTCATCGGTCCGGAGGGAGCGCGCACCACAGGTGTCTTCTCGCCCGGCGGCGACTACGTCGGCTGCGACCTCTCGTTCAACAGCGCGCGCGTCGTCGGTGCCGCGATCGACGGGTACGTGGTGCACGAGCTCTTCCACTGCTATCAGAAGGCGATCCACCCCACGATGGACGGGCTCCCGGCGATCATCGAGGGGAGTGCGGCCTGGGTCGAGCAGGAGTACACGGGCACGAGCAGCTACGACGACTGGTGGCGGGGGTGGATCGCTCAGCCGAGCCTCACGCTGTACCGCCATGACTACAACGCGATCGGTCTGTACTCGCTGCTCCAACGGTCGGGGGTCGACGTGTGGTTCAACCTCGAGGAGCTGATCCGTGGCCAGTCGCTCACGGATCTGATCGACCACGCACCGAACCCGGACGCGTTCAACCGGCTGTGGGGGACGCACTTCGCGAACCAGACGGACTGGGGTCCGGTGTGGGACGTCGTCGGAGGGACCAATCCGAACGTGCCCGCACCGGCACCGGAGATCGCCGTCGCGGACGGACCGGCCGGGACCACGATCGCTGCAGGCGAGCTACCCGTCGCCGGCACGGATCTGTGGGCGACGACCCGGACGATCCAGACGTCGGCCGACGTGCTCCGCATCACGTCCGCCCCGGGCACGAACGGCGGGTTCCACAGCGGCACGTTCTCCCTCGAGAACCTCTCCGGGATCAACGTCGCCGTCTGCACGAAGGGCGCAACGTGTGTGTGTCCTGACGGCTTCGCACCGGACGGGCTGATGTTCGGGGCGACGACGAGTGGCTTCCTCGGTGTCGGACCTTCATCGGCCGGAGCGAAGGTCCGCTTCGTCGAGCAGTCGCTCGACGAGTACTGCAACCACTGCCCGGTCGCTCCGCTCTCGCGGTCGGGCGGAGGCGGCGGAGGTCTCGGACGGCGGCCGGCGTCGACGCCGCCGGACGGCGGCGTGTGCCGCAGCACCGACGTCCCGACGGCCCCGGCCGACAACTCCTGCGCCATCGGCACCTGGGTGAGCACTGCGTGGACGGGCAGCGGCACGTCGCAGAACGCATTCGCTTCGGGCGGCGACGGGATCGTCATGACCCTCGGCGTCGACGGCGCCTTCCACATCGACTACGACGGGATGACGCCGGTCGTGGGTCGACAGACAGGACCCGACGGTGAGTTGCTCGAGATCACACTGGCGTTCCAGGGCGCGTCGGACGGTTCGTGGGCGATCGACCCGCTCGGCAAGGTCACCGGGACGGCCGACGCCAGGCTGATCAGCATCGTCGGCACGTTGAGCGTGGCCGGTCAGACCGTGCCCGTCATCAACGCGACGCTGGCCGAGCTCGGTGCCGGTGGTGGCGGCAGCGTGCCGTACACCGCAGCGACTTGCAGTGAGACGAGCTTGCGGATCGAGACGACCTATCCCGGTGCAGCCGGTGCCGCCGGCGGCACGGCCGGCATCGACTTCACCCGCATTGGCTGAGACCTGGCGCAGGATCGAGCGAAAACCGCTCGATCCTGCGCCACGACGTTCGTTGGCTACCGTCGAGACATGACGACCACTCGCTCGACTCGGCACATCGACGCGCCGCGGTCTGCCGTCTATGCGGCCCTCATCGACGGCGGCGCGGTCCAGCACTGGATGGTGCCCGACGACATGGCCAGCATCGTCCACGAGTTCGACGGGGTCGCAGGCGGCGAGTTCCGCATCTCCCTCACGTACGACGACCCGTCCCGGTCCGGCAAGTCGACGGGCAGCACCGACACCTTCCGCGGCACCTTCATCGAGCTCGTGCCCGATTCCAAAGTGGTGCAGTCCGTCGTGTTCGAGGCCGACGATCCGGCGCTGCAGGGCGAGATGACGATCACGTACGAGCTCACCGACGATGACGGCGGCGGCACGTTGGTCACCGGCACGCACGAGAACCTGCCGGACACCGTGTCGGTGGAGGACAACGAGACCGGCTGGCAGATGTCGATGGCGAAGCTCGCCGCGCTGGTCGAGCGCTGAAGCTCAGCGGGCGCCGAAGCCCGCCAGCGCCGGGCACTTCTCGGCGATGAGCGGGACGTCGCCCGGCTTGAGCGGCACGTCGACGTCGGCCTTGCGCGGGCCGATCTGCGCGGCCAGCGGCTCCAATGCCTCGAGGTCGAAGCCGTAGATGCGTGCCGCGTTGCCGCCGAGCATCATCGCCGTCTCGTGGTGCGGCACGCCGGCGAACGCAGCCCGCAGCGCCTCGAGCGTGTACGGCGTGCTCGCCTCCTTGTGCGGGTAGTCGGTGCCCCACATGATCTTGTCGACCCCGACGGCGTGCCGCAGCGGAACCTCGCTCGGGCGGATGAAGCTGGCGCCGACGCTGCACTGCCGGGCGAAGTACTCGCTCGGCGTGAGCGACAGGCGGTCGGTGACCGGCTTGCCCCACACGTGCTCCTGCGAGCCGACAGCCGAGCGCATCCGGTCGAAGAAGTAGTCGAGCCGGGTCAGCTCCTCGGGGATCCACGCCGTGCCCTGCTCGGTGAACACGATCTGCAGGTTCGGGTGCCGTTCGAGCGCCCCGCTGACGATGAGGTGGGTGAGGGCGCGGTGCGAGAACCACGTCACCTCGAGCAGGAAGATGACCGGCGACTCGACGACCTGCGTCATCGGCGGGCTGGCGCTGCCGCCATGGTGGTTGATCGGCATCTCCAGCTCGGCGCACACGTCCCAGAGAGGCTCGTAGTAGGCGCCGTCGTAGAGCTCCGGCAGTCCGCTGTTCGGCGGCACGCCCGGCAGGAGGATGCCTCCGGTGAGCCCGTTCTCCTTGGCCCAGCGGACCTCGCTGACTGCGGCCGGGATGTCGTTGAGCAGGATCTGGGCGATGCCGGCGCGACGACCCGGCACCAGGTTGCAGAAGTCGGCGAGCCAACGGTTGTGGGCCTGCAGGCCGGCCCAGCGCTTCTCGGCGTCGCCTGCGTTCTGCGCCGGAGGCTGGAAGGTCAGCGACGACTTCGGATAGAAGGGCGGGATCGTGTTCGGGTAGATGACCTCCGCGACCACACCCTCGGCCTCGAGATCGCGCTGACGCCGAGCCGAGTCCCAGTTGCGCTCGCCGAGCTCGCCCTTGAGGTCGTCGAACTCGATGACGTAGGAGCCGGCCCACGCATCGAAGTCCTCGTGGAACCGCTTCGGTAGGTACTCGCGGTAGTCGCCGATGGCGCCGCCGCCGTGGCAGTCCGCCGAGATGAGTGTGTAGCGCTCGTCGTCCATGTCGTCCGGCCCCCGCCGGTGTCGAGCACACGAGAACAGGCGTCCGCGTTGCCCTGAGATCCGTACGTCACCGTACTTCCGTGCTCGCACCGAAGCCCACCCGGCCGCACCGTCGCCGCCTCCGCATGGCTGGCCATCGAGTCGTCCGCGGACTGGCAGTCTGGGGCGACCGCCGAGCGAGGAGTCGAGCCATGTTCAATCGTACCCATTGGAGCGCTATCGGCGCCGCCGCCGTCATCGCGGCCGGGGGTCTGACCTTGCCCGCCGCGCAGGCCACGACGACAGATGGTGGCGGTGCAGGCGCCGTGTTCGTTCCGATCGTGCCGTGTCGGCTGTTCGACACCCGGGCGGGTGCGGACAACGTCGGCGTCCGCTCGTCGCCGATCGTCGGTGGTGAGCCGATCATGCAGAGCGTGACCGGCACCAACGGCAACTGCTCGATTCCTGCACAGGCCACCGGGGTGTCTCTGAATGTCACGATCGCGAACCCCGACGCGTCGAGCTACCTCACCCTGTGGCCGGCAGATGCGCCGCAGCCGCTTGCATCGAATCTGAACTGGACGCCGACATCGCCGCCGACGCCGAACAAGGTCGACGTCAAGCTCTCGGCGAAGGGAACGATCAGCATCTTCAACAAGTTCGGCAAGGTCGACGTGCTGGCCGACGTGGTCGGCTACTACACCGACCACAACCACGACGATCGGTACTCCACGAAGACCCAGGTCGATGCCGCCGTCGCGGCGGCGTCGGCATCCCTCGCAGCGAGCGTGTCCTCGGTGGCCGCGAGTTCGCAACGCTCGTTGCACCACGACATGTATGGGCCACGAGCGATGGTGTTCACCAATCCCACTCCCGGAGCGACGTCGGTCAACAACTGCGCGACGACCACGTCACCCGGCGGAGCGACCGGGATCGTGCCACTCGTCGTACCGATCGGGGCGCGGATCATGTCGGTGGACATTGCGTTGCTTGCCGGCCCGACCACGTACACCCTGTCGCTGTATCGGAGCCGTCTGGGCCCGACCGGTAGCTCCGACGATGCGATCGCCTACGTCGACGCGGGCAACCTCGCCGGTCTGTTGACGCTGCACTACGTCCTCACTCCGACGGTCGCGGAGATCGTTGCCGCAGACGAGTCGTTCTACCTGAGGATCTCGAGCATCACGAACGCAAACATCGGCTTCTGCAACGCCCAGGTGACCTACGACGCCAACGGCTGAACGGTTGCGTCACCAGGTGGCGCCGGCGACCTGGCGGGTGGTCACGTTGAGACGGGTCCACAGGTTGATGTTGGCGATGCAGAGGACGAGGCCGGCCAGCTCGGCGTCGCTGAAGTGGGCGGCGGCGTCCTTCCACACGTCGTCCGACACGCCCTCGGGACGATCGGCGATGCGGGTCTCGGCCTCGCACAGGGCGAGGGCGGCCCGCTCGGCGGCGGTGTAGAACGGCATCTCCCGCCAGGCGGCGACACCGAAGATGCGCTCGTCGCTCTCGCCGAGCTCGCGCAGGCTGCGCGAGTGGCCGTAGAGGCAGACGCTGCAACCGTTGATCTGGCTGGCGCGCGTCAGCAGCAGGGTCAGCAGCACCGGCGGAAGGCCGGTGTCGCCGACCGCCTTGCCGAGTGCCTGCAACGCGTCCATCGCGCCGGGGACGGCGAAGGCGGGGTTGTCGATGCGTGCGTTCATGATGATCTCCTGGCTCAGGACCCGGCAGAGTTGTCACGTCCGGACGACGTGGCGGGTCATACCGTCTGACCCCCGAGCAGCGGAGAACGTGACCGATGGACGACGAGATTCTTCTGATCCACGCCTTCGAGCAGCAGCGGCCGAGACTGCACGCCGTCGCGTACCGGATGCTCGGCTCGCTCGCGGACGCCGACGATGCGCTCCAGGAGACGTGGATCCGAGTCGCCCGGGCCGGGTCCGGCGCCGGGACTGAGGCGAGCGCGATCGTCAACCCGGCCGGCTGGCTGACGACGATCACGGCGCGCGTCTGCCTCAACATGATCCGAACGCGCGGCAATCGGCGCGAGGTCCTGTCCGTGCCGCGCCTGCCCGATCCGATCGTGCTGCCGGAATCAACGGGCGATCCCGAGCACGAGGCTGCGCTCGCCGACTCGGTCAGCCTCGCGCTGCTCGTCGTCGTCCAGACACTGAGCCCGCCCGAGCGGCTGGCCTTCATCCTCCACGACATGTTCGCCGTGCCGTTCGACGAGATCGCGACGGTCCTCGATCGATCGACGGAGGCCGTCCGTCAACTGGCGAGTCGAGGCCGCAGCCGGGTACGGACCGCGCCCGCCGTCGACACCTCGCTCCCCCGCCAACGCGAGATCGTCGACGCGTTCTACGCAGCCGCCAGGGGCGGTGACTTCGACGGGCTCGTCGCACTCCTCCACCCCGACGTCGTCCTGCACGCCGACGGCGGGACGAGCCGTCCGGAGATCAGCCACACCACGCGAGGCAACACCACCGTTGCCGGCAGGGCGATCATGTTCCAGCTGCCGAACGCCGTGCTGCGTCCGGTGCTGGTCAACGGTTCGGCCGGGGTGGTCGTCGAGGTCGACGGCACGCCGTTCTCGATCATGGGCTTCCGCTTCGACGCCGACCGGATCGTCGGCATCGACGTCCTCGCCGACACCGATCGCCTCCGGACCCTGCCCGGCCTGAGCAGCGACTGACGTCAGAACAGCGCTTCGAGCGTCGCCCGCACCTTGGCGTTGATGGTCCGGCCGGGGAAGATCTCCGCGATCAGGACCTCGATGTCGATCAGATCGGTGAACCCGACGCGCTCGGCGAGCAGCCGGATGTCGTCGAGGTCCTCGGGCCGATCCGGTGCAAGCGCTCGCATCGCCAGCATCTGATCGGCGCTGACCGACACCACCGCGAGGTTGGTCGCCGTCCACAGCGGCACGACATCGTCGGCGGCATCCTTGGCGAGCTTCGACGTCGACTGGTCGTTGATCCAGTGGGCAGGAAGGCCGAGCGGACCGGCCGCGTCACGCGCTGCGCCGAGCACGAGGCCACGCGGCGTCGGTGCCGCGTCGACGTGATCGATCTCGGTCCGCGCGTCGAACGCGAACATCATGGCCGCATCGCCGAACAGCACGACCCGTGCGTCGACGCCTCGGTCGACGAGCCGATCCGAGAGCGCAGCGAACGCCGTCTGGAGCACGGCGCGGGAGTACATCGGAGTCGGCACCCGGCGAGTGTATGAGCGCGATGCGTCGCTCGGGGCGGGACGAACCGCAATGGTTCACCCGATACGACGATGGCGCAGGATCGAGCGGAAACCGCTCGATCCTGCGCCACACGTCCATCACGCGAGGTGCGAGGTTCAGCCGCCGCTGATGTCGGAGACCTTCTGCTTGCCAGCGCCCAGGAACGGCATCATCTTGCGCAGCTCGCCGCCGACCTTCTCGATCTGGTGCTCGGCACCGGCGGCGCGGAGGGCGTTGAACTTCTCGCGACCGCTCTCGCTCTCGGCGATCCACTCCTTGGCGAACTTGCCGGTCTGGATCTCCTTGAGGATCTTCTTCATCTCCAGCTTGGTCTTCGCGTTCACGACGCGAGGGCCACGGGTGACGTCGCCGTACTCAGCGGTGTCGGAGATGCTGTAGCGCATCCCGGCGATGCCCTCTTCGTACATCAGGTCGACGATGAGCTTGACCTCGTGGAGGCACTCGAAGTACGCCATCTCCGGCTGGTAGCCGGCCTCGACGAGGGTCTCGAACCCGGCCTGGACGAGCGACGTCACGCCGCCGCACAGCACGGCCTGCTCGCCGAAGAGGTCGGTCTCGGTCTCCTCGGTGAAGGTGGTCTCGATGACCCCGGCGCGGGCCGCACCGATGGCATCGGCGTACGACAGGGCGAGCTCGTGGGCCTGGCCCGACGCGTCCTGCTCGACGGCGATGATGGCCGGCACGCCGCCACCCTCGGTGTAGGTGCGACGCACGAGGTGGCCGGGACCCTTGGGGGCGATCATGATGACGTCGATCAGCTTCGATGGGCGGATCCGCTTGAAACGGATGTTGAAGCCGTGGGCGAAGGCGAGCGCCTTGCCCTTCTTGAGGTGCTTCTTGATCTCGGCCTCGTAAGTGGCCTTCTGCTCCGTGTCGGGCATCGTCAGCATGATCACGTCGGCCCACTTGGCGGCATCGCCGATGCTCTTCACCGTGAGGCCGGCGGCCTCGGCCTTGGCGGCGCTCTTGGAGCCCTCGCGCAGACCCACGACGACCGGCACGCCGGACTCCTTCAGGTTGAGCGCGTGGGCGTGGCCCTGCGATCCGTACCCGATGATCGCGACCTTGCGGTTGCGGATGATCGACGAATCAGCGTCCGCCTCGTAGTACACCTTGGCTGCCATCAGACTGCTTTCCCTTTCACAGCGCGAAGCCGTGCTTCGCGTTCTAGTTTGGGCAGCGCGACCCGACCGGTCCGCTGCAACTCCACGATGCCGTAGCCACGTAGAAGATCTTCGAAATCATCGAGCTTGTCCGGGTTGCCATCGAGGCTCACCGTGATCGCTTCGACCCCGACGGCAAGGATCTTGCCCTCGAAGATGTTAGTGAGCTCCACGATCTGGCCACGATTCTCCGAGGTGACCCGAACGGTGGCGAGCAGCAGCTCGCGCTCGACGCTGCGACGCGGGTCGAGCTCGCTGATCTTGACGACCTCGATCAGCTTGAACAGCTGCTTGACGACCTGCTCGACCGGCGCCGACTCGACGTCGACGACGATGGTGATCCGGCTCAGCGCCTCGTCCTCGGTCGGCGCCACGGCGAGCGAGAAGATGTTGTAGCCACGACGGGCGAACAGGCTCGCGACCCGGGCGAGCACGCCCGGACGGTTCTGCACGAGCACGCTGAGGATGTGGTAGCTGGGGGCATTCGTCGTGGAAGAGACGCTCATCGGAGGAACTCCTTCTTGGCCATCTGGCTCGGGGGCAGCAGGACGTCGTCGTTGCCGAAGCCGGCCGGCACCATCGGGAAGACCTTCTCCGACGCAGCGACCCGGAAGTCGACGACGACCGGACGATCGTCGATGCCGTTGGCCTTGTCGATCGCCGGCTGGACCTCTTCGGGAGAATCGACGCGGATGCCGACGCACCCCATCGCCTCGGCCCACTTGACGAAGTCGGGGACCTCGGGCGAGAGGTAGACCTCGCTGTAGCGCTCCTCGTAGAACATCTCCTGCCACTGGCGGACCATGCCGAGGTAGCTGTTGTTCAAGATCGCGACCTTGACGGGGATCCGCTCGACGCTCGCGGTGACGAGCTCCTGGGCGGTCATCTGGAAGCAGCCGTCGCCGTCGATCGCCCACACCGTGGCGTCGGGGCGGCCGACCTTGGCGCCGACCGCGGCCGGGACGCTGAAGCCCATCGTGCCGAGACCGCCGGAGTTGACCCAGCTGTACGGATGCTCGAACTTCCAGTACTGCGACGACCACATCTGGTGCTGGCCGACGCCGCTGACGAGGATCGTGTCTTCCGGAGCGCTGTCACGGATCGCCTCGAGGCAGAACTGCGGCTTGAGCGCCTCGCCCGGCTCGCTCTGCTCGTAGCTGAGCGGGAACTGCTCGCGCCAGCCGCTGACGCGGCTCTTCCACACGCCCGTGTCGGCCTGTGTCGCGCCGCCGTTGAGGAGGTCCTTGATCGCCTTGACGATCTCCTCGATGACGAGGCGGCAGTCACCGACGATCGGCACGTCGGGGCGGCGGACCTTGCCCTGCTCGGCCGGGTCGATGTCGACGTGGATGATCTTGGCTTCCTGAGCGAAGGCGGAGACCTTGCCCGTGATGCGGTCGTCGAAGCGAGCACCGAGGGCGATCAGCAGATCGCTCTTCTGCATCGCCGTGATGGCCGTCGCGTTGCCGTGCATGCCGGGCATGCCGAGGCACAGCGGGTGGCTGTCGGGGAACGCACCGCGAGCCATCAGCGTCGTGACGACGTGGATCTGGGTCAGCTCGGCGAGCTCCTTCAGCGCCTCGGCCGCACGGGCCTTGAGCACGCCACCACCGACGTACAGGATCGGCCGCTCGGACTCGAGGATCAGCTTGGCGGCCTCCTTGATCATCCTCGGGTGGCCCTTCATCGTCGGCCGGTAGCCGGGCAGGCTGTCGGCGACCTCGGCATCGGTCGGCCAGTACCAGTCCATCGTGTTGGTGAGGACGTCCTTGGGGACGTCGATCAGCGTCGGGCCGGGGCGGCCGGTCGTGGCGATGTGGAACGCCTGGCGGACGGCCATCGGCAGGTCCTGCGCCGTCATGACGAGCTCGTTGTGCTTGGTGACGCTGCGGGTGATGCCGACGGTGTCGCACTCCTGGAACGCGTCGGTGCCGATCGCCGTCGTCGGGACCTGACCGGTGATGCACACCATCGGGATCGAGTCCATGTAGGCATCGCAGAGCGGGGTGACCATGTTCGTCGCCGCCGGTCCGCTCGTGACGAGCGCGACGCCCGGACGACCGGTCACGTGGGCGTAGCCCTCGGCCATGTGTCCGGCGCCCTGCTCGTGGCGGACGAGGATGTGGCGGATGGTGCTGTCGAGCAGCGGGTCGTAGGCCGGCAGGATGCAGCCTCCGGGGAGCCCGAAGATGACCTCGGTGCTCTCCATCTCGAGTGCTTTGATGAGGGCTTGCGCCCCGGTCATCTTCACGGTGACTCTCCTTGGTCCTTGCGATTCAGCGGTGTTGCGAGGGTGGTGTGCGAGCGGAACGGGCAGCCGAAACCGGCCCGAAAAACGAAACAACCTCCCGACTGGGAGGTTGGGCGACGCAGGCGGCACGAGGCCGGGTGCGCGCCTACGTGAGTACTACGAGAATGCTGGCGGGCATGCAGGCGCGGATCACGTCGGCGATTGTGCCACGGCATCGGTCGGTTTGCAACCGGATGACCGCCTGGCCGACGGAGACGACTCGGGGCTGGCGCTTCGTCTCCGCCGGCCGACCGGCGTGGTCCCATGTCCACCGGGAACCGATGTCGAATGGTACACCGGCCGCAGACGGCCCCTGAGCAGGACTCCGTCGGCCGCTGTCGATCACCAGGTGTCGATGTTCGGGCGCTTCGGTGGCCCTGCGGCCCAGCCGGGCGTCGGTGGCACCGAGCGCAGCAATGTCGTCAGCCAGCGACGGGTGTCAGCGGGATCGATGACGTCGTCGATCTCGAAGTGCGACGCGGTGTTGACCGCCTTGCCGTGCTCGTACATCCGGTCGACCATCGTCTGGAACAGCGCCTCGCGCTCGGCGTCGTCGGTGACGGCGGCGAGCTCCTTGCTGTAACCGAGGCGGACGGCGCCCTCGAGCCCCATCCCGCCGAACTCGCCCGTCGGCCACGCGACGGTCGCGAGTGGGGCCTTGGTGCTCCCGCCCATCATCGCTTGCGCCCCGAGACCGTAGGACTTGCGGGTCACGATCGCGATGAACGGCACCGTGATGTTCGCCCCGGTCACGAACAGGCGGCTGCAGTGCCGCACGAGCGCTGTCGCCTCGACATCGGGCCCGACCATCATCCCGGGCGTGTCGCAGAGCGAGACGATCGGCAGCCCGAACGCATCGCACAGCTGCATGAACCGGGCGACCTTGTCCGCGCCGTCGCTGTCGATCGCGCCGGCCAGGTGGCTCGGGTTGTTGCCGATGACCCCGACGGGCACGCCTTCGACTCGGGCGAGCGCCGTGATCATCCCGAGGCCGAAGTCGCGGCGCAGCTCCAGCACCGAGCCGGTGTCGAACAGGCCGTCGACGACTGCGCGCACGTCGTAGCTGCGCTTGCGGTCGGCCGGGATCACGTGGCGCAGGGCGCGTTGATCGGTGCAGTCCCAGTCGTCGACCGGGCCCTGGAAGTAGGCGAGGTACTGCTGGGCGACGCGCACCGCTTCGGCCTCGTCGGCCACCACGATGTCGACGACGCCGTTCGTGCGTTGCACGTCGATCGGGCCGATCTGCTTCGGTGCGAACACGCCGAGGCCGCCGCCCTCGATCATCGCCGGACCGCCCATGCCGATGTTCGAGTCCTCGGTCGCGATGACGACATCGCAGCACCCGAGGATGGCCGCGTTGCCGGCGAAGCAGTAGCCGGCGTTGATCCCGATCAGCGGCACGGTGCCGCTGAGCTCGGCGAACCACAAGAACGCGAGGCAGTCGAGCCCGCTGACGCCCATGCCATCGGTGTCGCCGGGGCGGCCGCCACCGCCCTCGGTGAAGAACACGACCGGCAGGCGGAGCTGCGCGGCGACCTCGAACAGGCGGTCCTTCTTGCGGTGGTTCTGGAGGCCCTGCGTGCCGGCGAGGACGGTGTAGTCGTACGACACCGCGACGACCTGCGCGGCGTGGCCGTCGAAGCGGTCGCCGTTGACCGTGCCGATCCCGCCGACCATCCCGTCGGCCGGCGTGCTCGCGATGAGGTCCTCGACCGCGCGTCGCCGTCGCTGCGCGGCGATGGCCAGCGGCCCGTACTCGACGAACGAGCCGGCATCGACGAGGTCAGCGACGTTCTCCCGCGCCGTCCGGCGCCCGACCCGACGGCGCTTGGCGACCGCGTCCGGGCGGGCGGCGTCGAGGCCGATGTCGTGACGGGCGATCACCTCGGCGAGGTCCGAGCGGATCTCGTCGAGGTCGATGTCGTCGGCGACCGCTGCGGCCGTCGACCCGTCCGACTCGATCGGCTCGATCCGGCACAGCGGATGGTCCGGGGAGACCGTGTCGCCGGCTGCGACGTGCACCACGTGCACGACGCCGTCGGTGGACGCGGTGACGTCGTGGAGCATCTTCATGCTCTCGATCACGACCAACGTCTGGCCTCGTCGCACGGTGTCGCCAGCGGAGATCGCCACCACCGCAACCGTGCCCTGGAGGGGCGACCTGACCTGTTCCGTCGGTGGTGGACCCTCGGACATCGGCTCAGTGTTGCACGGTGTCGCCGAGCGTCTGCGCCTCAGCCGCGCAGCCGGCGGGCCAGTTCGTCGGCGGCGGGGTCGCTGATCGACTCCGCCCGACGGGCGAGCACCAGGACGCGCTCGACGACCTCGGGACCGATCGACACGGACGCCTTCCCGCGCGGCGCAGCGTCGCGCGGCAGCACCGTCCAACCGAGGCCGAGGCGCACCATCTGGACGAGCACGTCCGGCTGGTGGCTCTCCGCGGCGACGGCCGTCGGCGCTCCGAGCGCGGCGAGCGCGGCGACGATCAGCTGGCGGGTGTGCGAGTCGCTCGGGAAGGTGACCCACGGCCCCCATGTCGGCGGCGGCCCGATCCTCGTTCCGACCGGCGCCATCACGGACAGGGTCTCACGGCGGAGCTCCTCGAGCTCCAGGCCGTCCGGCGGCTCGCTCGGTTCGACACACACGACGAGATCGAGATCGCCGTCGCGGAGCCCGTCGAGCAACTGCGCCGACGGAGCCACCGACAGGGTCAGGGCGACATCGGGATGATGTTGACGGAAGTCGGCGAGCACGCCCGGGAAGTGGACGACCGCCGCGACGTCGATCATGCCGAGCCGCACCCGACCCTGCCGCCCGCCACGCACCCGATCGGCCCAGTCGACGAGATCGCCGGTGAGCGCGAGCACACGACGCGCGTGATCGACGACGGGCGCAGCGGATCTCCGCAGGACCCTGCGCCGACCGTGCGGCTCGAACAACGGCACGCCCAGCCGTCGCTCCATCTCGGCGAGCCCCTGCGACAGCGCCGACGGACTGACGCCGACCCGCTCGGCCGCCAACGCCCACGTGTCCTCGTCGACCACTGCCACGAGATACGACATCTGGCGGATCGTCAGGTCGGGGAGCGCCGGTTGAGGAGACGATTGCACCCGATGCAAATTAGTTCAGATTTGCTTCATCAACGTGACAAGTTGACCAGAATTGCTTACTGTGACGGCCATGTCGACTCCTCCGTCTCCCACCGTCCAGCCCGCGACAGGACGCCTCGGCGTGATGACCGTCGGCCTCGGCGCGGTGGCCACCACCCTCATCGCCGGCGTCGAGCTCGCCAAGCGCGGCCAGGGCCTGCCGATCGGCTCGCTGACCCAGATGGGCACGATCCGCCTCGGCAAGCGCACCGAGGACCGCAGCCCGTTGATCAAGGACTTCGTCCCGCTGGCCCGGCTCGAGGACATCGTCTGGGGTGCGTGGGACGTGTTCCCCGACGACGCGTATGTCGCCGCATCGCGCGCCGGTGTGCTCGAGGGTGGCAAGCACATCGAGAGCATCTCCGAGGTCCTCCGCGACATCCGCCCGATGAAGGCCGCGTTCGAGCGCAAGTACGCCCGCAACCTCGACGGCCAGCACACGATGGGCGTCGGCACGCCGAAGCGGATGATGCTGAACAACATCCGCGAGGACATCAACCGCTTCCGCGACGAGAAGGAGTGCGACCGCCTCGTGATGATCTGGTGCGCGAGCACCGAGATCTTCATCGAGCCCGGTCCGGCGCACCAGGACATCGCCAGCTTCGAGGCTGCGATCGATGCCGAGGACGACCAGATCTCCCCGGCGATGCTCTACGCGTACGCCGCCATCCTCGAGGGTGTGCCGTTCGCGAACGGCGCGCCGAACCTCGCCGTCGACACGCCGGTGCTGCGCAAGCTCGCCACCGAGCGCGGCGTCGCGATCAGCGGCAAGGACTTCAAGACCGGTCAGACGCTGATGAAGACCGTGCTCGCCCCGATGCTCAAGGCCCGCAACCTCGGCCTGTCCGGCTGGTACAGCACGAACATCCTCGGCAACCGCGACGGCGAGGTGCTCGACGCCCCGGAGAACTTCAAGACCAAGGAAGAGTCCAAGCTCGGCGTGCTCGAGGACATCCTCGAGCCCTCCAAGAACCCGGACCTCTACGGCGACGTGTTCCACAAGGTGAGCATCAACTACTACCCGCCGCGCGGCGACAACAAAGAGGGCTGGGACAACATCGACATCTTCGGGTGGCTCAACTACCCGATGCAGATCAAGGTCAACTTCCTCTGCCGCGACAGCATCCTCGCCGCGCCTCTTGCACTCGACCTCGTCCTGTTCAGCGACCTCGCCCAGCGCGCCGGCCTCGGCGGCATCCAGGAGTGGTTGAGCTTCTACTACAAGAGCCCGCAGGTCGCCCCCGGCCTCTACGCCGAGCACGACCTGTTCATCCAGCTGACCAAGCTGAAGAACACCCTGCGCTGGATGATGGGCGAAGAGGCGATCACCCACCTCGGCCGCGAGTACTACGACGAGCTGCCCCCCGAGGCCTGACTCCGCTGCGACGCTGCTCGGTTTCCCACATCTCGTGTGGGCGATCGAGCAGCGTTGTCGCGTCAGACGGTCGGAGTCGCTCCGGACATGATCGTCGCCATCATCGGGGCGTCGATGTTGCCGCCGCTCATCGCCACGCCGACGCGCCTGCCCTGCTGCTGATCGCGCTCGGCGAGCAGGCCGGCGAGCGCGATCGCACCGGACGGCTCGGGCATGTTGTGCGTCGTCGCGAACATGAGCCGGACGGCCTCGGCGCAGAGGTCGTCGCTGACCCGGACGATGCGCGACGCGCCGTCGATGATCGCCCGGATCGCCGCGGCGTCCGGCGCCCGACACGCCACGCCGTCGATCATCGTGTCGGCGGTGTCGGTGTTGACCACCTCGCCGGCGGCGAACGACAGCGCGGTCGCGGGAGCGCCCTCGGCGACGACGCCGACGATCTCGGTCTGCAACCCGTAGAGGTCGCGGACGGCGATGTGGGCGCAGATGCCCGAGCCCATGCCGACCGGCACGTAGACGGTCTGCAGGCCACCGGTGCCGAGCAGGAACTCCCGCGCGTAGGTGGCGACGCCGAGGACGAGGTCGGGATGGAACGACGGCACCATGTGCAGGTTCCGCTCCTCGGCGAGCCGGCCGGCGTGCTCGCGTGCCGCCTGGAAGTCCCGTCCCTCTTCGATCAGCGTCGCCCCGAACGCGCGCATCGCCTTGTTCTTGTCGGGGCTGTTGCCGTGCGGGACGACGATCGTGACATCGACGCCGAACGCCCGGCCGGCGAACGCGAGGCTCTGCCCATGGTTGCCGCGGGTCGCGCTGATCAGCGGGCGGGGGTCGACGTTGCGGTCGCGCGCGTCGCGCAGGTGGTGATCGACGAACACCAGACCGCCACGCACCTTGAACGCACCCGTCGGGGTGTGGTTCTCGTGCTTGACCCACACGTCGGCGCCGACGGCTTCGCCGAGCATCGGCCATGCGTACTGCGGTGTCGGCGGCATGTGGCGGGCGACGAGCTCCGCAGCCCGATCGAGCTCGACGAGGGTGAACGGATCCGTGGTCGCGGCCATGTCCGTCACTGTGGCACACCGTCGGTGACGACGAGGTCGAGTATCCGGTCGTGTGGCTCCGTGGCGAGGTCGTCGACGAGTTGTTCGGCGAAGCAGACGCCGATCGTCGTGCAGTCGTTGCGGACGAGCGGCAGGAACCTGTCGTAGTACCCGCCGCCCTGTCCCAGTCGCCGCCCGTCGCGAGTGAACGCGAGGCCCGGGACGACGACGACGTCGATCGTCGCCGCATCGACCGCAGGGCCATCCGGCGAGGGGATGCCGTACCGGCCTGCAGCCATCGGCGCGTCCTGGAGGGGTGCGGCGACGATGTGGCCGTGCTCGACCCGTGGCAGCACGACCGCGATGCCTTCGGCCGCGAGGAGCTCCAGCAGCGACGACGTGTCCGGCTCGGTGCCGACTCCCACGAACGCCATCACCGTCTGCGCCCCGAGGCGTCGGCAGTGGTCGACGACCTCGTCCCAGATGGCGCCGACCCGGGCATCCCGGTCGGCGATGGCGGTCCGGACGCGTCGCATCTCGACTCGCAGCGCTCGCTTGATGTCGTCGACGTCATCCATTCCGGGCACCCATCAGAGCACAGGGTCGCCCGGCCACACCTCGGATAAGGTCGCGAGCGATGTCAGATCCCGAGGTTGTCTTCGACTCCGCCCACTTCCGCCAGGTGATGGGCCACTTCCCGACCGGTGTCACGATCATCACCGGCATGGCGGGCGACGCCCCGGCCGGGTTCACGATCGGCTCGTTCACGTCGGTGTCGCTCGATCCGCCGCTCGTCGGCTTCCTGCCCCAGGTCACCAGTGACACGTGGGCGGCGATGGCACCGTCGGGCAAGTTCTGTGTCAACGTCCTCAGCGCGGCGCAGGGTGCAGCGTGCTGGCGCTTCGCCAAGAAGGGTGTCGACGATCGCTTCGCCGATGTCGCGTGGCACGCCGGCCGCACCGGCTCGCCGATCCTGGACGAGGCGATCGCGTGGATGGACTGCGACGTCGAGGAGGTCTACACGATGGGCGATCACTACTTCGTCCTCGGCCGCGTCCTCGAGATGAGCCACAGCGCCGACGACCCCGAGCCGCTGCTGTTCTATCGCGGCAAGCTCGGCGGCTACCGGCTGCACGAGTGACCAACCGCCGCGCTGCGATCGCGCTCGCGATCGATGTCGTCCTGGTCGTCGTCTTCGTCGCGATCGGCCGGCGGAACCATCACGAGGACGAAGGCCTGTCCGGCGTCCTCGGCGTCGCCGGTCCGTTCCTGATCGGTCTCGCCGTCGGCTGGCTCGTGGCGTGGCTCGGCACGAAGGATGCTGTCCGGGCGCCGATGGCGCTGCGGACCGGTCTCGTGATCTGGCCGTGCACGGTCGTCGTCGGGTTGTTGCTGCGCAGGTTCGCGTTCGATCGAGGCATCGCGACGGCGTTCATCATCGTCGCGACCCTGACGCTGGGGCTGTTCCTGCTCGGTTGGCGGGCCATTGCCAAGGCGGTCGGAAGGCCCAGCTCGGCCTGATCTCGAGCACACACACGCGTCACGTCTCATGACCCGTCCGAGCGGGCATAGGTTGCCCTCGTGCGAGTCTGGCCCGGTTCCCCCCTTCCACTCGGTACGACTTTCGACGGGGTGGGCACCAACGTTGCCCTCTTCTCCGAGGTCGCCGAGACCGTCGAGTTCTGCGTGTTCGATGCCGAGGGGCAGGAGCAGCGGTTCGAGCTGCCCGAGCGATCCGGCAGCGTCTGGCACGGCTACTTCCCCGACGTCGACGCGAACACGCCGTACGGCTTCCGCGTCCACGGACCCTGGGACCCTGCCAACGGCCATCGCTGCAACCCGGCCAAGCTGCTGCTCGACCCGTACGCCCGGGCCATCGAGGGCGAGTTCACGTGGGGTCAGGAGATGTTCTCCTACAACTTCGCCGACCACGACGCGATCGACACGAGCGACAGCGCGAAGTCCACGCCGCGCAGCCTCGTCGTCAACCCCTACTTCGACTGGGGCACCGATCAGCCGCTGCTGCTCCCCTGGGCCGAGACCGTCATCTACGAGACCCACGTGCGTGGCGCGACGATGCTGCACCCGGGTGTCGACGAGGAGCTGCGCGGGTCGTACGCCGGCATCGCCCATCCGGCGTTCATCGAGCACCTGAAGGGCCTCGGCGTGACGACGGTCGAGCTGCTGCCGGTCCACGAGTTCGTCCACGACGCCCATCTCGTCGAGCGTGGCCTGCGCAACTACTGGGGCTACAACACGATCGGCTACTTCGCACCGCACAACGAGTACTCGCATCGGCATGGCCAGGGCCAGCAGGTCCAGGACTTCAAGCAGATGGTGAAGACGCTCCACCAGGCGGGCATGGAGGTCATCCTCGACGTCGTGTACAACCACACGGCCGAGGGCAACCACATGGGCCCCCACCTGTCGATGAAGGGCATCGACAACGCCTCGTACTACCGCCTCGTCGACGACGACAAGCAGTACTACATGGACTACACGGGCACCGGCAACACGCTGAACATGCGCAACCCGTTCGTCCTCCAGCTGGTGATGGACAGCCTGCGCTACTGGGCGACGGAGATGCACGTCGACGGCTTCCGCTTCGATCTCGCCTCGACGCTCGCCCGCAGCCTGCACGAGGTCGACAAGCTCTCTGCGTTCTTCGATCTCGTCCAGCAGGATCCGGTGATCAGCAAGCTCAAGTTGATCGCCGAGCCGTGGGACGTCGGCGACGGCGGCTACCAGGTCGGCAACTTCCCGCCGCAGTGGGCGGAGTGGAACGGCCGCTACCGCGACTGCATCCGCGACCGCTGGGCCGGCGCCAACAACGGGCTCGGCGAGTTCGCCTACCGCATCACCGGATCGAGCGACCTCTACGAAGCCGCCGGCCGCAAGCCGCACGCGAGCATCAACTTCATCACCGCCCACGACGGGTTCACGATGCGCGACCTCGTCAGCTACAACGAGAAGCACAACGACGCCAACGGCGAGGACAACAACGACGGCGAGAACCACAACCGCGGGTGGAACTGCGGTGCGGAGGGTCCCACCGACGACGAGGAAGTCAACGCACTGCGGTCGCGTCAGCAACGCAACCAGCTGGCCACCCTCGTGCTGTCGCAGGGCGTGCCGATGCTCCTCGGTGGGGACGAGATCGGTCGCACCCAGGGTGGCAACAACAACGCCTACTGCCAGGACAACGAGGTGTCGTGGTACGACTGGGAGAACGTCGACACCGAGCTGCTCGCATTCGTCTCCGGTCTGATCCAGCTCCGCCGCGACCATCCGACGTTCCGCCGACGCCAGTTCTTCCAGGGCCGCCAGCTGCACGGCGAGGGCACCGTCGACCTCCAGTGGTTCACCGCCGAGGCCGCCGTGATGGACGACGAGCAGTGGAACCAGGACGATCTCAAGACGGTGATGATCTTCATCGGCGGTGGCTCCATCGAGCAGAGCGCGCGAGGCGAGCAGATCACCGACACGGACGCGTTGTGGCTCGTCAACGCGAGCGCCGACGACGTCGCCTTCATTCTGCCGCCGGAGAACTGGGGTGCCCAGTGGCGACGGGTCCTGGACACCGCCACCGGCGAGGTCAGCCCGGTCGAGCCGACCGTCGTCGACGCCGGCGACGAGGTCGTCCTGGTGAATCGTTCGACCGTGCTGTTCATGCGCGTCGAGCCCGCAGAACCCACCCCGTCCTGAGCGCCCCCGGCCCGGCGCAGCTGGTGTAGAACGGCACGATGACGACCTGGCCGATCGCTCCGATGAAGGCGACGACCGGTCGTCTGCCCCATGGCGACGTGTGGCGGTACGAGCCGAAGTGGGACGGACACCGCGTCATCGTCCGCAAGCGCGGCGACACGGTCGAGGCGATCAGCTCGAGCGGCCAGGACCGCATCGCCCGCTGGCCGTGGCTGGCCGATGTCGCTCGGGCGGCGTGCGACGACGACGCCGTGCTCGACGGTGAGGTGATCGCGTCCGACGACGACGGCCGTCACTCGTTCGGGCTCGTCGGCCGCTCGGATCGCCCGCATTCGTTCGTCGTCTTCGACATCCTCTCCTTCGCCGGCAAGGACCTCTTCACCACCCCGTGGGAGGAGCGCCGCGAGCTGCTCGTCGATCACGTGACCGCCGTGCCGCAGCTGTCGATCACCCCCGTCACCGACGACGCCGACGCGATGATGACCGCGACGCAGCGCAACGGCTTCGAGGGCGTCATCGCCAAGCGGATCGAGTCCACATACCTGATCGGCCGGCGGACCTCGTCGTGGATCAAGGTCAAACACCGCTTCGAGCAGGAGTTCGTGATCGGCGGCTACTCGACCGGTGACGGCAATCGCGCCTCGTCGTTCGGCTCGATCCTCGTCGGCGTGTATGCGGGCAAGTCGCTGCAGTTCGCCGGCGCCGTCGGGACCGGCTTCAACGAGGTGACGCTGCGCGCGATGCAGCGCCAGTTCGCGGAGCTGACGACGCCGACCTGCCCCTTCGCCGAGGTGCCCAAGCTGATCCGCGGCAAGGCCGTGTGGGTGAAGCCCGAGCTCGTCGCCCAGGTCAGCTTCGCCGAGTGGACCGAGGCCGATCACCTCCGCCACCCGGTCTTCCAGGGCCTCCGCGACGACAGGAACCCGAGGAAGGTCGTCCGCGAGATCTGACTCCGGAACTCTGTGACACCCCTTGGTCATGATGGTGGGTAGTTGATCTTCCCCGATCAGTCTCGACCGGTTTGCCGGTCCTCCAATCCGTTGGTGTCTGTTCGTCGGGAGGTGGTGTGCGTGAGCTCGGATCTGTTCGATGGTTCGTTCGGCAGCGCGTCGCCGTCACCGCTGCCGTCGTTGGGCGAGTTCGGGTCGATGCGCGGCGCGGCTCGCGACGCTGCGTACATGACGCTCGAGCGTGAGGTGCGTCGGCTGGTGGCGTTGCAGGGGGATGGTGACCGAGGTGAAGGTGTCGCAGTCGTTCCTGGATGACGGTCATCACAGCGTGAAGTCGTGGGTGGCAGCGGTGGCGAACTGCACGCCGAACACGGCCATGGCGCGGGTGCGGGCCGCTCGGATGCTCGCCGATCTGCCGGAGGTCGCGGCGGCGAACGCCGCCGGTGATGTCGGAGCAGATCAGTTGCGGATGCTGGCGAACTTGCATTCGAACCCGCTGGCGCGTGAGCACATGGCAGCACACCAGGATGCGTTCGTGTTCTGGGCTCGCGAGTTCGCGGTGCGTGAGTTCGCGGAGTCGTGCACGCGGTGGCGGGCGGCTGCGGACCCGGATGGTTCGATGGCCGATCAGGACGCCTGCCGCGAGAACCGCAGAGCGCGCTTCGACGAGTTGGGTGCCGGGTTCCGGTTCACCGCCGAGGGCGACGGACTGACCGGCGACATCTTGCGGCGGGCGCTCGAGGAGCGGATACGGATCGAGTGGGAACACGACCTCGCCGAACGCGCAGCCGAGTTCGGTGACGCCGCCGAGCAGCATCCGCTGCCACGCACCCAGGCGCAACGTGCCCATGACGCGTGGGTGCACCTGATGCTGAACGGCCCACACGAGCGACACCAGCGCGAACCGCTGGTCAACATCGTCTGCACCCCCGACGTCCTCGTGCGAGCGATCCGTGACTTCGTCGGTGGCCCCGCCCCGACCGTCATCACACGTGACGCACCCGACGACGAAGCCCATGCCGTGTCGTTGCGCAGCTACCTGTGCGAAACGGTGTCCGGTGTGCAGGTCGACCCCCGGGACCTGGTGATCGCGGCGTTGACCGGCGAGGTCCGCCGCGTCGTCAAGGACTCGGCCGGCCGGGTCATCGACCTCGGACGCCGATCACGCCTGTTCCGTGGCGGATCCCGAGAAGCCGTGCTGCTCACGGACTGCCGATGTAGCCGGCCCGGGTGCTGTGATCTGCACGTCGGGCTGCAGATCGACCACCGCTCCCCGTGGGGTGCGTTGTTCGGGGTCACGAGTTCGGTCAACGGCGCCGCACTGTGCGGACGTCAAATCCGGGCCAAGCACGAACTGAAGCTGAGGATCACCCGGGACGAGACCGGGTGGCGATGGTGGCGTGCCGACGGCACCGAGATCGCCCCACGCCACCCACCCGACTGACCTCACGCCGCGACCTGAGACAAGCAACCGACGAACCCGCTGACCGCACGCGCCCGCATGCGGTCACCGGCGCGCCCCGAGGACGACCACATCGGTTCCGGCGTTCCAGGTCCGTGTCCGAACCGATGTTCAAGAAGAGCTCGCCATGAGCCGATATCTTCTCCATGTCCGAGCCGAGGGTGGGGACACCCCTGCCTCCGCCGGCACCTCGATCGCCAGGCGAGTCACCGCCGGAGCTTCCCGTGCCGGGACTCGCCCCGTCGGCTCCGCCTGCTCTGTCGGCTCCGTCGGCTCAGCCGGCTCCGTCGGCTCCGTCGGCCCTGTCGGCTCCGCCTGGTTCCGGCACGGTCGTCCCGACGCTTCCGCCACGCGCTCCGTCGCCGCCGCGGCGCGCGGCAGCCGTGGTCCCGCTGCTCGACGATCCGCTCATCGTTGGTCCATATGCGGGCGTCCCGCTCGTCGAGACCTCGCAGCCGGCGGCACCTCTCCCGGTCGTGACCCCTCGCCCACATCCGCGTTTGCGCCGAGGATGCGGCATCACGAGCGTGGTGGCGGCCGTGGTGGTCCTGGGCCTCGTCGTCGCCGGCGGCCTCCTCGCATTCCGCGCGTTCTGGACGCCCGGTTCGGACACGGCGTCCGCGCCGAAGCATCCCTTCGAGGTCACCAACGAGCGCTACTCGTTCACGTTGCCGGACACCCCCGGCGTCTCCACCCCGCCGGTGCTCGGCTACGGCATCACGGACGCGACGCGCTGGACGGTCTCGAACACCTCAGGCCTCGCCTTGGTCGTCATCGCGATGGAGGTACCAAACGTAGGCCCCAGCGAGCACAAGCTGTTCGCCGACTCGGCCATCTCGACCGCTGCGGACGAGATCGACGGCACCGTCACGCTCGAGGAGGAGCGGGCGGTCGGCGGCCAGATGGGTCGTTACGCCGAGATCAGCGGGGCGCACGGCGTCCGCGTGGTCGGGATCTTCTTCGGGCGGGACAACACGGTGGTCGGCATCACGGCGATCATCCGCCGCGGCCACTCGAGCCCGCAGGAGTTCCAGGACGTCGTCGACAGCTTCCGCTTCAGCGCGAGCGCTGGGGTCAGCTGAGCCGACGTCGCCCGACGTCGCCAACTGGACGGACACATCGGCTCACAACGGCCGAATCATCCGTCCAGAACGGCGCAACGCCAGAACGCCGGCGCTGGCGCCCGCGCGTTGGTCGGAACGTCAGGCGGACTTGCGCACCTTCGGCGTCGCCTTGTCGGCCTTCTCGGCTGGAACCTTCTTCGCTGCAGCCTTCGCCGGAGCCTTCGCGGCAGCAGCCTTCTTGGCGGGCGCCTTCTTGTCGGCCGGCTTGTCCGCCGACTTTGCCGGCTTGGCAGCACTCGTCGCCGACGGGTGCCCGGCGCGGGCTTCCTTCGCCTCGCGCAGGCTGGCCTCGAGCGCCGAGGCGAGGTCGATGACCTTGGCTTTTTCGACCGGCGCTTCCTCGAAGACCGGGGTCTTGCCGGCGGCCTTCTGCTCGATGATGCTCTCGACGGCGAGGCGGTACTCGTCGCGGTACTCGGCGGGCTGGAAGTCCTCGCTCAGCGCCTCTACCAGCGACTTCGCCATCAGCAGCTCCTTGTCGGAGATGTCGACGTCGTCGAGGGCCTCCATGCCCTCCGTGCTGCCGACATCGACGAGCTCGTCGGGGAACACGAGGGTCGACAGCGTCAGGTAGGTGCCGTCGGAGCGGATCGCAGCGAGGTACTCCTTCTGGCGCATCACGAAGCGGCCGATGCCGACGCGGCCGGAGCCGGCCATCGCGGTCGCCAGCAGCGCATAGGGCTTGGGCGTCTTGTCCGGCACGACGAGGTACGAGGCGTCGAACATCAGCGGGCTGAGGTCGTCAGCCGGAACGAAGGTCTCGAGGCCGATCTCCTTCGACTTCGCCGGCGCGAGCGGCGCGAGATCGTCATCGGTGATGAGGATGTAGTTCTCGGCGCCGAGATCGAAGCCCTTGACGATGTGCTCGTTCGGCACCTCCTCGCCCGTGGCCTCGCTGATCTTGCGATAGCGGATGCGCGACATCGTCTGGTCGTCGAGCTGGTTGAAGGAGATGCTCTTCTTCTTCACGGCCGGCATCAGTCGGATCGGGATCGACACCATTCCGAAGCTGATCGAACCAGTCCACACCGGGCGCGCCATGGGCTGACGTTACCCCGTCAGAGTGACGGCAAGTCTTGTTCCACGCCCGCGATCGCGAGGAACGGATCGCCCTTCTTCGCCAACCGGGCCAGCACGTCGCGGATCGTCCAGCGATCCGGGGTGAGCTTCGGATCATCGAGCTCGGCCCACTCGAGGGGCACCGAGACGGGCGCTCCGGGAGCCGGGCGCAGGCTGTACGGAGCGACGAGCGTCTTGTTGACCTGGTTCTGGGTGTAGTCGAGGCGGGCCAGCCCGCGGCGCTCGTTCTTGTGCCACTGCCAACTGACGAGCTCGGGCACGACACGTCCGACGGTGCGCGACAGCGCCTCGACGAACGCCGACGTCTCGTGGAACGTGTAGCCGGAACGGATGGGGATCCAGATCTGGATGCCGCGCTGGCCGGTCACCTTGGGTCGAGCGACGAGATCGAGCTGCTCCATCGCGACGCGGAACAGGCGGGCGATCGTCAGCGTCTCCTCCCACTCGGTCTTCGGGCCGGGGTCGATGTCGACGAGTGCGTACGAGGGCTGATCGGGGTTCGCTGCGGTCGATGTCCACGGATGCATCTCGATCGCAGCGAAGTTGGCCGCCCACGCGAGGGCCGGCGCACCGTCGACGAGCATGTAGTCACGTGTCTCTCCGGTGCTGGCCCGTGGGTTCGGCCACCGCCGGATCCAGTCCGGCGCATGGGTCGGCACGGCCTTGTGCCAGAAGCCCTTCTTCGCCCCGACGATGCCGTCGGGGAAGCGGTTGAAGTTGACCGGCCGACCGGCGAGGTACGGGGTCATCCACGGCGCGATCTGGGCGTAGTAGCGGACGATGTCGCGCTTGGTGATCGGCGGGGCGTCGCCGCGGCCGGGCATGAACACCTTGTCCAGGTTGGTCAGCAGCGTCGTCTCGCCGGCGATGCTCCACTGGCCCTTCTCGTGGATCTTGTCGAGCTCGCGCAGCTCCGCCTTCGTCGGGCCGAGCCAGCGGCCGGGCGTGCCATCGACGATGTCGACGTTCGTGCGGTTGCTCAGCACGGAGTGCGGATGATCCTCGGGATCCCAGCCCGGCACGGCTTCGGCGTCGTTCTTGTGGATCAGCAGCCAGTCGTCGTTGCGCGTCTTGACGATGACGTAGCGACCGCGCAGCTTGCGCCCGTGGAGCACGAACTTCAGCTCGCCGCGTTCGATCGCCGCTGCGGCGTCGGCGCTCTCCGGGTACTCCGGATCCGGCTCCCACCAGCCGTCGTCCCAGAGCACGACATCGCCCTTGCCGTACCCGCTGCCGATGTTGCCCTCGAACCATCCATACGCGTACGGGTGGTCCTCGACCTTGACGGCGAGGCTGCGGCGCTTCGGGTCGAGGCTCGGGCCCTTGGGCACCGCCCAGCTGACCAGCACGCCGTCGACCTCGAGCCGAAGGTCGTAGTGCAGCCGCGTCGCGCGGTGGCGCTGGACGAGGAACCGCATCGTTCCGGTCGTGTTCTCGACGACCGCTGGTCGGGGTTCCGGAGTCGAGGTGAAGTCGCGCTTGGCCTCGTACTCGGCCAGCTTGGTCGCGCCCTTCGCGCCTGTCGTGCCCTTCGCGCCTGCCGTGCCCTTCGCGCCTGTCGTGCCCTTCGTCGCGGATGTCGCCGCAGCGGCAGGCCGTGCACCGGCGGAGGTCGGGCGTCGCGGGCTCATCGGACGATGATGACGAGCAGCGCGGTGTCGTCGGCGGTCTGGCGGCCACCGAGACACCGCTCGATGATGTGGTCGGCGACGGCCTCGACATCGTCGGTCGGGCACTCGGCGAGGGCAGCCGCCAGTCGATCGAGCCCGGTGTCGATCGACTCTTCGCGTCGCTCGATCAGCCCGTCGGTGTAGGCGACGACGACCGATCCCGGCGGCACGTCGACGGTGAGGACCTCGACCGTCTCGCTCAACATGCCGATCGGGCCGCCGCCACCTTCCTCGAGCATGGCGATCGTGGCATCGGGCCGGCGGACGAACATCGGCGGGTGGCCGGCGCGCACGTAGTCCATCGTCCCGGCCCCACGGTCGATCATCATCATCCCGACGGTGGCGAAGCGCACGTCGTCGCTGGCGTCGTCGCGCAGCAGCATCGAGGACAGCGACGAGATCGCACCGAGGTCCGGGTTCGTCCGCAGCAGTGTCGAGATCGTCGTGCGGAACTCGGTCATGTCGGCGATCGCGTCGATCCCGTGGCCGGACACGTCGCCGACGACCGCGGCGACGCGACCGTCCTCGATCACGTAGACGTCGTACCAGTCGCCGCCGAGGCCGAGGGTGGTCGACGACGGCAGGTAGCGCGCGGCCATCTCCAGGCCGGCCACGGTCGGCAGCTCGACGAGCGTCTGGCGCTGGAGATTGACGACGAGCTCGTGCTCGTGCAGGTAGAGCATCGCCCGCTCGACGGTCTGCGCCGTCACGTCCGCGATCGTTGCCAGGCGGCCGACATCGGGCCGCGGTTGCGTGCCGGTGTGGCGGACGAACACGAACGCCATCACACCGCGCAGCTGCGCTCCGGAATCGACGAGCGGCAGGCAGACCAGCCGTTCGAGGTCGGCGCTGACGAGATGGGCGAGCTCCGGAAAGCGCTCGATCTGGGAGCGGTCGTAGAACTCGAGCGGCTGACCGCGGCGGAGCACGCTCATCAACGACCCGTTCGGGTTGATCGCCAGGTTCGCCGCCGTGGCTTCACCCTTGCGGTAGAGCTCGAAGGCGGTGCCGGCCTCGTTGAGGAAGGCGACGCCGACGTGATCGGCTGCGGCGGCCGCCGGACCCGCAGCGAGGACGGCGTCGGCGATCTGGCGCGTCGTGCGGGCGACCGACAGTCGCTGGCTCAGCGAGAGCAGCGCGAGCGCGGAGTTCCAGCGCTGCTCGTGCTGATCGGCGCGATGGATGCTCTGCTGGACGAGATCGGCCGTCGCCTGCAGGGTCGAGCGCATTCCGTCGGCGAAGCGGTTCGCCGACGACCACTCCCATCCGATGACACCGAGCAGATCGCCGCTCGGACGCCGCAGTGGCAGTGCGGCGGCGGAGCCGATCCGGCGCGCGGCGCGGTCCTTGCCGTCGTCGTCGTACAGCCCACGGAACGCTGACTCGTCGGTCACGACCACGGCCGTGCGCGTGTTCCACGCGTCGGTGACGGGCGACGGGCGGGCCGCATCGATCTCGAACCGATCCGGCGGTTCGCCGGACACGAGCGGCGAGCGAGTCAGCGACAACAGGTTCGAATCGGGCATCGGGAAGGCGAGCGCGACCGTGGCCGAACGCACCGATCCGTTCGCGGACTCGAGCAGGATGCGCTGCACGTCCTCTCGGGTGTCGGCGAGGGCGAGCTGCTCGCTCAGCTCGCCGAGACGACGGACGCTCTGCGCCGCAGCGCGCAGCTCGGCGGTCTGGCGCCGGTTGCGCCACAGCGAGACGCCGACGGCCAGGGCGAGCAGCACGGTCGCGCCGAGGCTCAGCCACGCCGAGCTGAGATCGGCATCGTGGTACTCGACGACGATGGTCCAGGCGCGGCCCGGCTCGCTGGCCGTCACTGCGTGGCCGCCACTCGGGACCTGCGGCGTCGCGGTCAACAGCGCGCCGTTGTCGGTGACGCTCACCCGTGCCGATCCCGGCAACTGCTCGGTGATGGCGGCCAGCATCGTCTTGGCCGGGACGAGCGACGAGATGAAGCCGGCGAGCGCAGCACGCCGCTCGGCTTCGGTCGCGACGGGTCGGCCGGGCCAGTAGACGGGCCGGACGGCGAAGACCGCCATCTGACCACTCGGCTGCGACGTGATCGGTGCCGAGAACACGGTCGAGCCCTCGGCGATCGCCGCGTTCGCGGCGGCGGCACGCACGGCGTCGGAGGCGATGTCGAAGCCGACGACCTTGGTCGAGGTGTCCGTGGCCGGATAGACGTACTGCACGGCGAAGTACTCGGCCTCGGCGCCGCTCGGTGCGAGCCCGGCTTCGGTCGCCGCCGTGATCGGCCCACCGATCGAGGCTTCGAACTCTGCCCGGTTCTCGTCCGCGACCTTGGCGACGAACGCGATCACCGGGAGCAGGGTCGTGTCGACCGCACCGGACGCATAGCTCTCGAAACGATCCTTCGACACCGAGCCGTCGGCGTCGACGAACGACGAGGCGCCGCCGAAGGACGACACCACGTTGTCGGCGACCCCGAGCAGAGCCCGGTTGGCACGGTTGGCGAGCGCGCCTTCCTGACGATCGGCGATCCGCTCCGCCTGCACGAACAGTGCCGTCGTCGTGCCGAGGCCGACGACGAGGATGGCAGCGACGACACCCAACGGCAGCGAGCGACCGAACATCGTCGGCAACCACCAGCTCTGCTTCTCACGGTCTCGGTGGCCGTGGCCGCCGGCGCGACGCGCGCCCGCGGCGGACGTTGAATCGGGAGCGCGCACGGTCGACGAGCGCGGCTCGCTCACCCCGGCGCGACTCGTCGTGCTGACCACGAGGTGACCTCAGACGGACGCATCGGCCTGCACCTCGAACCACACACTGGTCCCGCCGCCGACCTTCGAGCTCCCCCAACCACGAGCCAGTTCGTCCACGAGACGCAAGCCACGTCCCGAGAGATCCTCCGGGGCCGCATGACGCATCTGCGGCTGTCCGCCGCCGTGGTCGTCGACCTCGACGCGCACGGTGGATCCGGACTCGACCTCGATCACGCGCAGCGTGACCGGTCCACCACCGTGCAGCACGGCGTTCGACACGATCTCGCTCACGAGCAGCTGGGCGCGCTCGACGCAGCTGTGGGCGATGCCCCAACCGGCGAGCACGGACGTGACGAAACGCCGCCCGACGCGTGGCGCGTCGACGTCGTGCGCGAGCTCCGTTTGTGCTGTCCTCACATCCATCGCAGGTGCCCGTGCCCATCAGCGGACCCGGTGACGGGCCTCTCGTGCATCGCCGACACTAACCGAAGGTCCTTGCAGAGCGCAGGTATCGAGCCGCACATCACGACTCGTTCACGTGGCCGGCACATCGAGGGGTTGGGTCACGTTGTCGGGGAGCACGAGCTGTTCGCGCTGGTGCTCGAGTCGGCCGGCCTTGATGATGACCTGCAGCGCGCCCGACGCCGGCACGGCGAGCAGCGCGCCGATGATGCCGAACAGCTCGACGCCCACGAGGACGCTCAACAGGATGACGAGCGGGTTGACGTTCACCTTGCGGGACATGATCCACGGGTAGATGACGCCGTTCTCGATCTGTTGGTAGATGACGAAGAAGATCAGCGAGACGAGGCCGGCCGTCGGTGAGTACAGGTACGCGGCGAGCACGCTGACCGCAGCGCCGATCGTGGCGCCGACGAGCGGGATCAGGTCGGCGAAGGCGACGAACAGGGCGAGCACGACGGGACTCGGCACGCCGAGCGAGACGAGGCAGATGAAGGCCGTCACGCCGGCGACCAGGCTGACGAGGAGGTTGCCGATCACGTAACCACTGACCGCGCCCGCAGCCTCGACGGCGATCCGCCGCACCGAGGCCCGCCGACGATGCGGGATCAGGTTGGTCGCTGCCCGGCCCATCGCCTCGCTCTGGCTGAGGAACAAGAACGTGATCAAGGTGACGGTGACGAACGCGAGCGCCGCGCCGAGCACGGTCGTCGCCGTCTCGAACGTCGAGTCGCTCAGCTTGTCGGCGGCGTCGGCGAGCTTGTCCTCGTTGTCGCGGACGTACGACTCGATGTGCAGCTTCTCGACGATGTTGCCGACCGGACCCTTGCCCTCGGCTGCATCGTGGACGGTGCCCGGCAGGTCGGTGAGGATGTCGACCAGCTGGGTCCGCACCGGCATGATGAACAGCGCCACGGCACCGAGCATCGCGACGAGTGTCGCGAACACGACGATGCCGGTCGCGACGGTGCGTCGATCGCCGACACGGCGCTGCACCCGTCGCACGAGCGGGGCGAGCACGATGGCGAAGAACCCGGCCACCAGCACCCAGGCGATGATGCGCACGGTCGCGAGGACGAGCAGGCAGGAGATGTACGTCCCGAGCACGACCCCAACGGCGGCGACGATGGTGCGCCACGGTACGTCCGACCACGGTGACGAGCGATTTCGGCGCTCGCGTTCCTGCTGCGATTCGAGATGCCGCGGCAGAACGAGCCGGTCGCCGTCTGTCCCTGACCCCGTTTCTTGCACGCGACGACGTTCCCGCACGACCGCGCGAGTAAACATGGGCGCCCGAGGTTTGCGGAGCGACCGCGTCGGGTACCCGCTCCCTCGCGCAATGATGGGAAAGCGATGGGACGACCAGTGATGGGCCAGTGATGGGAACGACGGAGAGTCACGACATGGAAGAGATCGGGAAGAACGAGTCGATCAGGGTGCTGCTCGATCCGGATGGTGTCGTGGTCGCCGAGGGCGACATCGACCTCGCCGGTGGGCCGCTCCTCGACACGGCCATCATGCGCGTCGAAGGTCCGGACCCGGTCGTGATCGACTTGGCGGCGGTCGAGTTCATCGACTCGTCGGGACTGCGCAGTCTGCTCGCAGCGAGCCGCCGGGCGGACGGGCGCGGCACGCACGTCGTGCTCCGCAACCCGTCGTCGGGCGTCAGCCGGTTGCTGAGCATCACCGGCACCACCGACCAGTTCGTGGTCGATCCCGCGCCCAGCGAGGACGGCGCACAGTGAGCGGCGGCGAAGGCCCCGTCACGCTGATCCTCCCGCCGGCCGCCAGCATGGTGCGCGTCGGTCGTCTGACCGCGAGCTCGATCGCCTCCCTCGCCGACATGAGCATCGACGACATCGACGATGTCAAGATCGCCGTCAGCGAGATGATCACCCTGCTGATCCAGAGCGGAAACCGAACCGCGATCACGCTGCGGTTCGAGACCACCGACGAGTCGTTCTCCGTCGAGGCGAGCACGCCGTCCGGCGCGACGAGCCTTGGCCGCAACGACCTCGCCCTCGCCACCGCCGTGCTCGAGGCCGTCGCCGACGAGCACCAGATCGCGTCCACCGACGAGCGCGTCCTCCTGCGCATCGTCAAGCGCCTCGCTGGGCAGACGTCCACGCCTGCTGCAGCGACCGCCTGACGCCGTGGCCACCTCACACTCGTCGTTCGACGAGGAGGGCCTGCGCGAGCGGTTCCGAACACTGCGCGAGACAGGAGACGAGCGACTCCGCGAGTCGATCATCGTCGAGCACGCCTGGATCGCCCGCACCGTCGCGCGACGCTTCGACCAGCGCGGCGAGTCGTACGACGACCTGGTCCAGGTCGCCTCGCTCGGCCTCGTCAAGGCCGCCGACCGGTTCGACCCGGAGATGGGCACGAACTTCGTGTCCTTCGCGATGCCGACCGTCGTCGGCGAGGTCCGCCGATACTTCCGCGATCACACCTGGAGCCTGCGCGTGCCGCGCAGCGCGAAGGAGCTCAAGCCGCTGATCACCAAGGCGATCGAGCAGCTCCAGCACGACCTCGGCCACTCGCCGAGCGTCGCCGAGATCGCCGAGCACCTCCAGCTCAGCGTCGACACGGTGCTCGAGGCGATGGAGGCCTCGGCCGCATATCGCACGTCGTCGCTCGACGCGCCGGCTCGCGGGAGCGAGCAGGCGCCGGAGTCGCACCGCGGCCTCGCCCAGGACGATCGCGAGCTCGGCCGTGCCGTCGACGCAACGGCGATCCGTCAGCTGCTGGAGACGCTCCCCGGCCGTAGCCGGATGATCCTGTACCTCCGCTTCTTCGAGCAGATGAGCCAGGCCGAGATCGCCGAGCACGTCGGCACCAGCCAGGTCCATGTCGGCCGACTCCTCAAGGCCGGCCTCGAGCAGCTCCGTGGCCAGATCGACCCCGAGGACCTCGCCGAGTTCGTGTAGGCCGAGTTCGTGTAGGCCGAGTTCGTGTGACGTTCGCGCTCGGCGCGTTTGCCCGTTGACCAGGGCGGGCACCGGTCCCTACGAAGCAATCCGCCTTCGTAGGAGACAGGGAAACGTCATCATGGCCACCAAGAGCGCCGCCACATCCAACGTCAAGAGCCGCACCCTCGGCGCCGTCAGCTCGACCCGCAACGCATCGTTCACGGCGCCGGGGCTGTCGTCCAAGGACGGCGCCACCGTCGTCGACATCCTCCAGGAACGACTCAGCGCGCTGATCGACCTCAGCCTCACGCTCAAGCACATCCATTGGAACGTCGTGGGACCGTCCTTCATCGGCGTTCACCTGATGCTCGATCCGCAGTACGCCGGCGTGCAGGTGATGATCGACACCACCGCTGAGCGCACCGCCACCCTCGGCGGCGTGCCGAACGGCCTGCCCGGATACATCGTCGCCACACGCTCGTGGGACGACTACGACCTCGGCCGCGCCGACGTGCAGGCCCACCTCGCTGCACTCGACCTCGTCTACCGCAACGTCATCGAGAGCCACCGCGCCGCGATCGAGGCGACGGACAAGCCGGATCCCGTGACGCAGGACATGCTCATCGGCCAGACCGCCGAGCTCGAGATGTACCACTGGTTCGTCCGTTCGCACCTCGAGGACTACGCGGGTGGGTTGACGAATGCCGGCACGAGCACGGAGATCGACGCCGCCAAGTCGACGATGCAGAAGAGCTCGGCCGGGCGCAACGGCACCGGCCGCGGCACCGCGCTGCGCAGCACGACGACGAAGAAGGCGGCTCGCTGATGGCCGGAAAGAAGCTCCGCAAGCGCCTGCGTCCGTTGATGCGCACCGCAGTGCTCGCCGCCGCGTGGCAGAACCGACGCGACGTGGCGCGCTGGGCAAAGTTCGCCAAGCGCGCTGCGATGCCGGCGACCCGTCCGTCCACGGCCGATCTCAAGCTCGAGGCGCGAGTGCGTGCGTCCCTCAGCAGCGATCCGATCCTGCGCATGGATCCGTCGATCCGCGACCTGCGCGTGCGCGACGGTGTCGTCGTGTTGGAGACGCCGGCGGAGTGGCAGAACAAGGCGCTGGCGATCACACGGCTCTCGCAACTCAAGGGCGTCGAATCGGTGCACACTGCAAGCGACGTCGAGGAGCAGAACTTCCTCGACGTCGACGTGCTCGACGTGAGCGCGGACGTCACCCTTCATCGCGTTCCTGCCTGAACGCATCAGTTCGAACGGAGTCATCCAGCCATGACCACCACCTACACCCTCCCCGCACTGCCGTACGCATACGACGCGCTGGCGCCTCATCTGTCCGCCGAGACGATGGAGCTCCACCACGACAAGCACCACGCCGCGTACGTCAAGGCGGCCAACGAGACGGTCGAGCGTCTGCACGACGCCGAGAGCTGGCAGATCGCCGGACTCGAGCGCGCCCTTGCCTTCAACGTCTCCGGTCACGGCTTGCACACCCTCTTCTGGGAGAGCATGTCGCCGGAGATGGAGCAGGCGCCGAGCGGCGCGCTGGCCGACGCGCTCGACAAGGCCTTCGGCTCGGTCGATCGCTACCTCGCCCGCTTCACCGACGCACTGACCACCATCCAGGGTTCGGGCTGGGCTCTGCTCGTGTTCGAGCCGATCGCAGCGGAACTTCAGATCGTCCAGGTCCAGAACCACGACGGGGCGATGCTGCTCGGCTCCACGCCGATCCTCGCCGCCGACGGCTGGGAGCACGCGTATTACGTGGACTACCGCAACGACAAGGCCACCTGGGCGAAGAACTTCACCAAGATGACCGACTGGGCCGCCGCGTCCGCCCGCTTCGACGCCGTGGTGTCCGCCGCCACCGCCTGATCCCCAAACAAGTGCTGAACGATCCGGGCCCGCTGGGGCCCGGATCGTTCGCGCAACGGCTCAGAGGGTGTTCGTGATGGCGCCCGTCTCGGCGCCCTGGACGAGCTTGGCGTACTTGCCGAGGACGCCGCTCGTGTAGGCGTTGCGCAGCGGCTGCCAGCCCACCTTGCGCTCGGCGAGTGTGGCGTCGTCGACCAGCAGTTCGAGGCTGAAGTTGTGCACGTCGATGCGGATCGTGTCGCCATCGGCGACGAACGCGATCGGTCCGCCGTCGACGGCTTCCGGTGCGACGTGGCCGATGCAGAAGCCCCACGTGCCGCCACTGAAGCGACCGTCGGTGATCAGCGCGCAGTCGCCGCCGCGGCCTGCGCCCTTGAGCGCACCCGTGATGGCGAGCATTTCGCGCATGCCGGGGCCACCCTTGGGACCCTCGTAGCGGATGACGAGCACGGTGCCGGGCTGGATCGAGCCGGAGAGGATGGCCGCCATCGCCCCGTCCTCGCCGTCGAACACGCGAGCCGGACCCTCGAACAACTTCTGCTCCTTGGTCAAGCCGGCGACCTTCACGACCGAGCCCTTCGGGGCGAGCGATCCGGTGAGGATGTTGATGCCACCCTCCGCGTGCAGCGGTCGATCGACCGGGTAGACGACGACACCGTCCGGCGCCGGCGGATCGATCTCGGCGAGGTTCTCCGCCATGGTCTTGCCCGTGACCGTGAGGCAGTCACCGTGGAGCAGGCCGGCGTCGAGGAGGTGCTTGAGCACGACCGGCACGCCACCGATGCGATCGAGATCGCTCATGTGGAACTTGCCACCCGGCTTCATGTCGGCGATGTGCGGGACGCGCGACGCGATGCGGTTGAAGTCCTCGAGCTCGAGCTCGACCCCGGCCTCGTTGGCGATCGCCAGGAGGTGGAGCACTGCGTTGGTGCTGCCGCCCAACGCGCTCGTCACGGCGATCGCGTTCTCGAAGGCCTGCTTGGTCATGATCATCCTCGGCGTGATCCCGAGGCGGAGCATGTTCACGACCGCCTCGCCGGCGCGGACGGCGTCGTCCTCGCGGCGGCGGTCGACCGCCGGCGCACTGGCCGAGCCGGGCAAGCTCAGACCGATCGCCTCGGCGATCGAGCTCATCGTGTTCGCCGTGAACATGCCACCGCAGGCGCCCTCGCCGGGGCAGGCCTTGTGCTCGATCGCGCTGAGCTCGGCGTCGTCGATCTTGCCGAGCGCGTAGGCGCCGACGGCCTCGAACACGCTCGTGATGTCGAGCGAGTTGCCGTTGTGCTGGCCGGGCATGATGCTGCCGTTGTAGACGAACACGCTCGGGAGGTCGAGGCGCGCTGCGGCCATCAACATCGCCGGGATGCTCTTGTCGCAGCCGGCGAGACCGACGAAGCCGTCGAGGCGCTCTGCGTGCATCACGCACTCGACCGAGTCGGTGATGACCTCACGGCTGACCAGCGACGCCCGCATGCCCTCGTGACCCATGCTGATCCCGTCGCTGACCGTGATCGTGCCGAACTCGAGCGGGATGCCACCGGCGGCGCGCACGCCCTCCTTGGCCCGATCGGCCAGCTTGCGCAGCGTCATGTTGCACGGCGTGACCTCGTTCCACGCGTTGGCGATCGCGACCTGCGGCTTGTCCCAGTCCTTGTCGGTCAGGCCCACCGCGCGCAACATCGCGCGGGCCGGTGCCTTCTGGTAGCCGTCGGTGACGTCGCGGCTGCGCGGCTTGATGTCGACGGGAGTGTCGGGTTGGCTGGGAACGGACATGCGGCCAACGGTACCAACGCACCTTCGCCCGGGCAGCACCAATAGGGAGCACCGCTAGAGTCCCGGCCCGTGACCGCAACCCTCCCTGGTCTGGAGCGATCCGAGCCCGCCGTCCAGCCCGACGACATCGCTGCGGCGATGGACCGGATCCGTCCCCACGTGCGCGAGACCCCGGTGGTCGAGATGGCCGCCGGCGAGCTCGGACTGAGCCGGCCGGTCACCCTGAAGCTGGAGCTGCTGCAGCACGCCGGCTCGTTCAAGACTCGCGGCGCGTTCAACCGCACGATGCTCGCTGCCGACGCCGGAGAGATCGGCGCGGCGGGGCTGATCGCCGCGTCGGGAGGCAACCACGGCGCCGCCGTGGCCTACGTCGGCCGCCAGCTCGGCCACCCGGCGGAGATCTTCATGCCGGCGACCAGCCCGACCATCAAGCGCGAGCGCATCGCCAGCTTCGGTGCCGCCGTCAACGTGATCGACGGCTACTTCGACGACTCCTATGCCGCCGCGCTCGAGCGGCAGGCCGAGACCGGCGCGCTGATGATCCATCCGTTCGAGCACGCAGCGATCATCGCCGGGCAGGGCACGATGAGCATCGAGATCGACGACCAGATCGGCGACTACGACACGCTGATCATCGCCGCCGGAGGTGGCGGCTTCATCGCCGGTCAGGCGGCCTGGGTGCAGGATCGCCGGCGGATCATCAGCGTCGAGCCGATCACGAGCCAGTGCCTCCTCGCCGCCCGCCAGAACGGTGGGCCCGTCCAGGTGACGGTCAGCGGCATCGCCGCCGATTCACTCGGCACGGCCAGTCTCGGATCCGTCGCCTGGACGGTCGTGCAGCACTATGTCGACGAGTCGGTGCTCGTCAGCGACGACGCCATCCGGACCGCTCAGCGTTCGCTCTGGGACGAGCTGCGTCTGGTCGTCGAGCCGGGAGGCGCCGCCGCGCTCGCCGCCCTGCAGTCGGGCGCATACGTGCCCGAAGCCGGCGAGCGGGTCGTCGTCGCCGTCTGCGGCAGCAACTGCGACCCGAACACGGTCATGTGACCCGCCCCGGGCCTAGAGCTTGAAGACGTCGATCGCGTTCTCGCGCAGGAACCGCGGCCAGACCTCGTCGCGCAGCGGCAGGTCGCGCAGCTCACGCACGATGCGATCGAGCGAGAGGCCCATCGGGTAGTAGCCCGCGTACATCACCTTGTTGATCCCACGTGTGTTGGCGAACGCGAGGATCTCCTTGGGCAGGTGCTTCGGGGCGAACGCGCTGGTCATGTAGTAGAGCCCGGGCCACTTCAGCATCAGCTTGACGGCGAGCGCCTGCCACGGCTCGGCGCCATGGCGCATGACGATGCGCAGCTCGGGGAAGTCGTAGCAGACGTCGTCGAACAGCTCGACGTGCTGGCACATCATCGGCACGCGGGGACCGGGCACGCCGGCGTTGATGATGATCGGGATGTCGAGCTCGACACATGTCGCATAGATCGCGTACATCGCTCGGTCGTTGACGGGGACCTGGGGCACGTAGCCGGCAGGGAACGCGGTGACCGCCTTGATGCCCCACTCCTCCACCGCCCGGCGGATGCGCCGCACGCTGCCCATGATGTCGTTCGGGTCCACGTCGGCGCACGGGATGATGCGGTCGGGGTGCTCGCGCAGGGCGCGGATCGACTCCTCGGAGCCCATGTGCACCATGCCGCGGGCGACCCCGTTGCGGTCCATGTCGCTGAGCAGCATCTGCACGGTGTCGGCGTCGGCGCCGACATCGGTCGGCACGGCCTTGAACATGTACTGAGCCGGCATCGCCATCGTCTTCGACTCGGCGTCCTTCACTGCGCCGTCGAGGAACTTGTAGTGGTCGGCGGCGTTCTTCTTCGGGAACCCGATCATCAGATCGATGATCCCGATGTCGTCGATCGGGTGGGGACCAGCGGGAGGGGTCACGGTCTCGGTCATCCAGCGCACCCTACGGGTCGGGTTGGCTACCTTGAGAACCCATGGCGAGTGGAGATCCACGATCCGGCGACAGGGGCAAGGGAGGCACGCCGGCGACGGTGCTGCTCGCGAACGCAGGCGTGAAGTTCAGGATCCACGAGTTCGAGCACGAACCGGGCGAGCGCAACTACGGCGCCGTCGCCGCAGCGGCCCTCGGCGTCGATCCCGACCAGGTCTTCAAGACGCTGCTCGCCCAGGTCGACGGGCAGGCGTCGCTGCCGGGCGTCGCCCCGGCGAACATCGCCGTCGGCATCGTTCCCGTGAGCGGTCAGCTCTCGCTCAAGGAGCTCGCCAACGCGGTCGGTGCCAAGCGTGCCGAGATGTGCGATCCCACGGTCGCCCAGCGGGTCACGGGCTACGTCGTCGGCGGGATCAGCCCGTTCGGTCAGAAGAAGCTGCTCCCGACCGCGATCGACGAGACCTGCCAGCTCTACGACACGATCTTCGTCAGCGGCGGCAAGCGTGGCTTCGACATCGAGATCGCCCCCGACGACCTCCTCGCCGTCCTCCACGCCGTCACCGCCCCCATCGCCACGTCCCGCTGACGGTGCGCCGTCGGCGTTCGATCCGAACGCTGCTCGGGTTCCCACATGGCGTGTCGACAACCGAGCAGCGTTGCCGCCGTTGCGTCGATCCCGTGACTGATCGGCCGTCAGCGGGCGAGGCGTTCGGTGGCGTTGCGGCGGCGAACGAGGGCTTCGATGCGCACCACTCGGCTGCGCGCGGACGGATGGGTGAGCACGAGGCCACTGAGGCGCGAGGAACCCGGTCCCCAGTGCTCGTCCGCGCCGGCGTTCCGGTCGCGCTGGGCGACGTCGACGCGGCGCAACGCGGTCGCCAGCTCGCGACCGAAGCCCATCTCGACAGCGCGGCGGTCGGCTTCGAACTCCGAGCCGCGCTCGACGCTGCTGGCGATGCGGTTGCTGATCAGCAGCGCCGAGAGGAAGACCCACGACACCGCCTGGAGCAGGCCGCTGACCAGCCGACCGATGGCGCTCAGCGCGGCCGAGTGGCTGACGAACGTGCGCGTTGCGGCGGTGGCGACGTTCTGGAGGAAGAAGCCGATCCGCGCGAGGAGGAAGATCGGCAGGCTCAGCCACTGCCGCAGCGTCAGCGAGACCGTGTGGAAGCCGAGGTGGTGGGCCAGCTCGTGGGCGAGCACGCCGGTCATCTCGTCGCGCGGCAGCGTCTCGATTGCGTACGACGTGACGACGAGAAGGCTGCCGCCGCAGGCGAACGCATTCAGCTCGTCCGACGGCAGCACCGCGAGCGCGTAGCGGCGGGGCCGGATGCCGAGCTGCTGGGCGACGCTGCGCCAGGCCGGTTCGAGGAGCGACGCTTCGTCGGCGGTGGCGCGCGAGGCGCCGAGCATCCGCATCACGAGCACCGTCTGCAGCGGTCGCCAGAACATCACGACGACGAGCGCGAGGTGGCCGGCGGCGAACATCCAGAACGGGACGTGCCAGATCAGCCGGGTCGGCAACCAGAACACGGCCAGGGACAGCAGCCACACCGGCACCAGCGCGACCACGGGCACGAGCGCGGCGACGGCGGACCGCTCGACCGAGCGATCGACGGCGCGATGGCGCTTCGGGCGCGTCACGGGAACGCCCCCAGCGCCTTGGGGCTCGCCCTCGGACCTCTCCGTCGCCAGCTCACAGTCGGGTCAATGCTAGGGGATGGCCGACGATCGCTGAGCGAGGTCAACACAGCGATTTCGCCACTATCCGTGACGCCGCGCGCCCTGCGCCATAACCTGACCCGACCTGTTGCGCAGCACTCGACGAAAGGTGCGGGGTTGAACATCGACACGTCCAACGCCGTCACCCATCCCGATGCCGTGTCGCGCACGGTGCGGGAGTTGCTCGACCGGGCCAAGGCCGACGAGTTCGACGACGTGGCCGCCGCGCACAGCCACGCGACCAAGGCCAGGTCACTCGCTCGATCGTTCGACGACGGCGCCGGCGAGGCCGAGGCGTCGTATCGGCTGGCCAGCCTGGCCCACTATGCCGGACACGGCAGCGAGGCGTTCGCGCTCGCGGTCGCCGCGCGTGACCTCGCCTCCAAGTCCGGGGCACCCGTCGTCGAGGCCTGGGCGCTCAACCTGATGGGCATCGTCCACCTCCGCGCCGGCAACCACAGTGGCGCGCTGGCCTGCTGCCTGCGCGGGCTCGAGCTCTATCGCGCCACCGATCACCGCATCGACGAGGGCAACCTGCTCAACACGATCGCGACTATCCACCACTCGCTCGGCGACACCGATCGCGCCCTGACGACCTACAGCACGGCACTGGCCGTCAACCGCGAGCTGGCGCGCCCCGACTTCGACGCGATCACGTTGGCGAACATGGCTCAGCTGCGCGCCGAGCGCGGCGAGTTCGAGCTCGCGGTCAGCCTCGGTGAGTCCGCGCTCGATCTCGCCCGCGAGCACGCGGCCGGCTTCGTCCCCGAGGTGCTCGCGACGCTCGGCGAGGCCTACTCACGGATCGGCGATCTCGAACGCGCTGCGATCGCCTTCGACCAAGGCCTCCACGTGCTCGTCACACGCGCCGAGCAGACGGGCGAGACGAACCCGAGCGGGGTCATCGCCGTGCGCACTGCGCGTGCCAAGTCGTCGATCGGGCTCGGCCACCTGATGCGCGCCGAAGCCGATCTGATGATCGCGCTCGACATCGCCCAGCGCTCCACGATGCGCAGCTCCGAGCTCGCGGCGCGCGAGTTGCTCGCCGACGTCTACAAGCGGCTCGGCCGGTTCGAGGAAGCGCTGGCCCAACAGGAGGTTCGTTTCGCGATCCACCGCGAGCTGTTCGACCAGGGCGCGGACCTGCGCATCAAGACCCTCCAGATCGCACACGACACCGAGCGCGCCCGCAACGAGGCCGAGATCCTGCGCCTGCGCACGACAAAGCTCGAGGCGCTCGTCCAGGGCCGCACCCACGAGCTCGAGGAGTACCAGCTCGAGGCCTTCCAGCGCCTCGCCGTGCTCGCCGAGTTCCGCGACACCGACACCGGCGAGCACACGGTGCGCGTCGGCAACCTCGCCGCCGATGTCGCGATCGAGCTCGGCGAGGACCCGGCGTGGTGCGACCAGCTGCGGATGGCCGCACGGCTCCACGACATCGGCAAGGTGGCGATGCCAGATGCGATCCTTCTCAAGCCGGGCCCGCTGACGTTCGAGGAGTTCGCGGTGATGAAGACGCACACCACGATCGGGGCGCAGATCCTCTCCGGCAGCACGTCGCCGCTGATCCAGCTCGGCGCGGTCATCGCCCTCAACCACCACGAGCGCTGGGACGGCACCGGCTATCCGAACGGCTTGAGCGGAACGGACATCCCTCGCTCGGGACGCATCGTCACCGTCGCCGACGTCTACGACGCGCTGACGACGGAGCGGATCTACAAGCACGCCTGGACCCACGCCGATGCGGTCGACTACATCGTCGCCGGCCGCGGCGCGCAGTTCGAGCCGGAGATCGTCGACGCGTTCCTCCAGGTGATGTCCCGGCGCGAGGTCGCGCTGAGCGCACCGCTGCACTGAGCCAGAGGTTCTACGCTCGACCGACGTGGACGCCGAGTCGAGCAGCGGTGAGTCGAGCAGCGGTGAACAGGGCACCGGTGCCGCGAGTCGCGCCGAGCGGATCGCGTCCCACCGGCGCAACCCCAAGTGGAAGAACCCACCGGTGCGGATCGAGATGCTCGAGTGCATCAACTGCGACGCATGCCTTCGTCACTGCCCATCGCACTTCGGGGCGATCTTCAACCACGGCATCGACGTCGTCGTCATCCCCGAGCTGTGCAGCGGCTGCGACAAGTGCCTGCCCGCCTGCCCCGTGAACTGCATCTACCCGTTCCCCGAATGGGAGACGACCGGCTACGACCAGGAGTGGTGGGAGAACCCGCTGACGGACAACGACAGCTACCGGTGATCTCGGACGCCGAGCCTGCGCCGATGTCAGGTGGAAGGCCCGTGAGCACCTCACCGGTGCGATAGAACGTTCACCATGACTGACAGTTTGATCCCCGGCGCCGACGCCTGGTCGCACACCGGCGACGGCGATGTCGGGGCGCTCGTCCTGCACGGCTTCACGGGCAATCCGGGCTCGATGCGCGGGCTCGCCGAGGCGTTCGCGACCGCCGGCTACCACGTCGAGATGCCTCGCCTTCCCGGGCACGGCACCACGGTCGAGGACATGCTCACGACGTCGTGGGCGGATTGGAGCGCCGAGGCCGAGCGGGCCTACTCGACGCTCGCCGCGCGCTGCACCAAGGTCGTCGTCGCCGGGCTCAGCATGGGCGGATCGCTGACGCTGTACCTCGCCGGCAAGCACCCGGAGATCGCCGGCATCGTGTGCATCAACCCGGCGACGCAGCCCTTCGGCGCCGACGTCATCGGGATGATCGAGGGAATGGTCGCCGAGGGCACGAACGTGATGGACGGCATCGGCAGCGACATCGCCGATCCCGATGCGCACGAGTCCGCCTACGCCGGCACACCGCTTCCCCCGCTGCTCAGCTTCATGCGCGAAGGCCTGGCCCCGCTCGAGTCCTCGTACGAGTCACTGCGGATGCCGCTGCTCCTGCTCAACTCACCGCAGGATCACGTCGTCGCCCCCGAGCAGGCCGAGTTCCTCGCGACCCATTACGGCGGCCCGATCGAGCGGATCACGCTCGAGCGCAGCTACCACGTCGCCACCCAGGACTACGACAAGGACATCATCTTCACCGAGTCCGTCAAGTTCGCCGACCGAGCGATCCACTCGTGATCGCTGCGGCCGAGCTGTCGCCCCGCGTGGTCGGGGGCATCGTCGCGAGCATCCCCAGCCCGTCGAGCGGCACGCTCAGCATCGGCCCGCTGAAGATCCACGCCTATGGCTTGATGATCGCCCTCGGCGTCGTCGCCGCGGTGTGGCTGCTCGGGCGACGACTCGAGCAGAAGGGCATCGGCACCCGCGACGACGCGAACTCGATCTCGGTGTGGGCGGTCATCGCCGGGGTGATCGGCTCGCGGCTCTACCACGTGGCCACGGACTGGTCGAAGTTCTCGGACAACCTCGGCGAGATCCCCAAGATCTGGAAGGGCGGCCTCGGCATCCCCGGTGGCCTCATCGGCGGCATCGCCGTCGGCGCCTACATGATCAAGCGCAAGGGCATCCCGGTCGCCGCCGCGATCGACTGCGCGGCGCCCGCGATCGCACTCGCCCAGGCCATCGGCCGTTGGGGCAACTACTGGAACCAGGAGCTGTTCGGCAAGGCGACCAAGCTCCCGTGGGGCCTGGAGATCGACGACGCCCACCTGCCCGTCGGCTACGCCCACGGCACGCTGTTCCAGCCGACGTTCCTCTACGAATCGCTGAGCAACTTCATCCTCGCCGGCGTCCTGCTGGCCGTCGACAAGCGCACCAAGGTCCGCCCCGGCCACCTGATGGCGTACTACATCATGGGCTACGGAGCGATCCGCTTCGTCGTCGAGGGCCTGCGCATCGACGAGGCCCATCACGTCGGTGGCCTGCGCTGGAACCAGTGGGTGTCGATCGCGGCGATCGTCGGCGCGGCGATCTACCTGTTCGTCTCGAAGTCGAAGGCGCCGACAGAGGCCCCTGCGATCGACGTCGACGCGGATGACGCGGACGAGGTGGACGGCGTGGACGGCGGTGCAGATCCCGTGGAGCCCGGCGACGAGTCGGCGGGTGACGAGGGTGTCGACGATCCCGAGCCCGACCCGGATGCCGATCACGAGCCGGACGCCTCGGTGACGAGCGACCCCGACGGGTTACCGTCGGGGCATGACTGAACCCCTCGTCCTCAGCGAGCACCGCGATCACGGCGTCGCCGTGATCACCCTCAACCGCCCGGATCAGCTGAACGCCTGGGGTGCGGACATGTCGGCGGAGTTCTTCGCCGAGATCGACCGTGCCGTCGCCGACAGCTCGGTGCGCGTCATCGTCGTCACGGGTGCCGGCAAGGGGTTCTGCGCCGGCGCGTCGATGGATGCGCTGAACGAGATCCGCGCCAACCCTGCTGCTGGTGCCGGACCGGCGACGGGCGAGCGCCGCATCACCGACCTCGCCCTCGTGCCCAAGCCGGTCATCGCAGCGATCAACGGGGCCGTCGCCGGGATCGGTTTCTCGCTGGCGTTGTTCTGCGACATCCGCTTCTCGAGCAGCGCAGCGAAGTGGACGACCTCCTTCGCACGCCGCGGCCTGATCGCCGAGTACGGCAGTTCCTGGATGCTCCCCCGCCTCGTCGGCGTGGTCCGGGCCGCGGATCTGCTGCTGTCCGGCCGCGTCATCACCGGTGCCGATGCCGCAGCGATGGGCCTCGTCAACGAAGCGCTCGAGCCGGACGCCGTCGTCGCCCATGCGCTCGCCTACGCCGAGGACCTGGCGATCAACTGCTGCCCGGCCAGCTGGGCGACGATGAAGTACCAGCTGCTCGCGGACACGACACGCCCGCTCGCGGCGGCGACCACCGAAGCGATGCAGCTGATGAACGTGTCGGTCACCAAGGACGACTTCCAGGAGGGCGTGCAGAGCTTCCTCGACCGCCGCGCCCCGGCGTTCGCCCCCTACGCCGCCGGCTGACCCGTCGGATCCGGCTCAGCTCAGCTCAGCTCGCGCAGACGCGCCGCGAGGTCCTCGGGGACGACGGGGTTGAAGTACTCCTCGCACGACACCTCGGCTGCGGCGATGAACCTCGGCACCCCGTTCGCCCGCCACGGCGAGACGATCTCGACCTGCATCCACGGCTCGCCGTCCCCGACGGCGTGCGCCGGTCCCTGCAACACCCACATCATGTACGGCAGCGGCGCACCGTGGAGCCGGTCGAGCCGGGCCAGCACGTCGACGAGCAGGGCAGCGAGATCGTCACGGCCTGCGTCGGACAGCGCGGCGAGATCGGGAACCCGGTCGGTGGGCGACAGCGTCACGGCCACCGGGTACGTGGGCGCCTCGGGCACGTACGCCGACCATCCGCCGGCAGATGCGACCGATCGTTCGCCCGGCTCGGCGTCCGGATGCCACCCGCCGGTGAAGAGCCGCCGCGGCCGACTCGGGACGTGGTCGTAGGCGTAGATCTGCCCGTGCGGATGATCGATGGTGGCCCCGACCGCGGCGCCGCGGTTCTCGAAGACGAGCACGAACTCGACGTCCTCGCGAGCGAGCAGCGCCGCGCTGCGATCGGCCCACAGGTCGATGACGCGACGGACTCCGGCGGTGCCGAGCGACCACAGCGTGGCGTCGTGGTCCGGTGAGTACAGCACGACCTCGCAACGCGCATCCGGCATCGCCGGCCAGCGGTTCACGAACCAACGCACGTCGTACGGCTCCGGCGCCTCGAGCCCGCCGGGACAGAACGGGCATCCCTGCTGGGGCAGGTTCGGACGACTCTGGCGCGTCCCGACGACGTGCACGATCGTGCCGAGCACGGGATCGATGCGGACGTCACTCACAGCTCCGTTCCTCCTTCGGGGGCTGCGCCCCCGCACCCCATCGTTTCCCGGCTCGCTGGCGCTCGCTCGGTCAACTCGCCGTTCGCTGCGCTCACGGCTCCACTCTGCCCGATCGGATACGTTGCCCGGCGTGTTGATCCACCTCGCCGGGGCCCGCAGCAGCGTCGTGGTCGATCTCGCGTCCGGTGTGCCGACCGTCGTGCACTGGGGCGCGCTGCTCGAGCCGGACACGGACCTCGATGCCGCGTTCGCTGCGCTGGAACGGCCCGTCGTCCACGGCGCACTCGATCGAGAGGCACCGGTGTCACTCGCCCCCGAGCACGGAAGCGGGTTCGGTGGCCGACCCGGCCTCGCCGGCCATCGCCGCGCCGGTCGCGACTGGTCGGCACGGTTCTCGCCCGCCGGGCACACGCTCGACGTGGGTGTCGGCGGCACGACGCTCACGGCGCTTGCCGTCGACGACGTCGCCCAACTCACGCTGACGAGCCGGCTCACGCTCGGCGAGGTGCTCACGGTGCAGCTGACGATCACCAACGACCATCCGTCGGAGCGCTACCTGTTCGATCGTCTCGATGCGACGCTGCCGCTGCCCGCACAGGCCGACGAGGTGCTCCCTTTCCAGCACATTGGGATCCTAAGCTTAGAATTCCACGTGGACAAGTTGT
>JADMIO010976097.1_pt1 | contig 78032 bp, 86 predicted proteins | sample 8958161 | NCBI WGS metagenome assembly JADMIO01 (sample SAMN16585339, study PRJNA669376) | soil metagenome | isolation source: Crop rotation soil | place: USA: Cullars Rotation, Alabama | collected 2011
CGCGACAACTTGTCCACGTGGAATTCTAAGCTTAGGATCCCAATGTGCTGGAAAGCATGACCGCCGCGCGGAACGTCATCAACGCACTGGGCCTCGACGAAGCGAACCTGCCGGCCGTTCACGGCTGGACCGCGTACGTCGAGGACCGGGCCGTGCAATGGTCCGGCACGCCGAAGGCGAAGCGCGCTGAGCTGGCCACGGAAGTCGACCACTGTGCCCGAGCCCTGCACGCACTGCTCGACCTCGCGCCGTCCTAGGCGAACTCGAGGTACTCGTCCTCGACCGGCTGCTTCCTGATCACGCGCTTGTCGAAGTACCAGTTGTTCTTGAGCCGCCACGGATACTTGTCGCCGGCCATCGGCAGTGTGCCCGCCGCGCGCTGGATGTAGCCCGAACTCAGGTCCATCAAGGGCGCCTCGGTAAGTGTGCCGCGAACCCGTGGGGTCACCACCGAGTAATGGTGCTCGTCCATGTGGTCGAGCAGCCGCACGATGTACTCGCTGACCAGGTCGGCCTTGAGTGTCCACGAGGCGTTGGTGTAGCCGCTGGTGAAGGACGAGTTCGGGATGTCGTTGAGCATGAGCGCCCGGTAGGCGTAGTGCTCGTTGAGCTTGACCGGCTGACCGTCCACCTCGACCTTCGCCTTGCCCAGCATGACGACGTTGAGGCCGGTCGCGGTGATGATGATGTCCGCCTTGAGTTCCCGGCCCGACTTGAGCCGGATGCCCTCGGCGGTGAAGGTCTCGATGTGGTCGGTGACCATGTCGACCTTGTGACTGTGCATGGCGCGGAACAGGTCAGCGCTGGGCACGACGCAGAGCCGTTGGTCCCACGGATCGTAGGGCGGTGCCAGGTGGGTCTCGTAGTCGAAGTCCTTCGGCAGGTGGGCCATCGCCCCGCGGCGAATCGCCTTGCGCGCGAGCTTCGGGAATCGCCTCATGAACTGATAGACGCCGAGGATCGTCCCGGCCGCGTAGGCCTGCCGGATGTAGGGGTTGGCGATTTTCCGGCCGAACAGTCGGCGGGCCAGCTTCGCGCCGGGATGGATGCGCGGCTGACTGATGATGTACGTCGGGGTGCGCTGCAGCATCGTGATGTGCCCCGCGTCGCGTGCCATCGACGGGATGAGGGTGACCGCCGTCGCGCCGCTGCCGATGACGATCACTTCCTTGCCGGTGTAATCGAGATCTTCCGGCCAGAACTGCGGGTGGATGACCTGGCCCTTGAACGTCTCGATGCCCGGGAACTCGGGCGTGTAGCCCTCGTCGTAGTCGTAGTAGCCGGACGTCCACCACAGGAAGTTCGTCGTCAGCCGGGATGTCTCGCCGCCAACATTGGGGGTACCCCCTGCACCTTCGGTGCTTGGGGGATGTTCCACATCGACGGTCCAGAGCTTGTCCGCGCTCGACCAGGACGCCTTCGTCACCTTGTGGTTGTAGCGAATCCGCTGGTCAACTCCGGTTTCGCGCGCGGTGTCCCTGAGGTACTGCAGGATGTCCGGGCCGTCGGCGATCGCCCACTCGCCGTCCCACGGCCGCCAGCCGTAGCCGAGGGTGAACATGTCCGAGTCCGATCGAATGCCCGGGTACTTGAACAGGCTCCAGGTGCCGCCGAGCTCGTGCCGCTGCTCCAGCACGGCGTAGTTGCGGCCCGGGAACGCCTTGGCGATGTGCGCCGCGGCATCGATGCCGGACAGGCCGGCCCCGATGATCAGGACGTCGAGATGCGTCGCTTCACTGACGGTCATGGAGTCATGCTGCCGCACGAGCGGGCTCGCTGCGATAGCGCGCGGGACGCCCGTCGATCTTCAGCAGCTTCCAGACCTGGCGCGATGCGGGGTTCATCAGGTCGGCGTCCTCAGCCAGCATGCGGACGTCGGCGAAGAGATCCTGCAGCAGCTTGCGCGACTCGGGAGCGTCGAAATACAGCTCGTTGATGACCTTGCGCGGGATGCCGTACTCCTTCCGGAACTCCGGCGTCGGCTTGACGATGATGTCGCACAGGACGCGCATGACGACCGGGAAGGCCAGCGAGAACACGAACCGGTTGACCCGGTCCATGCGCGCAGCCGTGCGCTTCAGGTATTCGTGCGCCCAGGAGATGTGGCGCGCTTCCTCAGCGATGTGGATCTGCATGACGCGACGCAGCAGCGGGTGCATGTCCGTCCCGGCGCGGATGATCGCCTTCTGGACGTGGTCGATCGGCTCCTCGCCGGCGAGGACGCCGGTGATGAAGATCGCCGGCAGCCAGCGACCGGCCAGCGGCAGGAACGTCTGGATCCACTTGAACCAGCCGCGGGCACCGGGGGTGTCCACGCCGATGCGGTTGACGAGTTCCTGGAACATCTGGATGTGGTGCGTCTCCTCGGTCACCTCGTGCATGAGGTACCGGAACTGCGGGTCCTGGTTCTTGGACCAGAAGGTGTACTCGAGGATGCCGCGGATGAGGACGCTCTCGAACTGCCAGCCGACCTTGGCGATGCAGGCCTGTCGCGCCATGCCGATCTCGATCTGACGCTCGAGCGGCTGCGCGAGATACCACTCGTGCCCGCCCAGCGGATCGACCTTCGGCAGGACCCAGCGCGGATCGTTCGGGACGACCGCGAACTCGGGGTCATCCCAGGCGATGTCCTCGAAAGCGTCGAAGTGCTTGTTCACGGAGCCCTCAGAGAGCGTCCGCAGGATGTCGTGATACTCAGCGGTGGCGGTCATGCACGGTGATCCTTCCCCGGCCGAATTGGCTTGTATGCGACAGTCTGTCACACTTAGGATCCACGCTGTCAACACAATCTGACCTGCAGTTATGTGTCACGCGACACAACCTGCGCCACACGCTGTACCAGCGAACCCGAGAGGCAGTCGATTTGCCCCACGTCGTCACCCAGCCGTGCTGCGCCGATGCGTCCTGTGTTCTCGCCTGTCCGGTCAACTGCATCCATCCGGCCCCCGGCGAGCCCGGATTCGGCACGGCCGAGATGGTGTTCATCGACCCGGCCGAATGCGTCGACTGCGGTGCCTGCATCACGGCCTGCCCGGTGGGCGCCATCAAGCCGGCCGACAAGCTGGAGCTCTCTGAGCGACGCTTCATCGACCTGAACGCCGGGTACTTCGTGGCCAACCCGCACCCGGACCGAACCCCACTGGCACTCGTGGAGCCCCACTCCCCCGAGCCGCTGAGGCTCCGCGTCGCCGTTGTCGGCGCCGGGCCGGCAGGGCTCTACGCCGCCGATGAACTGCTCAAGCACCCCGGGGTGACGGTGGACGTCTACGACCGGTTGCTGACGCCCCACGGTCTCGCGCGCGCGGGCGTCGCACCCGACCACCAGCACACGAAGCTCATCCAGAATCTCTTCCGCAGCATCGAGCAGGAGAACGGATTCTCGTACCGCCTCGGCGTCGAGGTGGGCCGCGACATCACCCACGTGGAGCTGACGGCCGCGTACCACGCGGTCGTCTACGCCGTCGGTGCCGCAACCGATCGCGCGCTGGGCATCCCGGGTGACGACCTCGACGGCAGCGTCTCGGCCACCGAGTTCGTCGCCTGGTACAACGGCCACCCCGATCAGGGCGGGCGGACGTTTGACCTCAGCCACGAACGGGCCGTCGTCATCGGGAACGGAAACGTCGCCCTCGACGTCGCCCGAATCCTCGCCCAGGACGTGTCGCACCTGGAGAAGACGGATATCAGCGACGCGGCGCTCGTGGCACTGCGCGAGGAGAAGATCACTGAGGTGGTCGTTCTCGGTCGTCGGGGACCGGCCGAAGCCGCCTTCACGCTTCCTGAGCTCATCGGCCTGGCCTCCGTCGACGACATCGACGTCGTGGTCGAGGGCCCGCCCGTGGAGGTCACGTCCGACAAGACCGCGTTGCTGGCCGAGCTGCAGTCGCGGCCGCGGCGCCCCGGAGCGCGGCGGATCGTGTTCCGGTTCCACTCCGGGCCAACCGAGATCGTCGGCGACGAGGCCGGACGGGTGGTCCGGCTCGAAACGGCGTCCGGACCGATCGACACGAAACTGGTCATCCGCGCGATCGGCTACCGCGCCCACCCGGTCGCCGACCTCCCGTTCGACGATGAACGTGCCGTCATCCCGAACGAGGCCGGCCGCGTCGCACCGGGCACGTACGTCACCGGATGGATCAAGCGCGGGCCGAACGGGTTCATCGGCACCAACAAGACCGACTCGGAGGAAACGGTCGCGTCGTTGATCGCCGACGCCGGAGCCGGCTTGCTTCCGGAGCCGACGTCCGAGCCCACGGCGCTCGGTTCGCTGGATCGCGACGCGTGGCTGCGGATCGACGCCGCCGAGCGGGCTGCCGGGGCGACGAGCGGCCGGCCGCGGGTGAAATTCCTCGAAACAGAGGCCCTTCGCGCCGCCGGCCGGCCATCGACACGCGTGGCCAGAAGGCGCATCCGCCCAACCGACGTACGGAATTCGCACTAGGCTCGATCAATGGCCGATTCCGTTGCATCCTCCGGCCGCGCAGCCCGCTGGAAACAACACAACGCCGACCGGCGCGAGAGCGTCGTGACGGCGGCAATCCGCGTGCTCGAGTCATCTCCGCCCGGAGCCGAGTTGAGCGTCCAGCGCGTCGCCGATGAAGCGGGCCTCGTCCGAACCGTCATCTACCGGCACTTCGACGGCAAACCGGAACTCGTGCGCGCCGTCCAGGCCCACGTCGTCGGAGAGCTGCGCGACTCACTGGATGCCGACCTGCGCCTGGACCGGAGCCTCCAGCAGATCATCAATGCGGCGGTGGCCACCTACGCCGCCTGGGCTGACAAGAACCCCCACCTCTACGCCATGATCGAACGCGAGGTCGGGGACGGTAAGCCCAGCGAGTTGTCCGGCGCCATCGAACACATCGCGCAACGCGTGCTCGCGATGGTCCGCCTCGGCGCCGACATGATGGAGATGGAGATCAGGGGCGTCGACTACGCCATGTTGGAAACGGTCGTCTACGGCCTGATCGGCCAGATCCGGGGGACCGTCGGCCACTGGATCCAGTCGACGCCGCGCCAACCGTCCGCCACCGACCTGGCGACGATCCTCTCGCGTTCGATCTGGTTCCAGGTGGCCGGCCAGGCCAAGGACATCGGCATCGAGCTCAACCCGTCGACCGCCCTACGCGAGATCTTCGCCTCCGGATCCAGCAGCAACTAACGCTTGGGCGCGGGGATGATGCGATTCGCACCGCGCGCGAAGACGTCCTGGTAGCGCGCGCCGGCGAACTTCGCGAACTGATGCATCGCGTGCGCGTCCATGCCGACGAGCACCCGCGGCTTGTGCGCAAGGGCGCCGTTGAGGATGATCCTGGCTGCCTTCTCGGGCGTCATCCGCGCGATCTTGTCGAAGGTGCGGTCGAGCGCATCCGAGTCCAGCGAGTCGACCTTGCGGCCGTTGCGCGCGATGCCGGTCTTGATGCCGCCCGGGTGGATGCAGGTGACGCCCACCGGATGCTTGCCGATGATCATCTCCTCGCGAATCGCCTCGGTGAAGCCGCGCACCGCGTACTTCGTCGCGTTGTAGGCCGACTGCTGCGGCATCGAGATGAGGCCGAAGAGGGACGAGATGTTGACGAGGTAGCCATCGCCCGACGCGATCAGGTGGGGCAGGAACTCCTTGGTGCCATTCACCACGCCGTTGAAGTTGATGCCGACGATCCAGTCGAACTCCTCGTAGGACATCTCGAGGAAGTCTCCGGTCATCGAGACCCCTGCGTTGTTGACGATCATGTTGACCTGGCCGAAGTGCTCGACCACCTCTGCCGCCCACGCTGCGACGCCCGCCCGATCAGCCACGTCCACCTTCGCGCTCGTGACCTCGACGCCGGACGGGAGAGATGCAACGGTCTCGGCGAGGCCGATCTCGTTCCAGTCGGACAGGGCGAGTTTCGCCCCGCGCTGAGCTGCCAATTGGGCCAACGCCCGGCCGATGCCGCTGCCGGCGCCGGTGATCGCGACCACCTTGCCGGTCAAATCATGACTTCCCATGCTGGACACGGTATCGGCGATCAACCGAGGCGGCTGGCGAGATCGTCGATGGTCCAGGGCCCGTCGGACTCGATCGTGCTGACGTCGTGCCAGCCCGCGAGTTCCGAGATGCCCCCACCCTGGACGGCGAACACCTTGCCTGTCAGCTTGCAGTCAGCAGCCGCGAGGCGCGCGACCAGGGGCGAGATGTTCGCCGGGTCGAACGCGTCGAAGGTTCCCCCCGGCACCTCGGCGGCGAAGAGCGCGCCCATGCCCGGCGTGGCCAGGGTCAGGCGCGTCCGGGCGATCGGTGCGATCGCGTTCACCCGGACGCCGTAGCGCTCGAGCTCTTCCGCGGCGACCAGCGTCAGCGCCGCGATGCCGGCCTTGGCCGCGCCGTAGTTGGCCTGCCCGGCGTTCGGCATGAACGTCCCCGAGGCCGAGGCCGTGTTGACGACGGACGCCTGCACCTCGCGGCCCGCCTTGCTCTCGGCCTTCCAGTACGCCGCAGCGTGATGCAACGGCGCAGCGTGCCCCTTGAGATGCACGGTGATGACGGCATCCCACTGCTCTTCGGTCAGGTTGGGCAGGAACGCATCGCGCAGGATCCCGGCGTTGTTGATCAGCACGTCGAGCCGGCCAAACTCCTCGATGGCCTGGTTGACGAGGCCCTCGGCGCCCTTCCATGAAGCGATGTCGTCGGTGTTCGCCACGGCTGACCCGCCGGCAGCGGTGATCTCGTCCACGACCTCCTGGGCCGGGCCAGTGTCGGCGCCGGTGCCCTCGTTCGAGCCGCCGAGATCGTTCACGACCACGCTCGCACCCTCCTTGGCCAGCAGCAATGCGTGCTCACGGCCGATGCCGCGGCCGGCGCCCGTGATGACGGCGACGCGTCCGTTTAGCGTTCCCATCGTGTTCCTCTCTTCGGTGGTTGAGGCGCCGCGACGCGGTCTCGAAACCACGTGGCCTAGTTCGTGAAGACGGCGAGACCGTCCTTGATGACGGCGGCCTCGCCGACCGTGGTCTCGAAGCCGTAGGCGCCTGAGCCGAGGTCCCAGAACCGCGTGCTCATGTCCTGGCCGGGCAGGACCGGCTTGGCGAAGCGAACGGCAAGCCGCTTGAGCCGGGTGACGTCGCCGGCGCCGAACTCCTGCAGCGCAGCCCACGACGTGAATGCCATCGTGCACAGCCCGTGGTTGATGATGCCCGGCAGGCCCGACATGCGGGCGATCTCGTCGTCGAGGTGGATGGGCATCGGGTCACCGGATGCTGGCGAGTACCGGAAAGTCTGGTCATCGTCGACGTGTTGCTCGACAACCGCCGCCGGTTCGGTCGATGTGACCGCCGGGTCCAGCTCGTGGCCGGGGGCCTGCTCCCCCACCGTCGCCCCGGCGTCGGCACCGCGGAAAAACGCGGTGATCCACTGCTCGTTGACCAGTTCGCCGTCGGCGTCGCGTGTCTCGGCGTACACGGCAACGGTCGACCCGGTGCTGAGCGCGGCGTAACCCGTCGCCTTGCTTCGGCAGGTCAGGACATCACCGGGCCGGATGGGCCGGTGGAAATGGAAGTCCTGCTTGCCGTGCACCAGCTTCATCAGCAGGTCGACCGGTGCCACCTCAAGCGCGGCTGGCGCCATCGAGAAGAAGCTCGGGACGACCGCGAACACGGGCGACGCGACCTCACCCTTGAGGTGTGCCTCGATGGGATCGTTCGTCGCGGCCGCGTACTCGGCGATGCGCTCGCCGGTGACCTCGAAGACCAGGTCGTCCGTCCACGTGTCCAGGCCCGCGTCGTTGAACGCGACGGCAGTCAGGGTCATCGAGGTCAGGCCGTGTCGAGCGCAGCGAACCTCGCCAATGACGCTTCGAGGTCGGCCTGCGCATTCTTCGCCACAGCGGTACCGATCGGGCGCACGATCATGGCGCCGGTGAAGTCCGCACCCATGGTGATCGTGGAGCCGCCCTCGTCGGGGGCGATGGCGAGATCGAACCTGACCTTCACACCCGCCATGCCAGTGCCTTCGATCGAGATCGAGCTCGGCGCGTCGACGCTGGTCACCTCCCAGTCGATCTTGTTGGCCATGCCCATGACCGAGACGACCTCGGTGATTCGGGTGCCCTCGGTGACCTCGGTGGGCAGCTCGGACTTCCAGCCTTGGTGGATGGTGAGCCAGTTCTCCCAGTCGGAGAGGTCGGTGAGCCGGTCCCACGCGGTCTGCGGATCGACCGGAAGGGCTTGGGTGACGGAAACACTTGCCATGGTTTTCCTCAGTTCGCTTTCTTGTAGGCGGTGACGACGACGGCGCCGCCGAGACCGATGTTGTGCTGGAGAGCGATGCCGTCCGGGCCGGCGGCTGACTCGACCTGGCGGGCGTCGGCGGTGCCGCGCAGCTGCCAGGTGAGCTCGTTGCACTGGGCGAGCCCGGTGGCGCCGAGCGGGTGGCCCTTGGAGATGAGGCCGCCGGACGGGTTGACGACCCACCGGCCGCCGTACGTCGTCTCGTCGTTGTCGATCAGCTTGCCGGCCTCGCCCTCGCCACAGAGACCCAGCGCCTCATACGTGAGGAGCTCGTTGGCCGAGAAGCAGTCGTGCAGCTCGATGACGTCGACGTCGTGAGCGCTGATGCCAGCCTGCTCGTAGACCTTGGCGGCGGCGGCGCGGGTCATCTCCTTGCCGACGAGCGACTGCGCCGATTTGTCGGTGAAGGTGTTGTCCATGTCGGTGACCATGGCCTGGCCGATGATCTCGACGGCCTGGTCGCCGAGCTCGTGACGCTCGACGAAGGATTCGCTGGCCAGGATGGCCGCTCCGGAGCCGTCCGACGTCGGCGAGCACTGCAGCTTCGTCAACGGGCTGTAGATCACCGGCGCGTTGAGGATGTCGTCGAGGGTGTACTCGACCTGGAACTGCGCGTACGGGTTGTTCACCGAGTGCTTGTGGTTCTTGTGGCCGACCTTCGCGAACTGTTCCAGTGTCGTGCCGTACTTCTCCATGTGCTCACGCCCGGCGGCACCGAACATGTAGGGAGCGGGCGGCATGGCGAACTCCTGCAGCTCGGCCAGCGCCAGCAGGTGCTTCATCATCGGCTGCTCGCGGTCGTCGTATGTCGAGCCGAGCGAGCCGGGCTGCATCTTCTCGAAGCCGAGCGCGAGCGTGCAGTCGGCGAGGCCGCCACGGACGGCCTGCGCTGCGAGGTACAGCGCGGTCGATCCGGTCGAGCAGTTGTTGTTGACGTTGACCACCGGGATGCCGGTCATGCCGAGCTCGTAGACGGCGCGCTGGCCGGACGTGGATTCGCCGTAGACGTAGCCGACGTACGCCTGCTGGACCTCGCTGTAGTCCAGGCCAGCGTCGGCGAGCGCCTTGGTGCCGGATTCGCGGGCCATGTCCGGGTAGTCCCAGTCGCGCGAGCCCGGCTTCTCGAACTTCGTCATGCCGACGCCGACGACGTAAACCTTGTTGGACACAGGAGCACCTTCCGATACGTGGAACAGCGTGTCGCGGACAACCTACGTCGCCGCACGGCCGCGGTCAAATCGATTCGGCCACGGCATTCCGGCACAAATTCGCAGGTCAGGTGGGTATTGAGTGAACAGACCGCTACAGTTTGTCACACCTGTCCTCCACCAATCTGTCCCAAAGGATGCTCCGATGCCCGCACGCCGCTCCCCCTGGATGAACCAAGAGCTCGACGACCTCCGCGATCTCGCCCGCACGTTCAGCGAGAAGGAGATCAAGCCGAACATCGAGACCTTCATCAAGAACAAGCAGGTCGACCGCGCGCTGTGGAACAAGGCCGGCGACGTGGGCCTGCTGTGCATCTCGATCCCGGAGGAGTACGGCGGAGGCGGAGGAACCTTCGCGCACGAAGCCGTCATCCTCGAGGAGCAGGCGGCCGTCGGCGACAGCTCGTGGGGCATCTCGCTGCACAACGGGATCGTGGCCCACTACCTGCTCGCCTACGGCACCGAGGAGCAGAAGCAGCACTGGCTTCCCAGGATGGCCAGCGGTGAGGTCGTCAGCGCGATCGCGATGACGGAACCGGGCACCGGCTCGGACCTCCAGGGCATCCGGACCAGGGCGATCCGCGAAGGCGACGAATACGTGGTCAACGGCGCCAAGACGTTCATCACGAACGGCGCGCAGGCGGACATGGTCATCGTGGCGGCCAAGACCGACCCCAGCGAGGCGGCCGCCGGCATCTCCCTCGTCATCGTCCCGACGGACGCCGAGGGGTTCCGGCGAGGTCGCGTCCTCGACAAGATCGGCATGAAGGGCCAGGACACCTGCGAGCTGTTCTTCGACGACGTCCGGATTCCGGCCGCCAACCTGTTGGGCACGGAAGAGGGCCAGGGCTTCATCCAGCTGATGTCGCAGCTGCCGCAGGAGCGGTTGCTGGTGGCGGTGAGCTGTGTGGCAGCGATGGAACTGTGTCTTGACCACACGCTTGAGTACGTCCACACCCGGACGGCCTTCGACCGGCCGATCTGGGCATTCCAGAACACGAAGTTCGAGCTGGCCGAGATCGCCACCGAGGCGCGCGTCGCTCGCTCCTTCGTCGACGAGTGCATTGAGCTGCACCTCAAGGGTGAACTCGACATTCCAACGGCTGCGATGGCGAAGTACTGGACCTCCGAGCGCGCGGGCATCGTCGTCGACAAGTGCCTGCAGCTCTTCGGTGGATACGGCTTCATGGAGGAGTACCCGATCGCCCGCGCGTACACCGATCTTCGCGTCTCCCGCATCTATGCCGGCACCACTGAGATCATGAAGGAGATCATCAGCCGGACACTGCCGGTCCCGAACGTGTAACCGGCGGATTCAGCGGCTTCCGGCCGCTAACCTCCGGACATGGATACGTCGCGAAACTGGGGCCATGAGCTCGTCGATTCGCTGATCTGGTTGTCGTGGGTCTTCCCGCTCACGTTCGTGCTGTCGGTCATCGTGATCGCCATCCTGCTGCGGACGCCGCGGTGGGGACGCCAGGTGTGGGCCGTCTCGGGCGGCTTCTTCCGCGGGCGGACGGCCTGGCCCGTGTACGCCCTGCTGGCGCTCCTGCTGTTCTTCTCGCTGTTCGCGGTGCGGCTCAACGTGCTGTTCTCGTACTGGAGCAACGACTTCTACAACTCACTCCAGTTCGCCGCCCAGGCCATCGCGACGAAGAACCACGGCGGCCTCGACAGGTCAGTGGCGTTCTTCTGGAGCTCCCTGGGCCTGTTCGGCGTCCTGGCGACGATCCACGTCGTGCGCTCCCTGGTCGCCTACTTCGTGGGCGAGTGGTTCGAGATCCGCTGGCGGCTCTGGCTCACCGACCACGTGACGGCCGACTGGCTCACCGGCAATGCGTACTACCGCAATCGCTTCATCGACGACACGATCGACAACCCGGACCAGCGGATCCAGGCTGACATCACCAGCTTTGTGGCGACGTCGCGCTCGCTGGCCTTCGGCGCGATCAGCTCGGTTGTCACGATCTTCGCGTTCATCCCCGTGCTCTGGAAGCTCTCGGGGACTCTCACCGTCTTCGGCGTGGACATTCCGCGAGCGATGATGATCATCGTCCTGGCGTACGTGCTCGTCACCACTGTGATCGCGTTCTGGCTGGGCCGTCCCCTGATCCGGCTCAACTTCATGTATGAGGCCGTGACGGCCACCTTCCGTTACGCACTGGTGCGCGTCCGGGAGGGAGCGGAGAACATCGCGTTCTACCGCGGAGAGAACGTCGAACGGATCGGTTTGTTCGCCCGGTTCCGGGCCGTGATCGCCCAGTACTGGCGCATCGTCTTCCGGACGCTGAAGTTCGACGGGTGGAACCTGTCAGTCAACCAGCTGGCCGTCATCTTCCCGTGGCTGATCCAGGGTCCGCGGTTCTTTGCCGGCCAGGTCACGTTCGGTGACGTCACGCAGACGGATTCCGCCTTCGGCCAGATCCACGACTCCCTGTCGTTCTTCCGTGAGGCCTACTCGGACTTCGCGGCCTACCGAGCCTCCACGATGCGTCTCTACGGCCTGCTCGAGGCCGATGACGAATCGCGCGAGCTGCCGAAGATCGCGGCCTCGACGCAGGAGAGCGGAGTCCAGGTCAGCAACGTGGACGTTCGGCGTCCGGACGGCGTGGTCCTCATCGACGACCTCGACCTGCGGCTCGTCGCCGGTGACGCCCTCGTCGTCAAGGGAGCGTCGGGGACGGGCAAGACGACGCTGCTGCGCACGCTGGCGCAGCTCTGGCCGTACGCCGATGGATCGGCGAGCGCGCCGCCCGGGAATGAGACGCTCTTCCTGTCCCAGATCCCCTACCTGCCGCTCGGTGACCTCCGGACCGCGGTGGCCTACCCGGCGGAGGTGTCCGAGATCGACGACGCGACGATGCGCGAGACGCTCACCAAGGTCGCGCTTCCGCATCTGGTCGACCAGCTGGACATCGCGGACGACTGGTCGAAGGTCCTCTCCCCCGGGGAGCAGCAGCGCATCGCCTTCGCGCGGATCCTGCTGATCCGCCCGAAGGTCGTCTTCCTCGACGAGGCGACGTCAGCCATCGACGAGGGATTGGAGTACGCGCTCTACCAGCTCATCCGCAGCGAGCTGCCGGACACGATCCTGGTCAGCGTCGCGCACCGGAGCACCGTAGACGTCCACCACACCCAGCGCCTTGAGCTTTCCGGAACCGGAGCGTGGGAGCTGGAACCCGTCGGCCGCTAGCTGAGGCCCAACGCCTCGCGAGCTCGCGCGACCCACGTTGGCTCCTTGCCGTAGCGCTGCGTCTTGATGAGCTGTCCGGCGGCACAATCGGCGACCAGTTGAGCCATGCGTCGATCGCGGGTTGCGGCCTGTTTCGCCGACAGCACCCAGGCCTTGGCATGGCGCCGATACGACGGAGTCGCCGCGTCCCAGAAGCGGGCGGCGCGATCGTTGTCGGCGAGAAGTCGCGCGTAGTCGTCGGGCAGTTCCTGCTCGGCAGTCTCGTAGGCATAGATGGCCGACCGCTCCGGCTTGCGCTTCTCGAACGCGGCCAGGCCGGCCGGCTGCATCCGGCCTTCTGCCGTGAGCCGTGCGACCAGGTCGATGTTGATCTGGCTCCAGACACTGGAGGACCGGCGGGGTGTCCACCGTTGGCGGACCGCATCCTCATCGATGCGCTCGACGCGGGAATCGATCCAGCCGAAGCACAACGCCTCCGGCACGGCGTCCTCCCAGGTCAGGCCGCGCGGCTCGACGTGCTTCTTGTAGAAGCCCATCCAGAGCTCGTCGGCCTCGGCGTGGTTCTCGGCAAGCCAGGCCCGGAACTCCGCCGCGTCATCGAAGAAGGTCGCCGGACGCTCGTCGCTTCCGCCAAGGTGCACACGGGCATGGTGCCACGAGGCTCCGACACAGCGGGGTCATCAGGCGAGCCCGAGGTCCTCCCGGGTCAACGGCCGGCCCGGCAGCGGCTCGCCGTGGCCGGTGCGCAAAGCGTCGAGCATCAGCGCGAGCAGGCGCTGCGACGACAGGGGCGCCGCCTCGATGTGCGGCGCCGTGATCCGGCGCGCGAGGAAGACGAAGGCCATGGCGACGTCACCGGTGCCGATGTCCCGACGCATCGAGCCCTCAGCCTGGGCCTGCCGGACGACCAGGTCGAACACCTCCATCATCTGCCGCTTCAAGACGGCGGCGTCCGGGTCGTCCTGGAGCACCGACCGAGCCGAGGGTGAGTCCAGCGCGAACCGCATGGCGAGCCGCAGGTGCTGGGACTGCCCGAAGATGCGCACCAAGGCATCCCAGCCGGTGGGCTCCTCCTGGGCCGCTGCCTTCACCTCAGCCACCGTCTTGGCGAAATTCATCAGAGCCACGCCCCGAATCAGGGCCTGCCGATCCGGGAAGCGCCGATAGAGCGTGCCGACCGCCACCCCGGCGGCGCTCGCGATCTCCTCGACCGGCGCGTCCGGCCCGGTGCTCGCAAAGGCCTCAGCGGCAGCCGTGAGGATTCTGTCGCGGTTGCGACGCGCGTCGGCGCGCAGAGTGGTTTCAGATTCGGCATGCAGGGAGGAACGCGGCGTGAGTGTCACGCGAATCACTCCCTTCCGGGCCGATATCGCGATTTGCGCGGTCCGTTACTCGCTAGTATAAGTGAAAGACGAGTCTCTCATTTATCCGTCTTTGAGTCTTTGCAGGAGTTCGACGATGCGCCCTCCCGTCCGGCACGTGGTGGCAGGCCTGGCCGTGGCAGTCCTTGCCCTGGCCGGCGTCCTGACCGCTTGGGGTTCCCCAGGTCAGGACACTCACCTGAAGACGGCCGCAGTTGAGCTGACCAAGAGCTCATCCGGCACCTCGTCCATCGGGTCGCTGTCGGCAGCCAGTGAGCAGAACCTCGGATTCGCGAAGGGCGGCCAGCTGACGGCCGTGCTCGTCAAGGTCGGAGATCACGTCCAGGCCGGCCAGGAGCTGGCCAGCATCGACCCCCTGCCGGCCAAGCAGGCCCTCGCCGCCCAGCGCGCGCAGCTGCGCTCGGCCGAAGCGCAGCTCGGCCGGGCCGAGGACTCCCCCGCGGTGCACGACGCCAAGAACTCCGTGTCCCAGGCGAAGGACGTCCTCGACGCGGTCCGCGACCAGGTGGCCGAGCAGGACGATGCCGACCAGGTCGCCTTGTTCAACGCGCAGCAGCAGCTCACGGCTGACCAGAACGCGGCAACGAGCGCGACGAACGCCCGGGGGTCGGCATGTTCCGGCGGCCCCTCCGCCAACTGCACGGCCGCCCAAGCCGCGGAGTCAGCGGCGAACCAGAGGCTGGTCAGCTCGCAGTCGGCCCTGCGCTCGGCCGAACAGAAGGTCCAGGTCGACCGTGCCGCCGGCCAGGTGAGCATCGAGAACGCCCAGCAAGCCGTCGTGCTCGCCAGGAACACCGAGGACGTCGCCAGCTCTGACCGCCCGCACACGATTGACGAGCAGGAAGCGCTGGTCGCTGCCGCCCGCGCGGCCGTCGTCCAGGCCGAGCGCGACCTGGCGAACACCACCCTGCGCGCACCGGTCGCCGGAACGGTCACCGCACTCAACGGCGCCGTGGGTGAATACGTCGCCCCGAGCGCGGGGACCAGTGCGCTCGCCCCGGGCTCCGACGCTGCCATCCCCGGAGCGAGCGGATCGTCCAGTGGTGGATCGACGACCGGGAACGCCCAGGGCGCAGCGTCGACGCCCGCCCGACCGGGTGGCGGCCAGTTCCTCGTCCTCAGCAACGTTAAGCAGCTGCAGGTCGTCGCCCTGTTCAACGAGAGTGACGCCGCTGCCCTCCAGCCCGACCAGTCCGTGAACGTCACGTTCGACGCAATTCCCGACCTCGACGTGCCGGGCACCGTGGCGTCGGTCGCGCCCAGCGGCACGGCCGTCTCCGGCGTGATCAGCTACTACGTGACCGTCAACCTCGACGACACCGATCCGCGCCTCAAGGCCGGCCAGACGGCCACGGTCAGCGTGGGGTCCGGGGACGAAGCCGAGGTCCTGACGGTGCCCTCCGCAGCCGTCCACACCTCCCATGGCCTGAGTGCCGTGACGGTGGTCGAAGGTGACAAGACCCGCACGGTCACCATCGAGATCGGCGCCGTGAAGAACGGGCGGACCGAGGTGACCTCCGGGCTCCGTGAGGGCCAGCGGGTTGCCCTTCCGTCCGGCAAGCAGGGAGGTGGTCGTCCATGACCGACGGTTCGATGGAAGAAGCAGCCGTGATGAGCGACGCCGCATCGCACGGGGACACCGAGTCCGAGGAGCCCACCGCCGAGGAAGCGTCGAAGCGCCGGCCACTGAAGCCGTCGACGCGCCGGGCGCTGATCGTCGTCGGCCTCGTCGCGGTCCTCCTGATCATCGGCATCGTCTACCACTACGTCATCGAAGGCAGCAGGTACGTCTCCACGGACAACGCGCAGATCGACGGCGACCAGATCTCGGTGAACGCCCCCAGCAGCGGCACCTTGATCGACTGGTCCGCGACACAGGGGGCTGAGCTCACCAAGGACCGCATCGTCGGCCGCATCAAGATCCAGGGCGGATTCGTCCAGCCGCAGCAGCCGATCCGGGCACCCGGCAACGGGACTGTCGCGGTCGACAACGGCGTGGAAGGTGCGTTCGTCACGGCCGGCACTCCGCTCGCGATCGCCTACGACTTCTCCAAGATCTTCGTGACCGCACGGGTCGACGAAACCGACATCGACGACGTGCGTCCCGGCCAGGTCGTTGACATCTCGGTCGACGCTTTCCCGGACGCCCACCTCACCGGCTCGGTCACCGAGGTGCAGGGAGGCGCTGCCGGCGTCTTCTCCGCCTTCCCGCAGTCGAACACCGCGGGCAACTACCAGAAGGTCACGCAGGTGATCCCGGTCAAGATCGCCCTCGACGACACCCAGGGCCTAGAGCTCGTGCCCGGCATGAACGCGACGGTGAAAATCCACAAGGACCGCTAGATGGACCAACAGGAGCGCTGGGGCATCCCGCTCGCCGTCCTCGTCTCCGGCATGTTCATGTCGGTGCTCGACACGAGCATCGTCAACGTCGCCGTGCCGACCATCGAGACGACGTTCGGCGCGACGACGGACGAAGTGGCCTGGATCGTCACGGCCTACGCGCTGTCGCTCGGCGTCGTCGTGCCGCTCTCGGCCTGGCTGGCCGCGCGGTTCGGGCCCGCGCGGGTGTACGCCGCCGCCCTCTTCACGTTCGGGGCGGCGTCGGCGCTGTGCGGACTCGCGTGGAACCTGGACAGCCTGATCGCATTCCGGGTCCTGCAGGCCGTCCCCGGCGGGATCCTGCCGCCCCTGTCGATGGCGATGCTCTACCGGATCGTCCCGCCGCAGAAGATCGGCCGTGCGATGGGCATGTACGGGCTCGGCATCATCGTCGCCCCGGCGATCGGTCCCACACTGGGCGGCTACCTGGTCGAATACGTCGACTGGCGGTTGATCTTCTTCATCAACGTCCCCGTCGGCCTGGCCGCGACCTTCGCCGCCATCACCATTCTTCCCAAGTTCCCGCCGACCGGCCGCCCGAAGTTCGACACGATCGGCTTCATCGCCATCGCCAGCGGTTTCTTCTCGTTGCTGCTCGCGCTGTCGGAGGGCGAATCGTGGGGGTGGACGTCGTTGCCCACCGTCGCGCTGCTCTGCTACGCCGCGCTCGCGCTGACGGTCTTCGCCATCTGGGAGCTGGAGACGGACGAGCCACTCCTGGACATTCGCGTCTTCAGGTACTGGGAGTACACGAACTCCCTGCTGATCATCTCGGTGCTGTCGATCGGCATGTTCACCGTGCTGTTCTACGTCCCCGTCTTCCTGCAGGTGGCCCAGGGGCTCGGCGCGTTCCGGGCGGGCTTCGTGCTGCTGCCTCAGGCGCTCATCATGGCCGTGATGATGCCGGTTGCCGGACGCATCTACGACCGCTTCGGCCCGCGCTGGCCCGCGCTGGTCGGCCTGGCGATCTGTACGTTGGGGTCCTTCCTGCTCCATGGCCTGTCGGTCGACACCTCGCGGGGAACGGTCGCACTGCTGCTCATGCTCCGAGCTGCAGGCATGGGCATGGCGATGATGCCGATCATGACCGGCGGACTCGCGGCCGTGCCGCCCGAGATCGTCCCGTCCGGCAGCGCGTTCAACAACGTGGTGCAGCGGGTTTCCGCCTCACTCGGCCTGGCGATCCTCGGCGCCGTGCTGAGCACGACCAACGCCCAGTTCCTGGCTGACCGCGGCGCGCTGCTGACCGACACCAGCGCCGTGCCGTCGCTCGGGCCGGCGCCGCAGGGCCACATGTACGGGCTGTACCTCACCTACCGGCACACGGCCAATCAGGTGTTCGTCGACTCCGTGGACAACCTGATGATCCTGACCACGATCGTCACGGCCATCGGGTTCCTCCTTGCGCTGTTCCTTCGCGCCGGCGCGAAGGACCACTCGGCAGCCGACGCTGAACCCGGCCACGCCATGGCGATGGACTGAGTCGCCGGCGTTCGACTAACCAACCAACGTCGGGTAGTCGGTGTATCCCGCCTCGCCACCGCCGTAGAACGTCGACAGGTCCGGCGCGTTCAGTTCCGCACCCTGGCGCAACCGTTCCGGCAGGTCGGGGTTGGCGATGAACGCGCGGCCGAACGCCGCGGCATCGATCAGCCCGGCTTCGAGCAGGCGTTCCGCCTTCTCAGGGTCGTAGTTGCCGGCCCCGATGATCACGCCGGTGTAGGTGTCGCGGAGCCGTTCCCGGAAGCCGTCCTCGACCTTCGGCCCGCCCGCCCAATCGGGTTCGGACAGATGGAGGAAGCCCAGGCCACGCGCGGAGAACTCGCTCGCGAGATAGAGAGCCATGGCCTCGCCGTCGACTTCATCGAGGCCGTTGAAGCTACCGAAGGGCGAGATCCTGATGCCGACGCGTGATGGCTCCCAGGCATCGATCACCGCGTCGACGACTTCGAGGACGATCCGTGCCCGGTTCTCCACCGAACCGCCGTACGCATCGTCGCGGTGATTGCTGGTCGCACTGGTGAACTGGTGCAGCAGGTAGCCGTGAGCTCCATGGATCTCGGCCAGGTCGAATCCCGCGGACCGCGCGTTCTCCGTGGCTCGCCGGTAGTCATCGACCGTCTCGGCGATCTCGGCGACGCTGAGCGCCCGCGGCGTCGGGCAGTTGACGCGGGTTGGCTCACCGTCGTCACCGCGCACGGTGGTCCGGTTCCGATAGGGCACCGCCGACGCTGAAACCGGAAGGTCACCCCCGTGGAATGACTCATGCGACACCCGGCCGACATGCCACAACTGGGCTGCGATGTGACCCCCCTCAGCGTGGACCGCGTCCGTCACCGCGCGCCAGCCTGCGACCTGGGCGTCGCTGTGGATGCCCGGCGTGTCCATGTAGCCCTTGCCGATGGGCGAGATCTGGGTGCCCTCGCTGATGATGAGACCGGCGCCCGCGCGTTGGCGGTAGTACTCGACCATCAGGTCGTTCGGGACATCATCCGGCGGGGTCGCGCGCATCCGGGTCAGCGGCGCCATGACCACGCGACTGCGCAGTTCGACCGTGCCGATGGCCAGCGGCGTGAAGAGAGTGGTCACGAAGGCGACCAACCGCGCCGCTGGCCCGGCTATTCCCGAGCCGCCCGGCGGCTAGGCGGCCAAGGCGTCCCGGAATCCACGCAGGATGCGCGATTCGACCCGCGAGACCTGCATCTGGCTGATGCCGATCCGCTTGCCCACTTCACTCTGCGTCATGCCTTTGAAGAACCGCAGGATGATGAGTTTGCGATCCCTCGGAGGCAACTGCGCAAGCAGCGGCTGGATCAGCACCCGCGCCTCGGCTTGGTCGAATCCCGGATCCTCATCGCCCGTCCCGTCCCCGACGGTGGCGGCGCGTCCGTCGTCACCGCGTGGGCGATCCAGGCTCTCCGGGCGATAGCAGTGATCGGCGCCCCGGGCGTCGGTGACCGTGTCAGGGTCCAGGCCCGTGACCTCTGCCAGTTCCTCGACGTTGGGATCGCGGCCCAGCGTGTTGCTGAGCTCGTTCTGGACCTCGTTGATGGCCAGACGGGCCTCTTGAATGCGTCGCGGCGGACGCACCATCCAGCCCATGTCGCGGAAGTAGCGCTTGAGCTCACCGCGAATGCTCGGAACCGCGTACGCGAGGAACGAGTTTTCCCCCGCGCCATGGAACCGGCGCATGGCCTGGACCAAGGCAGTCCGGGCGACCTGGCGGAGATCGTCCATCGGAACGCCGCGACCGCCGTAATGCGCGGCCAGCCGGTCAGCGACCGGCAGGGTGCGTTCGATGATCTGGTTGCACAGCTGCTGACGGCGCTCGAAGGCGTCCGCATCTTGTTCGGATAGTTCGCCCAACCGTTCGAGCAGTGTGGATGTGGAAATGTCCGAATCCCGCACCGCGTTCGGTGGACGGTCGGACGGTGTTGCGAGCGCGCCGTTCATCGGTCGCTCCTTCACCCCAAGGAGACAGACCCCACACGGCCGACTGTGTGACCGTGGATCTGACTCCTGTCTACTACCCCTGCGGGTCCATTTCAAAACCCCTCAGCGGCCGACCGCCTTTTCCAACTGGGCCTTGTTCATCTTCGAGCGACCCTCGATTCCCTTGCGTTTTGCCTCTGCGTAGAGCTGGTCACGGGTGCGCCCGCCCTCGCCCTTGTGAGACCGCAGGCCGCCGCGCCGGCCAGATGAGATGTCGTCAAGCGAGGTCCGCGACGCCTCCTTGGACTCACCGTGGCGGGCGCGTTCCTTGTTGACGGTGCGCGCAGCGATTTCCTCGGCCTCGTCGGTGCTGTGCCCGCGCTCACGAAGCGATTTCTTGATGTGGTCGTACTGACGTTCGCGTTTGTCGTTCCAGGCTTCCTGCGGCATGTCCGACCCTCCTCAGTCGTCGGGGAGCTTCCTGCTCGTCCCCTACCCACCGTGTCCGCAGGCATGCCCACTGCAGATCGGGGTACGCCTTCGACGAAGAAAGGACACACCATGGCCATCGGAACCGGAATTGTCTTGCTGCTGTTCGGCCTGATCCTGCTGCTCAACGTCGTCAACCTGAACCTTCCGTTCGTGGACGACTACCGGCTCGGGATCATCCTGACCATCCTCGGCGTCGTGGCACTCGCGCTCAGCATGGTCTTGGGCGCGCGGCGCCGTTCGACGGTGATCGAGCGCGACGTGACCTGAACCCCATGCCGGCGGCCGCATGAGCGCCGCCGGCATGGGTAGTCCGTCGACGTAAGGAACCATCCACATCGAACCCAGGAGGATTCCATGGGCGACTTTGAGAACAAGACCGACGAATTCAAGGGCTCCGTGAAGGAGACGGTCGGCGACGCGACCGACAACGAGGACCTTCAGGCCGAAGGCTCCGCCGAGAAGACGAAGGCGAAGGCCAAGCAGACGGTGGAGAACGCCAAGGACAACGTCGAGGACGCCGCCGAGGCGGCGAAGGACAAGGTCCGGAGCGCTCTCGACTGATGACGTCAGTCCTTGTGGGCGGCATCGCCCTCTTGGTGATCGTCGCGGCGGCGTTCATGGTCCTCTGGATCGTGGACGCACGCCGCGCCGATCGCGTCGCTTCCGACCCGGAACGGGTCGAAGGACGCACCGCTCACCGTCGTCGGTGGGCTCTGGGGACGCGGCAGCGCTGAGGACGTGATCAGTGAGAAGCGGCTGAGCCGCAACTGGGAGGAACTGCTCCAGGAGCTCCGCGTCACCCAGACGGGCACACAGATCCTGACCGGGTTTCTGCTGACCGTCCCCTTCACCAACCGCTTCGCGGAGTTGAGCGAGCGCCAACACCTCATCTATCTGGCCACCATCACCGGGTCCGTCATCACGACGGGCCTGATCGTTGCGCCGGTCGCCTTCCATCGATTGCTCTTTCGCCAGCGACAGCGACCGTGGTTGGTCGCGGCCGCCGACACCGTGGCGAAGATCGGCTTGTTCATGCTGGCACTGACGACAGCGGGGGTCATCATGCTGGTCTTTGACGTCGTCCTGCCGTGGCCGGCCGCCCTGATTGCCGCCACCGTGACCCTCGTCGGCCTGCTTGCACTCTGGGCGGGTACGCCGTGGGTCGCTCGCCGAACCGGGAACCTCGACACCTACGACCCGGAAGCCCGCGTCACGACCTCAGTCGGGAAGGCTGCGCCGTGACACCAACAACTCCGCCACGTCCCGCAGCTTGAGGTTCTTGCCCTGCGAATAGCGCAGCAAGACGGCAAAGGCCTGGTCGGCGGTCAGGTCGAAGCGCTCCATCAAGATGCCTTGCGCCTGCCCCACGAGCTTGCGGGCGTCGATGGCCAGCCACAGGTTCTCGGACTGCCGGGCCGACGCGAGCGCCACGGCGGCGTGACGCGCCAGGATCGAGGCAACCGCCTCGTCGTCGGCGTCGAACGCGTCGGGCTCGGTGTGGAACAGGTTCAGCGTCCCGAGATCGTCCGTGCCGGTGGACAGCTTCGCGACGAGCACGCTGCGGACGCCGCGCTCGGCCACCCGCTGCGCCCAGTTCTCCCAGCGTCGATCCAGCCCGGTGTCGGCGACGCGGAGCGTCATCGGCTCAGTGAGATCGAGGCCAGGACCTTCGCCACATTCGATCTGGATCTGGTCGAGCTGCTCGACCAGCGGGTCCGTGGACGCCGCCGTCTCGACCTTCTGCCCGTTGTGGACCAGCATGACGCCGGCGTACTGGCAGTCGACGGCCTTGAGGGCGTACTGAACGACGTAGTCGACCGTCTCGACGACCGTCGGCTCGTCGTGCAGCCGGATTGCAAGGTCGGCGAAGTCCGAGGCCGTCATTTCAAGCACGCCGGCTCCTTCCGATCCCTGGCGCATGCTCCCCGGCCGACAGGGTATCGGGGCACAAGAGCACATTGGACGGCATCAAGGACGAAGTCATGACCATTTTCCCCTCCGATGGCGAAACACTCACAGGGACCCCAGACAAGGATTACAACATTTTGTGGTTCACGAAAGCCTGCCTCAGCAACGTCTTGCGGCTCGACCAGTACATCGCCGACGCCGTGGATGCCGGCGACGAAGAGCTGGTCGATTTCTTCCGGAAGGCACAACGCGACAGTCGCCGGGGCGCGGAGGAGGCGAAGCAGCTGCTCGCTGCCCGGATCACGCGGGTCGCATAGGTCAGAGCTGGGGCGACCACCGGGTGAATCCGGGCGTCAGCTCGACGGTGTCGGCGAGGTCGGCGACGTCGTCCCAATCGACCAGAGAAGTCTCCCGCTGGCGCCAGGCGAAGTAGTGATTCAGCCGGGTCGGCCCATTCGTCGAGCGCCGCTCGCCCGAACCGTGACGGCAACGGCGTTGGTGACCAGATCGCCTGCATCGACGAAGCCCCCGATCGCCGTCAGGATCCTCAGCGGCACAGCGAGGTAGCGCTTCGCGCCCCGTGACTACCCATCGCCGATGCCGGGTACTCCCCCAAGGAGGAGGCGACGGTCATGGGAAAACTGAGGCGAGATCGGCAGCGCACCGAAGCAGATCCCCGAGGCAGGCCCGAGGGCGCCGAAGCGGAGGAGGACCTGCAGCCGAAGGACCCGGGTGAGATCCCGCGCGAACCGCAGGATCCCGTGAACCCGGGCGGGGAACCGGCAAGCTAGGCGCCGGAGCGGCTCTCCGAGCGCTGGTGCATCGGCCGTACGGCCGGGCCCTCGATCACGGCGCCGCCCGCCTCGAACCGCGATCCGTGGAGTGGACAGTCCCAGGTGTTCTCGGCGTCGTTCCAGCACAGCACGCCGCCCAGATGACTGCAGATGGGACGGTCACCGGAGAGCCTCGCCGGAAGCGACCGCACCAAGTGGCTCGCAACGCTGCCATTGAAGGCCACGAGGTCCTTCAGCGACCGCGGCTCGACGTGACTGGTCAGTTGTTCGGCCCATCCCGGCTTCTCGCCGCCCAAGGTCTCGGCGCTGATGGTCAGCGCGGACGCGACCCCGTTCGTGAGGCCCCACTTGCCGTATCCGGTCGCGACGTGGATTCGCCCGTCTGAACCCGGGAGCACAGCCACCTCCGGCAGCGCGTCGAATCGGGCGTAGTCCTGCGCGGACCAGGATGCGACCTCCGTGGATCCCGGGAACGCGCGCCTGGCCCACGACCGCAGGCGCTCGACGTGGGCAAGCTCTGAGTCCGCGCGACCGGTGACGTGGCCGAATCCGCCCACCAGCACCAGTCCGCGTTCCGGGACATCGCGAATGGAGACCGTGTTGGAGCTCCCGATCGACAGGAACATGCCGTCGGGTGGCTCGGCGTCGGCCAGCGCGAGCACGTACGAGCGTTGAGCCTCGAGCTTCGCGAAGTCGAGTCCACGGTCCAGCACCGGTGTGCCGGTCGCGAGGATGACGTGGGCGGCAGAGACCTGCTCGCCGTCGGCAAAGGTGACGCGCACGAGATCGCCCGAGGGATCGATGTCGACGGCCCGGCGAAACAGGCACACGGCACCGTCGTGCTTCTGCACCTGGTCGGCCAGCACCTCGGCCAGGAGAAACGGGTCGACCTGCGCCTGCTCCTCGAGCGCGATCGCCGCGTGGACATCGAACGGAACTGACAGGTGCGGCGACCACGTGGAGCCCAGCCCAAGGTCCTGCTCGACTTCGTACTCCCGCTCGACGGCGGGAACGGCTTCACGCGTTTCGGCGAACGTGATGGCCCGCCGGGTCTGGACGGGAACGCCGTGCTCCTGGCAGAAGCGAACCAGCCACGCCTGGCCTTCGCGGTTCGCCGAGACATAGGCCGAGCCCACCGATTGCGGATGGCGGCGCGAGATCTCCGACAACCGGCTGCCGTGGAGCAAGCTGACCTTTGCCGAGCTTGCCCCGGTCGTGCCGGAGCCGACTTCGCCGGCGTCGACGACGGCCACCCGCCGGCCGGCCCGCGCGAGCAGCAACCCGGTGGTCAAGCCGGTGATCCCGGCGCCGATGACGAGGTCCTGAACCTGATCGGGAAGATTGTCCCCGACGACGGACGAAGGGCGCTCGCGCCAGACAGCATCGGTTTGGGGCATGGCTGTCGCCTACCCCATCGCCCCCGCGGCATGCGCTGCCGGCCGGTTTGCCACGTCTGTGGACGGGTACGTCCGGAGACGTGCCGACCTTCCAGGAGCAGCGCGAGGTCTTGAAGTCCGTCGCAACGTCACTCAAGCGCGAGGGGATTCCGTTTGCGCTGGCTGGCGGCTACGCCGTCTGGGCCCGGGGCGGCCCGGAGAGCGACCACGACGTCGATTTCGTCGTCCAGCCGGAGATCGCCGAAGCAGCCCGGAAGGTGCTGCTTCGGGACGGGCACGAACCGGTCGTCTCCAATGAGGACTGGCTCGACAAGGTGGGCCACGATGGCATCGTGGTCGACGTCATCCATCGCCTGCCGATCGGCGATGTGGACCAGACCCTGCTCGACCGGTGCGACCTGCTCTCCGTCGACTCTGTCCGGATGCTGGTCATGCCGCCGACCGATCTCCTGCTCTGCAGGCTCCTCGCACTTGGCGAGAACTCGTGCAATTTCGCGCCGCTGCTGGGTTGGTCGCGCTCACTGCGCGAACAGATCGACTGGCCGCTGATCCGCGAGAAGACCGCTGACAGTCCCTTCGCCCGCAGCTTCCTCGACCTGCTGGCGGCCTTGGGCGTGATCGGCGAAGGAGCCATGCATGACGAACGGTGAAGCGTGCGCCCGGATCGCCGCTGTCGGCGACGTCCACATGGCTGACGACCTGCGCGGCCGCTACGCGCCGGCCTTGGCAACGCTTGCGGGCCGGGCTGACCTGCTTCTCGTCGCCGGTGACCTGACGCAGCACGGCACCCTGGACGAGGGAGCTGCCTTCGCCGAGGAGTTCGCGACGTCCGACATCCCGGTCGTTGCGGTCCTTGGAAACCATGACCATCACTCGGGTGTCGAGGCAGAGATCCGCGGCCTGATCGAACGCTCCGGCATCACCGTCCTCGAAGGGGAAGGACGGGTGATCGACACGGCGGCCGGCCGCATCGGCGTCGCCGGCGCGAAGGGGTTCTGCCTGGGGTTCACCGGGCGGTGCGCGGCGAATTTCGGCGAAACGCAGATGAAGGCATTCACCCAGCACGGCATCGACAGCGCGGGGCTTCTGCGGCGCGGATTCGACCAGCTCGACGCGCACCAGCCGAAGCCCGACCTCCGGATCGCGCTCACCCATTTCGCGCCCACGACCACGACGCTGGAGGGCGAGCCGCCGGAGATCTGGCCGTTCCTGGGGAACCACCTGCTCGGCGAAGTGATCGACGATGCCGGCGCTGACTTCGCGGTGCACGGACATGCCCACGCGGGTACTGAACACGGCTGCACCGAGGGCGGGATCCAGGTCCGCAACGTGGCCCAACCCGTGATCGGAAGCGCGTTCCGCATCTACGAGGTCCGACTGAAGGTGCCCGCATGAACACGTCTCACGTCAACCAGCGGCTCGAGCAGGCCATCGCCAACGACCTCCGCACCAATGAGCTCGGCATCCGGGTCGAGGCCAAGGACGACCGCGTGGTCCTTCGCGGCGAGGTCGCCAGCGAGGAGCGGCGGGCCGCCGTGCTGGCCGTCGCCCGGGAACACCTGCCGTCGTCGGACATCGTCGACGAGATCAGGCTGAGCGATGCCGCCGAACCGCCCGACCGGACGGAACGCGTCGAGCCGCAGTGAGAAACCTCCGGGGACGGACGGGTGGTGGCCCGTCCCCGAAGGCCGTCCTGGAGCGCGGTCAGCTCGCGTTGCGCAACGCGTCGCGAGCGCGATCGATGATCGACGCCAGCGGAAGGCTTGCCACCGTGGCCAAGGGGTGACCTGCCACGCTCGGGTGTGGGTGCGTCGGGGCGATCTTCTCGGTTGCCGTCAGCAGCTGCCCCATGCGCTGCCGCTCTTCGACCGTGTGGTGTTGCACGATCGCTGGAAACTCCTCGACCTCTTCGGCTTCGGCGTGCTCGTTCACATCCTTCTCGAACACCGCGAAACTGGACGCGAAAGCCGGCGAGTCAACGTCGAGCTTCTCCAGCTCAGCCAGGGCCTTCGTCGCCTCAACCTCTTCCTCGGTGCGGGCCTTGGCAACCCGCTCATTGGCCTTCTCGGCCGTGTTGGGACGCAGCACGATCTGCTCTGCCGTCTCATGAACAGCCAGCAGGGCTCGCAGTTCGTTGAACTTGTCCTGGCGGTCTGCGCCCGAGGCTCCGCGGACGGCTGCGAAAAGCTCCTTGATGCGGGCATGTTGCTCGAGCAGGATGCCGATGACATCGCCCTCCGGCAGCATCGCCGCTGTGATCCGGTCCTCCTGTGCGTCACCCATGGTGAAGTCCCCTCCTCAGGGTTTTTGGTGGGTTCTTCGGCGCATACCCATGAGCCTCGATGTCATGCGCCGCCCCCCGATGGGTACGCACTGGGCATGGAAGACGACACGATCGAGTTTCCGGAACCGGCAGCCGACCCGCGGCACGTTGCCCCGCGGCGTGGGCTCCGAGCGTTCGTGGCTGCGGGAGCGGTCGCTTCCGCCGTCGCGTGCGCCGCGCGTTACCGCCGTCGACGTGCCGCCACGTCGAGGAATACCTCCCCCCGGCATGGGTAAACGCACTCCGGGAGGCGGGAGCATGCCGGACATCGTCAGGTGCGTCGCGTTGGTGAGCGCAGTAGCCATGGCTGTGGTGACGCGCATCGCGGATTCCGCCGACGCTCGCCGCGACCGCGCCCGCTGCGCCCAGCTCATCGAGTTGTGGGAGCAGGTCGAAGCCCGGAGCGAGTCACAGGCGGTCAGCTGACGGTGCTGGCTGCCAGCCGGTCGGCGAGGCGTCGGGCATCACGCGGAGCGTGGCCACGCATGTCGTTGTCGAAGTAGGCGAAAACCGGCCCGCTACCCGCCCACGCGCGGCACTTTTCGGCCCAGTCGTCGAGGAGGCGGCTGCTGTAGCGGCTCGCGTACAGCGTGCTGTGACCGTGCAGCCTGATGTAGGTGAATGGGCCAGGCCCCGGGTCGAACAAGGGCCAGGTCGGACTGTCGGATGCCACCAGAGCCATGCCGCGCTCGGTCAGGAGCTGTCTGAATCCAGGTGTGTCGAAGGTGGCGTTTCTCGGCTCGATGGCGTGAAGAATCGGCCGGTCTTCGTCTGTCTCCAGATACGCACGGCCCGCGAGCTTGGCATCGTGTCGTGCGGCCAGCGTGGTGGCCGCGTCCGTCGAACTCGGAAGCAGGTCGAGGAACCGTTCGACAACGTTGGGCTGGAAGGTCATTGCGGCCGGGAATTGCCAGAGCACGGGTCCGAGCTTGTGACCGAGCACCAGTGGGCCGGACGCGAAGAAGTTGGCCAAGCCCAGCTCGACGTCCCGCAGGCGCCGAAGGTGGGTGATGTACCGGCCGCCCTTCAACGCGAAGCAGAAGTCGTCGGGCGTCACGTCCCGCCACCGTTGATAGGTGGACGGTCGCTGCAGCGAGTAGAACGACCCATTGACCTCCACGGTCGAAAAGTGCCGTGCGGCAAAGCTGAGCCGATCCCGCGCGGGAAGACCGCGTGGGTAGAAGTCGCCCTGCCAGCTCGGGTAGTCCCACCCGGAAAGCCCCACCCGAATCTCGTGGCTCGCACGCATGCCAACGACTACCCGATCGGGCTCGAGACGTCACATTCATGCCACGCAGTCGATCGGGTACCGAACCCGTCCAAGGAAAAGGAGAAACGATGAGTGTCATCGAGAAGTCAATCGAGGTTGACGTCCCACGGCGTACCGCCTACGACCAGTGGACCCAGTTCGAGAGCTTCCCGGAGTTCATGGAAGGCGTCGAAGACGTCCGCCAGATCGACGACAGCCACCTTCACTGGAAGGCCGAAATCGCCGGCGTCGAGCGGGAGTGGGATGCCGAGATCGTGCACCAGGAGCCGGATGAGCGGGTGACCTGGCGCGCCACCAGCGGCGCCAAGAACGACGGCACGGTGTCCTTCGGATCCATCAACCCCGAACGGACGCAGGTCACGTTGCGACTCGACTTCGAACCGGAAGGTTTCGCCGAGAAGGCGGCCGACGTCCTGCACCTCGTGGACCTGAGGGTCGACAAGGACCTTCACAGTTTCAAGAAGTTCATCGAGGAACGTGAAGCGGAGTCCGGCGCATGGCGCGGCTCGATCAAGCCGACCGGCGAGGTCGACGAAGGGCCCGAGCAGACGCCGTAACGCCACAACAGACCTGGGCCGGCCGGCCGACCATGTGTCGCCGGCCGGCTCAGCCCTCGGACTGCCCGGCTTTCGGTTGCGCCGCCACGGTCAGGACGATGGGACGCCCCGAACCCCGAGGGGCGAGCTTGTGGCTTCCGTCGCACCACGGGGTGCGCCGGCTGAAGCCGCACGCGCACACCGCAACCAACGCCCGCCGAACGGCGACCTCATCCCCGCCGGCATCGCGCAGTGCGGATGCGAACCGGACGAGCGCCGGCCCGTCGGGCACGCACTCGATCTCGATGGGCCGGTCACCGAGCACGTCGTATCGACGCACGCGCTCCCGGTCAGGTGATTCCACCACTTGGCCATACCCAGATGCCGCGAGCACCAGTCGTCCGAATCCCGCGGTCACGGGCGGGGTAATCCCCGGCTGTGCGCCTTCCTGCCCCCCGTGGACCGTTCAGCCAGGAGCTGTTCGGCACCCTGAGCAACGGAACCCGCCTTGCCTCGCCGCCCGACGATCTTTCCGACGACGACCGGCACATCGCCCTCTGGGCGCTGTACGAGCTGCACTACCGCGGCTTCGACGGCGTCGATGAGGACCGAGAGTGGGACCCCGTCCTCGTGCAGGTGCGCTCGCTCCTGGAGGCACCGTTCGAAGCCGACCTGCGGCGCCGGTCCGCAGGAGTCGTGGAGGGCGCGCAGGCGGACGGCACAGGCGTCGTCGGCCAGCTGCAGGTCATCGCGGCGCGTCGAGGGTCGGGTTTGCCAAGCTTCCTGGAGCACAGCGCCAGCGAGGCGCAGTTCGCCGAGTTCCTCGCCATGCGCAGCGTCTACACGCTGAAGGAGTCCGATCCCCATGCCTGGGCGCTGCCGAGGATCACCGGTGACGCGAAGGCGGCGCTCGCCGAGCTGCTCTACGACGAGTTCGGCAGCGGCTCGGGCCTCCGCGTCCACCAGGAGCTGTTCGCCGCCGCCCTGCAGGAGGCCGGCCTCGATCGCACGTACGGCGCCCTGGTGGACCAGGCCCCCGCGCACATCCTGGCCGTCAACAATGCGATGAGCCTGTTCGGCCTGCACCGGCGGTTGCGTGGGGCGCTGCTCGGCCACCTTTCCGTCTTCGAGATGACGAGCACGGCACCCTGCAAGCGCATCGCCAAGGGAGCCGGACGAATCGGCTTCGGCCCGGCCGTCGCCAGGTACTACGAGGAGCACGTCGAGGCCGACGCCGTCCACGAGCAGCTCGCCTCCCGCTCCATCTGCGGTGCCTTGGTCGATGCCGAGCCTGCCCTGCACGACGACGTGCTCTTCGGAGCGGCCACCTGCGTCATCCTGGAGAAGGCCTCTGGCATTGCGATGCTCAAGGCGTGGGCCGACGGACGGTCAGCCCTCCGCTAACCCAGCAGCGTCTCCCAGGCGTAAACCAGGGCATTCCACTCCTCGCGGCACTGCTTGGCGCGATATTTGGTGAGCGGGTCCCCGTCGACGAGGTGCTTCCAGGCCTTGGGCTTGGACCCGTAGAGCCAGCAGTAGAGATTCACGGCCCGCTGGCCGTCACTGCCGTGCTCGTCGTCGTCGGTCTGTTCGTACAGGTCGTTGTCCAGCTGGTACTCGTACGCATCGGACAGGACGATGTCCGGGTCCTTGAGCCCGTCGATCGCCTGCCACACCGCGAACTGGTCGGCCGCGTCCTCCTCGCGCCCGGCGATGGGGAGTTCACGGACGTCGATCAGGGCATGCCCGAGCTCGTGCAGCAGGGTCCCTTCGGCGATCCCGAGCATCGTCCCGCGGACGTCCTCTTCTCCCCCGTCCTTGACCGCCTTCTCCGAATCGATGAAGTCCTGCAGGCACAGCTCGACGACGTCCTCCCCGGTGATGTAGCCCGTCCCATCGGTGCAGGACTTGAGACGGACCGAAATGTCCTCCGGCAGCTGGCCGATGCGCTCGACCTGGCGCGCGGCGCGCTCCAGCACCCCGCTCTTGCGCAACATCGTCTGCATGGGTCGAAGGCTCTTCTTCACCTTCGGGTATTCGACCTTGACCTCGCCCCCGCCCGCCAGCACGGACGAACATCCACCCAGGAGGAGGCCAGGCACGACGAGCGCGACGAGCAGGAACCGCATGCCCCTCATCTACACCATCAGGCGCTGTCGAGTTCGCCGATCAGCGATTCCACCCGTTCCTTGATCGCGTCCCGGATGGGCCGGACGACGTCGATTTCCTGGCCAGCGGGATCGTCCAGCTCCCAGTCTTCGTAGCGCTTGCCCGGGTAGAAGGGGCAGGTGTCGCCGCAACCCATGGTGATGACGACGTCCGATTCCTGGACGGCAGCATCGGTCAAGAGCTTGGGCTGGTCACCGGTGATGTCGATGCCCTCCTCGGCCATGGCCTGGACGGCGACGGGGTTGATCCGGTCGCCCGGCTCGGAGCCCGCGGACAGCACCGTGATTCGGTCACCCGCAAGGTGCTGCAAGTACCCGGCAGCCATTTGCGACCGGCCGGCATTGTGCACGCAGACGAACAGGACGGTGGGTTTGCTCACGGCAGGACCCTCGCTGGGAAGGTGAAGCGGACGAAGCATGCACCCAGCAGGCCGCCCAGGACCTGCATCAGCACGAAGAGTGGGACGGAATCGGGCGCGATTCCGGCGAAGGTGTCGGAGAGCATCCGGGCCACGGTGACCGCCGGATTGGCGAAGCTGGTCGAGGACGTGAACCAGTACGCGGCCGCGATGTAGCCGCCGACGGCGAAGGCGATGGTCTCCGAGCGCCCCGTCCGAAGCGACCCGAAGATGACGACAACGAGCCCGAACGTGGCGATCGCCTCGGCGATCCAGAGACCCGAGCCCGTCCGTGCGCGCGACGAGATGTTGACGGCAGGAAGCTCGAACATCGCGTTCGCAGCGATGGCGCCGATCACGCCTCCGATGAACTGTGCAGCGATGAGGCCCAGGGCGTTCAGCAACCTGAGCTGGCCGAGGACCAGCTCGACGAGGGTGACGACCGGATTGAATGCGGCGGAGACGGGCTGCAGCGCGAGGATCAAGGCGACGAGCGCCGCGCCCGTGGCGAGGCTGTTCTCCAGCAGCTGCACGCCCCGGTCGTCGGACAGGCGGCTGGCCATGATGCCGGAGCCGATGACCGCGGCCACGAGGAAAGCCGTGCCGATGAACTCGGCGGCCAGCTTGCGTGGGAGCTGATAGAGCGGCTGCGTCACCGGTTGCCGCCGATCAGCGCGGCGAGGTCGGCCAGTGCCTCGGAACGCACCGAGTAGTACACCCAGGTGGCACGCTTCGACCGGTCGAGCAGGCCCGACTCGTGCAGGACCTTGAGATGGTGGCTGATCGTCGGCTGAGAAAGGTTGAAGGCCTCCTGCAGTTCGCAGACACAGGCCTCGCGCCCGGCGTGCGCGGCGACGAGCGAGAGCAGCCGGAGCCGGACCGGGTCGGCGATCGCTTTCAGCATCGGAGCGATGCGCTCGGCCTGCTCGGTCGTCAGCGGCGAGGAGGTGAGGGGGGAGCAACAGGCGACCGTCTCGGCCGGCGAAAGCTCCAATAACTTCGACATGAATCTATGTTGACACATATCGATATTGCATGGTCCTATGCATAGACGGATGTCTATATGAGGGGAGGCACCATGGACGGCGAAGACTGCTGCCCGGACGGCGGCTGCTGCTGACGGAGGGGTGCGCCGGCCCTCAGCGCGGCAGGAGCGAGATCTCGGCTGGGTAGACGTCGAACGCATACGGCAGCCGCTGGTTCCGCCTGAGCCGAGGGCCGGCGGCCAACTTCGGTTCGGCCTGCGTGATGAGCTGGCCCAGGAAGGCCTGCCCGAGGAAGATCGACAACCCGGCGCCCGGACACCCCTGCGGACCGTGGCTGAAGAAGTTGAACGACCAGTCGGATCCGGCGCTCCCCTCGCTCCATTCCTCCGGGGCGAAGCGGTCGGCGTACGAGAACCGGCTCCGGTTGCGGTGGTTGAAGAGGTTGTGGATCAGCAGGGGCGTGCCGGCCGGCGTCTTCTGGCCGTTCTTCCAGCGGAAGTCCTCAGCCTGGACGCGTCCGAACAGCGCCGTCGTCGGCCACAGGCGCATGGCCTCGAGGATGCAGCCGGCCAGATACGTCGAACCGGTCACCGTCTTCACGGTGGTGAGCTTCCTGGTCCCGATCTCGTCGCGGACCCGCTGGAGCGCGTCCGGATGCGTTGCCAGCAGCGCCAGCGCACGGAAAAGGTTCGTCGGCAAGGTGTCGCCCATGGCGAACAACCAGTGGATGAGCTGGCCCGGGACGTCCGTCTGGGCATCCGCCTGGGCTGCACCGATCATCCCGGTGAGTGCGTTCTCGTCGGGACGATCGACGTAGGAGGCGATGCGGGCGTGGAACTCTTCGTAGCCATCGGCGGGCTTGCCGGGCATCTTGTTCCCCGCCGCCATCAGCGCACCGAGTTGCGCGGTCAGCTCCTCGTCGTCGGCCGCCTCATCGCCGAAAACCACGCGGCGGGTCAGTCGCTGGAACGCCGCGTTGAGCTCATCGAACCGAAGGGCCGCCCCACCGGCCAGCGCCTTGTCCGCGGTCTCCACCGCCAAGGCGGCGAAGTGGCGCGCCATCGGGTGCGCCGCGGAGCCGGGCTTGAGGACCGCATCTGCGAAGGCGCGCCGCTTGGCCCAGACGTCGCCGCGCGAAATCGTCAGCGCGTCGGGCTGGAACGCCGCCATTCCCTTCCGCTTGGCCTCCGGGTCGGCGGCAAACGGGCTCGGCGATCCGCCAAGGACGGTGTGGATGTCCTCCGGATGCGTGAGGAGCAGCGTCTCCTCCGCGCCGACCCGCACCCAGAACGGGTCCGGCCCGTACTTGCGGGCCAGGCCCTCGACCAGCCGGTACGCCAGGTGCTCGGCCGGCAGCTTGCCGACGACGGTGACCACTGCCTCGCGCTTGCGGAAGAGTCCCTGGGCGACGTTCGGGATGCCCACCTGTGCGGTGAAGCGCACTCCGTCGATCACCGACGCGTGCTTGAAGTCGGTCACCGACTCAACCCCAGGGCAGGTACGACTTGACGGTGTCGGCCGCCCGGACGACGACCGGCTTCTTGCCCGGCTCGGTCGCGCCCAGCTCGTGCCACGGCGCGAAGACCCGCTCGACATCACCGATCACGGGCTCCAGCTCCGGGTAATGCCGCAGCAGGACGTCCTTCATCGTCGTGTGGTTGACCCAGTCGAACCCGGTCTTGGTGTAGACCTCGGGCCGGAAGTCCTTCGTGAAGAACCGGTCGCTCTTGAGCCGCCGCGACGCCATCAGGATGAAGATGCGGAACGCCGTGTCGGAGAAGCCGAAGCCCTTCGGCGGCCGCTCGGCCTGCATCCCGATCTGCAGGTCGACCGCGTCCACGTCGCCGTTGTAGATCTCGTTCATCTCCTTGGCCCACTGCTTGTTCGGCGTGATGTCGTCGATCGTCTTGCGTCGCGGCATGCGCAGCACCTCACGGAAGTCGTTGTACCGCGGGATGCCGCGCTCACGGTCGCGCACGATGTCGAGCGTCGCGAGGTCGGTGATCTGGCCGTCGATCCGGGTGAGGTTCCGCAGCGCATTCGGGTAGTTGTGCAGGCACACCGCGCCGGCGCTGGCCTTGCCGATGGAATACCACTGGTCGCCCATCGTCATGCTGTCCATGAGGTCACGCGTGAAGCGGCCCTGGATGTCGGTGAAGTAGGCGTCGCGGAGGTGCTCGCCGCTCTCCAGCGAGTAGAACGACCAGTCGTCCGGGATCAGCGGGTGCATCCGGTACACCGAGACGAATTCCTCGGTCAGGGAGAAGGGCGCACTGTGGTGATCGGTTGACGAGCCGATGATGCCGGAGAGCGTCTCGCTGTCGCCGATGCGACCGATCCTGCCCTTGAACGCCTCCCCGAGAGCGCCGTACCAGTTCGCATTCATGCCGATCTGCAGCGCCGGGTGACGCAGGACGCAGGTCGTCCACTCGACCGTGTGGATCTTGGCGATGAGCGCCGAGACGACCAGGACGCCGAGCTCGAAGAGTCGCTGGTCCGAGAGATCCGGCTCCACCTTCTTGATCGCCTCGACCACCGCGTTGTGCTCCCGCGCGAACAGCGTATGCAGGAGGCCGGGACCGAACCAGTAGTTCTCCTGCATGCCGGTCAGGTCGACACCCGGGATGTCGCTCTCCGGAAGGCGCCCATTGGGATCGACCTTGATCTTGCCGTCCTCGAAGGTCCGGATGGTGCTCTGCTTGTCGGCTCCGCTGCCGTAGATCTGCGAACCGTCCCACCAGTGCGACTCGGCGTTCGCGAACACCGGGGCGGGGCAACCGTCCTTGATCTCGCCGTGCAGCGGAATGGTCTCCCGGATGCGCATCGGGTTTTCCGGGAAGTCGTCACCGGGTTGGAGCGGGATCTCGATGACGTGGTCGGCAAGTCCGTTGCCGTGGAAGAACCAGTTGTGGTTCTCGAACTGCAGCCACGCCGCGCCGAGCGCGTTGAGGATGCCCGCCGGCTTGAAGTCGTCGCGGGCCATGAGGACCCGGCTGATCTCGCGCGGGTCGGGCGTCAGCAGCCGCTTGCGATCGACAATCGTCTTCTCGATCGGGGCGTTGCGGCCGAAACCCGTGCCCTTGGCGCCCATCGCGGGGCAACCGAGGTCGTTGTACGTGCCGTCAGGCATGCGCGCACGGATCGCTTCCTCCGGGGGCTCGGCACTCCCGCCCTCGGGGCGGATGTCCTCGTGCTCGAACAGGTTCTTCGCCCGCAGGTCGTCGCGCTCCGATGACAGGCTCGAGAGCTGCAACAGGAGCGACGGGTGCTCGTGCCACTGCAGGTGGAGGGGGTTCGGGATCCGTGGGCTCATGCGTGTGCTCCTTGACGGTGGTGCTCGTTGTGCACTCTAGGGATTCGGACGGGGGGCCGGGCTCGATTCCACCTCATGGGGACCGCAGGGCGAAGTAGCCGATGCGCTCGAACCGCGACTCGCCCACGACAGCGGGAACGCGGAAGAAGATCTTGCCGAGGTAAGCGCCCGGAACCAGCTCGACCAGTTCGTCCCGGATGCTCTTGATCACGAGCTTGGGGTTGTCCGGGACGCTCGCGTAGTCGATGACGAGGACGTCGACGTCCGGGTCCTCGACGCCAGCCTCGACGAAGGTGTTGAAGTCGAATGCGGACCGGCCGTCGTCGTCGCTGCGCATGCCGTACACCGGCCACAGGATCTTGCCGACGATCCGCGACGACCCGGTCATCCGGTTGTCGCCGGTCGACGTCTCGGAGTCGAACCGCTTGCCGCGCCACGGCATCCAGACGCTGGTCAACGCCTTGACGGCAGCGTCCAGGGCGCGGTTCGTCGTGGTGGCGACCAGAATTCCGTCGGTTGCTCCGTCCAGGCCCGTCGGGACCCCGCCGCCCGCGAACAGCTCGTTCAGGATCGGTTCGGCGGCAGCGGTGTCGTCCTGGGCCAGCTCCTGGATTGCGAGGAGGACCGACCATGCGTCGGCCGCGGTCGTCCCCGTGCCTCCGCCGCGGAGTGCGTCGAGCTTGCTGTGGACGTCCGATGAGAGTGGGGCTGCCGACATGGGACCTCCGGGAGCGAGCCTGCTGGGCCGCCGGACACGTGTGACGCAGGTCACGGTGCGCGACGCAAGCACCCTAGCGCGCGTGATCCCGCTGTGCCACGGTGACGAAACGGGCAAGGGCACCTGAGTGCCCATGAGGCGCCAGCCGTGGTCGCTGAGCTGGCTGGGAAACGAACCACCGATACCGGCCCTAGGCCGGCGAGGTGTCCAGGTTCATCAGAACGAGCTTTTCGAACTCGTTGAAGAGGCGGTCGAAGTCATCCACCGTGACCGGCTGGCGCCACTGCTGCAGCCCGACCATGAGCGTCATGGCCAACATGCCGAGCGTCGTGGCTTCCTCGTCGTCGGCTGCCGCCGGGCGGAGGACTTCGGACAGCGCCTCGGACCGGCGCTCGTCCACCTTCTCCTGCATCGCGGCCACCGCGGCGTTCGTGTGGGCCCAGGAGCGAATGGCGCCCTCGGCCGCGTGCGGGAGTTGCGAGCCAAGCTTGCGCATCAGTCGAATGCGGTCAGCCGGGTCCTCGGGCGCATTGGCCAGCGCGACCACCCTCGCCGTCTGCGACTCCCACCAGTACTCCATGAACGCGCCGATGAATCCGTCGAGGCTGCCGAAGTAGCCGTAGAAGGAGCCGGTGGTCACGCCGAGGGCAGCGCACAGTTTGCTGATCTTGATGCCGCCGGCGCCCTCGGTCGCGAGGATCCGCATGGCGGTCTCGTAGTAGTCCTCACGCGTCACCAACTGGCGCATGAACCCTCCTCGCTTCCGCAGTCAGCGTAATGCGGATTACATTCGCTCGGTGACGGCCAGGATCGTGTCGGCCACCAGGTGCGGGTCGTCCGACATCGGCACGTGACCGACGCCGTCGAGGGTGACCTGCTCAGCCGACGGAAGCAGGGCGCAGAACGGGACGCCGTAACCCCGCCACGGGATGAGTCGATCCCGCCGCGCCCAGGCAATGCGGATCGGCAGGGCCGGATCAACCGAGAACGCCAACGGCCCGTCTGTCTTGATGCCGGCCGCCAGAGCCGTGAGCGCAGTGCAGGCTCGGAGGTCACGCAGCAGCTCGACGGCTTCCTCCGCCGTGACCCTGCGCGGGTCGTGGACGACCAGCAGCGCAATCAGGAAACGCACGATCTGGAACCGGGCGAGACGCTCCACGCCGCGCAGGCCGCCCAGCCTGCGCAGGATGTGCATCAGCAGTTCGAGCCGACGGGCCGCCCAGCGCGACGCAAAGGCCCCCGCCGGCGAAAACGCGGTCGCCGACAAAGCCCGTCCACGCTGTGCCATCTCGACGGCCAGCCACCCGCCGAGCGAGTTGCCGGCGAAATGTGCGCGCGGCCAGCCGAGGTCATCGAGCTGCCGCTCGAGCGCGTCGGCAATCGGACCGATGCCTGCACTCCCCGCCGGAATCGGCGGGCCACCGCGGTGCCCGGCAAGCGTGGGCGCGAACACCGTGTGCTTCTGCTCCAGCAACGGGATGACCGGCGACCAGGCCGGCCAACTCATGTCGACGCCGTGCAGGAGCACCAGGGGCGGGCCCGACCCGCCGAGGTGGGCGGCGGTGCGCTCAACCACCCCGGCGGCGGCCGGGAGGGACACAGATCTCTCGGTCATTGGAGAATCGCTCAAAACAGCTTGCGCATCAGTTTTTGCGTCAACTCGCTGTAGGGCGGATAGATCATGCTCGGGTCGACCCGGTGCGACCGAGACAGGTAGGCCTTGCGGTGGCTGAACACCTCGAAGCCCCACTTGCCGTGGTAGGCACCCATGCCACTGTTGCCGACGCCGCCGAACGGCAGGTTCGGCGTCAGCACCTGGACGGCGGCGTGGTTGACGACGATCGAACCCGCCGGCACCTGCTTGCCGTAGCGGCGCGCCAGCTTCTGGGACCGGGTGAAGATGTACGCGGCCAGCGGCTTGGGGCCTCGGTTGATCTGGTGGACGGCATCGTCGACCGAGTCGACGGCGAGGATCGGCAGGATCGGTCCGAAGATCTCCTCCTGCATCAGCGGCGACTCGAGTTTGGGCTCGTCGACCAGCGTCAGGTCCACGGCCCGATCAGCCGGCGTTGATCCGCCACCGTGAATCACCTGGCCACCGTGACCGTCCAGCAGCCGCGTGAGCCGCTCGGCGTGGCGAGGAGAGACGATCGTCATGGCCTTGCCGCCGTCGCCGGCCGGGCTCATGTCGACGATCGACTGCTTCAGCAGCTCGACGAATCGGTCCTTCACGCCGCGGTCAACCAGGACGTAGTCGGGCGCAACACAGGTCTGGCCGGAGTTGAGCAGCTTCGTCCACGCGATGCGGCGGGCGGTGACCTCGAGGTTGGCATCAGGCGCGATCACCGCCGGGCATTTGCCGCCGAGCTCCAGCGTGACCGGGGTCAGATGCGGGGCTGCCGCCGCCATGATCGCCTTGCCGATCTCGGGTCCACCGGTGAAGAAGGCATGGTCCACCCCTTGAGCCATGACGTCCTGCGTTTCCTCGGCGCCGCCAAGGATGACCGAGAACGCATCCGGGTCCATGTACTTCGCGACGAGCTCGGCCAGCACCTGGGCCGATGCAGGCGTGTGCTCGGAGGGCTTGAGGATCGCGCAGTTGCCGGCCGCGATGGCGCCGACGAGCGGCGCGAGGATGAGGTGGATCGGGTAATTCCACGGGCCGATGATGAAGACGACGCCAAGCGGTTCGTAGTCGTACCAGGCGCGGCCCGGCATCTGCGCCAGCGGGATGGATACGCGATGCGGCTTGACCCAGCTCTTCAGGCGCTTCTTCGCGAACTTCGCCTCGGTGAGCGGCGGCATCACGTCACCCATGAACGCGTCGCCCGCCGGGCGACCCAGGTCACTGGCCAAGGCGGCGGCGATGGCGTCCTCGCCCTCCTCGAGCATGCGCGTCATGGCATCGAGCTGCTCGAATCGCCATGCGAGCGGCAGCGTGCGCCCGGACTCGAAGGTGGACCGCAGCCGGGCGACCTCGGTCGCAGCTGTCGACTGTCGTACGTCGGTGTCGGTCATGTCTGGTCTCCTGTCCGGCTCACGCGGTCGTCGTAGTCCGACCGCTTGGCCTTGTCGAAATGCAGGAACGTGTCGTACGCGCCGAGCCGTCGACTCATCGTGTCCCTCAATCGACGTCCGAGCAAAGGCTGCGTTTGCAGGATAGGCCCGATGACCTTCGGCACGAACACGTCCTTGGTGCGACGCTCGACGGCATCGGCGATGGCGGTCGCGACGTCTTCGGGCTGCACCACGGGGATGACCCTCGTCGCCGTGGTCCCCGCGATCAGCTCGGTGTTGGTGAAGTGCGGCAGCACGCAGGTGAAGTGGACGCCCGTGCCTTCGAACTCGACCCGAGCGGTCTCCGTCATGGCGACCACCGCCGACTTGCTGCCGCAGTAGGCCACGCCCCCGGGGACCGGAGTCTTCCCGGCGGTCGACGCGACGTTGAGGATGTGGCCGGACCCACGTTCCACCATGGCCGGCAGCGCAAGGCTCATGCCGTTCAGGCATCCCAGGACATTCACCTCCATCGTCCGCCGCAGAGTCGCCGGCGACTGTTCGAGGAATGGGCCGATCGGCATGATGCCTGCGTTGTTGACGAGCACGTCGAGCTGGTCGACCTCGGTCGCCTGTTCCAGGAACCGCGTGAACGAGTCGTGGTCCGAGACGTCGACGGCCAGGCCGATGGCGCCGTGTCCGACCTGCGCCGCCGCCTCGCGGGCGAGGGTCTCGTCGAGGTCACCGAGGATGACGACCGCACCGCGGCTGGCGAGTTCTCGCGCTGTCGCGAGACCGATGCCGCGCGCCCCACCCGTGATGGCCACGCGCTGCCCGGCAAGAAGGGTTCTGTTCATGACTCGCTCGCTTCCCTGGTAGCCACCCTTGTGGCTGCCTGCTCCCGCAGCTCGGTGAACTCGTCGTGCAGATCGGCCGTGATCGACTTCCCATCCGGCACGCGGCGAGGGTCGCTGGTGACCATGAAGGTCAGCGTCCCGTTGTAGCTGAGGACGGCGATGGTCACGGCGTGCTGCCTGGTCAAGGGCGTCGAGCCGATGATGAGCTGCAGCTCGCGACCCATGAAATGGAGCGGGACCGGCGGGCCGGGCACGTTCGTGACGGTCACGTTGAACATCCCGGACCAGAACTGCATCGCCCGGTTGAGAGTGGCCGCAATCGGCGCCGGGGCGAGTCCGAGCATCCCGATCAGGGAGGCGGTCATCTTCGCCTGACCGGATTGCGCAGTCCGCCGAACGGCGTCGATCACCTTGACGACGCGGGTCTCGAGATCGGGTTCGCCCACCGGCAGCGCGGGATAGGTCATCGCGATCTGGTTGCCCAGCGCGCCGCGTTCGCCGGCCGCACGGGCGTTGACCGGAACGAAGGCGTGCAGCTTGTCGACCAGCGCGTCATGACGGTCGAGGTACCGGCGCAGCCCACCGGAGACGATGGCGAGGACGATGTTGTTGACGGTGGTCGCGTAGGTGTGCCGGATGTCGTGAATGTCCTCCAGCGGCACGGTGACGTAGGAGACCTGCCGCGTCGGGCCGGACTTCCCGCCGTTGAACGGCGAGGCCGGGGCCTGGCCCAGCATCCCGGCGACGCCGACCAGTCCAGACACGGGAGCGGGCAGCCTCGTCACCGGTGATGCAGGCGCCTGGGCCCGGTGCCTTGGCTTCGTCGGCACCGGCAGCGTCGAGTCCGGGGCGAGCAGCGCGGTGAAGATGTCGATGATGGACAGGCCGTCGACCATGCAGTGATGGACCTTGAGCGAGATGCCGAAGCCCCCGCCGGATGCACAGCGCAGGCCCTCGACCAGGCCGACCTCCCAGAGCGGACGTCGCAGGTCGAGCGGCGCAGCCGTGAGGTTCTCGATGTGCGCGGCGATCTCGTCGTGCCCGCCCGGTGCGGGCACAGCCGTGCGCGTGACGTGATAGCCGAGCTCGAATGCGCGGTCGTCAACCCAGCGCGGCCGGCTCAGGCCGAGCAGCGTCCCCGACAGGCGCTGCGTGAAATGTGGCATCCCGGTCAACCGCTCCCCCACGACGCGCTGGAAGTCGTCGAAGCCGGGTGCGTCGCCGCTGAAGACCAGCATCCCGGCCAGCTGCATGCGGTTCTCCGGGTCCTCGACCTGAAGGAACGCGTTGTCGAGCGGGCTGAGCCGTTGTCCCATCGTCGGCCTACAGGTCCAGCACGAGTTTGTCCGAGCAGGCTCGGGACACGCACGGCATGAAGCAGCCCTGCTCGCGGTCGTCCCGGGAGAGCACCGAGTCGCGGTGATCCGGCTCGCCGTCCATGACGACCGTCTCGCAGGTGCCGCAGACCCCTTCGCTGCAGGACCGCAGGACGAACAGTCCGTTGTCCGTCGCGACATCCAGGATCGAGACGCCGGCCGGAACCGTCGCGGTGACGCCGGACCGGGCGAACTCGACCTCGAATTCGGTGTCGACAACGTCGGCGCCGGCCGTCTTCGGCGCGAAGCGTTCGACGTGCAGCGCTCCGCACGGCCAGGACTCGCACTTCGCCTCGACGGCGTCGAGCAGCACTTCCGGCCCGCAGCAGTAGACGACAGTGTCGTCGCGCGGCGTCCCGAGGACGGAGTCAAGGTCGAGGATGCCTTCGGTGTCCTGCGGCTGGATGCGGACCCGGTCCCCGTACTGCTCGAGCTCCTTGACGTACGCCATGGAGTCCCGGCGCCGGCCCCCATACAGGAGATGCCAGTCGCCACCAGCGCGCTCGACTTCGCGGATCATGCACAGCATGGGCGTGATGCCGATGCCGCCGGCGATGAACTGGTAGCGGGGCGACTCGACCAGCGGGAAATGGTTGCGTGGCCCGCGGATCTGGATCTGCTGGCCCTCGTGCAGTTCGTCGTGCACGTAATCCGATCCACCGCGGCTGTCCGGCTCGCGCAGGACGGCCACGCGCAGGTACCGCCGGTCCTGCGGCTCGCTGCACAACGAGTACTGCCGGGCCAGGTCCGGTCCGAGCAGCAGGTCGATGTGCGAGCCCGCCTCCCACGGCGGGAGCGTTGACCGGGCCTTGAACTTCAGTTCCACGACGTCCTCGGCGAGGACGGTCTTCTCTTCCAGCGTGAGCGTGAGGTTCAGCTCGGTGGAGGGCTGGGCGATCGCGGCCTGGCTCATCGTGGACTCCTCGGACTTCGTGCTTGCTGTTCTGCCTTGCTTCTTCCTGCCTTGCTACTAGCTGAAATATAATGTACCTTATATTTGGTAGAGGTTGTCAAGAGCTTCGAACGAGGAGACCGCCATGACTGTCACCACTCCCCTCCGGACCTACGACGAGCTCGAGCTGTCCAGCGAGGCCTTCTGGTCGAAGCCGGCGCGCGAACGCGACCGGTCCTTCGAGACCCTTCGGCGGGAGCGCCCGGTCACCTGGCAACCGCGGGCCTACGGCTCACTGATGCCCGATGTCGAGGACCCCGGGTACTGGGCCGTGGTCCGGCACGAGGACGTCGTTGCCGTGAGCAAGGCACACGACGTCTTCTCGTCGTCGCCCTACCTCGGAGGCGTGATGTTCGAGAACGCGCCGGCCGACCTGCTCATCGCCACCCAGTCGATCCTCACGATGGACGAGCCGGAGCACGGCGTCACGCGACGTCTCGTCCAGTCCGCGTTCAGCCCGCGCCAGATCCGGCTCATCGAGCAGCAGATCAACCAGCAGGCGTCTGCGATCGTGACCGAGTTCCTGGAGGACGGCCCGCACGACTTCGTCGAACAGGTTTCCATGCGGCTGCCGCTGTGGACGATCTCCGGGATGCTCGGCGTCCCGGAGGAAATGCGCGACCGGATGGTGAAAGCCGCTGATGACATGGTCGGGTACAACGACCCGGAGTACATCGGCGACGGCGATCCGTTCACTTGCCTGCTCGGCGGCACGATGACCCTGCACGAGATTGCCACGACGCTGATGGAAGCCCGGCGGGCCAAGCCCGAGGAGGACCTGATGACGGCCCTCGTGCAGGCCGAGATCGACGGACAGCGGCTCACCGACGACGAGATCCGGTCGTTCTTCGTCGTGCTCGCCGTGGCCGGGAACGACACGACGCGCAACACGACGAGCCACGCCATGAAGGCGCTCTGCGACCATCCGGACCAGAAGCAGCTGCTGCTCGACAACTACGACCGCGCCATTCCGGGCGCGATCGAGGAGTTCGTGCGCTGGGCGAGTCCGGTCATGACGTTCCGCCGAACGGCCAAGGTCGACGCCGTCGTCGGTGGCGTGGACGTGGACGCCGGCGACAAGGTCGTCATGTTCTACTCATCGGCGAACCGCGACGAAGACGTCTTCCGCGACCCGTGGTCCTTCGACATCACCCGCAATCCGAACCCGCACGTGTCATTCGGCGGCGGCGGGCCGCACTTCTGCCTGGGCAACCACGTCGCGCGGATGCAGTTGCGCGCGCTGTTCCGCGAGCTGCTCACCCGCGTGCCGTCCCTGGAGCTCGGAGAGCCAGAATTCGTCACTGGGCACTTCATGAACGCGATCAAACGCATGCCCTGCACCGCCTGACCACCGAGGACCAGCTGACCCATGACACTTCCCGACGTCCTGACCCGGCCCCTGACGCTGCCCGTCGTCGCATCACCGATGTTCATCGCCTCCGGTCCGGAGCTGGTGATCGCCCAGTGCAAAGCCGGCGTCATCGGCTCCTTTCCAGGGCTCAACGCCCGACCGCAGAGCCTGCTGTCCGAGTGGCTGACCCGCATCGACGAGGAACTGGCGAAGGCGGCGGCGGACGACCCGGATCGCCCGATCGCTCCCTTCGCGCTCAACCAGATCGTGCACCGCAGCAACGACCGTCTCGACGAGGACATGCAGACCTGCATCGAGCACGAGGTGCCCATCGTCATCACGTCCCTCGGCGCTCGCGAGGACGTCAACGAGGCCATCCACGCGTACGGCGGGATCGTCCTGCATGACGTCATCAACGATCGATTCGCCCGCAAGGCCATCGACAAGGGTGCCGACGGCCTGATCGCGGTCGCCGCCGGCGCCGGCGGGCACGCCGGCTCGACGTCGCCGTTCGCGCTGGTCACTGAGATCCGCTCGTGGTTCGGCGGCCCGCTGCTGCTTTCCGGTGCGCTCGCGCACGGCCGATCGGTGCTCGCGGCCCAGGTGGCCGGCGCCGACTTCGCGTACGTCGGCAGCGCGTTCCTGTCGACCCACGAGGCCAACGTTGTCGACGACTACAAGCAGATGATCGTCGACAGCGACTCGGCCGACATCGTCTACAGCAACCTGTTCACCGGCGTGCACGGCAACTACCTGCGGGGCAGCATCGCGGCCCACGGCATGGATCCGGACGGTCTGCCGGCGTCGGACCCGTCAACGATGGACTTCGGCACCGAGGCAGCCTCGGGCCCCAAGCCCTGGAAGGACATCTGGGGATCCGGCCAGGGCATCGGCGCCGTCTCCCAACGACAATCCGTCGCCGAACTCGTGACGGCACTGCGAACCCAGTACGACGAGGCGCTGGCAGCGCCGGTCCGGCACGGCCGGCAGCCGTCGTTCGCCTGAGCGCCTATCGCCAGGGGTTTTCGCGCCGCCAGAGCGTCGGGAGGTTTAGCGGGACGCCGTCCTCGCGGGCCAGCTCTCCGAGCCGCCGCATGGTCGCGTCGAGGTCGTCCCCCGCATAGGGCAGCGCACGAAGCGGATCGGTGATCGGCCGGAAGAAGTCATCCCAGTGGATGAGCACCACCCGTCGTGCGCCCACTGCGCGCACCGTCTCGGACCAGTAGTGCGTCATGTAGTCCGTCGGCCGCAGGCCCAACTGGCCGACGCCGAGGTAGGCCACGTCGGCGGCCTGACCCGCGAGCGCGCCGGGGACCCAGCCGGCGCTGCCGTTGATCAGCATGCTCTTGCCGCTGGGCAGATGGCGCACGATCACCGACCAGGCGTCCCCGCAGCGGTACGCCGAGATTCGGGCCGGTGGGACGACCGGCGCCTCGATCGGGCCAGGCCATCGATCCGGCGGACAGTGCGCCCCCCGGACCATGGTGAGTTCAAAGGCGCCGGCTCGCACCGTGTCGCCCGACTCGGCCACGACGATGCGGTCGTCCGGCAACCCACCGCCCTGCGCGATGTGCGACGCCGAGGGGCCGCCGATCACCGCCGCCCCGGTCCGGCGCGCGACAACCGCCGAATCCATCGCATGGTCGTAGTGCGTGTGCACGGGAATGACCGCGTCCAGGCCGTCGACGCCGGCCTGCCCGAGAGCGTCGTCGATGCGTCGCTCGTCCGGCTTGAGCCGGCCGAACACGGTGTCGCGCAGAGCCGGACGACTGAAGAATCCGTCCGTCATGACCGACGACTGGCCATCGCGCACCAGCAGCGTCGCGACGCCGAGGAAGGTCACGGACAGCTCGCCGTCGCGCGCTTCCGGCACGTCGAACCGGTCGGAATACCGGGCAAGGTCGGGGCGTCCGAGCTTCAACCGCACACGCACAGCATGGCGCAAGCGGTGCGCCCAGCGTCGGGTGCACTTCGTTCAGCCGCCACACTGGTCGGGTGCTGAACCGGCTGATCCGATGGCTGTATGCGCGCCTCGGCGTGCACTACTGGCTCGTCGTCCTGGCCGGTCAGGTTGGCGCCTCCGTGGGCGTGGTGCTGGTGACCGTGGCCTTCATCGCCTCGTACTTCCGGGAGCCGATCACGCAGGTTGCCGTTCTCGCCGGCGCCGCGGCAGTGTTCGCCGCGTCGGCGGTCACGGCGTCGCTCTGGCGTTCCCGGGATGCCATCCGGCTCGTCGAGAACTGGAAGACTGCGCAGGATCCGGACCTTGAGGCGACGGTGGCGGCATGGCACGCCGTCACGTCCCTCGCCTTCCGCCAGTACCGCCGGAACGCCGTCCGGGTCAGCGTCGTGGGGATCGTCCCCGTCGTGGCCATCACCAGCCTGGTGTTCCAGGCGGGCTGGCTCGGGTTCTTCGCGCTCCTGCTCGGGTCGGTCATCCCGGCCGCCTACGGAGCCTTCCTGACCTATTCGATTGCCGAGTTCCTGTCCAAACCCGTGGTCGAGGACATCGCGGACCGGATGCCGGATGACTTCCCGTTCACCCGCGAAGGCCTGCCGGTCGAACGCCGCCTGCGCCTCGGCTTGCCGGTGTACACGATCGGCACCGGACTGCTGGTCGCGGCGATCCTCGGCGACCGCGACGGGGCACGCGGGCTCCTCACGGCCACCGTTGTGGCCGCGGGCGTGGGCCTGTTCCTGTCCACCGAGCTGACCGTTCTTCTCTCCCGCGCCGTGACCACGCCGATCGCCGACGTTCGCGAGGCGATGCTGCGGGTCCGATCAGGTGATTACTCCACCCGCGTCCCCGTCACGAGCAGCGACGAGCTGGGCGAGCTCGCGCACGACTTCAACCTGATGACGAAAGGGCTCTCCGAACGCGAGGAGATGCGGGCAGCGTTCGGGACCTACGTGGACCGGGAGGTCGTCGGAATCATCCTCTCGGGCGAGTTCCCGGACAGCGGGGTCGAGGCAGACGTCTCGATCCTCTTCTGCGACATCCGGGGCTTCACGTCCTACGCAGAGGCGGCGGCGGCACCCGAGGTCGTCGCCACGCTCAACCGGATGTTCACAGCCATCGTCCCCGTCATCGAGAAGCACGGTGGGCACGTCGACAAGTTCCTCGGCGACGGGCTGCTCGCGTACTTCGGTGTGCCGGAACGCCACCTCGATCACGCGGACCGCGCCCTTGCCGCCGCACAGGAGCTCGTCGCCGCCGCGGCAGCAGTCGGCACCGGCCTCACCGTCGCCGCCGGAGTGAACACCGGCCGCGTCCTCGCCGGCGCCGTGGGAGGAGCCGGGCGGCTCAACTTCAGCGTCATCGGCGACGCCGTCAACGTCGCAGCCCGGGTCGAGGCGATGACGCGCAAGACCGGCGACGACGTCCTCATCACGGCCGCGACTCGCGATGCCCTCCAGCGTCCGGTGGCCTTGGTGTCACGCGGGACCCTGCCCATCAAGGGCAAGTCAGCAGCACTCGAGCTGCTCACGCCAGCCGAAGGCCAATGATGGCCGCGCCGGTCGGGAGCCTCGCATGGGAGCAGGCCGGCGGGCCGCCCCTGACTCTCGGCCAGCGGATCGGGACCCTCGCTGGAATGGGCGCCGTCCTGGTGGCGGACACCGCCGGCCGCGTCGTCGGCCGTCGAGCGCCGCTGGTCGATCTCGACGCGTGGGCGGCACCGGACACGGGCGCCGTGCGGGCGGCGTACGACCTCGCGACGACCACCCTGAGCCCCGCCTACCTCGAACACAGCCTGCGATGCGTCCTGTTCTCCGCCGTCGCCCACGCCCGGATGCGCCGCGCCGCGCCCGTCGACCTCGAAGCGCTCCACGTCGCCGTGATGCTGCACGACGTCGGGTTGTTCGTCCCGGCCCAATCGGACGAGCACTGCTTCACCGTGACGGGCGCCCGACATGCCCGCCGCGTACTGGAGTCAGCGGACTGGCCGAGCGACCGCATTGACACGGTGGTCACCGCGATCACGGCGAACCTCAATCCGTTCGTCAGTGCGAGCACCTACGGAAGCCTTGCGCACCTGTTCCGCGTTGGCGGGCTGATCGACGTCCTCGCTCAGGGCTGGAAGGTCCATCCGGATAATCTCGCGCACATCCTCGCGCGGCATCCGCGCGGCGAGCTGGGCCACGAAACCCGCAACCTCGTCCGTACAGAGGTGGCGCGGCACCCCGGATGCCGGTTCGCGACGTTCGGCCCGATCTTCCCGATGGTCGTGGAGCGGCGCTCGTTCTGATACGTCGGGTTCCGAATAGGTCACAAACCCCGAATCCCCACCATGTGACGACTAGGCTTTTATCGAAAGACCGAACCAAGACGCGCAGGATTTCGCCTCGGCATGAACAACTCGAAACCCCGGGAGCAACTCGACCGCGTCATCATCCGGTTCGCCGGCGACTCCGGCGACGGCATGCAGCTGACCGGCGACCGGTTCACCCAGGAGTCGGCCGTCTTCGGCAACGACCTGGTGACGCTGCCCAACTTCCCGGCCGAGATCCGTGCTCCGCAGGGCACCATCCCCGGTGTCTCGTCGTTCCAGATCCACTTCGCCGACCACGACATCCTGACGGCCGGCGACACCCCCGACGTGCTCGTCGCGATGAATCCGGCGGCGCTCAAGGCGAATGTGTCCGACCTGCACAAGGGCGCCACGATCATCGTCGACACAGCTGACTTCTCGGCCCGCAACCTCACCAAGGCCGGCTACGACGTCAACCCGCTCGACCTGCTGGGCCAGGCCGGCGACGTCCTCGGCGAGTTCCAGGTCCAGGCCATCGACCTCACCGGCATGACGGTGGAGGCCGTCAAGGAGTTCGGCCTTTCGCGCAAGGACGCGAGCCGGGCGAAGAACATGTTCGCGCTGGGTTTGGTCTCCTGGATGTACGGACGTCCGCTCGAACCGACGATCGCCTTCCTGGAGAAGAAGTTCGCGTCGTCGCCGTCAATCGCTGGCGCCAACGTCGCCGCCCTGAAGACCGGGTGGAACTTCGGCGAGACGACCGAGTCGTTCGCGGTCCAGTACGAAGTCGCGCCGGCCACCTTCCCGGCGGGGAACTACCGCAACATCAGCGGCAATCTCGCCCTGGCCTACGGATTGGTTGCTGGCGGGGTCAAGACCGGGCTCCCGGTCTTCCTCGGCTCGTACCCGATCACGCCGGCGTCCGACATCCTGCACGAGCTGAGCAAGCACAAGGCGCTCGGCGTGACGACCTTCCAGGCCGAGGACGAGATCGCGGGTGTCGGTGCCGCCATCGGCGCATCCTTCGGAGGGGCGCTGGGCGTCACCACGACATCCGGACCGGGGGTGACCCTGAAGGCCGAGGCCATCGGCCTGGCCGTCATGACCGAGCTCCCGCTGGTGGTCGTGAACGTCCAGCGCGGTGGGCCGTCCACCGGCCTGCCGACCAAGACCGAGCAGTCCGACCTGCTGCAGGCGATGTTCGGGCGCAACGGCGAGGCGCCGGTGCCCGTCATCGCCCCTCAATCTCCCGGCGACTGCTTCGCTGCCGCACTTGAGGCGACGCGCATCGCCGTCACGTACCGGACGCCGGTGATGCTTCTCTCAGACGGCTATCTGGCCAACGGCTCGGAACCGTGGCGCATCCCCGACCTCGACCAGCTCCCCGACATCGACCCGAACTTCGCCTCACCAGACGAGCTCGGCGAGCACGAGGCCTTCCTGCCCTATGGCCGCGATCCCGAGACGCTCGCCCGCAACTGGGCCATCCCCGGGACGCCCGGCCTCGAACATCGCATCGGCGGGCTGGAGAAGGGCGACGGCCACGGCAACATCTCCTACGAGCCCGCCAACCACGACCTGATGGTGCGCATCCGCCAGGCCAAGGTGGACGCCATCGCGAAGACGATCCCGTTGCTTGAGGTGGACGACCCGTCGGGCACGGCCAAGGTACTGGTCGTCGGCTGGGGCTCGACCTACGGGCCGATCGGCGCCGGTGTCCGCCGGGTGCGGAAGGCCGGACACCACGTGGCGCAGGTCCACCTGCGACACCTCAACCCGTTCCCGTCGAACCTCGGCGAGATCCTGCAGGGCTACGAGCGCGTGCTGGTGCCGGAGATGAACCTGGGCCAGCTCTCGCTGCTGCTGCGCGCCAAGTACCTGGTGGACGCCCAGGGCTACAACCACGTTCGCGGTCTTCCGCTGAAGGCCGCGGACCTGGCCCGCGCCATTGGCGCGCTCGTCGCCGATGCTGAAGGCGTCACGGTCGATCTCGACATCGTCGGGAGTGTGAAATGAGCATCGATCTGGGAATGCCGGGAAGCGGGACGGCGGGCGTCCCTCTCTCCGAGACGCCGCTGAACCGCAAGGACTTCACCTCCGACCAGGAGGTCCGGTGGTGCCCGGGCTGTGGCGACTACGCCGTGCTGGCCGCGGTGCAGGGTTTCCTGCCGGAATTGGGCATCAAGCGCGAGAACACCGTGTTCGTCTCCGGCATCGGCTGCTCGTCGCGCTTCCCGTACTACCTCAACACGTACGGCATGCACTCGATCCACGGTCGCGCCCCGGCCATCGCGACGGGGCTCGCGACGACGCGGCCCGACCTGTCGGTCTTCGTCGTGACCGGCGACGGCGACGGGCTGTCGATCGGCGGCAACCACCTCATTCACGCGTTACGCCGGAACGTCAACCTGAAGATCCTGCTGTTCAACAACCGGATCTACGGGCTGACGAAGGGCCAGTACTCCCCCACGTCCGAGCCGGGCACGATCACGAAGTCGACGCCGCTCGGCTCGATCGACCACCCGTTCAACCCGATCTCGCTGGCGCTGGGCGCCGAAGCGAGCTTCGTGGCGCGCACGATCGACTCCGACCGCCAGCACCTGACCTCGGTGCTGCGCGCGGCCGCAGCGCACCGGGGCAGCTCGTTCGTCGAGATCTACCAGAACTGCCCCATCTACAACGATGGTGCCTTCGAGGCGGTCAAGGATCACGAGACGAAGGCCGAGGCGATCATCCCGCTCGTCCACGGCGAAACCATCCGGTTCGGCGCACCCGGTGATGACGGGCTGGGCGGCAAGGGCCTGGTTCGGTCCGCGTCAGGCGGCGTCGAGGCGGTGCGCGTGGCCGATGTCAGCACTGACGACCTGCTCGTTCACGACGCCGAGGCCGAGGATCCGTCCCGCGCCTTCGCCCTGTCGCGACTGGACGTCACCGACGGCGTCCCGCTGACCCCGATCGGCGTGTTCCGGCAGGTGACGCGTCCGACGTACGACGACCTGGCGCGCGAACAGCTGGCCACCGCCGCGGCAAAGGTCGACGACCGGATGACCGCGCTGACGCGTCTCGTCGCCGGCAGCGACACCTGGACTGTCGGCTGAACCGGCAGGTCACAGCGGGTCGGCGAGGATCAGCTCAGTGTTCCGGTCCCGGCTCGAGCCACGCCGGTCGAAGTACGCCGGGTCGTTGTAACCGAGCTCCCGGTACAGCGAGGCGAGGCCGGGCAACGACAGGTCGTCGTAGTCGACGGCGAGCGGCGAGTCGGCATCGACCATCGTCGTGAAGAGCGAGACCGTGCCGTCGCCGTTCCTCGTGACCTCGATCATGCGCGCCTGCTGCGGCGCGTCGATGTGCGATGCGGAATTGAGCTCCCAGAAGGACTGCTGCGGGGTCAGGCCGGGGTGCGCCGTGATCCGGTTGTGATGCGTATGCCCGTTGATCCACGCGAGGACGTTCGGGAACCGCTGCAGCAGATTCACCAGCTGCCCTCCACTGTGGCGCCCATCCTGTGGAGCTCGCGGGTCACTGGCCAGGTTCGTCATCTCGTCAGACGGGTGGTGGGTGAAGATCAGGACGTAGCTGTCACGCGCCTTCTCCAGCTCACCGACGAGCCAGGACCATTGCGTCGACCCGATCGACCCCTCGATCCCACCGGCCTGGTTCGTCGAATCCAGACTGATCGCGACGACCTTCGGCGCCAGCCGGCGGGTGTAGTAAAGCGTCGCCGCACCGGCGTCGGCGCCGTAGCCGTGTCCGACCGGACCGGCGCCGGTGAAGCGGTCCTCGTGCAGCAGCCGGACGTAGTCGGCGCCGCTGAACGGGAGACGGCGCTCGTCCGCGTGCACGCTCCTGGTCGTGCCTGACTTCGCGATGTCGCGGATCAGCTCGCCCACGTCGTCGCCCGCCTTGACCTTGGCAAGCCGCGAAGCGAGCACGACGGGCAGGTCGCCGCGCGCGGAGAAGATCTTGCGGCCACCGCCGCTCCACTCCTCGACGTAGGCGCGGTTCTCCAGCATGCCGTTGGCGACGACGTCGTGGTTCCCCATCGTCAGCAGCCACGGGACGTTGAGCCCCGGCGTGGCGAACGGCCGGGTGCTCGCCTCCACCAGTCCGGGGATCAGGGGGAATCCCTGGTCCTTGTAGCGGTCGGGCCGGGGGTCCTCAGGCTGCCAGTACTCCGGCAGCCCCGAGGTCGCGACGCCCTCGAAGCCGCCGGCGTCGCCGCTGTCGGGACGGACGACGCCGCCGGCGAGCACGGTGAGCATCCACTCCAGCTCCGTGCCGGACTGGTTGTCGGTGTTGTCGCCCGTGCTCATCACCGCATCGATCGGCCGCCCCGTGGCCGGACCCCCTGGCAGGGCATTGATGCGCTGGACGAGGGCTGCCGTCCCGTGCACGCCGAGCAGCTCCTGTGGGCGATGGGCCGTCGCGTTGATCCGGTCGATGTACTCGAAGCGCATCGGGTTCTGCGCGTCGGTGATGTGCAGGTCGGTGACCTGGACGACGGTGGCGAGTCCCTCGCGCCGGTCCTCGCCTCCGCGGTGGGCCGGGGCCAGGTCCTGGCGCAAATGCATGTCCCAGGGGGCGCCTGTTCGCATCCGGCGATAGCCGAATCCGATGGCGGGAACGATGGTCGACTCCAGGGTCGTTCCGGCAAGCACGTTCACCTGCGGACGAACGACCCGGTCGAGCAGGACAGCAGTGGGCCAGAGTGTGGCCACCCCGGCTGCTGCTCCTGCTTGCAGCAACCGTCGGCGCGACAGCGTGACCACGAGGGAACTGTGGCGTTGACGCCCCCACGGCTCGGCATCCCCAGGCTGGATGTCACATGAAGGTTCAGGTACGCATGGGCGAACGGATTCACCCGCTGGTCATCGACGTGTCGAGTTCGCGCCGCCAGCCCGACAATCAGCCCCTGCGCGCCCATGATCCCGGCTAGGTTTCCGCCATGGGCACATGGACGGCGGCGGAGCTCGAAGCCGCCTTCGAGCGGTACCAGGAGCAGGTCCGGCGCTCGGTCGACACCGGCGACTGGTCTCACTTCTCCGACCTGTTCACCGACGACGCCACGTATCTCGAGCACGCCTACGGCGCGTTCCGGGGCCGGGACGAGATCCGGTCCTGGGTTGTCGACACGATGACGTCCGCGCCCGGGTGCTGGATGACCGAGTTCCCGCCGTCGTGGCATGTGATCGACGAACCACGCGGCCGCATCGTGTGCGAGATCCGGAACGTCATGGCCGACCCCGGTGACGGGAGCGTGCACGAGGCCACGAACATCACGATCCTGCAGTACGCGGGGAACGACCGCTTCGACTACGAGGAGGACGTCTACAACCCGGCTCGGTTCGTCACCATGCTCGAGGGTTGGGGCCGGACGGCGGCGGAGCACGACCGCCTGCCCGAGGGCGCCGCAGCGTGGCTTGACGCGGCGATTCCCGCCTGGCGCGGCTGACACTTCGCAGGTTTTCACCCCCCGGCCAGCGGGTATTTCTTCCGCACCTGGAACTGAGGAGGGTGAGGTTGATGTCTGCCATAGCCTCCATCACGACGATCGCGGCAGCGGCGGTCACGACCATCGCCATGGGCATGCAGGTCGAGGCGAGCCAGATGAAGCCCGTCGTGATCCCCGTGCTTCACCACGGCCCGCCCGGCCCGGCGCAGGTCGAGCTCGATCAGGCGACGCAGCCGACCGTGGCCCGGGCAGCACCGGCCCCAGAGGCGCTTCCGGCGACCTCGATCAAGGAAACGACGTCCGTGTCCTGCCCCGCGGCCTACGGACTCGATGCTGACTCCGCACTGGTCCGGCTCCCGGTCCGATACCTCGCCACCTGGTCCGCGATGGCGGAGGCACTGGGATTCATCAGCGGCGGCGGCGATGATGCACCCGCCAACCTCCGTACCCAGCTCAGCGGAGCCCTTGACGCGGCGCCGGCACCGACCTGTGCGCGCTGAGCGGTTCCGTCGCTGTCAGTGCTTGCCGCCCTTGCGGCCGGCCCTCACCTTCTGCGCGTGAGTTCCGCCCTGGGACGAGTCGCCCCCACCCGAATGGCTCTTCTCGCCACCGTGCTTCGAAGCATCCGGCGAGTTGGCGATCTTCGCGGCCCGCTCCTTCGACATGCCCTTGTCCTTGAGGGCCTCGTATTGCTTCTCGTTCTTGACGTGTGCCGACTTCCCTGGCATATGGATCGACCTCCTTGTGTCCAGGGAGGCGTACCCGGCGAGAGGTTGACCATGCAGCGTGCGGGTACATCCGGTCCGTGAGGCTACGGACCGTGTCCTGTCAGGCGCCGGGCTGGCGCCGGATCCGCCACGGACGTGGATTCAGGTATGTCGACGAGGCCGGGCAACCCCTGACCGCTGAGCAGGTCGACCGGGTGAAGGCAATGGTCATCCCCCCGGCCTGGACCGACGTCTGGGTCTGCCCGGACGACCGTGGCCACCTCCAGGCCGTCGGTACCGACGATGCCGGGCGGCGGCAGTACCTCTACCACCCGGAGTGGCGACGCAAGCGGGACGCGGAGAAGTTCGACCGGGTGATCGAGCTCGGACGTCGCCTGCCGCGCATGCGTACCGCACTCGGGGGGCTGCTGGCCGGCGATCCCGCAGATCGGGCCACCGTTGTCGGCGCCGCCGTGCGCCTGCTGGACCTCGGCTGTTTTCGTCTTGGTTCGGAGGCCTATGCCGAGGAGAACGGCAGCTTCGGGTTGACCACTCTCCGGGTCAGGCATGTTCACCGGACGAATGGCCAGCGGATGTTCCGGTTTGTCGGAAAGAGCGGCATCGACCACGAGATCACCGTGGCCGACCGGGCCGTCGTGCGGATCGTCGACGCGCTGACCGAGCACCGGCGTCGGGACGGGCGATTCCTGGCTTCTCGCGACGGCCGGTCGTGGCAGCCGGTTGAAGCCGGCGAAGTGAATGACCTGATCCGGACGCTGACCCGGTTGGAGGTCACGGCGAAGGACTTCCGGACGTGGAAGGCGACGGTGACCGTGGCTGTCGCACTCGCGGGAGTCCAGCGCGCCGAGTCACCCGCTGGACGGGCTCGTCAGGTCCGCGAGGCCGTTGGTCTCGCAGCCGATCTCCTCGGGAACACGCCGACGGTGGCGCGGGCGTCATATGTCGATCCGCGGGTCATCGACTTGTTCGAGGACGGCACGACCATGGGGATGGCGCGTTCCGAGAACGGCACCGACCGAGCGGTCGTGCGCCTCCTCACCTCGTGAGGGCGGCGGTGCAGGCGGCGGGTGCTAGCCGAGAATGCTGACGCCGCCGGGCCCGATCAGCAGGCCGGCAACGATGAGGGCAATCCCCCACACGAGCTGTCCGCGGATGATTCCGAAGATTCCGGCGATGACCAGGATGGCGGCGACGATCCAAAGAAGTGTGTACATGGAGAGTTCCTACCCGCTGGGTCAGCCGGCCATGCGCGACGGGACGACAATCGACCGTCGCGCCAACTGACCTGAGCCTGACGTCGTGTGGATGAGCCGTGCGTCGAAGTCGATGGACGTGACGATGCGACCGATGGACCGGGCCTGAACCCAGTCGGCGCACTCGGCGATGATGAAGCGATCCGACCCGCTGGTGGCCCGCTCGACCACGACATCCTTGACGCCGGCCAGCAGGCCGACGATCAACTCCTCAGCTCGTGCGTCTGAGATCGCAAATATCTGGACCACCCACGGTGTCATGTCACCCCTCGAATCACTCGCCGACCTTGCTGGCGTTCTGTGTACCCATCCGAAACGAAATGACACCGCGCCCGGGGCGCGAAATGACACCGCGCCTGGGGCGCGAAATGAGACTGCTCGCACACCGCCGTCATGGTGCGTGATTCGGCGCGGATCGGGGTAGTTGTCGGGCGCGCGATCGCGCACCCCGAACCAACCGGAAAGCGAACCACCATGACCACCAATGTCGTCGACCTCATCCTGAACGACCATCGCGAACTGGAGCACCTGTTCGACCAGCTCGAAAACCAGCCGGACACCCGGCCGACCAATGTGCCGCTGATGGTGGCGCTGCTGACGGCACACAGCCGGGCCGAGGAGGCCGAGGTCTACCCCGCGGCTGCCGAGGCCGGCATCGGCGACGATGTCGAGCACAGCCAGAAGGAGCACCTGGAGGCTGACCAGCTCGCCGCGGACGTCGCCGCGGCGGACGTCAATGCTCCCGACTTCGCCGAGAAGCTGGCGAAGCTCATCCACGCGGTGAAGCACCACGTCGGCGAGGAGGAGTCGACCGTGCTGCCGGGCATGCGCGCCGGCCTGAGCGAGGAGCGGCTCGAGGAGCTGGGTCAGGCCTTCCTGGCCAGTCGCCAGGAACATCTCGGGGAACAACCCGACGAGATCACGAAGGACGAGCTCGAGCAGCAGGCCGCGAACGCGGGCATCTCCGGGGCGTCGGCGAAGTCCAAGGACGAGCTTGCAGCGGAGCTGAAGGCAGCCGCCGAGGAGTGACGCGCAGCCAGCGGGGGATCGTTGGAGGCCTGCGCTAATCTTCAGGTTGAACCGCTGATGCAGACCGGCGGCCAGAGCCAGCTCCTCAGGGAGCAGACTCAAGGTGTCAGCCGCAATGGAAAAACCTCCCGCTCAGTGTCCGGTCTGTGCCGCCGTCTCGAGCGTCCAGCTCGGGGCCGGAGATGGCGTCTCGGTGTACCTGTGTGTCGCCTGCCAGGACGAGTTCACCTTGGTCGATGAGGCGTCCCGATGAAGGCCATCGCCGGATGAACGGCGCAGCCCGGATTCTGCGAAGTGGCGTACAGCGGTGCGTTCGCGTGGGACGGTGAAACCATGGAAGCCATCGAGCCGCTGGCGCCGCCGCAAGATGATCCCCTCGAGGGCGGCGGAGCGCTTTTCGCCGAACTGGCGCTCGATCTCCACGAAGCAGACGATGCGGACGCAACGATCGAGCGGATCATCGAGTACAGCCGGGACGCCTTGGGCAGCGACGAAGCGGGTGTACTGCTCATCCACGCGCGCGGACGCCTGGAGGTCGTCTCCTCGACCTCCCCGGACGTCGACAAGGCACACCTCATGCAGGTGGAACTCGGCGAAGGCCCGTGTCTGGACGCATCCGCGGATCCGACCCAGGTTTTCCGGACCGACGACACGCGGGAAGAAGACCGCTGGCCCCGCTGGTGCGCCGCGGTCGCGACCATGGGCTTCCGGTCGATTCTCGCGGCTCCTCTGGCGACCCGCACGCGCCGCTACGGCTCGATCAACATGTATTCCCGCCAGGTCGAAGCCTTCGATGACGGGGACGAAGAAGTTGCCATGATCCTGGCCCGCCATGCATCGGTGGCGCTGTCCGCGTCCCATCACATCGACGGCCTCCGTGACGCGGTCGACGGCCGGAAATGGATCGGCATGGCGATGGGAATCCTGATGGCGCGCTACGAAGTCGACAGTGACACGGCGTTCGAGGTGTTGCGGCGCTACTCGCAGGCCCACAACATCAAGCTGCGCGCGGTCGCCGACCACATCGTCGAAGCCCGAGGTCTTCCGCAGGACTGGTGACCGACCGGGTCTAGGCGCTGAGCGCCACCGGCACGTGCGTGGCGTCGACGAGACGCGCACCCCAGTCGAGGGTCACGATCACGTCGTGCAGCGACTCGGCTCGCTGTGCATCCCTGCACTCGACGACGAGGAGCGGCCGTTTGCCGCGTTTGAGCGTCCGCACATGGATGTCGGCAAACTGGCGGAGCAGGTCGGCGATGAGGCGCTGTGCCTCGGTGTTGCTGACCGCGAACGTGTATGCGAGCCACGGCTCCGCGATCGTGCTGGGCATCGACGTCGTGCGTGTGATGGTTGAGGCCATCGGACTGCTCTCCCCGGAGAAGTCAGACCCTGAGCGGCCGGCTGCGTGACCGTAGGTCCTCCCTTAGAACTACCTCCGCTAGTACCTCCGGGTCAACCCCTCGAGGCGTCAGCGCACCCCGGAACCCAGGAACGGATGCCGTCGAGCTTCTCCGAGGATCTCGACCTGTTCGATCGGTTCGCGACCAGGGTCGGAGGGCTGGTGAGCCGCGCGCCCTTCTTCGCCGCCGCCGTCATCATCGTGGTGGAGTGGCTGCTCGAGGGCGGCGTGCGGATGGTTGCCAAAGGTCCCCACGCGTTCCTCGATCAGTCGTACCAGCTGCAGATCAACACCCTCACGACCGTGGTCACGTTCCTCCTCGTCGCGTTGCTCCAGAACACCCAGGCCCGGGACAACGAGGCCCTCCAGGAGAAGCTCAACGCGATTGCGGACCGGCCAGCCGTGCCATGGACACCATGCCCACGGAGGGCGAGGACGAAGAGATGCACGACGCGACGAACGAGTTGCGCGCCGCGGTGGGCCTGGAGGAATTCGTGGGCGCCGAGGATCAGTCCGACGACTGAATCTCCTCGTTTCGGGTAAAGCGCAGGCAGCAATCACGGAGGTGGAAGATGCGACCCAGAGGTGAAACTCACAGACCGAGCGTGCAAGCTCGAACGCTCAGCCTGGCACTTCGCCTCTCCGTCCGGCCCGTCGTCCAGGCATGGAGCCTCGCACCGAGGTTTCCCTGGCCCTATTGGGTGGTCGACCAGGTCGGTCGCGTCAACCGCCCGGTCCCGGGGACGCGCGTCACCGCCATCAACCTGCCGAGGTGCCGAGCGCAGTGGGTCGATGCCCGGGCCTCCGTCGAAGGCCGGCGGGTCATCCTCTACCTACCCGGCGGCGGCTTCCTCGTCGGCGGCTGGCATCTGCACCGCGCATACCTGTCGCGTCTCTCCCGGCGGACGAATGCGCCGATCCTCGCCGTCGACTACCGCAAGCTCCCCCACAATCCGTTCACGAGCGCGGCCGACGACGCCCTGGATGGCTACCGCCGACTGTTGGACGACGGGGTGTCGGCCGAGGACATCGTGGTGGCAGGAGACTCGGCCGGCGGGTTCCTGGCCCTCCAGTTGGCAGATGGCATCCGGCAGGCGGGCCTGCCGCAGCCGGCCGGCATCGTCGCGATCTCGCCGTTGCTCAGCCTCGTCGACATCGAACCGAGGGGACGGGGCTGTGCCGTCCTGACGCCTCGAGCGGTCGCGGCGCTCGCACGGTTCGGCGACGTCGGCGCGGCGGACGAGAACAGGCGCATCTGCCTTGCCCACCCTGACCTGCCCCCTGTCCTCATCCACGCTGCAGAGCGCGAGACATTGGCGGGCCAGATCCGCGACTACGAGAAGTTGCTGGTGAAATTCGGCGTTCCCCACGAGGTCCGGTACTGGCCGCTGGACGTCCACGTCTTCCACACAGCACCCCGGCTGCCGGAGACCACGGAGGCACTCACCTCCATTGCCGAGTTCCTGGACCGGCTGCCGGTGCCGTCGCGGCAGGCAGCCGCGGCCTGACGTCAATCCGCGTTCGATGCCTTCGGCACGACGCTGCCCGCGGCCCGGTTGATGGCCCCGGCGACATCGATGACGCGGGCGTGCTGGACGTTCGGCTTCGCGATCTCGCGGCCGACGTACTTCGCGATGAAGCGGACGAGCTCGCGTTCGATGTTCACGGCATGCTGCGTGACGGTGGCACGCAGGCCTTGCGCCTTCAGGTGCACCCGGATGTCGCGGCTCGACGGCGGCTCGATGTCGATGACGATGGCAAGGTCTTCCCGCGCCCGGGCCGTCAGCTTCAGCGGGATCTCGATGTCGGCGTCATAGCGATGGAGGTCCACGCCGAGGTTGAGCTCGAACTGGAGCGCGACCGGCAGCCGGACGTCGAACTGCACGGGATCGGTCGACACCCGCTGGCCTGTCGCCGTGCCGATGTTCCCGACTGCCGAGACCTTGGCCACGCGGCCCGGGCCGACGCCCATGGGCCCGAACTCGATCGGTTGACCCGCCACCGCGTTGACGCCGGCGAGCACACGCTCATCGGTCACGGCGAACTCGAAGAACCGGGCGCCCCAGTCGCCGTACTCGATCAGCTCGTCGCTCACGCTTCGCACGCTATCGGGAGTCGCCGGTCCGCATCGCCGAGTCGATCACCGGAATCGAAGGGAATTTCCCATCACCGCAGGTCGAGGTCGCGCGCGAACAGCCCGGGATTCGCATGCCCGGGTGGGTCCGTGGGTAGTGATCGGATGTCACGAAAGGACAAGACAATGAGCATTGGAGCCGGCATCACACTGATTGTGCTGGGACTCATCCTGCTGCTGGGCGTCGTTCAGGTGGACATCCCGTTCATCGATGAACATGGCTTGGGCGTCCTTCTGGTCCTGGCTGGAATTGTTGGCCTCGTCCTGGTCTTCACCTGGGGCAGGGGCCGCGCGTGGGGTTACCCGTCGACCACCTACGTCGAACGGCGTCCCACCACGCGCGTCGTGGAACGTCGCGTCGTCGAGGACGTGGACGGGCCACTCTGACCCTCACCTGACCGGTCACCCTGGGGCGCTGCCGACCGGCGGCGTCCTAGGGTGACCTCATGGGCGACGCGAACCGGCTCCAGGGCTACATCGACACCTGGTGGCTGGTCGTCGACGAGAACCTCGCACTGCTGCGCTCGCTCGACCCTGAGGACTGGACCAAGCCGACGGACCTGCCGGGCTGGAACGTCCGATACGTCGCCGCACACCTGGCCCACCTTGAGTCGGTCCTCGCGGGTAACCCGCAAGTCGCCGTCGACGTACCCGAGGCGGACCACATCAAGGGTTCGATGAATGTGTTCACGGAGTCGGGACCACTGGCTCGCGCCGGCTGGTCCACGGACGAGATCATCGGCGAGATCGAGGCATCGGCCGGCAAGCGCCGCCAAGACCTGCTGGCGATGATGCCGGTCGACCCGACCGCGCCGGGCGACGGCTTCGCCGCGCTGATCGGCTGGGACATGGGCACGCTGCTGTCGAACCGGGCCATTGACCAGTGGATGCACCAGCAGGACATCCGTCGGGCGGTCGGCCGGCCCGGGGGGCTCGACGGTCCGGGTGGCGAACACGCCCTTCGCACCTTCTCCCGCAGCCTCCCCTTCGTCGTCGGCAAGCGAATCGGCGCGCCAGCGGGAACCACCGTCGTCCTCGACGTCACCGGCGAACACCGGGCCACCGTCGCCGTCCGCATGGGCGAGGACGGCCGCGCTGCCCTGCTCGACGCCCCTCCGGCTGACCCAACGGCACACCTCACGATGGACTTCGAGACCTTCATCATCCTGTCCGGGGGCCGGCGCGCGCCGGAGCAGCTGACCGCCGACGTCGTCGGGGACGGCGATCTCGGCAATGCCGTGCTGGCGAACCTCGGCGTCACGCCCTGAGCCCGCGCCCGGGCCGTATCCAAGCAGCGCACGCCATATCCCCATAGGATGCGGCATCGGTGCCTTCCAGACGCGCCGGTGGAAAAGGGATCACAAGCGGCAATGGGCACTTCCTCTCGTTCGGCCGGCGTGCCCGCGCTGCCCGCAATCCTGACGTCACTACGTGCGGTCCTGCTGGCCGCGCTCATCTGCGCGCTGTCGCTCTCGCTCGCGCCCGTGGCTCCCAGCGCCACCAGCCGGGCGTCCGCCGAACCCTCAATGGACTCCGTCCCCAAAGCCCAATGTGGGCCGGGCTCGCACCCGGAGACGGGCCTCCAGGGCCGGGTCAGCCTGGCGGACATCAACAGTGGCCGCGCCGCCGAGGGTTATCGATGCAACACGGAGCTGGTCGGCAGCGAGCTCAGCCCCATTCCGCTCGGCAGCTTCGGTGGCTTCAAGGTCCGGCGGTACGTCGACTCCGCCGGACACGAGTGCGCGTACTACGACATTCAGCTGCTCGTGGGAACCGCGATCACCGACATCAGCAAGGGCCTCAACGCCGGTGTGGCGGTGCTGGACATGGCGGACCCGGCAAAGCCGGTCCGGACTGCCACGCTCAGTAGCGTCGCGATGTTGACGCCACACGAATCGCTGCAGGTGAACCAGAAACGCGGCCTCCTGGCGGCCGTCGCCGGCACACCGGCGATCGGACCGGGGATCGTCGACGTCTACGACATATCGAAGGACTGCCGCCACCCGGTCCTCAAATCCGTGCCGAACATCGCCGGGATCATCGGGCACGAGAGCGGCATGGCACCCGACGGGAACACCTTCTATTCCGGCAACCCGGTTCCCGGCGGGCAGGTGGCTGCGGTCGACATCAGCGACCCCACCCTCCCGAAGACCCTCGCGGTCGTGAATCACCCCTCGCACGGCATCTCGGTGAGCCAGGACGGCAACCGGGCCTACCTGACTTCGCTGTTCCCGGCGACCTTGACCATCGCGGACACGTCGCAGGTCCAGTCCCGCCAGGCCAACCCCCAGGTGACCAACGTGGGTTCGGTGACCTGGGACGGAACGATCCCGCAGATCGCCATCCCGGTCACCATCGGTGGTCATCCCTACCTGGTGGAGGTGGACGAGTACGGCGCGCTGGGTGAGCGCAGCTTCCTGGCGTCGAAGCCGGGCGCCGCCCGCATCATCGACATCGCGGACGAGACGAAGCCGACGGTCATCTCGAACATCCGCCTCGAAGTGCACCAGCCGGAGAACTTCGCGACCCTCGCCAACGACCCCGGGGCCGCCAACCCCGTCGGCGGATACGCGGGTCACTACTGCAACGTCCCGCGCTATGCCGATCCCGGCATCATGGCCTGCAGCATGCTGTCATCCGGATTGCGCGTCTTCGACATTCGCGACCCGTTCCACCCGCGGGAGATCGCCTACTTCAACCAGCCGTCCGCCGTCACGCCCAACTTCGGCGACACGCCCCTGGCCCAGCTCGCCACGAGCGCCATTCCGCCGAGCTGGGCCCAGTCCAGCCCGGAGTTCGTGCCTTCCCGCTGCGAGATCTGGTATTCGGACGGACGCACCGGCTTCTACAACGTGCGGCTCACCAACGGCACGTGTGCGGTGATGGGCGGCGGGCAGCCTGACCAGCCCGGAACGCCGACGCCATCGCCGTCCGTTCCAGTGACCGCACGCCACACGAGTGACGACAGCGACAGCGACAGCGACAGCGACAGCGACAGCGATGGTGGCAGCGACGGTGGCAGGAGCCACCACGGTCGACACCACCGGTCCCGCGAAATCGTGCCGCTGTCCATCCCGTCCGGCAGGTAGCGTGCGCCGTTCGACGCTGATCTGGGCCGCCGCGTTCGCGCTCGTCGCGGGACTCGGCGTCCTCGCGACGACCGTCGCTCGCGGCTCACAGCCCGGCCCGACGGCAGAGCAACAGCCAGGCGCCGTCGACGTCGGGTTCGCCCAGGACATGGCCGTGCACCACCAGCAGGCGGTCTTCATGGCGGCGTACACGCGGGAGCACGCCGGGTCCCGCGAAGTGCGCCTGCTGGCAGGGTCCATCGACTCGGAGCAGCAGCGCGAGATCGGTCAGATGATCGGCTGGTTGCAAAGCTGGGGCCGGCCGGTGGCTGCAGAGCGTCCGGCGATGACCTGGATGGATGACGGCACGGTCTCGATGAACCATCACGGCGCGGGTCCCGCATCGATGCCGGGCATGGCCACCCCGGCCGAGATGGACCAGCTGGTCAATCTCACGGGTAAGCGCCTGGACACACGATTTCTGCAATTGATGACCCGCCACCACCAAGGCGGCCTTCCCATGGCGAAGTACGCGGCAACCCACGCGCGGGTGGCGTTCGTCCGGGACACGGCGCGCAGCATGATCCGGGACCAGCAGCGGGAGATCGATCAGATGTCCGTGATGCTGGAGGCACGCGATTCGACTCCGCTGCCGCCGCCCGCCTGACCGCTCAAATCCGCGTGCCCCATGGCTTCATGGTGGATCATCGACCGTGACAGTGACAGGATCACTGCAACTGTTTGGTCGAGGAGGTGCCGTGGACGACGACGTGGAGCTGACGGTCGAGGAGCTGAGCGCCCAGACCGGGATCAGCGTGCGCAACCTGCGGTTCTACACGACGCGCGGCCTCGTCCCGCCGCCCACCAAGCGGGGCCGCTCGGCCGTGTACGGCCGCGAGCACGTTGCGCGGTTCGAGCTCCTCAAGGATCTCCAGGCCCACGGACTGAACCTCGCCGCCATCGAGCGGTACTTCGCCGGCATCCCGGCCGCAGCGACCGCCGAGCAGATCGCGCTGCACCGGGTGACCGTGCGGCCCGTGGCATCCGCCGGCGGCGGCATGCGCCGACGGAAGGACCTCCCGGGTCGCGGCATCCCGGCCGAGCTGGTGCGTGACCTGGACGAGATCTTCACCCGGCACGGGAAGGCCATGGCGCAGGAGGCGGAGACGCTGTTTCGCAAATCGCTCTGGCCGGCGTACAAGTCCGGCGCACTGAAGGCGGACCAACTGGTCGCGATGCTCGACAACTGGGAACAGGCTGGAGCCGCCGCCCTCGTCGAGGCGTTCAGCGACGCGATCACCGAAGCACGCCGCACCATCGTCACGCGGCGGTCGGGCAGCTAGCGGCCGGGCGGCCTGGGTTCAAGCCTGCTTGGCCACGCCGTCGGCGATCAGGTCATCCACACCGGAGATGCCCCATGCCTCGAGAGCGGCTTTGGTGTTCTCCCCCGCGTTGGTCGGGCCGGTGCTGAGCGTGGCTTCGGTCCGGGAGAATCGCGGCGCGGGCGCGGGCTGGACGAGGCCGTCGCGCTCCACGAAGACGTCGCGCGCCGCCATGTGCGGATGCGTGACGGCTTCGCTCAGCGGCAGGATCGGCGCGACGCAGGCGTCCGTGCCGTCGAAGATCTTGGCCCATTCGTCCTGGGTCTTCGACAGGAATTTCTCGGTCAGCAGCCCGCGCATGGCGTCACCGTCAAGAGCAGCCACCGGATCGATCTCGAGGATGCGCATCAGCTCGGCGTAGAACTGGGGCTCGAGGGACCCCACTGACATGTGCTTTGCATCAGAGGTCTCGTAGATCGAGTAATTGGGGATCCCGCCGTCGAGCAGATTGGCGCCTCGCGTCTCGGTCGCGATGCCACCCGCGAGCATCGCGGCCCACATCATATTGAGGTGCGACGTCCCGTCGACGATCGCGGCGTCGACCACCTGCCCGCGGCCACTCTGCTGGCGCTCGACCAGCGCGGCGAGCACCCCGATGACGAGATAGGTCGAGCCACCGCCGAAGTCGCCCACCTGGTTCTGCGCGAACGACGGCTTGTCCGGGTCCTGCCCGGTGGCGTGGAGGGTGCCGGTGATGGCGATGTAGTTCATGTCGTGGCCGGCGGCCTGAGACCACGGGCCGGTCTGGCCCCATCCGGTCATGCGCCCGTAGACCAGGCCCGGATTGCGTTCCAGGCACACGTCCGGGCCCAGGCCCATGCGTTCGGTGACACCCGGCCGCATCCCCTCGAGCAGGACGTCAGCCTGCTCGACCAGGTCGAGGACGACCTCGACGGCCGCGGCGTTCTTCAGGTCGAGGGCGACGTTCGGCCGGCCCCGCGTCAGGAAGTCGGTTGTCCGGGGTGCGCCGGTCCCGCCCCCGCCGGGGCGCTCGACGCGGATCACGTCAGCACCGAGGTCGGCGAGGATCGTCGCCGCGTGCGGTCCCGGCCCGATGCCCGCGAGCTCGACCACCTTCGCGCCGCGCAGCGGCCCCGTGCCTTGACCCAACTCATACGTCATGAACCGAGATACTGACACCATCACTGTCAATTTGCCAACCGTGACCCGCCGCACACACGGGTGCGATTGACACCGGCCGGCTGGTCAGCGATGCTGACAGTATAACTGTCACTGTTTGGTGCCCGTCCGAAAGGCAACCCATGAAGCTCTCCAGCGCACTGATGTATGCCGGCAACCCGCGCGATGCCGCCGATCAGGTGGGCGCATTGGAGAAGGCCGGGTTGGACACCATCTGGGTCGCCGAGGCCTACGGCTTCGACTCCCCCACCCTGATGGGCTACCTCGCCGCCAAGACCGAGACGGTCGAGATCGGCGCCGCCATCCTCAACGTCTACTCGCGCACGCCCGGCGCCCTGCTGCAGACCGCTGCCGGCCTGGACAACGTCAGCGGCGGTCGCGCGATCATCGGCCTCGGTGCCTCCGGCCCGCAGGTGATCGAGGGCTTCCACGGCCTGCCCTACGCGAACCCGCTGGGCCGCACCCGCGAGATCATCGCGCTCATCCGCAGCGGCCTGCGTCGTGAGCCCCTCGTCCACGAAGGCACGTTCAACGTGCCCTTGACGAAAGAACAGGGCGCGATCACCGGTCTCGGAAAGCCACTGAAGCTCCTCGTCACGCCAGAGCGCCCTTCGATCCCGCTGTACATCGCCGCGCTCGGCGGGAAGTCGGTCGCCGGAGCGGCGGAATATGCCGACGGCTGGATTCCCTTCCTGTATCACCCGGAGCGTGCATCCGCGGTCTGGGGCGATGCGCTGGCGAAGGGTGCGGCCAAGCGTCACGACGGCCTCGCACCGCTCGAGGTCGTCGCCGGCGGCATGGTCGCGATCGGGGAAGGTCCAGAGACCAAAGCCCTCCTCGACTTCGCCCGGCCCCTCGTCGCACTGTATGTCGGCGGCATGGGAGCGCGGGACAAGAACTTCTACAACACGCTCTTCCGCCAATACGGCTATGAGAAAGAGGCCGAGGAGATCCAGAACCTCTACCTCGACGGCAAGAAGAAGGAAGCCGAGGCCGTCATTCCGCTCGAGTTCCTCGAGGCCATGAACCTCGTGGGGCCCGAGTCGTACGTCAAGGAGCGGATCGCCGCGTTCCGCGAGAGCGGCGTGACGAACCTCCAGATCACCCCGATGGCCGAGGACGCGCCCGCGCTCGTGGCCCACGTCAAGGAGCTCATCAATGCGTGACCTGTTCGAGACCGAGCACGAGGACTTCCGCCGGTCCGTCCGGACCTTCATGGAGAAGGAAGTCCAGCCGAACATCGAGAAGTGGGATGCCGAGGGCATCGTCCCCCGCGAGCTGTGGCTGAAGGCCGGTGAAGCCGGCCTGCTCTGCTTCGACGTGCCGGAGGAATACGGCGGACCAGGCGTCGACGACTTCCGTTACAACGTCATCGTCACCGAGGAGCAAGGCCGGATCGGGGCCAGCGGCCCCGGGTTCTCGGTCCACACCGACATCATCGTTCCCTACCTGATCAAGCTGGCCAACGACGAGCAGAAGCGGCGCTGGCTCCCGGGCTGCGTCACGGGCGAGACCATCACGGCCATCGCCATGACGGAGCCGGGTGCGGGATCCGACCTGCAGGGCGTCCGTACGTCCGCGGTCGACAAGGGCGACCACTATGTCCTGAACGGGTCGAAGACCTTCATCTCGAACGGCATCCTGGCCGACCTCGTCATCGTCGTGGCGAAGACGAACCCCGACGCCGGCCACAAGGGCTACAGCCTGCTCGTTGTCGAGCGCGGCATGGAGGGATTCGAGCGCGGTCGCAACCTCGAGAAGGTCGGCCTGCACGGCCAGGACACGGCCGAGCTGTCCTTCACCGACGTCATCGTGCCGAAGGAGAACCTGCTGGGTGAGGAGGGCCAGGGCTTCATCTACCTGATGATGAACCTGCCGCAGGAACGTCTCATCATCGCGGCCCAGGCCGCCATCGCGTGCCAGTACATCTTCGAGCTCTGCCTCGACTACGCGAAGACGCGTGAGGCCTTCGGCAAGCCGATCGGCAGCTTCCAGCACAACCGGTTCCTGCTCGCCGAGATGGCGACCGAGGCGCGCGTCGTCCAGACCTTCGTCGACGACTGCGTCAAGAAGCACCTGACCGGCGACCTCGACACGGTCGGCGCCTCGATGGCGAAGTGGTGGTCCACCGAGCTGCAGAACTCGATGGTCAACCGCGGCGTGCAGCTGCACGGCGGCTATGGGTTCATGCTCGAATACCCGATCGCCCGGGCGTACCTCGACAGCCGTATCTCGACGATCTACGGCGGCACCACCGAGATCCAGAAGGAGATCATCGGTCGCAGCCTGGGCGTGTGAACCCGCGGCCGGAGGCGTCTTGACATCGCCGCAGGACCATCTGTAAGTTGAGTTATATTAGAATCTGATGTTCACCCGGCCTGGAAGGTGACGCCGTGGCCTGCTGTGCAGCCTTGACCCTGCTCTTCTCCTGGGGATACCGCCTGGTCGGGTGGGCCGTTCCGGGTCGCGACGACGAGTTCGCGCCGGTCGCAACGTGGCCCCCAGCGCCGCGCGAGCGGCCGAGCGCGGCAACCCGTGCTCACCGCGCCCGCCCGCACCAGGCGGTGCTCGGCCAGGTGTTCATCGTGACCGGGATCGCCTGGTTCGTCGCCGGGGTCCTCGCGATGCACGTCTTCGGCGTCCTGGACATCCGCTCCGCTCCGGTCGATCTGGCCTTCCATTCGTCCGGCCTGTGGCTGGCGACGGTCGGCGTGGCCCTTCGGTTCGAGCTGGTTCACGCCGCCCGGAGTGCGGCATGACGGTCGGCGGCGCGACCGACGCGCGCGTGCGCGTGCTTCTTCCCGAGCCGCGAGCAGCCATCCCACCGGTGTCCCGGCGCCGCATCCGTCGCGCGCTCGGCGTCTATGCGATCCTGTGGCTCGCCGGCTTGGTCCCACTGCTCGTCAATGTCCCGACGGGAATGCGTGCCGCCGGACTCGGGCTCGCCCTCCCGGGCGGAGGATTCGCCTACGGCAGCCATCCGGTCGCCGCTGCCGTCGTCCTGGTGGCCACCGCCTTCTCGGTGGTCCTGTGGTGGACCCTCGGGCCGGCGATCCTGCCACCGCTCGTATGGATCGGCACCGCAATTGCCAGTGGGCTCGTCGCCGGGCGGCCGAGTGACGCCGGAGTCGTCGTCGCACTGGTCGCCATTCCTGCGGCGGTCGCTGCCATCCAGGTCATCCACCGCTTCCGCCACGCCGGCCAGGTACGCGCTGGCCAGGCCATCAACGAGCGACTGGCCGGGACCGAGTTCACCGTCACGAGCCATCCGGGCGACGACGTGCGCGTGCCCGTCACCGAGCACTCCGAGGACGACCTGAAGCGCCTGCGCTATGCGCTGGACCTTGCGCTGCAGCCGCTGGACGAGTTCCGCGGCTTCAACATCCTCGACCAGTTCCGCGAAGGCGCATTGCGCTACCAGGTCAACATGCTGGGGTGGAACCTGTCGATGGCACAGTTCACCCGCACACCCGCCTTCACCGGCTATCTCGCCCAGGCCCAGCGCAACGCGATCGAGAAGATGCTGCAGCGCAAGGTCTGGGGCTACTGGGCCCTGGAGAACGCGTGGGGGCGCCTGAGCCTGAACCGCGACCCGGTCGACACGCCGGAGAACATCATGCTCGGCGGATACCACGGCCTCATGCTCGGCCTGTACTCCGCACTCAACGACGACCGCTACAGCGAGCCCGGCGCACTGACCTTCCGCTGGAGCGACCGCGTCAGCTACCCGCACGACGCCGGCACCATCGCCTCCTGCACCCACCGAAACATGGTGAACTCCGCGTACACGCTGTTCGCCTGCGAGCCGAACTGGATCTACCCCATTTGCAACACGATGGGGATGAACACCCTGCTCAGCCACGATCGCGACCACGGGACCGGCTACTTCGCCGATCTCGAGACCGACCTGCGCGACGGGTACGAGCAGGAGTTCCTGCGACCCGACGGCCGCCTGATCGGGGTACGCAGCAACCACCTCGGGCTGTCCTGGAACTTCTGGAGTGGCGAGGCGGTCCAGTTGTCCACCGCGTACTGGCTGCACGCCACGATGCCGGACGTCGCGCATCGCACCTGGTGGCTGGTCAAGCAGAAGCTGGACGAGACCGGTGCACCGCCGCGGAGCGCCTCAAACCGGCTCGACCCCGGCAACTATCGCCTCGGGCGCGACACCTACGGCCGCGTGCTGGCGATGCTCACCGCCCGCGAGCTCGGCGACGAGAAGGTGGCGGTGCGCATCCACGAGGGCCTCGAGGCGGGTGAGCGGGTCGCCGAATCGAACGGCGCCAGCAAGTACGCCGACGCCTCCGTCTTCACCAACCTGTATGCGAACCTCGCGAGGTTCAGCCGGCACAGCGCCATGCGCGATCTCCTCACCTTCGGCACTCCGGCGGCGTGGAAGACCGGGCCCATCCTTGCCGAGGCGAACTATCCCGACGTCCTCGTGGCCAAGGCGGTCACCGACGGGACCGACCTCGACCTCGTGCTGCGGCCCGGCAATGGGCCGGTCCGGGCCGAGCTCCGGCTGGAACGGCTGGTACCGCATCGCTCGTACGTGGTCACCGGCGCAGATCCAGCCGAGCTCGTCGCCTCGGCCGCAGGTGACGCGACCATCAGCGTCGACCTGCGCGACCGGACGGTCGTCCGCGTCACTCCCGCGTGAACCCCGACGCCGTCAACGCCCGTTCGGCCGCAACAGGTACTTCTCACCCGTGGCCATCCGGCCGAAACGGCGGATGGTCGCCGGGTCGAGCGCCTCAGCGAAGGTGAGCTCGCTCGTGTAACTGCTGGCGAACGTGGTCGTGATCTCGTCGGCAACCCGCGCCCGCAGCTTCTGCGTCTCCTCCGGCCCGATGCGGTACAGGTGGTACGGCAACAGCCAGCCGCCGGCACTCCACGCCATCCCGACCGAGATCGGCAGCGCCGTCGCGGACCGGTCGAGCCGCCCGTAGATGTAGAGCTGCTTGCGCACCGGCGAGCCGTACGGACCGGGCACCGGGTTCTTGGCGAGCAGCGATGCCTCCATCGCGGCCAGGATCTGGCCTCCCAGCCCGCCGCCGCCGACGGCATCGAAGGCGAGCGTGGCACCGGTCTCCCCGATCGCGGCGGTGAGCTCCTTCACGAAATCCGGATCGGTGGAATTCACGATGTGGGAAGCGCCGATCTCTCGGAGGATCTCCTCCTGCTCGGCGCTCCGCACGACATTCACGAGCTCGATGCCGTCGGCGATGCACAGCTTGTTGAGCATCTGCCCGAGGTTCGACGCGGCCGCTGTGTGCACGAGAGCCGAGTGCTTCTCGAGCCGCATCGTCGAAACCATGCCCAATGCCGTCAGCGGGTTGACGAACGAGGAAGCGCCCTGCTGCGGCGTCACGCCGTCCGGGAAGGGAAAGACGTCGGACGCCGCCAGCTTGCGGTACTGGGTGTACATCTGGCCGGCCCCGGCACTGACCACCGTGCCGAGGAGGTCCTGCGCGCTCACGCCAGCCGCCACGACCGTGCCGGCACCCTCGACCCCGAGCGTCAGCGACTGGTCTACGCGCGCGGCCGTCATCGCTCTCAGGTGCTCGGGAATCGCGGCCGTCGTGACCGGGCGATCGCCCGATCCGCTGGCTGCAAGGGTTTCCACGTCCGCAGGCCCGAGCAGCTGGTTGAGGTCCGACGGGTTCAGCGGCGTCGCCTCCACGCGGACCACCACCTCGTCGGGACCCGGGTCGTCCACGCTGCGCTCTTCCAGCGAAAGGCGCAGCTCACCGGCCGACGTGATCTCCGATCGAAGCTCGAGCGACGTGAACGTCATGCCGTATCCCACCTCTCGGTCGCGACGAGGCCCGACGTCTCCAGTGCGTCGCTCCGGTACGTCGAGATCGCCTGGTAGGCCGGGTCGGTCACCATCTCGAGGAACTTCGCGCGCGACGGGTATTGCACCAGCAGCACGGTGTCCCACCACGGGCCCTCCTCGGGCCCGATCACGGACTGGCGAGCATCACCGACGTAGAGGACGGATGCTCCGACGCGCTGCAGATGCGGCTCAACCTCCGCTGCGTACCTGACGTAGCTGGCGCGCCCGGGTCCGTCGTTGAACTTGAGCAGATTGACCATGACGATCGGCGCGTCATCGGTCGCCGCCGCGGACACCAGGGCGTCGACCTGCGACGCCGTGGGATCGATGAACTGGCCGTCGTTCATGGAGCCTCCTCTGCTGCCGTTCGGCAGCTGCCCCATTCTGCCCCGCGGCAGCCACGCCAGTCAGGGAAAGACTTTGGGGGCAGAGTCTGATCCCGTCACTCCCCATGCCGATCAACCTCGACAGATTTAATGTGACAGTATATTTGTCACAATGGATGTGGGATTGTCGATGCCTGTGGACCGGGTGCGGGAATGGATGGACGCGCGGGGGCTCGGGCGCGGGCCGATCTCGGCCCTCAGCCCCATCTCCGGCGGCACCCAGAACGTCATGGTCCGCTTCACCCGCGACGACCGCGAGTACGTCCTGCGTCGTGGCCCAGAACACCTGCGGCCGCTGAGCAACCGCGTGATCGCGCGGGAGGTCCGGGTGCTGGAGGCACTCGCCGACACGGCCGTCCCCCACCCGCGCCTGATCGCGGCATGCGAGGACACCTCCGTCCTGGGCGATGCGGTGTTCTACCTCATGGAGCCGATCGACGGCTTCAACGCCGGCTCGGAGCTGCCGGACGCAGCCGCCGGAGACAGTGCCAAGCGCCATGAGCTCGCGTACGCGATGGTCGACGCTCTGGCTGCACTCGGCGCCGTGGACCACGTCGCGGTCGGGCTGGCCGACTTCGGGCGCCCGGACGGCTTCCTCGAGCGCCAAGTCGATCGCTGGCTCGCGGAACTCGCCTCCTACGACGACCTGCCCGGGTACGACAGGGCCGACATCGGCGACGTCGCGGGCGTCGCCGCCTGGTTGGCCGAGCGCGTTCCGCAGACGTGGACGCCCGGCGTCATCCACGGTGACTTCCACGCCTGCAACGTCATGTTCCGGCGCACTGAGCCCGCGGTCGCCGCCATCGTCGACTGGGAGATGAGCACGATCGGCGATCCCCTGCTCGACCTCGCGTGGCTGCTCGCCACCTGGGACCTCCCGGGCGCACCAGCTGAGTTCGCCGGCCTGCTGACCAGCGCCGGCGGACTGCCGTCCTCGGCAGATCTCGCCGAGCGGTACGCCAGCCAGACGACCCGCGACCTGTCCCAGCTCGCCTGGTACTGCGTGCTCGCCTGCTTCAAGCTCGGCATCATCCTCGAGGGCAGCAACGCTCGCGCCCAAGCCGGGCTGGCCCCGGTCGACATCGGCGATCGACTGCACGCGACGACCCTGCGACTCTTTGAGCGCGCCCACCACTTCATGGACGGAGCCCCATGATCGACTTCCAGATTCCCGCCGAGACGCAGGCCTTGGCCGACGAGATCAGGGCGTTCGTCGCCGAGCAGGTCGTCCCCTACGAGAAGGATCCGCGCCTCACCGCGCACGGACCGACCGAGGAGCTACGCCGCGACCTCGTCGGCCTGGCCCGGAAGGCAGGCCTGCTGACCTTCCAGGCGCCCATCGAGTTCGGGGGCCGGGGCTGCACGCACCTCGAGCAGGCCGTCCTGTTCGAGGCGGCCGGCTGGTCGACGCTCGGGCCGGTGGCGCTCAACTGCGCCGCCCCGGACGAGGGCAACATGATGCTGCTGTCGAAGATCGCGACGCCTGCACAGATCGATGAGTTCCTCCGCCCGGTGATCGACGGCGAGCAGCGCTCGGTGTTCGCGATGACCGAGCCCGGCGGCGCGGGCTCCGACCCGGGCCAGCTGGCGACGTCCGCAGTCCGAGACGGCGCCGACTATTTCATCAACGGCCTGAAGTGGCTGATCACCGGTGCCAACGGCGCGATGACCTGGATCATCATGGCGGACCTCGAGGATGCAGGCCCGACGCTGTTCCTGTGCCGGGGCGACGCGCCGGGCATCGTCATCGAGCGGACCATGGACACGATGGACCGCAACTACGTCGAGGGGCACGGCGTGGTCCGGTTCGACGATCTCCGGCTGCCCGCCGACTCCCTCCTGGGCGAAGAGGGCCAGGCGTTCCGGTACGCCCAGCTACGCCTGGCGCCCGCGCGTCTGACCCACTGCATGCGCTGGCTCGGTGCCGCATCCCGCGCCCAGTCGATCGCCCTCGACTACGCCCGCACGCGCACCGCGTTCGGCAAGCCGATCGGCCAGCACCAGGGCGTCGGGTTCATGCTGGCCGACAACGAGATCGCCCTCCAGCAGGCCCGGCTGATGATCTGGTGGGCCTGCTGGGTCCTCGACCAGGGCGAGCAGGGGCGGCACGAGAGCTCGATGGTGAAGTCGTCGGTGTCCGAGCAGCTGTTCCAGGTGCTGGACCGATGCGTCCAGGTGCTCGGCGGCATGGGCATCAGCGACGAGACACCCGTCGGCATGATCTTCCGCGACATCCGCGCGTTCCGGCTCTACGACGGCCCGACCGAGGTGCACAAGTTCGCGATCGCCCGGAAGGTCCTCGGGTCGCCGGCCGGCTAGAGGCCGCCGAGGTGGGTCAGCAGGAACACCTGCAGCTCACCGACGGCAAAGCCGAGCCCGCCGCCGACGGCCACGACGAGCCATTCGTCGTCCTTGAACACCGGGCGCAGCAGGGCCTCGAGCTCGTAGTTCGTCAGCTGAGCCAGGGTCTCGATGAGCGTGTTCTCGACGTCCATCGCCTCGGCCGTATACGGCTCCAGCCGCTCGGCGGCTTCCGACAGGCTCTGCTGGGCCCGGATGACGACGATGCGGCGCAGTTCGCGGTAGCGGGGTGAGCCGACGGCCAATGGCACCAACGGCTCGATCAGGCCCAGCTCCGCGTCGATCGCCGCCTCGATCTCCTGGTGCACCAAGGCGAACAGGCGATCGGACAGCGGGCCGTCGAGCAGCGCTCCCATCAGCAGCTTCGGCGTGAAGATCCGCTCGCCGGCTAGCCGGCCGTACTCGGTGACGAAATGGTTCCGGTGCGCGAACGCCATGCCATGCCACGGGAAGATGGCCAGGTAGCGCTTGCGCTCCTTCGGCTCGAACAGCATCTGCAGGGCCAGCCAGTCGGACACCAGCCCGATGAGCAGGCCGAAGACCGGGATGATCACGTGGCTCCCGGTGAAGGCGAAGACCACCATCTGCAGGAAGCCGACGAGCAGGCCGAAGATCAGCCCGAACCGGCGCATGAACGCCATGATCGGCGCCATCGGCCCGCGCACCAGGTCGGTGAGGAGAACCTTGTCGCGAATCAGCTCGGCCGTGACAATGTGGCTGAGGTCGAACAGCTCGTCGATGTTGTTCTTCGCCTGGTCCAGCAGGTTCGCGACGATCAGCGGCGAGCGGGCGCGAGCCCGCGCGAAGACCGGCGCCTTCGCCGTGGCGGGAATCTGGGCCCATCGACGGCCGACGATGTCGTTCGCGACGTCGTCGACCGCGGCGACCATGATGTCGTCCAGTTCAGCGGCCACCCGCTGAGGATCGATCCGGTCGACCAGCTCGCGCGGGTCGATGACGTTGTTGAGGATGATCTCGGCGGCGTCGCTGCCGAACTGCGCCGCGCGCCGGGACAGCTGCCCCTGCCAGCCGATCGGGCCGATGCCGACGAACTCGATCGGCCGAAAGACCATCCAGATGGCCATGACCTTGGTGATCCAGCCGATGAACCCGGCGACCGGCGGCATCAGCGACAGGATGAGCCAGTGGTCGAGGAAGAAGTGCCACGCTTCGAGCGGGGTGTTCACGGCTCGTCCGGGCTTTCGCTCGGAGCGCTTCCCTGCTGGGTCGACTGCCACACGTCGAGCCCGAGCGGGCTCAGCCGCACCGTGCGCCGGACGACCTTCGCCGGCAGCTTGCCGAACTGGCCCTCGCGCAGCGCCCGTCGGACGCCACTGTCTGCCAACAACAGCTCGTAGCCGTAGCCGTCCGCCTCGTTCTCGGGCCCGATCTCGACCAGCCCGAGCGCGCGCAGGTGGCTCACGTATTGCGGTGTCAGGCTGGGCACGGTCACCGATGCCGTTCGCCCGACGAGCGACGCATTCTCCAGCAGCACGTCGCCGCGCGACCTGTGCTGGATGTGGACCAGCGGCGCGGACACCGTTTCGGCCAGCGTGGCGAGGATGCGGGCCTCGTCGGGCACCAGCTGCCGCAGCAGCGACAGGTGGACCTCGGCCTTGCCGGCCGCCGTGTCCTGCTCCAGCGACCGGCTGATGAGGCGCTCCATCAGCTCCGCGGGTGAGTCCTGCTGGCCGCCCGGTCTGGCTTCCTTCGGCAACGCCTGCGTCCGGGCGCTCGTGCCACGCACCCGGTCGACGAGGTCCGCCGCCACGTCGTGCGTGAGGAGAACGACGCCGCCGTATGCCTCAATCGCCTTGGCCGGCCACGCTCCACCCGGCACGCGCCGGACCGCCGAGGCAGCCGACGTGAACAACGAGCCGAGGGCGGCTCGCGCAGGGGTGCCTTCGCTCACCGCAGCCCCAGGCGGCGGAACAGCTTCAGCTGCTTGTTCGTCATGTCGACGAACTGGGCGATGGTCTTGTTGGCCGGCACGCCCAGGGCCATCAGGCGCTGGGCGGCGATCGTCTGCGACTCGGTGTACTTGCGGATGCCCTCGGCGCCGTGCCGGCGGCCGAGTCCGCTGTCCGCCATTCCGCCCATGCCGGCCTCGATGGATCCGGCAGCCGCCGCGGCACCGTCGTTGATGCTGACCGCGCCGGACCGGATGCGCCGGGCCAGGGTGTCCGCACGCCGGCCGCTCGCGCTCCAGATGCTGGCCGACAACCCGTAGTTCCCCTCGTTCGCGAGCCGGATGGCGTCGGCGTCGTCCTGGTACGGATAGACCGAGATGACCGGGCCGAACGTCTCGTCCCCGCAGACTGCCATGTCCGGCGTCACGTCCGCCAGGACCGTGGGCTCGTAGTAGAGCGGGCCGAGGTCGGGTCGTGCCCGGCCGCCGGCGAGGACGGTGGCGCCCTTGCCGACCGCCTCGTCGACGTGCCTCCGGACGGCCTCGAGCTGGCTCTCGGACGTCAGGCAGCCGATGTCGTAGGAGTAGTCGAAGCCCTGGCCCAGGGACAGCGCCTCGGTCTGCTTGACCAGTTCCGCCACGAAGGCGTCGTGCACCGACTCATGGACGTAGACACGCTCGATACTGATGCACATCTGACCGGTGTTCGTGAAGGAGGCGGTGACCGTGCCGGCAGCAGCCTTGGCCAGGTCGGCATCCTCGCGCACGATCAGCGGGTTCTTGCCGCCCAGCTCGAGCGACGCCCCGATGAGCCGGGCACCCGCCTGTTCACCCACGCGGCGGCCGGTCTGGGTTGAACCGGTGAAGCAGATGAAGTCGACCGCGTCGATCAGGGCGGTACCAACGACGGACCCGGGGCCGACCACGACCTGCCACAGGTCGGCCGGCAGGCCGGCGTCGGCCATCAGCGCCCGGGTCCACAGGAGCGTCAGTGCGGTTTGCGAGTCGGCCTTCGAGACGACGGCATTGCCGGCCAGCAGGGCCGGCAGCACGTCGCCGACACCCAGGTAGAGCGGGTAGTTCCACGGCGAGATGATGCCGACGACCCCGCGCGGGACGCGGACCTCACGCACCTTCGTGAGCCCCGGCACCATGCCGCGGACGTGGTTGTCGGCCAGGTACGCGGCGCCCCTGCGGGCGTAGTGCCGGGCAATGGTCGCGACCTGCGCAACCTCCTGCCAGGCGTGCAGCCGGGCCTTGCCGGTCTCCCACTGGATCAGGTCGATCACCTCGTCCTGCCGTTCCAGCAACAGGTCGTGGAAGGCCAGGACGACTGCCTCTCGGCGCCGGAAGGGTGTGATCGCCCATCCCGGCTGCGCTTCGCGCCCGACCCGGACGGCCACTGCCACGTCCTCGGCCGTGCTCGCCGGAATGGCAGCGGTCGTGTGCAGGTCGAACGGCGCGACGCCGACGACGGGCTGGGCGCCGCCTGCCGGGTCGCGGCTCACCCAGCCCACGAGCGACTCGATGACGTCATCGGTGACCCAGGACGGGCGAAGCGCAGGACCTCCGGTCACGGACGCAGGGGCATGGGGGCCGACGGACAGGTTCGCGTTCACGGCAGGACCTCAGGGGTAGGCGACGGGTTCGGGAAGGGTTCGGGGATCTCGGGACGTGCGCCGCATTGCGAGCATGGCGAACGGGCTGCGCCGAAGGATCGGTGGGATCCAGCCGAGCGTGCGCGCGAACGCGATGAGGCCGCGGGTGTGTCTTGCGGTCTTCGCCGAACGCTGCAGGCCGAAGCGCTGGCCGAGCTCGGGGCTGAGGGTCTCCGCGACGAAGCTGCGCTGGAGCTTGAGCAACGGGCGGGTCAACCCGTTGAAGACGGCCTGGGGCATCGGCACGTACGGCGGGCGCTTCGGCGGGATGTACAGGAGGTCCTGGACCTTTCCAGCACAGTGGGATCCGAAGCTTGGAATTCACGTGACTTGAAGTCGCGGC
>JADMIO010904338.1_pt1 | contig 78023 bp, 67 predicted proteins | sample 8958161 | NCBI WGS metagenome assembly JADMIO01 (sample SAMN16585339, study PRJNA669376) | soil metagenome | isolation source: Crop rotation soil | place: USA: Cullars Rotation, Alabama | collected 2011
CGCGACTTCAAGTCACGTGAATTCCAAGCTTCGGATCCCACTGTGCTGGAAAGTACCGCCGCGATCCACCTGAACGCGCAGCTTGTGGCAGCCTTCTTCATTGCTTGAAGTTGGCGTATAGCCGATCAGATAGTATTCGTTCTGCTCCTTGCCGATGGTTTCCAGGCCGGCGAGAAGGTCGTTGGTGTTTCTAATTTCACGGCCGCCCGTGCCGCTGACCAGCAGATGGGCGACCTCCTGGTTCGGGCGCACGAAATTACCGAAATTCGGATTGTCGCCTGGTTGGTTTCGGGGGTCATTGGGACCCCGGCCGGTTGCATTCGGATCGGGATTGTTGCCGGGGAAGTTGTTCCCGCCGCGTCCGGTCCCGCCGTTGTTTCCGGGGAATCCACCTCCAGGGTTAGAGGGTGGAGGTGCACCGCCACCGCCTCCTCCGCGTGCTCCGCCGCCTCCAGCTCCAGGGGCCCCGCCACCGCCCGACGCCCCGCCGCCAGGTGTAGCTCCGCCACCCGGTGCGCCGCCGCCTGCTGCGCCACCTCCTCGCGCTTGGGGCGCGAAGGAGTTCACGAACACATTGTTGGGTCCGCTTAAGGAAGCGACCAAGCCCAAGCGATTTGACGGTTCCGGGGAAGCCTCGGCGAGCTTGCCAATCCCATGGACATCCAGGGTGTAGACAGTGACGTTTGCCATATTGCAGGCGTTCACGGCCGCCGTCAGCTCCGACATGTGATCCTCGCTGATCGCGAGCCCGCCGGTGACCAGGATCAGGGCCTTTCGGCCGGGCAGGGAAACCAAATTTCGCGCCAGAACCTTCAGGGACTGAAGCGCGTTGCGAGCCACGAAATCCGCATTCGGCCCACCGGCGCCGGGGCCAGGACCGTTATTGCCGAAGCCTCCGGGATTGCCGCGGCCTCCCGGCAACGCGTTCCGGTTGGTGTCCGCTTGCGCTCCTCCAAAGCCGGAATTGGTTACCGTCGAAACCGTACCCTGTTTGGCCTCTCTTAAGGCCTTCGAGAGCAATTCCGGGTCGACCGTGAAGTTCTGCGTCATCTTCAGCGCGCCGGTGTAATCCGCCACCGCCATCAGGCGGTTCGGACCGAAGTTTGCGGCGGTGAATTTCGCAGCCGCCTGCCGGGCGATCGTCTGGTCGGCTACGCTCATGCTGGTATCGTCGAAGAAGAACAGCATGTATTGCTTCTGGGCGCCGGGCGTCGGGCCCGTTTCATGCGAGAAGCTCTTCAACATCTGCTCGGTTTTGTCTTCCCAAACTCGAAAGTCCTTGGCGGTGAGATCGCGAATGTAGTTGCCCTTTTTGTCGGTGACCACTGCGTCGACCACCACCAGCCGCGTTTCGGTTCGAAAGACGTTAGGGGAATCCGCGGGAGCCGAATTCTTCGGAGACTGAGCAAGCATTCCCCCCGCCAGACCGAGCGCAGCCGTAAATCGAGATATGCGTCGAATATGCAAGACTCGCCTCCTAAAACGGAATTTCCACCACGCCATTGCGGGCCGACATGGTTTGCCCTTCAGAATCCCGGACCACCAGCCGCACCAGGTAACTTCCGGGCGTGATGTCCAGAGTTGTCTTGACCGTGATCCCGGAGGTTACCGTCTCCAGGGTCTGATCGCGCAGGCGCATTTCGACGACTCTCTGCGTTCCCTTGACGAAATTTCCATTGCGGTCGAAGACGCTGGAGACTACCGTCAGGGTGTTGAGATTTCGATCGTCCACTTTGCGGAAGCGCAACTGCTTTAGGTTGACCTTGGCAAGAACATTGAGCTTCACCGCGGTATCGCCGGTGCGGGCGTACTGCAAGCTCAAATCCACCGGGAGCTCCTGGATTTCGTCCCGCGAAAAGACGGCTTCCGAAATCTCCTGCTTCGCCTGCTCCTCGGAATTAATCGCGCGCAGGGGAGCGTAGTAAGCGTTGCGAGCCTGCAATTCGAAACCTTTGGGATTTTTGATCGCGACTTTGAGCGCATGCCTAGCGCCGTCGAGCTTCAGATTCTGCGGGGAAAATCCCAGGATATAGATGTACTCCGGCTGCGCCACGAGTTGTCGAAATCCCTCGAACAGGCTGTTGTCATTGTGGAAGAACTGCCCGCCGGTAGCTTGCGCGAGCTCGGCCATCACATCAGAATCGGCGCTCAGCGCATTCTTTTCCATCAGCATCAGCAGGTTCGTCGCGGAGACGCTGGCGCGGCCGGTCTGGCTCGCGTCGCCTCCCGGAATCACTGCATAGACGCCGCGCGCGTCGAGTGCGTTCAGAGTAACGTTGGCCCGAATCGCGCGATCCATCAGATCGCCTTCGTCCTGGCGCATATCTGTCGTCAGGTAGAACCCCGGCGAGACCAGGATCACGTTCCGGCTGCCAGGAGTCGCGGCCATGCGGCGGATCACGTCCTTCAACACGCCCAAACTAAGGCGGCTGTTGCGTTCGCCGAGGCTCAGCGCGCTCAATTCAAGCGCGTGTGCCTCCGCTACGGCGAGGTCCCTCTGATCGCTCGAGTACTGCCGGCACGCCATGACTTCGTCCACCGCCGCGGCCTCCGCCTGCGTGTCGAACCTGTTGATGACGGCATCGGCCCAGTAGTAATTGATGTCGATACATTCGCTCGTTTCCCTGACGATCCCCTGCGGCTGAATGCGATTCAGCGTTTCCAGGAGCTTGTCGCGATCATCCGTGAATTCGAGGATCACCTGGCCGGACGTCGTGTAAATCGCGGCGCGGCTGCCCGATCCCAGGGATTCGTTGAGATGGCGAGTCGCGGCGGCGCGCGCGGTCACCAGATCCGAAGCCTTGAAATGCATGTCGTCGAACACGTAGGCGATGAAGCGATCGGGCACGGCGGCGGGGGTTGCGGCAGATAGTCGAGTGCCCACGGGGGTTTCGTCGCCTTTTTCATCCAGCGCCGATGCGACCACCGTAGGGATGAAAGGCGCGGAAGGTTTTTCGACCGAGAAGCGGGTGATTATTTGCGGCTTGCCTCTGTCGAAGAGCTGGAAATCATCCTGCTTGAGGGTGCCGACGGCGTGGCCCTGATTATCGCGCACGACGACGGGAACCAGGACCAGGTTCACGCGGCTGCTGAAGGTGACCGGGGCTTCCCGGGAGCTGACTTCGGCTTGCGGCGCGACTACAGGCACGGGGGCTGGCACCTGCGCGTAACACAGGGCGCTGATGAGCCCGACTTGAAATACGCGTCTCGTAAATTCGCCGGTTTCCTGGCTTATTGTAACGCGAATGCCTGTTTCAGACTCACGGTTTCGCCCAGCTTGTTCTGAAATCGATGACTTCGGAGCCGAGCTGCTGCACCGCTTGCGGGATAAAGAAACGCGAGCCGTCACGCGACACCGCCAGGAAGTTAAGGTCGCCGTATGTGGTCGCCGGAAGGCGCGTCGGGAACAGACGCGAGGGCATGCCTGCCCGAAAATCCTCTCCTGAACCAGTCACGGAAACGGACCAGACGTAGTACTGGCCTTGATCGTCGTCCAGATAAACGATCTCCCGTCCATCCTTGCGCCACACCGGATAATTGCCGCGGCTGGTCACCTGCTTTCGTAAGCCGGGCCCGGGGTATGGCTGAACGTAGATTCCGTTTTCCGCCACGGTGTACACAATTGAGCGCCCGTCAGGCGAGAAGCGGGCATGCGAGATGGTCTCGCTCGATTGGACCAAGGACCTCGGTTCTTTGTCCGAGCCGTCCAGCGAAAACGAAAACACGGCTGTATCCAGAGCCCCTCTGCTGTATAGCACCGTTTTGCCGTCCGGCGAAATGTCTTCCAGCCGCCCCAGTCCAGGCGGCTTGGCCAGTTCGCGAATCGGTCCTTCGCCGGTCATGGGACGTGAGATCACTCGCTGGTTTTCGCCGAGCCATGGAACCGTATCGAAAGAAGTCGACCTGTCGCGCGACCAAAGCGTTTCCCGATCTCCTTGCTTTAAAGGTTGCTGCCCCGGCTGCCCGGGTTCCAACAGCCACGCGGTTCCTTGGAAACCAGCCAGCAAGTGCGTCTCGTCCGGAGAGAGCTTAAGCGTTTGGATAAAACTGGGTGAACCCGCCGTGGCGACCTCCTTGCCCTGCCGGTCAAAGATAGTCACCAGCGACAGGCCGGCCGTTCCAGGGCGCCAGGCCACCGCGCCTGTCCGGGAAACAGAAAAATGCGCTATGCCGAATGAAGGAGAGGACGCGACTTTCTGCTGGATCAACTCGGGTTCGCCCTCCAGTTTCCTGGACGCTCGATTTAGTCTTTGTGAATAGAGGTTGTCATTCCGAACAAACAGGATGCGCCCTCCGCCCGCCGGCGTATAGCGTGCAGCGGTGGCGTTCTTCATCAGAAGAACCGGATTTGCGGCGCGACCATCGTGGAGCGTAGCGAGGTAGATTTCGGACTCATCTGGCGTGTGCTGATACAAGTCGAGGTAGAAAATGAAATCCTCGCTGCCCGCCAGAAACTCTGGGAATTGCGGCCCGCCTACGGGCAATCCGGTCAGTTCAATCTGTTTGGCTACTCCGCCTGCCGCTGGAACTGCGTATAAAGCTGAAGACTTGCCAACTGCGGCGAAAATCACAGTTCCGCTGTCGCTCCAGCTTCCGCCGACTATTGTGGCGGCATCGCCCGTCACTATCTCCGGCGCGCCATCGGGCACGCGCATCTTTTTTAAATTTTTCCCGTCGGAGAACGCGAACGATCGGGAATCCGGAGACCAAAATCCCGGATTTTGGAGGGCGCCGGTGCGAACGGGTTCTGGCGTCAGTTTGTTCACTTGGCGCAGCTGAACATCGCCGGTACCGTTGGAATAGAAGATCACGCCGGAGCCATCGGGCGAGATGTCCGGGGTTGCGAACAGATCGCCGACAGGTGCCAGGGCTCCCGCCGCCGGCATGATCGAAAAGGCGAAATCCACGGCTGGGGCGCCGGTTTCCGCCGGATACGTGCGCAGCCAGCCGGCGAGGGCGCCAGCACCAAGAACCGCAGCGGTAGCCCAACCGATCCAGGCGCCGCGAGTTTTGGGCTGCTGTGGGCTGGCTGTGCGGCCTTCCGGATCGGAGAGATATTTCGCGATGGCCACACGTGCTTCGCCGATATCGCGTAGACGGGTCTTCGGGTCGCGATCCAGGCATCGCTGCAGGAGGTTCCTGACGGGAGGCGGCGCAGTGACCTTGTTGAAATCGATCTCGCCGCGCAACACATCGGCAAGCGTGTGCGCAATGGTGTCGCCGCCGAACAGACGTCGTCCGCTCAGCATTTCCCACAGCACCACGCCAAAGGACCAGATGTCGGCCCGGCGATCGACGGGAGTTCCGGCCGCCTGCTCGGGACTCATATACGCCGCGGTGCCGAGGATGACTCCGGATTGAGTCATGCCCATGGTGAGGGTAGGCGAGTTGATCGGATCGGCCGGTGCTGCTGTGGTGTTCTGGACGACGGCAGCCAGCCCGAAATCGAGCACCTTAACCAAGCCGTCGGGCGTGATCATGATGTTGCCGGGCTTAAGATCGCGATGAACCACGCCACGATCATGGGCGGCTTCCACAGCTTCGGCGACCTGCCTGGCTGCGTTCAGCGTTTCCTCCAGAGACATCGATCCGCGCTTCATGCGGGCACTTAGGGTTTCGCCGGCGACCAGTTCCATCACCAGGGCGCGCTGTCCCTCAGACTCCGCCAGCCCGTGGAGAATGGCGATGTGGGGATGATTGAGTGACGCCAGGAGCTCAGCCTCGCGCTGAAAGCGGGCCATGCGCTCCGGGTCGCGGGCAAATGCCGCGGGTAGCACTTTCAGAGCGACGTCGCGTTTAAGGATCGTGTCACGGGCGCGGTAGACTTCGCCCATGCCGCCCGCTCCGAGAGGGGCGACGATTTCATAAGAACCCAGGCGAGTTCCGGGGGACAGGGGCATAGGTTCTAGAACAACTCTACTCTACCTGTCCGCGCTGCACTGTCTTCAGCAACACCTCCCCCGGCGGGAGGTCGCCGCGGCGTGCTCATCCTGAAATCGGCGCCACTGTTCGGGCGAGTGGACCGCTCCATGCGCGTCCAGGTGACGACGGTAGGCGTTCTGATCGGATATCTCGGCGATTATTCCGGATAAGGCTCCGAAAATATTGCGGAAAAACGCTCTCACAATTCCTCCGCAAGTTGCGAAGGCACGAACGGTGTCTCGGTGCTCGTCGATTTTCGCGTTCCGCCCAGTACGCCGACCCAGACGCGGATCGAGTCAACCAGAATGGCCGCCACCAGAACCAGGAAGATTCCGGTCACTGCCGCATCCAGCCGCGCGTTGAAGATCAGTGCCGCAGTGGCGGAAGTCTGGGGGCCGGCAGCAAGCTGATCGGCCTGCGCCAGGAACCCGAGCGCCGGAATCGGAGAAAAGATCTTCTGCCATCCGGCTACGAAACACACCACCACCAGCCACGCCAGCGGGATCGCCGTCACCCACATGAAGCGCGCGCCGTGCGCCTTGATCAGAATCGTAGTGCCCACGCACAAAGCCACCGCGGCCAGCAGCTGATTCGCGATGCCGAACAGCGGCCACAGGGTGTTGATGCCGCCCAGAGGATCGATCACGCCCTGATACAGGAAGTAGCCCCACGCGGCCACGATCACAGCGCTGGTGGTCAGCATTCCTGGTTTCCAGTTGGTCTGGCCCCATTTGGGCGATATTTCTCCCAGCATGTCCTGCAGCATGAACCGGCCCACGCGAGTACCTGAATCGAGCGTGGTCAGGATAAACAGCGCCTCGAACATGATCGCGAAGTGATACCAGAAGGCCAGCAGCGCGCGGCCCACGCCGCTCGAAGCGAAGATCTGGGCCATGCCGAGCGCCAGCGACGGCGCGCCGCCGGTGCGGTAGAACAGCGTCTGCTCGCCGGCCTCCTGCGCCATGGTCTGCATTTCTGTGGCGGTGACAGGGAATCCCCAGCCGGTGATGGTGGCCGCTGCGGCCGCGGGCGTCGTGCCGACGATTCCCGCCGGGGAGTTCACTGCGAAATACACGCCGGGTTGTAGCGAAGCCGCGGCGATCAGGGCCATCACCGCGACGAAGCTTTCGAGCAGCATGGATCCGTAGCCAACAGATAGCGCGTGGCGCTCCCGGGCGAGCAGCTTAGGCGTCGTGCCTGACGAGATCAAGGCATGGAATCCGGAAACCGCTCCGCACGCGATGGTGATGAAGCAGAACGGAAAAATTTTGCCTGCAAAGATGGGACCGGTGCCATCGACGAATCGCGTGAAAGGAGGCAGCTTCAACTCCGGACGCAGGAAAATGATCCCGACGGCCAACAGAACCACCACGCCCAGCTTCACGAACGTGCTCAGGTAACCGCGCGGAGCGAGGAGAAGCCATACAGGCAGCGCGCTCGAAAAGAATCCGTAGACGATCAGCCCGATCGCCAGCGCCACGCCCGAGTAAGTGAACCAGGGAGCCAGCGTCGGAGATTGCGCAACTGCTTGTCCGCCGAACACACTCGCCATCACCAGCACGAATCCGATCAGCGAAGTTTCGACCACCTTTCCCGGCCGCCAGAATCGCAGATACAAGCCCATGAAGATTGCGATGGGCATGGTCGCGGCGATGGTGAACGTTCCCCACGGGCTTCCTTTAAGCGCGTTGACCACCACCAGCGCGATCACCGCCAGCAGGATGATCATGATCAGCAGGACGGTAATGAGCGCGATGAATCCGCCCACCTTGCCGACTTCCTCGCGGGCGATCTGGCCGAGCGACTTGCCATCCCGCCGGATCGATCCGAAAAGGATCACGAAATCCTGAACGGCGCCGCCAAGCACCGCTCCAATCACGATCCACAGGAATCCGGGGAGATAGCCGAACTGCGCAGCCAGAGTGGGTCCCACCAGGGGACCCGGGCCGGCGATCGCGGCAAAATGGTGTCCGAAGACTATCCACTTGTTAGTGGGTTCGAAATCGTGGCCGTCGCGCAGCCGTTCGGCAGGGGTGGCGCGCTGGTCGTTGAGCGCCATGACGCGGGCTGCGACAAACCCCGCGTAGAAGCGGTATCCGACTAAGTAAGTGCAGACGGCGGCGATGACCAGCCAGGTGCTGTTGACCGGCTCCCCTCGACTATTCGCGACAGCTCCCATGGAAAAGGCCGCCGCCAGAGAAATCGCCCCCCACAAGATGCGCCCCGTAATTCCGCTCATAGCTTCTTGATAAGAATAGCCGAACGGGACGTGGGCTGCATGCTCCGCGGATAGTTCTAAAGCGGGGACTATTTGAACCGCGGGGTACAGCCGATTCATTCTTCGTGGACATAGTCGGGTACCTCAGGGAAACACCCGAGGCCGGGTTAAGCGAAATCTCTTGGCGTATAGGGAGTTCTCGGACCGGAATTCGGGCGAAGAACGATTTGTCGGGACGGCGTAAGGCACGTAGGATCATTGGTGAGGGCATTTTTAGATGCTGAGGACAGTTATCATCGGTCCGGACGCCAGGCAGGCGCAACAGCTGGAGAAAGCGTTGAGCGCGCTCGCCAATGAATTGACTGTCAGCCGTACTCTGCTCACGTATCCGGACGAAGGCGAACTGATTCGCACGCTTCGCACGTACGCGCCGGAAGTAATTTTCCTGAGCTTTGAAAAGAGCGACTTCGCCATGAAGGTGGTGGAACGCGTGGCCCAGGAAGTGGAAGGCGTTCAGTTTGTCGCCTATCACCAGGACTGCGATGCGGCGACACTACGCGAAATCATGCGCGCCGGCGTGCGCGAAGTGGTTTCCGAACCCTTCGAGCTCAGCGCACTGGTCGAATCGCTGCGCAACGTAAAGACCCTGGTGGAACAGAAGCCGCCGATGTACTCGGCCAAGGGCAGGATTTACTCCTTCCTTCCGGCCAAAGCGGGTTCGGGCGCCACCACTATGGCACTGAATCTAAGCGCCGCGCTCTCCCGCGTGGCGAACACCAACGTTCTGCTTTCCGATCTCGATCTGAGCTCGGGTATTCTGCGATTCCTGCTCAAGATCCGCAATGAGCACGCAATCATTGAAGTGCTGGATCACATGCATGAGCTGGATGAGAACATGTGGCAGCAACTCGTCACTACGGTGGGCAAGCTGGACGTGCTGCATTCCGGTCCGCTGAACCCGAACGTTCGCGTGGACCCGTCGCAGATTCATGACGTCGCCCAGTTCTGGCTGCGCAACTACGATGTAGTGTGCGTGGATCTTTCGGGCAACCTGGAACGTTATTCGCTCGAAATCCTTCGGGACTCGCAGCAGGTGTTCCTGGTGTGCACGCCGGAAGTGCCTTCGCTGCACTTGACTCGCGAGAAGCTGGCCTTTCTCAAGACGCTGGAATTGGACAGCCGCGTGGCGATCGTGCTGAACCGCGTCTCCAAGCAGTCGCTGCTGACGCCGCAACAGGTTCAGGATGTCCTGGGCGTGCCGGTGATGCACAGCTTCCTCAATGACTATCAGGTGGTGAACACCGCCACTCGTGCGGGCGACGTCATCGATCCAAAGTCGAAGCTCGGCGTGCAGTTCGCGGACCTGGCTGCCAGCCTGCTCAATAAACCAAAAGTCGAGACTCCTTCGAAGCGCAAGTTCCTGGAGTTCCTCTCCGCGCCAACCCAGGCGCTGGTGGGCACCCGTAGCGCTCCGTCTTCCCGTTAAAGGGCCGCGTAAGGTTCCTTACATCGAATCTCAATCCGGTTTAAGGTGCCACGTATGAGTAGGTAGGGTGTGTCGCTGACGGGCATTTAAACCACTTCCGTGTAAATTGGATGCATGTTCCACTGGATCTGCCCGGAGTGTGGCCAGGAAATAGCTCCGGGAGTCAAGGAATGTCCGGTTTGTGAGCCCCAGGCAAGCACCTCGCCCCTCCCATCCGCTGGCCAATCTATTCAAGCTGACGTTGCGTCCAAACTAGCCTTTGCCGGACCTCCAGTGGCCGTAGTGGAACCGGTTGAGGCGAAGCCTGCCATGCTCGTGCCCGTCGATGCTGATGAGGCTGTTGTCGCGAAGCCGGCAGAACGATCGTCGGATCCCGAGCCGAAAACCACACTGCAGCGCCAAGTCGTCCTACCGCCTGACGCAGTCTTACAGCCGAAAGTATTCGCCGGAAAAAAACCTCCAGTGGTCCTCAATGCGATTCCTGCGGAAGCTCGACCGGTGCTCATGCCCGCCGTGCCGCTGGGCGCTTCGCCGGTTGAGTTGCCGGATCCCTTACTCGAACCGGGGCTGGGGAATCCGCAGCGCCCGGAGACCTTTGCCGATCGCCTTGCGGATCTGGCGGAATTGCTTCACGGAGAGCACGTTCCGTTCACCGCCCCACGGATTTTTCAGGAATCGGCTGCGCCAGGCCCGTGGACGGAGAACGCGAAACCTGGCCTGAAGACTCCAGTAGTTGTGGATGTGACCTTCCACGAGAGTGTGACGCCTGGCGGCGCGACGGTACAGCCGCTACCTGCCGCCCCCGCGAGCCCGCTTTTGCTGGCGGAGCCGCAGCCTCCTTCGGTCGCGCAGGACATGCCGATCGAGGCGTTCCAGCCCAAACCGGCGGGCAGCAGCGCTCGAATCCAAAAAGCAGCTGAGGCGGAGCCCAGCGCTCCTTCGGCAGTGCTGCTACCGAATCCTCCGGATCGCGGTATGGCGCCGGCGTTGGCGAGGCTTCAAGACTATACGGCAACCGCGGAGCGTCTCATGCGTCCCGCGGATTGCGATACGCCGACGTCATGGGCGAAAGCGCTGCCCACCGTGACGTTACCAGGCCCGGCGCTCCCGCGGGAGCTCATGTCGTTGCAAGCGGCGGGCCTGGTCCCCATCGGCAGAGGCGGAAGGGGCGGCGAGGGGCAGGCAGGCCGAAACGGCGGGATGATGAAAGCCGTGGTCGTGGGGATTCTGCTCACTGCCGGCCTGGCGACATACAGCATGCTGCCCGGCACGGCCTCGACCACCGCGCCGCCGAAGCCCTCTCCGGAGCCTGCGCCTGAACCACCCGTATCGGCACGCACTGTCCGTTCGACGAATTCTTTGGCCCGCTTCGTGGAAGTGACCGGTGTTCGCTTCATGGAGGTGAACAAGAAGCCTCAGATTCACTATCTGGTGGTGAATCATTCGAGCGCGCCTCTCAACAGCATGACCGTCTACGTGACGCTGCGTGCATCGAACGCGAAACCGGGGCAAGCCCCGATCGCGAAGATGACCTTCCGCTCGCCCGCATTGGCGGCGTTCGAGGCGAAGGAGATGTTCAACTCCATCGAACACGCACCTGCACAGGTCGATCTGCCGGACTGGCAGGATCTGCGGGCGGACGTTGAGGTGCAGTAGTTCAGGCTCCTAGTTTTCCGAGGGCCGTTCGACAGAGTCGACGATAAGATAGTCGACTGGAGCCCTATCCGAAACCAGTTGCAATCCCAACTGCTTTAATCCTTCGGCGAAATCAGGAGCGGATAGCGCGTCGGGGGACAGCCTGTCCTGTTTCTTTACAGCCGCCAGGTCTTGACCCACAGCCGCCGGCGTCTTCAACACGAAGTTGTAGACACCCTGAAGCCCGGTCTGATCGAGCACCACTCGGTTGACTCTGCCCGACAGGATCCCGACGAGTCGAATCATTTCCGCGTTTTGAAATGCGTAACCATCGGGCGTCCGGGAGATACTGACGCTTCCAGCGGCATTCCCGTCACCTAATTTCGGCGCGCCCGCAGCGATAACCAGCCGGTAGACGGGACCCGTCTTTGCTTCCCAGTGGAACGTCAGCTTGAAGCGATCCGCTAACAGGGATTGAAGCATGAGCCGAAGCTCAGCCTTCGGAATGGGCTGATCGGCTTTGGCAACGATATCGTAACCTTGCGAGAGCGGAGTCCACAGCGCTTCTTTGGTGAGTGAATCGGGTCCGATAATGCGGCCCACAGGGAAGTTATACGCTTCGCCAATGATGAACGCCAAGGAAAGTCCCCCAAAGTTTATTCCTTGAGGGCCGTAAGAAACCGAATTCCGCGGGCCGCCATTCTCCTGGTATGGCTTGATCGAGGCGACCTCGAACCTCGGAGGAGCCTGTGCGCCTAGGCTAGCGTACATCAGCAGCAATGCGGCGAACACACGTGACGTCATGATATCTATTCGCGTTCCAAGGTGCGGGAGTTCCAAAATGGTGCGCGAGTTCAAAAACCATGTGTTCATGGCGGGTCTATAATTGTTAGCTGATGAACGACAAGTACTTTCGCGAAAACGAGTGGTGGGTCAGCCCCTATAACTTCGTCCCCGAAGTCCGGAACACCTATCAACTTCCCAAGACCGTAAGCATCCACGATGCGACGCTGCGCGACGGCGAGCAAACGCCCGGCGTGGTGATGAGCATCAAGGACAAAATCGAGATCGCCGAGAAACTCGATGAGATCGGCGTCGACCGCATCGAAGCCGGTATGCCCGCGGTCTCCGAAATGGACTTCGAGGCCATCAAGCAGATCTCGAAACTGGGGCTCAAGTCGAAGATCTACACCTTCGCGCGCGCCATCAACGCCGATATCGATAAGGCGATCGAGTGCGGCTGCCACGGCGTGATCATCGAGGTTCCGATCGGCTATCCCAAGCTCAAGTACCAGTTCAAGTGGACCTGGGAAGACGTCGTTCGCAAGAGCGTCCCGGTGATCAACTATGCCAAATCGCGCGGCATGCATGTGGTGTATTTCCCCTATGACACCACTCGCGCGCTCGAAAGCGATCTGAGCAACGTTCTCACCCGCATCATGCAGGAAGCGCCGCCGGACGCGGTGGGCGTGGTCGACACCATGGGCTGCATTCTCCCCGAGGCCATGAAGTTCATGGTCCGCATGGTGAAGAAGCTGACCAACAACCTCCCCGTGGAATGCCACACGCATAACGATTTCGGCATGGCCGTCGCTACCGAGCTAGCCGGCGTAGAAGCGGGTGCCGATTGCGTCCATAGCTGCGCCAACGGGCTGGGCGAACGGACCGGCAACGCCGCGCTCGAGGAGTTGATCGTCGCGCTGCACGTGCTCTACGGCTTCGATACGAAGTACAACCTTGCGAAGCTCCCCGAACTGGGCGAGCTGGTCAGCCGCATCGCGAAATTCCCCATCGCGGCGAACAAGCCGATCCTGGGCGATCGCAACTTCACCCGCGAATCGGGCATCGGCGTCGATCTCGTTGTGAAGGAGCCGCTGGCGATGTTCGGAACGCATCCAGCGCTCACGGGCCGCACGGGCGAGGTGGTGCTCGGCAAGAAGAGCGGCAAGCTCTCGATCACTTACAACCTCGAAAAGCTGGGCATTACCGATGCCGACGACGAAGCGATCGGCGAGATGCTGAAGCGCGTCAAGGACAAGGGCATCGAGAAGCGCGGCTTGCTGACGGATGAAGAGTTCCGCGAGATCGTCGATAGCGTGCTAGTCGCCAAGCGATAACGGTTGGCGAAGGTAACCCTTACTTTCGATAACGGTCCCGAATCGCAAGCCACGCCGTTGGTGCTCGATTGCCTGGCCGCTCACGGCCTGAAGTCGACGTTCTTTGTCTTGGGCCAGAAGGTCAGTACACCTGCTGGGCTCGAACTTGCTCGCCGCGCGAGCCGGGAAGGGCATTGGATCGGCAACCATACGTGGTCGCATGGTGCCCGATTGGGTGATCTGGATCGTGAAAGCGCACTGGCTGAATTCGATCGCACCGAACAAGCGCTCTCGTGGATCGAACAGCCTGTGCGATTATTTCGTCCTCACGGAGGAGCGGGCCGAATGGGGCACGGCTTGCTGCATCCAGCCGTGGTCGACCGGATGACGTCTGGAGGCCATACTTGTGTGCTCTGGAATGTCGTGCCGGGTGATTTCCGCGATCCTGATGGCTGGATGGATCGCGCTCTGACCGAGTGCCGGACAAGAGATTGGAGCCTGGTGGTTCTGCACGATCGCGACAACGGCGCGATGCGGCACCTGGATGGCTTCCTTCGGAAGCTGCGGGACGACGGCTATGAGTTTACCCACGATTTCCCGCCGGAGTGTACACCGATCCTCGGCGGCAAACTCGTGCAGGCACTCGACGGATTTTTGTAAGCTTGAGGATTCATGATTATCGATTGCCACGGCCACTATACGACCGCGCCCAAGGCGCTTCAGGACTACCGCGATGCGCAGACCGCTGCGCTTAAGGATCCGGCGAAACCGCCTTACGACGGCAAGATCGACATCAGCGACGATCAGATTCGCGAAAGCCTGGAAGGCGCCCAACTGAAGCTGCAGCGCGAGCGCGGCACCGACGTCACGATCTTTTCGCCGCGCGCGTCAGCCATGGCGCATCACGTGGGCACACCCCAGACGAGTGCGGATTGGTCGCGCCACTGCAACGACCTCATTCATCGCGTCTGCACGCTCTATCCCAGTAACTTCGTGGGCGTGTGCCAACTGCCGCAATCGCCCGGCGTGCCGCCTCAGAACGTGATCGCAGAACTGGAGCGCTGCGTCAACGAGTTCGGCTTCATCGGCTGCAACCTGAATCCCGACCCTTCCGGCGGCCACTGGACCGCTCCTCCGTTGACCGACAAGTACTGGTATCCGGTCTACGAAAAGATGGTGGAGCTGGATGTGCCGGCCATGGTGCATGTCAGCTCGTCCTGCAATCCGGTGTTCCATGCGACGGGCGCGCATTACATCAACGCCGACACGACCGCATTCATGCAGTTCATCCAGGGCGATCTGTTCAAGGACTTTCCGACGCTGCGGTTCATCATTCCGCATGGTGGCGGCGCGGTGCCGTTCCATTGGGGCCGCTACCGGGGTCTCGCGCAAGACATGAAGCGTCCGACGCTCGAAGAGCACGTGCTGAAGAACGTGTACTTCGATACCTGCGTGTATCACCTGCCGGGAATCGAGCTGCTGCTGAAAGTGGTGCCGGTGGACAACATACTGTTCGGATCGGAGATGGTGGGCGCGGTGCGCGGCATCGATCCTCGAACCGGGCAATATTACGACGATACGAAGAAATATCTGGATGCGCTCCCGCTGAGCGAAGGCGATCGCTACAAGCTGTTCGAAGGCAATGCGCGCAAGGTGTATCCGCGGATCGCTAAACGGCTCACCAGCACTTCCAAATAAGCACCGCGACCCCGATCAGGAATCCGCCCAGCGCCTGATACTCCTGGTTGCGCATGTATACGGATGCCTGGAACCGCTTGCCTCGGGATTTGCGGGCCGCTGGAAGCAGCCGCGGGACGCGCTTGGCGTAATCGGCATACTCGGGAAAGAGAGATCGCAGATGCTGCTCTTCGAGCTCGACCACCGGCAGGTAGATCAGCAGGAACACCGCCGCGAAGAGCAGTCCCAGCTCCCACCGCCGCGAGGCGATCACAAATCCCGCCGCGACCGTAAGTGTCCCGATGTACAGCGGATTGCGCACGTAAGCATACGGACCACTCGTCGCCAGCGTGCGATTCTTTTCCAGGTGCCCGGCGGCCCAGGCGCGCAGCGCCAAACCAAGAATCGATACCGGGATCCCGATCGCGAGCGATGTCCAGGTCGGCGCCGACAGCCACAGGAATGCCGCGACCATGAGGAATCCGCCGGGTACGCGGAGTTTCGCGACAGCGTCCGCGTAGGGCTTGGGGAAACTCACGCGGGGCACATTTCCAGGGCTTCCAAGACTTCCGCGACGCTGACCGCGCGCATGCTGCCAGGATCCGCCGCGCGACGCTTATAACTGGTCACCGCGCTGGCACTCCGCAATACCTGAAGACTTCCTCCGTAGGGTCCGTGCGACGCCGGATCGGTGGGACCGTAAATCGCCACGCCGGGTTTGCCGAGCGCAGCCGCAAGATGCAGGGGTCCGCTGTCCACGCCAACGATTGCCTGCGCGCGGCGTGTCGCGTCGATCAGCCCTTCGAGGCCAGACAAGTGAACCTGAGCGCATTCGATTTGTCTGAGCACTTCTTCACTAGAAGGCGGACCATTGACCACCAAAGGCAGCTTCAGCCGCCGGGCGAGTTCTGTGTAGTGCTCCATCGGCCACTGCTTGGACCCCCAGCCTGCAAGCGGGCACGCTAATACGAACGGCTCGTCCGGCAGCTTTCCTTCCGGCTTCCCGGGAGGCAGAGGAAACGTCCGCAGCAGGTTCGACGCGCCCGCGGCGGCCACGAGTTCCAGATAGCGATCCACGCGATGAACGGCGCTGGTCCGCACCGTGGACGAGTAGAACATCGCCGCGAAACTTTCCCGCGCCTGGCTGCGGGCCAAGCCGACGATCTTATCGGCCTTGGCCGACGCCGCGACCAAGGCGGATTGTATGAGACCCTGCAGATCAACCGCGAGTTCGAACCTTTCGCGGCGCAGTAAGCGGCGCGTCGCCAGAATTTCACGAGCCGAGCGAGTGAAGGGGATAATCTCGTCGACAAACGGGTTGCCCTCAAGCAACGGCGCCCAGCGGGGCTTGATGACCCAGCTCAGCCGGCTATGCGGAAAGCTGTGCTTGAGGCTGGCGACCGCGGGAAGGGCATGAATCACATCCCCCATCGAACCAAGTCGCACCACCAGGATTCGGAACATCTGACCTATTTCAGCAACTCCAATGCTGTCTCCGCTACCCGGTCGGCGCTCACGCGCGTCATGCAGCGATGGTCGATCGGGCACTCGCGCTTGAGACAAGGGCTGCACTCGACCGGCTCGCGGACCACTCGCGCCAGTGCACCTGTGGGGCCGGTGGCGACATCGTCGGTAGCGCCGAAGATCGCGACGGTCGGCACGCCCAGCGCTGAGGCGATGTGCATTGCGCCGGAATCGTTCGTCAGGTAGACGCGGCAGGCCGCGGCCATGTCGATGAACTCGGCAAGCGAGGTTTCGCCCGCGAAGTTCTTCGCGTGTGCAGCGATCGACGCGGCAACCGAGTCGCACAGTGCCCGCTCGTCTTTCGATCCGAAGATCGCGACCGATGCATTGAGCTCGCTGGCAATGCGGTTCGCCGAATCGGCAAAACGCTCGGGTAGCCAACGCTTCGCGGTCCCATACGCGGCGCCGGGACTCACGCCGATCACAGTCTCGCCGAGTCCGAATTCGTGGAATCGATCCAGGCCGGCCGCTCGAGCAGCAGGAGCTCCTTCCAGGCGGATCGCGTCGTTCTCCGGAATGGCATCGATAATTCCGGCGCGGCGCAGCAGTTCCAGATAATAAAAACGTTCGTGACGAGGGATTTCGCCGGACTTGGGCACCGGGATCGAGCGCGTTAGGAGAAATCCGCGGCCGTCGCGAGCATAGCCGATCCGCTCGGGTATGCCAGCCAGGCAGGCGATCGCGGCCGCCTCGAAGGCGTTCTGCAGCAGGATCGCAGTATCGAATTGCCGCGGGCGAAGCGCGCGGGCGGTTGCCCATTTGTCGCCCAACGTGCGAGCTGTATACGGGAGCAGGGTGTTACATACGTGTTCGCGGCGGTAGAGATCGGCTACCCAGGGCTTGGCGAGGATGGAAATACCGGCCTGCGGGAAACGCTGCCGCAGCGCGCGCAAGGCGGGCAGACACATCACGGCGTCACCCACCCAGTTAGTGGCGCGAACTAAGATTGTCCGCGGGATCTTGTCAGGCACTACTGTCTAGTGTAGTTGGCCGGCTTAAGCGCGAATGGATTCGCCCGTCGCCGCTTGGCGATAGTCGGGGGAAGGATCCAGCGGCTGCGTAACCACCTGAGGGCATCGCAGGCATGCAGGTTTGCCTTCCTGGGTGTACCAGCGGCAGGAAGCCCGGACGAGACATGTAGGTAAAGCGTCCACCACAGCAGGCAGGATTTGCACGATGCGCGTCGCCAAACTGCACTTCGTCCCGTTGAAGTGCGTGCATCGCGATTCCTCGCAATGAGCCGCCATGCGGAAAATCTCGCGCGGATCCGCCGGCTCCGCCGAGGCCAACAGCTCATCGGTAACCGGCACGGTCTCATTCAGATACGCGACGCGGGGCGCGCCTTCGTCGAACGTGACCACGCCGATCAGTCGGGGGTCCTTCATCCCCGGCTGCGCACTGGGACACATTACCGGCAGCGGCTCTCCCATAAATTCAGGCGAGCGCTATCGAACGATGATGTTGAGTTCGCGTTCAATGTATCCCGCGATGATCTTGCCCTGTTTCAGAATGACCGATGGTTGAGCCTTGAGCCCCGGGATGCCTGCGAGTTTCGCTTCCGCAGTCAGTTCCTGTGTGACGGACTTCGCGATTTCCAGTTGTTTGGCGGCGTTCAGCTCGTTGAGGATGAAGCCCCAGATAGGTCCCTTGATGATGGTTCCTTTGCCGCCCACGGTTCGCACCGCAGCCTGTGTAAGTTTTGCCAAAGTCGCGGCCGAAATCGTTTTTGCTCTCGTCGCCATTGGGTCTCGCTTCTCCTCTCGGAAATAATAAACGCGTATTCCTGTGGTGTCAATAAAAAACAGCGGTACTAAGGTTGTACGGATAAATCCGAATTCACCTGAATATAGTCGTTTTTTGCACGACTGTTACAGGGCGCTCCGCATTAGGGCCAGAATGTCGGCGGCACTCGAGAGCGCAACCGGCCGATCCGATATCAACGCTTCTCCGTGCCGTGCGCCGATGAGCGATCCGAAATACCGGTCGCGCGACTCGAGACCGAACAAATAATCGCCCACGCCATGCGCAATCAACCCAAACTCCTCCGCCGTCTTCTCGAACTGCGACCGATGGATGCGCATCAGCGCCAGCTTGCGTTGAAAAATGGTTGAGGTATCGACGACGAACGTCGGCCGCTCGAACTGATGCAGCGGGTAGAAGAAGAACGCGCCGGGTTTATGCGGAGGGTTGGGATCGTCGAGCTTGGTGAGCGCGCAGTAAAGCTGGGCGTTGCGGACCATGAGTCCGGCGGCCGCGTGATCCGGATGGCGATCGTGCCAATAGGGCGCCAGCACGAGCTTCGGACGATGCCTGCGGATCGCGCTGGCGATGAGCCGCCTGTCTCCCGGAGTATCTACGAGTCCGCAATCCGGCAGGTTCAACGACTCGCGGCCGACCGCGCCGAGGAATTCCGCCGCGGCTACGGCCTCGGCCTGACGCTGTTCGGGCGTCCCTCGTGATCCCATTTCGCCGTTCGTCATGTCGATGATGGCGAAAGAAATTCCGGAGTCATGAAGGAGCAGGGCGATACCGCCGGCGCCCCATTCCACATCGTCCGGGTGCGCGCCGAAGAGAAGTACGTCGACTGGCATAAAGAGCCATGGTAGCGGGTCGACGTTGCGAGTTCTTGCCGCCGCCAATAGGATGAAGACATGCGCCTGAATCGAGCGATGATCTACGTAAGTGACGTGCCTCGCATGGCGGCGTTTTACGCCGATACACTTCGGCTGAGGCCGATTGAGGAAACCCGGCAGAACGGATACGTGGAGTTCGATGCTGGGGGTGCCACGTTCGCTTTGCACGCGATCGTGGGCTCCGAGCCGTGTAAGATATCGTCACCGCCTAAACCGCGCGAAATGAATCCCGTAAAGTTGAGTTTCGAGGTCGACGACGTCGCCTCTGAGGTGAAACGGCTCGAAGCGCTAGGCGTGACCATCGTTCGACGCCCTTGGGGCGCGCACGACGCGATCGACCCCGAAGGCAACCTTATCGACCTTTATTCGAAGTCGGACTGACAGGTCGGTGCCTCGGCTATGGAGGTACCGTAATAGTGAGGATATCTGCAATGCTCCGGTGGATCGGTCTGGCGATGCTGGCGGCGACCAGCCTAATCGCCGCCCCCAAGGTGATCGCGGTCGATATCGATGGCGTGATCCATCCCATCACCGTCGACCTGTTGACCCACGCCCTGGATCAGGCTGCCGCGCAGAACGCCGACGCCGTCCTGCTGCGCCTGAACACTCCGGGCGGGATGCTAGATGCCACCCGCCAGATGAATGAGAAGATCGTCGCCTCGCGTGTGCCGGTGATCGCCTACGTCACTCCCAGCGGAGGACGTGCGGCATCGGCCGGATTCTTCATCCTCGAAGCGGCGGATGTCGCCGCGATGGCTCCGGGCACGAACACGGGAGCATCGTCGCCGGTGGCGCTCACAGGTCAAATGGACGAGACCATGCGGCACAAGGTCGAGAATGACGCCTCGGCATGGCTCCGCAGCACAGTCGAGAAACGCGGGAGAAATGCGACACTCGCCGAGACCACAATCCGTCAGGCGAGCTCGTTTACGGAAAAGGAAGCGCTCGACCAGCATTTGATCGATCTGATCGCGCCCAGCGAGCAGAAGCTGTTCGATGCCCTGGAAGGCCGCGAAATCACGCGCTTCGACGGCCGTCAGGAAGTTTTACACGTGGCTGGCGCGGAGGTGGTCCCTTACGGGCTTACGCTTCGCGAGAGGATCATCAGCTCCATTGCCGATCCGAATGTCGGGTTCATTCTGCTGATCGTCGGCGCGCTCGGACTATACGTCGAGTTCAATTCGCCGGGACTGATACTGCCGGGTGTCGCCGGGGGCATTCTGCTGCTGATGGGCGTATCGTCGCTCGCGGTGCTGCCGCTGAGCTGGGTCGGGGTTTCGCTGCTGCTGCTGGGAGCCGCGCTGTTCGTCTTAGAAGCACATTTCGCCTCGCATGGAGTGCTAGGCGCCGGGGGAGCTGTCGCGCTGGTTCTCGGCGCGCTTATGTTGATCGACGGACCCCCGGAGATGAAGATTCGCCTGATCACAGCGCTGTCGGTATCGATACCCTTCGCGCTGATCACGATGTTCCTGCTGTCGGTTGCCGTGCGCGCGCGGCGCAACAAGTCGCTGATGGGCGGCGAGGGTCTGCTGAACGAGATCGGCGAGGCGCGGACTGCCCTCGCACCGGCCGGAAAAGTATTCGTACACGGCGAATACTGGGACGCCGTTTCGACGGCTCCAGTGGATTCTGGCGGGGAAGTCCGCGTCGTGGCGATCGATGGGATGAAGTTGAAGGTCGAGCCCAAGCGCTAAAAAGGGGGACAGACCGCTCTGTCCTTTCCGACTCTCTCGCGCGAAGTGAAAATTGCATGAGGGGGACAGAGTAGTCTGTCCCCTTTTTAGCTACAGCAACTCGGCCGAGCTAAAGAAGAACGGAATCTCCACCGCGGCGGTCTCCGGCGCATCCGACCCATGCACGCAGTTGCGCTCGATGCTGGTGGCGAAGCGCTTGCGAATCGTGCCCTCGGCTGCGTTCGCGGGATTGGTCGCGCCCATCGTATCGCGCCATTTCTTAATCGCATCGGGCGCTTCGAGCACCATCACCACCACCGGTCCTTCGGTCATGAACTTCACCAGCGATCCGTAGAAGGGCCGCTCGCGATGCACGGCGTAGAATCCCTCGGCTTCCGTCTGGCTCAACCGCTTCATCTTCATTCCGGCGACGCGGAATCCGGCTTTCTGCGCGATGGCGATGATGTCGCCGGACTGATTCGCGGCTACGGCGTCGGGTTTGATGATTGCAAAAGTGCGTTCCATGTTTGTTTAAACGTGATCTCCTAGAGATGTTTTTTGATGCGTTCGCCGATTTCGGCGGGCGAGGCGCATACATCGATGCCCGCGGCCTTCATGGCGGCGATCTTATCGGCGGCCTTTCCGCTGCCGCCTGAAATAATCGCGCCTGCGTGGCCCATGCGGCGGCCCGGCGGCGCGGTCTGCCCGGCGATGAATCCTACCACCGGTTTCTTGACGTTCTTCTGGATGTAGTCGGCAGCCGTTTCCTCCGCGCTGCCGCCGATCTCGCCGATCATCACGATGGCGTGGGTGTCAGGATCCTCATTGAATAGCCGGATGGAGTCGATGAATGTAGTGCCGATAATTGGGTCGCCGCCGATGCCGATGCAGGTGGATTGTCCAATCCCCAGTCCCGTGAGCTGGCCAACGGCTTCATACGTCAGGGTGCCCGATCGCGAAACGACGCCGACATGCCCGGGCTTGTGAATATACGCCGGCATGATTCCGATCTTACATTTACCCGGCGAGATGACGCCGGGGCAATTCGGCCCCACCAGCCGCGTTTTCGGATGCTCTTTGAGATACGCCCAGGCCCGCAGCATATCCGACTGCGGAATTCCCTCCGTGATGCAGACCACGAGATCGATCCCGGCGTCGGCGGCTTCCATGATCGCGTCGGCGGCGAACGGCGGCGGCACAAAAATTACCGACGCGTTCGCCCCGGTGCCTTGAACCGCTGCGGCGACGGTATCGAACACCGGCTGGTCGAGATGTCTCTGGCCCCCCTTGCCCGGGGTAACTCCGCCTACGACTTTAGTCCCGTAGGCGATGGCCTGCTGCGCGTGGAAGGTGCCCTCTTTTCCGGTGAAGCCCTGTACCAGCAACCGAGTGTTTTCGTTGACCAGGACGCTCATTTCGCTTCTCGCTGGGCCGCTGCGGCGACCACTTTCTCGGCCGCATCCCGCATTCCGTCGGCGACGATAATCTTCAACCCGGATTCGGCCAGAATCTTGCGGCCCTGTTCGGCATTGGTGCCTTCCATGCGCACCACGATGGGGATGCTCTGCTTCATGGCGCTGGTCGCTTCCACTACGCCTTGCGCGACGATATCGCCGCGCAGGATCCCGCAGAAGACATTGATCAGCACCGCCTTCACCGATTTATCGGAAAGCAGGATGCGAAAGGCGTTGCGGACTTGTTCGACGTTGGCGCCTCCGCCAGCGTCGAGAAAATTCGCCGGACTGCCGCCCGCGAACTTCACGATATCCATGGTGGCCATCGCCAGACCCGCGCCGTTCACCAGACAAGCGACGTTCCCATCCAGCTTGATGTAGGTCAGCCCGAACTTCGAGGCTTCCACTTCGAGCGGATCCTCCTCGTTCAGATCGCGCAGCTCCTGCAAATCCTTGTGACGGAACATCGCGTTGTCGTCCAGATTCATCTTGGCGTCAAGCGCGTAGACTTTTCCGTCCTTCGTGAGGATGAACGGATTGATTTCGGCGAGCGAAGCGTCCACTGCGTCATAGGCGCGTGAGAGCGCCATCATCGCCTGCGCTGCGGCATTCGCCGATGCGCCGGGGATGCCGATGCCGAATGCCAGCTTGCGCGCCTGAAAGGGAGTCAGGCCGATGCCCGGCTCGATCGGCTCCTTGAGGATCCGCTCGGGCGTTTTCGCGGCGACCTCTTCGATCTCCACGCCGCCGTCGGCCGAGGCCATGAACACGTTCTTGCCGCGCCCGCGGTCGAGCACGATGCCGAGGTAGAGCTCGCGCTCGATCGGCAGGGTCTCTTCGATCAGCACACGGTGCACAACGCGGCCTTCCGGACCGGTCTGGTGAGTCACCAGCGTCATGCCGAGGATCTTCTGAGCCACCTCGGCCGCTTCCGCGGCGTTCTGGGCGACCTTTACGCCGCCGCCCTTGCCTCGTCCGCCCGCGTGGATCTGCGCTTTCACCACTACGCTGCCGCCGATACGGGATGCCGCCTCTGCGGCTTCCTTCACCGAAAGTGCGACTTCGCCTCTCGGGACAGGGACTCCGTAGCGTGCCAAGAGTGCCTTGGCCTGATATTCATGGATTTTCATTGCGATGCTACAGTGAAGAATTCTCACTATAGCGCACGTCATGTCCCTCCTGCCTTACTTGCATCGCGTCATCGCGGGCTCCGATCTCTCCGGAGAAGAAGCCCGCCAGGCGATGAGCGCGCTACTGGAGGGTCAGGCGAGCGAAGCGGAAATCGCTGGCTTCCTGGTCGCCCTGAAAATGAAGGGCGAAACCGCCACCGAGCTGGCCGGTTTTGCGCGGGCCATGCGCGACCGAATGGTGGTGGTCGATGCCGGACGCGACGTAATCGATACCTGCGGAACCGGCGGCGACGGTTCCGGCACGTTTAACGTTTCGACTGCGGTGGCGTTCGTGATGGCGGGAGCCGGCGCGCACGTCGCCAAACACGGCAACCGGTCGATCTCGAGCGCGAGCGGCAGCGCCGACGTTCTCGAAGCTTTGGGCGTTCGCGTGGCCGATGTGACGCCCGAGCAAACTGCGCGATCGATTCGCGAGATCGGCATCGGGTTTCTGTTCGCGCCGGCGCTACATCCGGCCATGCGGCACGCGCAGCCGGTCCGCCGGGCACTGAAGACCCGAACGGTGCTGAACCTTCTCGGACCGCTGGTCAATCCAGCGCGAGCCTGCGCTCAATTGATCGGCGCGCCTTCGCCCGAGACCGCCAAGCTCATGGCCGAGGCTCTAGCCGAGTTGGGGACCCGGCGGTCCTTCGTCGTGCACGGGTGGGACGGTCTGGACGAAATCACCACTTGCGCCCCGACCGATGTCTTCGAAGTCACCGCAGAAGGCGTTAAAAAGCAAGTTTGGAAACCGGCGGATTTCGGGATCCGAACCGCGCATCTCGATTCACTTAAAGGTGGAGATTCTGCCTGCAACGCCAAGATTATCCTGGAGATTGTGCGCGGCGCGGCAGGGCCTTGCCGGGATATCGTCCTGGTGAACGCGGCGGCTGGATTGCTCGCTTCGAGGCTGGCCATGGACCTGCGAAACGGCATCGATCTGGCGGCCCGGTCGATCGATTCGGGGGCTGCCCTTGCGAAGCTGGAGTTGCTCAAAAAGAATTTTCCCAGTACCTGAGCCCGTTTCCTGACATCCTGCGCGTTATACGGTGTCGGAGGAACGGGCGACTTACGCAATCGCCCGCTAGGTCCCGGACCGGGTGGCTTAGCCGCCCGGCCGGAGATCTGGTTTTATAAATGGGTATGCCCCGCGTGCGGCTCTTTCACTGGAGAGCTGAGGAAGCCCAGACATTGGTAGCCGCCTTGCGCGCGGGCGGCTACACCGTCGAGTATCCCGGCGACAAAGCCAACGGCAGTTGGCGATCGCTGCGCGAGAATCCACCGCACGCCGCGGTGATCGATCTCACCCGGCTCCCATCCCATGGCCGATACGTCGCGGCCGAAATCCGCGCGAGTAAGTCAATGCGGAGCATACCGATCGTCTTCGTCGACGGCGATCCTGCGAAAGTCGAACATATCCGGAAGGACCTTCCCGATGCGGTGTACACGTCGCGCTCGCGGCTAGTGTCGGCGCTGAAAAAGGTGAAACCACTCGCCGATCCGGTGATCGCGCCCCGCATGATGAACCGGACGGATCGCAGCACCGCCGACAAGCTCGGCATCAGGGCGGGTGTGCGCGTGGCGTTGATCGATGCCCCGGCGGATTACATGCGTGTGCTCGGCAAGATTCCCAAGGACGCCTCACTTGAGGAAGAACCCGAGGAAATTCTGCCGATGACGCTGTGGTTCGTCCGCGATTGGGAGCAGTATCTGGCCGGATTGGTTCAGATGCGCAAACGCGGGCTTAAGAGCCGTATCTGGATTATCTACGCGAAAGGCCGGCAGGCATCGGGACTGACGCAAGGTCTGATCCGGGAAGCGGCGCTCTCGGTGGGTTTGGTCGATTACAAAGTGTGTTCGGTGAATGCGGTCTGGACTGGGCTGCTGTTTACTCGGAAGAAGTGACGGCAGGGTTAGTTCGCTTTGAAGTAGCCGCCCATAAACCCGATCAGGCCATCGAGTTTGTCGGTGATTCCGGCCAGACGCATGTCGATGTGATTCATCCGCTGTTCGTGCAAGCGCATGCTCTCATCCTGTTCACTCATTCGTTGTTCATGCTGGGCCAAGTGCCTGGCCTGCATTTGCTGCACATCGGCCTGCTGCCGCTGAATCTCCGCCATCACCACGGCGGTTTCTTGGAGTTTTCGAATCTCTTGTTCGAAGTTCACCTGGATCTAGTGTACCTGCCCAATAAAATTCTCATTCCCGCGCTATTACGCCTTTCCATTTGCGCATCACCAATTCTCCGAGGCTTAGCAGCACTGAGAATCCCAATAATCCAGGCCAGAGCTGCAACGAGGATGCGATAGACTTTCCTCCGCCCGAATAAACCGACGCAGGATCGGGCTGAAAACGCCCCCCGGTGAACTCGGCGACCTGTTTGAGCAGCGCCTCATTCGATCCGTAATCCGCGAGCTCCGCTTCCGGGCGATATAAACCGGCTTCCGGGAACGCGCGCGATTCTTGCACCGGCCGCACGCGGAACAATCCTTGCCGCTGGCCGATCGGCAGCCGCCCGCGGAACGTGCCCGCTGCGATTTTCTTCACGGGTACAGGCTGCTGAAAACCGTCAGGTCCGAAAGCGTAAATGTCGGGGATGGGATCGGGTTCGGGAACGCCGCGGCCCAGCCGGTAATCCGTCACCAGATCGCCGTTGGCGCTGTCGTACTGAATGGTCGCTTCGCCGCCTTGCGCGCGAGGAAGCAGGTCGCGGCAAAGATTCGTCCAGAACTTGTCGTAGCCTTTCCAAGTCACCCAATCCGCCGCCCAGCGAGCCTTCGCATCGGACGTGAACACCGCCGAACGTCCCAGTCCGTATTGCCATCGTGCGAGCAGGGGATCGTGCCGGTCCAACTGTAGGATCGTTTCCGCCGACGGTTTGGATATGAACCGTACATAGCCCTTGAGGGCCGGCGCGGTTTCCATCGCGACGTCGTTCAGGATTTCCGCGTGCTTCAGCACTTCTGCATTGAGCGGGCGCTCCACCGTGGTGGATCCCGTATGCTCCAGCACGTCGCGCAGGAGAATCTGCTCCAGGCCCTGGGGCTCGGTGAGGAAGTACGATTTTCCGCCCGCGGTCACCGCCACGCGCTCGAGATATCCCCGATTCACGTCCTGCCCGAGGCCGACGGTCGAAATTGTGACATTCTGCACTTGCGCTTCCTTGGCTAGACCAAGGCTATCGCCCTCTTCCGAGATACCATCCGTGAGAAGAACGATGTGCTTGTAGGTCGCCATCACAGGGCGAATGCGCCGGAAGGCTTCCGTCAATGCAGGGGCGATCTGTGTGCCGCCGTCGGGCGTGATTCCGGAAATCAGGCGCTTGATCGTCGCCTTATCTTCCGCGCGCCGGATCGGCACGGCCCATTCGAAAGAATTATCGAAAATCAGCACCCCGACCTGATCGATGGGGCGCAGGTTCTCCACCACGCCGATCGCCGCGACGCGGGCCAGCTCCATCTTGCGGCCTTCCATCGACGACGATTTATCGATGATCAGGACTACCGCGGTGCCCTCGGGAGAGCGCGGCGGAGCCAGCTTAGCGGGCAGCGTCCGATCGAGGGCGTCCTCTACCTTCTTGTCTTGCTTGTACAGATTCCGTTCGCCGCCGATCACCAGGAGCCCGCCGCCCTGCTGCACGTATTGCTCGATGGCCTGTTTACCGGCCGGGGGAATCGCCTCCAGATCCCAATTATTGAAGATCGTGAGCTGATAGTCGTTCAGGTGAATGTCGCCGGGATCTTTTACTCGCGTAATATCGAACTGAGCAGCGGCGAGCGTGGCCGATAGATGCCAATCCTGCTCCGCGGGGTCCTGCGAAACGTACAACACTCTCGGTTTTCGCAGAGTGACGGCCTGGTCGAAGTGAACTTCGCCGAGCGACGCGGCGCGAATCGCCACCGATACATCGAGCGCACCCGGCGTGTTCAGGCTGGCATGCAAACGCAGCGGATTCTCGCCGCGCGACAAATTCACCTGCGTCTGTCCCAGCGGCTTGCCTTCGGCGGAAAGCTCGATTTGCGCCGGACCCGCGGATGGCGATGACACAGTAACGTCGATCGGAAACTGTTCACCAGTGAATGCGATCGACGGCAGGCTGACAGACTCCAGGCGCAGAGCCGGTTCGGGACGGCCCGCCAGAGGAAAAGTATCGATGGGGATTCCCAGCTGCTGGGCTTGCCAGGCTGCTCGCGCGATACTGCCGCGGTTCTCCTTGCCGTCAGAGATGAGCGCCACCCGCGGCACCATGCCCGAAGGGAGTGTCGCAATGGCTTCGCGAACCGCGGCTTCCAGATCGGTGGCGCGGCCTGCTTCGCCCGTGGTCGAGGTGAGTTTCAGATCGCCGCGCTGCTCGGCCGATGTCAGATCGCGCGTGGATCGCGCAAACGGGACCACTTTCATCCAGTGGCGCCCGCGCGCGTCAGACATTTTCTGAGCGAGCTGCGAGGCCTTCTGGAGATCGGCGGCCGAAGAACTCGCGGAGGTGTCCACCAATACGGCCAGCGCGACCTTGGTCTCCTGCAGGATCATGCGCGGCTCGGCCAGCGCCAGCAGGATCGCCGTGAAGCAGGCAGCCTTGAGGACCAGGCCCAGCTTGCGGGCGGTGCGCCGCCATTCGAACAGCATCCAGGCGAGAGGGAGCCATGCGATCGCCAGAACCCATGCGCGGTCGAAACTCATGACGCTTTTCTCCACTGCGCCATCTTCTTCAAGTGCGGCGCCATCGCGCCCGAGGCTCGCAAGCGGAACGCGCGGCTGCGTCCATACAGCAGCCAGTCTGCCAGCAATCCGATGCCGCCCAACAGCGCAAGCCACGGCCACAGATCGCGAGGCGCGGCATCTCCGGCTATGGCCTTCGGAACGCCTTTACGAACATTCGAGGGAACCCGCCAGACTGCTTCGCCAACATCCGGCAGCGTCTGCGAATACACCATCTCACGATCGCCCATCTGCACGCGCACGGTGCCCGGAGCTCCAGAGAAGAAGCGCAGATTATTCCCCGCACTGTTCTCATCCACCGTGAAGGGCAGGGAACGATTCTCTGCGTCCAGAACACGGATGCCTTGAGGTTTCGTGTCCTTGTCGAGAGCCACGTTCACCGATCCGACGGTCCCCGCTTGAAACTCCCACTGGCGGAACGCGCCCGGCGTCATCCATCGGAGGATGTTGGCGAACAGGAGAGGCGTCGCCAGTTGATACTTCATCGCGCCGCGGCCGGGGTTGAACCCGATCACGACTTGTTTGGGATTCGCCGCACGCGCGACTACCACTGGTCCTTCAGTGGTTTCCGCCACCGTGATATCTCCGGCAGCCGGGGAAAACATTTCGGCGGATTCGAGCGTCACATCGCGCGTCCGCAGCCCTGCGCCTAAAGGCGACTCAGGATGCCATTGGTCAAGTCTTACTCCGGCTTTCGTCGCTCCGACCGGAACTGGCGAACCGGCTGCGGGCGGCTGGATCCAGATGGAGGCGGCGCGGGGAGCCGAAGGCGGTGTGAAGCGATCCAGCACCACCACATCTGCCTTCACGGCCGAATCGTACTTTTCGGGTGCTTCGAATGTCGCCTCCACTTGCGGGTTCGCCGCAAACAGAGGACGCAGCGACTGCGGCTCGCTGGAGTAAATCACCACGCGGGAAGCGACTTCAGGAGGAAGCTCGACGATCGCGCGGTCATCCTGCGGAAAGGCATCGCGAACGTTCAGGCGTGCTTCGAGAAATCCGCCGGATTTGGCGGCGTAGGTGAATGCGGCTTGCTCCTCGGTGCCGGGGCGAATCGTCAACCGCCGCGTGCCCGCGGGCGATTTGGAGAACTGTAAGCCTAAATCGACGCTCTGCGGGCGCACGCCGTAATTACGAACCACGACGAAAATATCCCAGCTATCGGGCGATGTCGGCGACCGCCGCAGGCCGATCTTCCGCAGCCCGACATTTTCCTGAGTGGAACTGGTGGTCACTGCGCGCAGGTTGGCCGGGACGGCGGCGAGCGCGGCTTCCTCTTCGGCAACGCGTCCTGCGCCCACGAACACGATTTCTCCCGGACGCTGCGATTGCAGTTTCTGCGCGCGATCGGCGAATTCCAGCGCCTGCGCCAGGTTCAGGGCCGACGCTCCCGGCTGCGATTGCTGGATGGCGCTCTCGAGCGTTCCACGATTCGATTCAAACGCGGTGGCAGGGGTCGCCAGCGCATCGGCGCGCACCAGCATGACGCGGTCGCGCCGGGGGACGCTGCGCAGATACGCGCGAGCATTGGCTTTTGCCTGATCCATCAAGACACCTTGACCGACACGGGATCCCATCCATGCGGATGTATCGAGCACGATGACGTGATCGCGTCCCGTAGCGTCGAAGATCCCCAGTTGCGGCCCGGCGATCGCCGTTAGCAGCAGCGCCAGGCTCACCAGTTGCAGGATCAGGCTCCACGGCTGCTGGATGCGACGGCGATGCTTCAGTTCGGTGCGAACGTCAGCAGCGGACCAGAAACGCAGGGTCGCCACCAGTTGCCGACGCTTCGACCGGTCCAGCAGGTACAGAGCTACCACCCCGGCGGAGATCGCGCCCACTAATCCGAGCAGCTCACCGAGACCGAGGTTTAAAAAATTCATTACGCTACCGCACCGCTTCTTACTAAAGGTCCGAAGACCGCCTGCTCGATAGGAACCGACGTAGGCACGCCCAGGTACCGGCCGTTATTCCGCTCGGCAACTCTGCGGATGAGATCCGCGTGGGCGTCGAATGCCGCGGTGTACTGAGCGCGTGCGTCAGCGTCGAAAGCCAGCTCCACTTTCTGCCCGGTTTCCGCGTCTTCGATTTCCAACTCGCCTTCCCATGGCGGCTCGCGATCTTCGTCCGCCCAGACCTGCAGCAGGATCAGCTCATGCCCGAAATCAGCCAGGTACTGCAGCGGCTTTTCGCAATCGCCGTCGTCGAGAAAATCCGAGATCACCATCGTTAAACCGCGCTGCGGATATTTCGCGCAGAACTGCCGCGAGCATTCCAGAAAGTTCGTCTGTCCCGAGGGCTGCAAGCCGGAAAGAAAATTCATCGCCGGGGTGAACCGGTGGCGTCCGCCGCTGGCCGTGAACGCATCGTGCAGTTTGTTGCTGAAAGGCTGCAGCGCGATCGAATCCAGCCGCACCAAACCTACGTAGCACAATGCCGCCGCCAGCCTTTTGGCGTACAGGAATTTGTCGATCTCGCCGGTCTCCATGGATTTGCTGACGTCGACAAGCATCCGCACCGGAATTCGAGGCTCCAGCTGAAACATCTTGAGGAACAGCTTTTCCAGACGAAGAAACGCCCGCCAGTTCACCGCGCGCAGGTCGTCGCCGTGATGGAACTGGCGATGATCCAAAAACTCCTGGCCCGCTCCGGCGAAGCGCGATGTATTGTGTCCGCCGACCAGTCCGGGCAGAGAGTTCTGCCACTGGATGGTCAGCCGCTCCAGGCGTTCGAGAAAGCGGGTTTCAAGAAGCGGTTCAGGCACGTGAGGAAACCGCGGCGGCCACGCTCGGAATGATCTTGCTCAGGATGGTCTCCGGAGTCTGCCCTTCCGCATGGGCGTCGAAATTCAAGATGACGCGGTGACGCAGAACCGCGGGCGCGATGGTGTCGATGTCTTCGATCGAGAGATGCAGCCGGCCTTTCATCAGCGCGTAAACACGCCCGCATTCGACCAGCGCCTGCGCCCCGCGCGGCGAACTTCCATAACGGATGAACTTCTTGGCGAGCTCGTGCGCTTCCGCGGTGCTCGGCTGGGTGGCCATCACGAGGTTGATGGCGTGATCCTGCACATGCGGCGCGACCAGAACCTGGTGGCACGCCGCGCGCAGCTCCAGGATTTCTTCGCGCGTGACCACCGGCGAAACTTCGATCTCGTCCTTCTGGCTGGTGCGTTCGACGATGGTGCCCAATTCGGCTTTCGTGGGGAAGCGCACCAGGATCTTCATCAGGAAGCGATCGAGCTGCGCCTCGGGCAGAGGATACGTTCCTTCCATCTCGATCGGATTCTGCGTGGCCATCACAAGAAACGGCGGCTCCAGTTGCATAGTCTGCGTTCCGCTGGTCACGGTGTGCTCCTGCATGGCTTCGAGCAGCGCTGACTGCGTCTTCGGCGTGGCGCGATTGATCTCGTCCGCCAAAACCAGGTGCGCGAAGATCGGACCCGGCGAAAAGCGCAGAGCTTTCGATCCGCTGTCGCTGTCGATGATCATGCTGCCCACGATGTCGGCGGGCATCAGGTCGGGCGTGAACTGGATGCGCGAATACTTTAGATGCATCACTTTCGAAAGCGTCCGCAGCAAGGTGGTCTTGCCAAGTCCCGGAACGCCTTCGAGCAGCACATGGCCGCCGGCCAGCAGACAGATGAGCACGCCGTCGACGACATCCTGCTGTCCTACGATGATTTTTCCAATTTCATCGCGAACGCGGTTGAGCTTGGAGGTCGCGAGCTGAAGAGCGGTATCTGGCTGCATCTAAGATATATTATCTCAGCCCGGTAGAAGCCGCCCTTTACGTGCGAACCACGAGCCAGTAGAATCGAAGCAACCAGCATGCCTAGAAGAAATGCGATCGCGATCGCCGCCGTTGTGATGTTCCTTGCGTTCTCCATGGCGATCGTTGCGCAGTGGCCGTCTTACCCAACGCCGGGTGCTCCGAAGTTGGCGAACGGCCAGCCGGATCTGAATGGGCCTGCGCCGAGGACAGCCGACGGCAAGCCCGATCTTTCCGGCGTGTGGAGCGCTCCGCGGATCGGACCCGCTGGCGGGCCGCCTGACGGGAAAGGGAAAGACGGCAAGGGGAAGGGAAAAGGAAAAGGCCCCGGCGATGGTCCACCGCCACCTCCTTCGCCGTCTGAGAACGGATCAGCAAGGTTTCCCCAAGGCGGATTCCAGAACATGGCGCAGAACATGCCGGGCGGCTTGCTGCCGTATCAGGACTGGGCGCTGAAGCTGCGCAACGAACGTCTGGCGGAAAACAGCAAGGATCATCCCGATGCGCACTGCCTGCCGTTGAACCCGGTGCAGTTGTGGTTTCACCCGCAGCCTCGCAAGCTGATCCAGAACGCTCGCGAGATCGTGATGCTTGCCGAATCGAACGGCGGGCTTCGGCAGATCTTCATCGACGGCCGGCCGCTGCCGAATAAGGACGATGTTCAGCCTTGGTGGTACGGCTACTCTGTCGGGAAATGGGACGGTGACACGCTGGTAGTTGAATCGACCGGATTCCTGGACAACGGATGGATCGATGAGAACGGCAGCCCCATCACCAACGAAGCACACGTGACGGAGCGGATCCGCCGGCCGAACTATGGGACGCTCGAAATCGAAATGACGGTGAACGATCCCAAGACGTATACCCGGCCTTGGACGGTAACCGCGAATCAGCGCCTGATGGCGGATGACGAACTGATCGAGTTCATCTGCGAAGAAAACAATCGCAGCACACCGCACCTCGTCGGAAAATAGCTACCTGGGCCCAACGGCACTTTTCGCTACCCGTTCGACGAACAGATCCAGAAACGCCTGCGCATTCACCTTAACTGCGACCTGAGTCTTCGATCCAGCCGAGGGCTTGAAAACCGTTTGCCCGCCGCCAGAGAGCGGCACGGCCACCGTGCCGGCCTGCATCTCGAATAAGTCCGGCCGAAAGATGGCGGCAATAGCCAGAGGATCGTACAAGGTCGGATTCGGTTGGTGGGATTGCTCCTCAGCCAGGTCAACCAGCCGGATCAGAAAATTTCCCGCCGGATCGGTCCCCAAGCGCATCATGTCCAGGTCCTTCTCGCGTAGCTTGCACTGTGAGGTGACATCGAGTCCGACGGCGGTGATCGGAATGCCCGACTGAAACACGATCTCGGCAGCCGCGCGATCGCGCTTCACGTTGTATTCGGCTTCGGAGCTCAGGTACGCGCCGCCCATGATCACGATCCGCTCGATGTTGTTCTTGATGCGCGGATCGGTCTTGAGCGCCAGAGCGATGTTGGTCATCGGCCCGATGGCGACGATCGTAATTTTGCCGCGCGATTGCAGCAGCGTATCGATAATGAGGTCCACCGCCCGCTTTCGGGCAGCGTCCGGAATGACGTCGTTGCGCGTCAAAACGTCGAATTCCTTGGACGGAACCGCCGTCGTCGGATCGAGCAGAGGCTCGGATGCGCCCATGGCCAGCGCGACGTCGCGGCGATTATAGACACTCAGCATCTTCCACGCCAGGCGAGTCTTGCTCTCGACGTCGTCGATCACGGTGGTCACCGCGCGCACATCCAATTCGGCCGAGTGCAGCGCAAAGGCGAGCGCCAGAGCGTCGTCAATCGAATCGCCGATGTCGGTATCGAGGATGATCGGGATGCGGGCCTGCGCTGAAGCGGTCATGGCTGCAAACACGACCAGCGCCAGCAACTTCCAACTCATGCCCGGATTATAGCCCGGCCCCTGCGTCGAGGAAGCTCTGGAGATCCACTTCATTCACCTCAGGCTCGCCCGGCGCGACGTGGTTCAGCTTTCCGGCCTTCATCCAGCGCTCCAGTTCATCCACAAGGCTGTACAGGTGATCGAAGGAGTCGACGATGAACAGCAGCGGCTGGTAGTGATCGATCTCGAAGCCCTGGTTGATCGCCCATTCGATCTGCAGCGGGAAGCGCTGGACATCGGGCGAGGTTACCGCGTGTTCGATCTCGCCGAAGGAGCTCAGCAGACCGCTGCCATACACGCGGACGCCGTCCGGCGACCGCATCAGCCCGAACTCGATGGTGAACCAAAAGAACCTGGCCATCGCTCGGAAGATGCTGTTGAGGGTGCGTACGCGTTCCCTCGGATCGCGGATTTCCGAAACCAGCCCGGCAGCCGTATGCGCGCATTCTCCAAATCGCACCAGCGTTTCCGCGAAGTGGGGATCGGTATGCATCGGGACGTGCCCTGCGATGTCGTGGAAGATGTCGGGCTCGGGCAGGTAGTCGAGTCTCTTTCCGTTCCGGATCGTAACCGTGGTCGGAAACTCTCGATTGCGCAGGCAATCGAAGAATAGAAAAGCCGGCACATATCCGGCGACCGCTCGCGCCCGGAATCCTGTGAGCGGCGATAGAAACCGGTTCACGTCCTCCAGGCGGGGAATACGATCCTGGGGGAGGCACAGCGACTGAATCCCGGCTTGGAACCGTTGGTTCGCGTATCGTTCCCAGCGCGGCAGCATCCGTTGGTAGAGGCGGTGCCAGGTATCGTTTTGCTCGGCGGTGTAAAGCTCGTATGGCTGCCGGATGTACAGGTCGGGAATGGCGATAGTTTCCATCCGCTTACAGGATACTCCTATAAGACCCACTGTCAAGTGGTGTTCATATCTTCTAAGGTAGAACTAAGGGGAAAGCCCCGTATGTCCTGTGACGTAAGCAAGTTAGGATCGTAAGCGGAGGGCTTTTATGCGCCTGGTATTACGTTTCTCGATGTTGCTGGTGGTGGCCGGTTTCGCGTGGTCCCAGGCACTTACAGACGCCGCTGCTGTGGTCGCGGGAGGCTCGGTGGGAGCTGGAGCGGGAAAGAAGGTCGGAGAAGGTGTAGCCGGCATCCTGAACAAAGTGGACGCGACAGCGTCCAAAGCCGCGAAGACCGAGAAGGTAGCCAAGGAACAGCCTGCCGAGAAGCCTATAGCGGTAAAAACCTCCCCAAAAGCGAGCGGCGGCGAGATCGGTGGCTCCGGCGGCGGAAACGGTAGCGCTGTCCTGAAGGTCGGACCCGGCGGCGTCGTTAAAGATCACTCTCTGGTGCCTCCCCCTCCGGCCAAGAAAGTTGTCGCAGTGGTTCCCCCTCCGCCTCCATTGGCGTCGCCGACGCCGATCGCTGTGGCACCTGTAATCGTTCTGCCTCCGCCGCCGCAGGCCACTCCCGAGGACCTGAAGACGATCGCCAGCGGGACCCCCAGAGCCGACGTCCTGAAGCTAGGCGCGCCTGCCTCGCGCATCACCATGTTCGACGACGGCCACCTGGTGGAAATCTATCGCTACCAGACGCGTGAGACCACCTTCGGCGTGGTGCGCCTTAGCGATGGATCCGTCTCCAGCGTCCAGGTACGCTAACTTCGTCGCACAGCTAACAGCTTGAGCCGCAGTGTATTCTGTGCTTAGTGTTTCGCGGGCAGCGGCAAAGGGTACGAATCCTATTCGGGACGGCCGACGTCTTTCTGATCGCGCTCGCGTTCCTTCTGGCGTACGCCATACGATCACGGCTCAACCTTGAAAACAACTTCTACATTCCGCAAGGCGTAGCCGCATCCCTGGTGGTCTGGTCGATGGTGGTGTGGGTCGCCATCGGCGCCTGGTGGGAAACCTATGATTGGATCGATGCCACGCATCCACGGGTGATTCTCCGCCATGCGTTCCGGCAATGCTTGCTGGGCTCCATGTCGGTTATTCTCTTCGAGTTTTTGTGGCGCCTGGACCTCAGCCGTCTTTTTGTTGCGCTGTTCGCACTATGTACCTGGTTCCTGCTTTGCCTCTTCCGCTTGAACGCGGGCCTCTTGTTGCGCGTTGTGCGCAGGGAATTTTCGGTGCCCCACTACGTGATGGTGGTTGGCTTGGGCGATGCCGCTCAACGCCTCGGGCGGCAGTTGGAAGAAGCCAGCACCGCTCATGGGATCCGGCTACGGGGATTTTTCGCGGATTCCCCGGAGGCGCCTTCCACAACCATTGAGCTCGACCACAAGTATCCCGTTCACCCGATCACCCAGCTTCCCGAGCTGCTGCGGAGCCACGTGATCGACGAGATTATCTTCGCCACTGACAGCCGTCGCCTGGCCGAGCTCGAAGACGTCATGCTCCTGTGCGAGGAGGAAGGCGTCCGCACGAGGATCGCAGTCGGCTTTCTGCCGCACGTGAACAGCCGCGTCTACCTCGATCGTCTGGGAAACTCGCCCTTGCTGACGTTCTCCTCGACGCCGCACGATGAGATCCGCTTGCTCGTAAAGCGGGTGACCGATATCGTGCTCGCTGGCGCGGCTCTGCTGCTGCTGTTTCCTATCATGCTGCTGATCGCTCTGATGATCCGGCTGACATCGCCCGGGCCGGCGATCTTCCGGCAGGAACGCTGCGGGTTGAACGGACGCCGCTTCATATTCTACAAGTTCCGCTCGATGTGTCTTGACGCCGAGGCCATGCGCGAATCGGTGGAGCACATGAACAGCCGTCAGGTGGTCATGAAGATCCCCAATGATCCTAGGCTTACTGGAATCGGCCGCTGGCTGCGGAAATTTTCGGCCGATGAGCTGCCGCAGCTTTGGAACGTGCTCAAGGGGGACATGTCGCTGGTAGGTCCGCGGCCTGCGATCCCCTCCGAGGTGGAACAATATAAGCGGTGGCAGCGCCGGCGGCTTCGGATGCGGCCCGGTCTGACTTGCCTTTGGGCGATCAGCGGGCGCGACGAGGTCGATTTCGAGACCTGGATGAAACTCGACATGGAGTATATCGACAACTGGTCTCTCGGACTCGACTGGAAAATCATTCTGCGCACCATACCCTCCGTGCTAAGCGGGCGGGGTGCGCACTAGGTCAAAAAACTCATGGAACTTGTTCCCACACAGGATGACGTCGTTGCGCTGTTGCGCCGCACCGGCGGCCTGCGCGACGGCCACTTCGAGTATCCCGGAGGCCAGCACATCACGGAATACCTCCAGGTGGCGCTTACCATGCGCGATTACAAGGCTGCCAAGATCCTGAGCGTGGGATTAAGCCGCAAGGTGCGCGCGAATACGGAGATTCGCGCCATGATCCCGGAGCTTTCCGTGGTGGCGCCGGCAATCGGCGGTCTTCCGGTGGCGTACGGCGTCGGTGAAGCTCTGCGCGCCCGCCAGGTCTATTGGGCCGAGCGCGAGAACGAGAATGAGCCTCTGCATTTTCGCCAATACCTCGAGGTGCAGCGGGGCGAGAAAGTGCTCCTGGTAGACGACATCTTGCGAACCGGCAAGAAACTCGCCGAGGTCAAGGAACTGGTGGAGGATCGCGGAGGTGAAGTGGTGGGATTGGCTGTGGTGGTGTACCAACCGAATCCGAACTGCCGGAACTTTGGTCCGCTGCCGTTGTATTATCTGGCTCAGCTCGACGGCGAATATTACCCGAACGGGTCGATGTGCGAGCTGTGCAAACGCGGCGTGGGGTTCGATAGAGTCCGGTTATAGAAATGTTTGTGACCAGACGCACACTTCTGATGATGCCGCTTGCACTTGCGGCGCAAACCAGTCGTCCGCGGGTCGAAGTCATCTGGATCAAAGGGCCGACCGTACCCGAAGAATTCGCGCGCGAAAGCGTGGTCTTCCCGAGGGCGTACACATGCTGTCCCGCTGCCGGCCTCGCGAAGAGAGCGCTCGAGACCGGACGGTTTCCGCACGCGGCGCGTCCCGACGATCCACCCCTTGTGCCGTTAGTAGGGCAGTATGCTGATGCTGACGTAATCACTGTACTCACCGCGGAATCCGGGAATGGCGAGGATTCTCCGGCGCAGAATTCCATCCGGGTTCCGTTGGCCATACGCTGGCCGGTTAGACTCAGACCACGGGTTGCCAGTGAACTGCAGATTTCACATGCGGACATATACCCCACAGTGCTCGGGTTTCAGGGTATTGCTCCGACAGAGAATCTGCAGGGCCGCGATCTCTCGAAGCTGATCGCCAACGGCTCGGGCGACGTGCCGGATTCCGTGTACTGCGAGGGCCGCATCCGGCTGCCGGGCGAATGGCGTGCCGTGATCCGGGGATACGACAAGCTCGTGATTCGTCCGCAGGAAGAGGCGACGCGCCTGTATAACCTCGCCGAGGATCCTTCCGAAGAAACCGACCTGGCGCATGACCGGGAACACGAACTGACCCGCGATTCCATGCTCGCGCTGGCGCGGCAGTGGATGCGCAAGCTCGGCGATGGAGTGGATCCATCCGGATTGCGGCTGCGGAATTAACGCACGAGCGCGGCTTGCCTCGCCGCTACTGCCTCGGAGGAGGATCCGTGGGACGCCGCAGGGTCGGCTTCTTCTTGGCAGGCCCCTCTTTCTTCTCCTGCTCCTTCTTCTCCTTCGCTTCATCGGAGGTTAGCGCAGCCGTGCGCTCGGCCTTCTCTTTTTTGTCTTTCGCCTCGATGCTGTTTGCGCGGCCCGATAGGTCTTCCTGCGAAAGCTCCAGGCTGTCCGATGTAGTGTCGATGGCGTCCTTCAGCACGTAATCGTAGCGCGCGAGATCGGAGGGCGCCGAGCTCTGAATCTTCTGCAAGCGAGCCAGCAGCGCCTTTTCGCTATCCACCGTCGCTGCCATCCCCACATTGAGCGCGACCTTGCGCCGCAGCGCATCGTCCGCCACCGTATCGATTGCGTCGATGATCTTGGTGTAATCCTCCAGCAGATCGTGGATGATGGCGGATCGGCCGGCCTTGTTCTGCGATACGAGCTGATCTACCTGTTCGACGCGCTGCTTGGCGAAGGTCAGATAAAGCTTGAGCCGCTCATTCGGCTCTTGCACCAGGCGGATCTGATCGGCTTCGTCATTGGTGAGGAAATCCCGTCCGTTGACTTGCGCGAGCAACGGAAGTCCGATGGAAAGCAGCGCGATGGCTTGGATTCGGAGAGTCTTCATTTCTTTTTCCCCATGATCCCGGTGATCAGTTTGTCGTGTATATCGGAAACCGAATGCTGTACAGGCTCCACAGCACCGCGGTCAAAGGCGCTCATCAAATCGCTGAGATTCTCCAGGCGGCGGAGGATCTGGCGCGTGGATTTTTCAGCATTCTTGAACGGCCCGGAATTCCGGCGGGGATCCTTGCCGGTGGCCATCAGAGACTCGTAGGACAGCTCGACGCCGGCTTGCACGTCGCCGAGCGCGGCGCGGCAGGCCTCCAGGTCGCCCTTCTTGTAAGAGTCGCGCGCGGAATCGAGCGCCGAATCCGCGAACTGCAACGCGAGCTGGCTGCGTTTCTCCAGGCGCGGCTCGGCCTTGATACCGGTCAGGTCCAATGCGAGCAGCAGTGTCAGCAGCAGGGTCATGTTTATGTATCGCGTTTATCTCTTACCCAATTTTCGCTCCAGCACTTTGACGCGCTGCCGGGCGATGATTTCCTGATCCGGATTCGTATCCTTACTCGCGGCGAGAAACTGATTGTACGCCTCCAACGCTTCTTTGGACCTGTCCAGACGGTCCAAGGTGATCGCGCGAAGATAAAAGTGCCCCGCCGTTTCCGCGCCGAGGGCATGCACCTTATCGAGCGCCGCCAGTCCTTCCACCGGCTGTTCGGCCATGATCAGAACGCCAGCAAGCTCGGTCCAGGCCTGAGCCGCATCCGGTTTGAGCTTCGTCGCGGCTGAGAACTGCTCGGCGGCAGGCGGGAATTTCCGCTCGTCTCTCAGAGTTCGGCCGTAGAACATGCGGAGCTCGAAATCTTCGGGCGACGTGGATACGCCCTTGGCGATGAGAGGCTCGGCTTTCGCGAGCTGCTTCTGCTCGACATAAGCATGCGCCAGTGCCGCCTGGTTCGCGGGGGTGGGCGATTTCGCGACCACTGGTTCGAGCGCCGCGATGGCGGCCGCTACCTGACCCGTCTGGAGCAAGAGCATGCCCGCGTGCTCCTGGGCGCCCGGATCATCGGGGAATTCGCGGTAGATGTCCAGAGCCTGGGGAAACTCGCTATGTTCCTCATACATGGCAGCAAGCTCCAGCAGATAGCTGTGATAAGCGTGCTCCAGGTTCGCGGCCTTTCGATAATGGGGGCCTGCTTCGTTGCGGTGACCATCCCGCGCCAGCGCCTGTCCCAATCCCAGCTCGGCTCCGGCCGAGGCCGCGTCCATTTCCACGGCTTTCTGGAATTCGATGATCGCCTCCGTATACTGCTTGGTTTCGAGCAGCGCCGCAGCCAGATAGTAGACCGGCTTGAACTCCTTGGGTCGCTGCGCCTCGGCTGCCTTCAGATAAGGAATCGCCGACGCGGCATCGCGCGCATTGAGCAGCGACATCGAAAGATTAAGCTGCGCTTCGTACAGCCCTGGCTTGAGTTCCAAAGTCTTTTGATACTCAGGGATAGCCTGCGCGTCCTTGTTGGACATGCTGTAGGCGAGCCCCAGATTGAAGTGCGCGCTGTAATCGCCAGGATCGGCCGCAACGGCCTTGCTAAACGATTCCACAGCGGCATCGGAGTTGCCGGCGTCGAGCGCCTTGAGCCCTTCGGCGATGTTGTCCGGCGCTTGCGCGAGCAGGAATAACAACAGGATGGACCACATAACTTCTGCTTAGATTGTAGTCCGCCACACGAATGGGGGACAGGCAACTCTGTCCACAACCACGCTGGCCGGCGAGGCTGAATCGTCTGGAGGGGACAGAGCAGCCTGTCCCCGTACGGCGGAATTATCTCGTCAGGTACACCGAGAACTTGGCAACCTCTTTGAACCCCAACCTTCGATACAGCGAATATCCCGCGTCGGTCGACTGGAGCACGATACGTTTGATCCCGGTCCGAGCCTGTTCCGCCGCGACGGCAGTCCGCAGCAGCGCTTCGCCATAACCCAGGCGGCGGCATTCAGGAGCAGTCGACAACGAATATATTCCCAGAGCATCCGGGGTCGCGACGGTGGCGACAATCGCCACGGGCCTCCCGCCCGCCAGGCCAACGAATCCCCGATAGTCTCCGAGCCAGGCTCGCTCGGACTCGTACACCGCTTTGGCGATTCCCATTGGAATGTCGAAGCTCACTGACGTAAGCGCGCCGAATGCCTGACGCGTGGCCTTGTCCGCGACAGGAACGCATTCGATCTTCGGCAGCGGCCGCACCGGCGGCGCCAGCGCTTCAGCCAGCATCCCCGGCGCTTGCGAGATCGGACGCAGGTCGCGTTCCATCAAAAGCGCACGCGCCCGCCGGCGAGTGGAGAAATCGAGCGAATCTTCGCATAGCCAAAACGACCAGCGCATGGTCCTCGGCGCGAAGTAGCGTGCGCACCGGGCCAGACGTTCGGTGAATCCTTCGATCCCTTGTGGGGCTTGATCGGCCAACAGCGCGATATTGAAGACGCCGTAGTCGAGGCCGGAGTAGATGGCCAGCGCGCCGTCGAGCGATTGAGTCTCGCCGCTCCCGGTCGCGCCGCCGAAGAATCGCATGGCTGCTCGCAGGTTGGCGTCGACGATCTGGAAATCGTGCATGAGGTTATAACAACGTCATCGGATCGACGTCGATTGCCAGATTCGCCGGTCCCCACTTCTCGGCTGCCGCGAACTTTCGAATTTCCGCCAGCACTTCGCTGAGCCGTTTCCGGTTGGCGGTCTTGAGCAGCATCTGGTAACGATACTCGGTCTTCACGCGCAATACAGGGGCGGGGGCGGGGCCCATAACGCGGACGCCTTCGGGCGCGGGATTCATCAGTCGTCCCAACGCCGCGCTGCGCGCAAGCGCGTCCTCTTCGTTCGTCGACCGGATGACGATGTTCGCCATCGCTCCGAACGGCGGGTAATACATCATCCTCCGGAACTCGATTTCCTTGCGATAGAACTTCTCGTAGTCCTGTTCGGCAGCGCACTGGATCGCGTAATGCTCCGGCGTGATGGTCTGGATGAGGACGATGCCCGGCGTTGCTCCCCGGCCGGCGCGGCCCGCCGCCTGCGTGAGCAGTTGAAACGTGCGCTCCGCGGCGCGGAAATCGGGCAATCCCAGGCCCAGGTCCGCATTCACGATCCCGACCAGCGTCACATTCGGAATATCGTGACCCTTGGCGATCATCTGCGTGCCCACCAGGATGTCGTAATCGTGCTCGCGGAACCCGGCGAGGATCGTCTCGTAATCGCGCTTGCCTCCGACGGTGTCGCGATCGAGCCGTGCGATCCGCGCCTTGGGAAAGAATGCGCCCAGCTCCTGCTCCAGCCGCTCGCTCCCGACCCCGATGAACTGCAGGTAATCGCTGGCGCATTTGAGGCATCGGTCCGGAACCGGCGTCGCGTAGTTGCAGTAGTGGCACAGCATGCGCCGGTCGCGCTTGTGATAGGTGAGCGTGACCGAACAGTTCACACACTGCATTCGCTCGCCGCAGGCCCGGCACGCCACGAAACTCGAAAAGCCACGCCGGTTCAGCAGCAGCATGGTCTGCTCGCCATTTTCCAGGCGTTCGGTGACCGCATCCACCAGCGCGCGGGAGAATGTCGCCTGCTTGCGGGTCTCCAGGAACTCCTGGCGCATGTCGATCACGGAAACCGCCGGCATGGGACGCTGTTCGATGCGGCCGGGCAGGACCAGGCGCGCGTACTTGCCTCGCTCGGCGTTATAGCCAGTCTCGAGACTCGGTGTCGCCGATCCGAGCACGATCACGGCATTCTGATTGCGTGCCCGCACGACGGCCACATCGCGACCGTGATAGCGCGGCGTATCCTGCTGCTTGTAGCTCTGGTCGTGTTCTTCGTCGACGATGATCAGCCCGAGGTTCTGGACGGGCGCGAACACGCCGGACCGTGTCGCGACCACCACCGAGGCCTCACCGGCACGGATCCTGCGCCATTCCTGGGCGCGTTCGGAATCGTGAAACGCGGAATGCAGGATCGCCGCTTTGTCGCCGAAACGCCGGTGAAACTGCCCGGCCACGGCAGGTGTCAATCCAATCTCCGGGACCAGCAGCAAAGCTCCGCGGCCGGTCGCCAGCGCTGCTTCGATGGCGCTTAGATACACTTCCGTCTTGCCCGATCCCGTGACGCCTTCGAGCAGGAAGGCCTGAAACTGCTTGGATGCCAGCGCCGCGCCGATCGCCTCAAAGGCATCCTGCTGGTGCGGATTCAGCGTGTGCGGCGCGCGAGGCGGGGCAGTTCCGCCCGACACCGGCTCCAGGGCGAGCCGTGCGAGCTGCCTCCGCGCCAACGCACGAGCCGCGGTGCTGGCTTTGGGCAGCGTGTCTTCGAGCGTCGCGAGATTGTGCTGGCCGGGATGCAGCTCGAGATAAGCGAGCAGCTCGCGCTCCTGCTTCGGCAGTTTATCCGTCGTCCGAGAGACAAACTCCACTCGCAACCGCGCGGCCGAAGCGCGCAGCGGATCGCGCTCGGCGGCGACGTCTTCCGCTTCCACGAACCCCTTCTTTTCAAGCGACCGCAGTACAGCCGCTGCCTTCGGAACTTTCTGCGCGATGTAGGTGGCCGAAAGCGCCCGCCCGTCGAGCATCCGCAGGATCGCGGTCGCGGGGTCTTCCTGCTCTGTCAAGTGAAGCTGCCGAGCCACGTCGCGTCCCGAGGGAGTGAGCGAATAGATGCGGCCGCGCCGGACGTCGGCCGCCAAGGGCGTCATCGCGCGCAGGGTGTCGCCGAGTGGGGCGCAATAGTAAGTGGCGATCCAGCGGCCAAGGTCCAGAAGACTCTGGTCCAGGGCGGGCTCTTCGTCCAGCAGGCGCAGGGCTTCTTTAGTAGGACCGGCCTGTGGCCGGTCGTGGGTCGCCAGGATTACGCCCGTCAGCTTGCGGGATCCGAACGGAACCAGGATCCGGCATCCGGGCTGAACGCGGCGACGCAGGGTTTCTGGAAGCCTGTAGGTAAAGGCTGTATCGATCGGGACCGGGAGGCTGACATCGCAGTAAACCGGTGCTTCGGCCCGCTCGTTCGAGGGAATAGGTGCAGCAGACGTCACCTGATCGGATTATACCCGCTCCACTACGGCTCCGGCTCAAGAGGCTGTTATAATTCTGCGAAGGAGATCACTGTGAAAACCGCCATCCTTGCCCTCGGGGCCCTGTCCCTTTTTCTGGTAGCGTCGGCATCCGCGAACGAACTCGATGACACCTATCAGAAGCTGAAGGATGCCCAAGCCTCCAAGGATCCGGATGCCATCAAGAAATGGGCCGTCGAAACTGCGAAGCAGGCCAAAGCCGAAGCCTCGGGTCCCAAGCTCGATGGATTTTCAGAAGAAGACTGGCCCAAGCGCGTCGACTATGCCAAGGGCGTCGCAACCTTGAGCGAATACGCTCTGGCCACCACCGCCGCTCAGCCCGGTCTGGCGCCAGCGAAGGTCGTCGAGTTGACGGAAGCGCTGCTGGCGGTGAATCCCAAGAGCACGTATCTCGGCCTTGCATCGAACGCTTATCTGGGCGCGCTCGGCAAGCAGGGCGGCGTGGATAAGCAGATCGAAGGCGCCAACAAGATCCTCGCAGGGAACCCCAATGAGGAATATGCGTTGATGACGCTCGCGGATAATCTGATCTCCAAGAATCGCGCGGACCAGGCTTTCGCGCACGCTACGAAACTCGTGTCGGTGATGAAGACCAAAGCCAAGCCGGAGGGGTATTCCGACGAAGAGTGGAATCGCGTGAAGTCGACCATGCTCTCGCGCGGCTATTACGATGCGGGCGTCGCCGGCTGCGTGCGGCAGATCTGGAAGGATTGCGATACCAACCTGCGAGCCGCGCTCCCGCTGATCAGCGGCCAGACGGCGATGACGGGTCCCGCGTATTTCTACCTGGGCGTTGCCAACTATCAGCTTTCTAAAATCACCACCGATCGCACCAAGCTGCAGGAAGCCCTGAAGTTCGAGCAACAGTCCGCGGCGATCTCGGGTCCCATGCAGGGACAGGCGTCGCAATACGTGACCGTGATGCAGAACGAATTGAAGGCTCCGGTCGTTCGGCGCTAGCTTCGCCGCGGCGCCGATTCCGCCGCCTTTTTACAAAACGTTTACACCTTGTAAACGACTTGCGTGACGTTGCCCCAGCATAATCGGGGGCATGATATTTCGCTTTCGCAAGACTATTTGTGCCGCATCGCTCGCCTTTGCTGTGAGTACGATGCCGGCCTGGAGCCAGCAGACCACTCCAGCCACCACTCTTGAGGATCACACTCCGCCGGACGGTCCCTATTACCCCGGTGCTCCGAAATCGAGCTCGCGCCTGCAAGCTCCCATTGGCGATTACATTCTTCGCGTGTATGGCACCCTGCTCATGAACATCTCCACGTCCGATACGGTCCAGGTCGGGCAGGATGTTCCGCTGTGGCCTTTGCCGGGTAGCGCCAACGTTACGTTTCCCGACGGCACCACCAAACGCGCCGGATCCGTCGGCGACACGATCTTCACCGCCCGCCAGTCGATCCTCGGTTTTCAGGTGAGCCCAAAGACTACCGGCACAGGCTGGAGCCCATCCGGACTGGTCGAGATCGATTTCTTCGGCTCGCGGCCTGTGGATCCTAATTTTAATCCCCAAAATCGCGTTTTCAATCAGCCCCGCCTGCGCCGTGCCTACCTTCAGTTGGATAAAGGCGACTGGAAGGTCGTCGCCGGGCAGGACAAAGCGATTCTGGCGCCGCTCGATCCCATCTCGCTCTCGCACGTCGCCATGCCTCTAGGCTTCACGGCCGGAGACTTGTGGGCGCTGCTGCCGCAAGTGCGCGTGGAGAACCGCCACAAGTTCGGCAAGTCGACCTTACTGGTTCAGGCCGGCATTCTGCGCCCGTCGTTTGGCGATTCGCGTCTGACCGATCAGTCGGGCGTGAATGGCTCAGCGGTGGACGGAACGTTTTCAGGCTTCGGCGAGCGCGGACGGCAGCCTTTCTATGAAGCTCGCGTGGCGTATTCGCATCCCATGGCCGGAAGGACCGCGACCATCGGTGTGAGCGGGCACTATGGCCGTGAAGCGGTCGGCGCGAACCGGGGCGTCGATTCCGACGCCGTCGCGGTCGATTGGAGCATCCCCATCCACAAATACCTGATCTTCCGCGGCGAAGGCTTCACTGGAGCGAACCTGGTTCCCTTTGGAGGCGGAATCGACCAGGGTGTCGCGTTCACGGCCGCGGCTGGAACCACACCCGCGAATTTCCGCAAGATCGGCGATATGGGCGGATGGCTGGAACTGATCTCGCCGGTGACGCCGAAGGATATTCTTTATGCCGGCGTCGGCACCGACGATCCGCGCGATCGCGATCTGCTTCCGGGTTCCACGCGTTCGAAGAACTCGTTCGCGTGGGCCAGCTATTTTCGCAAGCTCGGTCCGGATGTGACGGCGGCGTTCGAGTGGAGCTTCTGGGACTTCCGCACCCGGACGTTCAATGGCGCGAATCTCGGACCGCGCGCGACCTCGGGGCGCGGGAACGTCGTCAACATCGCGCTGGCCTACCAGTTCTAGGCTTTCGTAATTCGGTTGTCGGGGGGACGGGCGATGAATCCCTGTTCCTCCGCCAACAATAGCTGCCAGGCGCTCTGCCAATCCGTCGGCCAGGGCAGCCTGACGATCACTTTCACACGGAATTTTAAGCGGTTTTTCCGCGCCCGGGTGGCGACGGCTTCGGCTGCCGCGAGAATGGGCGTCACCGGCGCAGCTGGGGTCGCCGAATGGTCCCAGGCAAACGAGCGGAAGGCATAATAACGAGTCAAGCAACCGCCGCACCGATAGGGCCGGAGCAGAAATATCCCAGCCAGCGTATCGGACGATTTGGTTTTGGAAGTCCGGACCTTGGAGGCTCCGCAGTGCCAGCAGTCTGTCCGATTTCGGCTGCGGAGTCCTGCACGTATCAGATACGCCACTCCGCAGAGAAGCATCAGGAGCGCGACGAACCCAACGGGAAGTGACCAAGGACTGGACATAGGGCCGGGGGAGGCCGGGCAGCCAGTATAGCGAACCGGCTTCAAACATTTCTCTAAGGATTTGTCTGATCTAAAACCTACAGAATGCGACAGGTTGTCCGCTTTTCGCTGGGACAAAATGTCGCTGGCGTTCCGTAACTCGTTGGTTTTCAGTGGCCCCTATGTGGCTTGCCGCGTGCATTCCTTCAAGGCAACACGCCCAACGGGACGGTCCAGGGCAGTCGCAATCCGCAGCCGGATTGCTCCTATCGGTGGGGCTCTGGACCAAACCCGTACGCTCAGTGCGTAATCGCGTAGACGATGAAGTTCACGCCCAGCCGGATCCCTAACGCCGAGTATTTTTCCGGATAGTAAGGATCGTCCGCGAATTCCCACGAGTCGCCCGTATCCGAGTTGTACATCGCCTGCACCAGCACCCGACCCTTGTCATCGTAAATGGCGCGCCAGTAAGGCACCGTGCCGCCGTTCTTCGAACCTTCCCGCAAATGCTCGCGGCCGACAATGATGTAGCGGTCATCCAGATCGAACACGGAGTGAAACACCTGATCGTCGTTGGGTATGTCCTGAACCTGGCGATCCGGGAACGCGTAGCCGATGCGTTCGACGAACTCGCCCCACTCGGCGGTTCCGTGGATGTCGTCGGCCATGAAGAAGCCGCCGCGGTCGAGGTAATCGCGCAGGATCTTGCCCTGCCGCTCGGTCAGACCCCATTCGCCGGCCTGGACCGCGTAGATGAACGGATAGTTGTAGACATCGTCGCCGTCTTCGAGATCGACGATCTGCTCCACCGGGCGCGCGTCCAAGCGTGTGAGGCGCCTGACAGCTTCGAGAAAATGGCGATCCGCACGCGGATAATCCTGCGTCCATAGCGATCGTCCGCGATGGTAGTCCGGATCTTCGCGGCCGCGATAGCCGTCCAGAGGTCCGCCGGGGAACATCATGCGCGCGAATACGAATTCGGTCTCGCGATCCCAGCCCGGGGGAAGGGGAATCGCGCCAACGGAATACTCCATCCCTTGATATTCGCGGAATGGTTTGCGATCGGCGTACAGCTTAAACGCGAACAGCGTCCCGGCCAGCAAAGCGAAGACAAGCGTTGCGCGAAGCACTCTGCTTCTGAGGATACCTCGCAGATGTGAAGAAAAAGGGGGACAGGCAGCTCTGTCCACTCCCACGCTGGCACGCGAAGACCGAACTCTAGGGGGGGACAGAGTAGCCTGTCCCCCTTTTTCAGCTACTCCCGCACTTCGCGAGGAGTAGTCTCTTTCCGCCCGAGCTCTTCCGCCAGAATGATCGCCTCGGCGAGTTCCTTCATCGGACGGCGAAGGCGGCGGCTTTCGTTGCGCATCCGCAGGTAGGCCTCCTCCTCCGTGAGACTCTGCCGCCGCTGCAGGATGCCCTTGGCGCGCTCCACCACCTTGCGAGTCTCCAGTTGCCGCTTGACCTCTGCCGTTTCCTCGGTCAAGCGCGCGTTCTCTTCCTCGAGCAGGCTCTTGGCGATCGCGCTACCCATCTGCTCACCCATGAACTGGATAGTGGAGATTTCCTCGGCCGTGTGCGCGTGCCGCTCGCGATGATGCACGTTGATCACGCCGATCACTTTGCCTTTGTTGATGAGCGGAACCGACAGGAACGCCTCATAGGTATCCTCCACCAGCGCGGGGAAAACCTTGAACCGCGGATCTTGCGCGGCCTTCGAGGAGAGCGCCACAGGAGCCTGGTGTTCTGCCACCCAGCCCGTGACTCCTTCGCCGACCTTCATCCGCAAATTCCCGAGGTCCGCTGCGTGCGGAACCTGAGAAGCGCGCAGTACGAATTCCTCCGTGGGCATTTCCACCAGGTAGACAAGGCAGGCATCGCATCCCGAGATCTGGGATGTAAGGCCCACAATTTCCCCTAGCATTTCATCTAAAGACAGCTCAGAGCTGACAATCCGGCTTACACGGTGTAAGACCGAGATTTCCTCCGGCTCCTCCCGTTCTAGTTTTTCTGTCGCCATCATACTAACGAGCCTAAGACCCCTGGGGCTCGCGGTCCAATCAAAACTTTCTATAAACCGAATCACGGGGCACGTTACAGACAGGCAACAGTACTTGCACGGTGGATGGGTGGGCCCACGGATGTACAACGAATCGTTGCGTTTGACTCGCAAGTCACCCTATAATGAGGCAGCTGTAAACCTCTAGAGGAGGTACTGTTCGCGTGAACGCATTTCGATTGGCAGTGGTAGTCGGCCTAACGGGTGTGGCGGTTCTAGCCGCGCCGGATCCCTCAAAAGTCACCTTCAACAAGGACGTTCTTCCGATTTTGCAGAAGAATTGCCAGAGCTGTCATCGTCCGGGCGAAGTGGCTCCTATGTCGCTGTTGAGTTACAACGATGCCCGGCCTTGGGCCAAATCGATCAAGGCCGCGGTGATCGCCAGGAGAATGCCGCCATGGATGGCCGATCAGAACGTCGGCCACTTCAAGAACGACCGCACGCTGAGCGCCGCGGAGATCGCCACGCTGACCGCGTGGGCCGACAATGGTGCGCTCGAAGGCGATGCGAAGGATAAGCCCGCTCCCGTGAAGTTCCAGGACGGCTGGAACATCAAGCCCGATCTCATCGTCGAAATGCCCAAGCCGTTCGCCATTCCTGCGAGCGGGACCATTAACTACAAGTACGTTCTGGTGAAGACCAATTTCCCCGAGGACATGTGGATCTCGTCGGCGGAAATGCGTCCGGGCAATCCGAAAGTTCTGCATCACGGAAAGGTTTGGGTGCGGCCTCCGGGATCGCACTGGATGGAGAACGCCGAAAACGGCGAAGCGTATGAGAACGAAACCCAGCGCGAGATCATCGGACGCAACGGAGCCGAAGAAGGCAATGACATCCTGGGCAAATTCAATCCAGGCTTAGGCGCGCAGAGCTTTGATATTAACGGCTCGGCCAAGTTCGTTCCTAAGGGATCGGACCTCGTATTCGAACTGCACTACACGACCAACGGGACGCCGACCGAGGACGCATCGAAGATTGGCCTGGTGCTGGCGAAGAATCCGCCGCTGAGCCGGTACTATTTCAACGCCGGACCCACTGCGTCGAATCTGGCGATTCCTCCGGGCGATGGAAACGCGGAAGTGGTCAGCGAACTGACGCTCGCGCAGGACGCCAAGCTGGTCTACGCGCAGCCGCACATGCATCTTCGCGGCAAGGATTTCGAGCTGAGGCTGGTGTTCCCGACCGGAGAGACCCAAACCGTGCTAAAGGCCAAGTGGGATTTCGAGTGGCAGATGGGTTACGAGATGGCGAAGCCAATCGAGATGCCCAAGGGCACGCGCATGATCGGGATTTCGCACTTCGACAACTCGGCGAACAACAAGTTCAATCCCGATCCGGCGAAAGAGGTCGTGTGGGGTCCGCAGAATTGGGATGAGATGAGCAACTGCTTCATCGGCGTGATTATTCCGACTGAGGTCAAGCCCGAGAGCGTGTTCCGCCGGTCGGGTCCGAGCCTCCTGCCACGCGGGCATTCTGGTCCGACGCTGGCAGCACTCGAAGCCGCGAAAACCATCCAAAACCGCGAATAGCAAGAAAAAGGGGACAGGCAGCTCTGTCCCCTACCTCTGTTGTTCGATACTCACGAGCGTGCGAGTGGACAGAGTTGCCTGTCCCCATCTTTCGGTTAGCGAATTTCCACCGCCGCCACTCCCGGTAACTCAATTCCTGCAAGGAATTCCAGTGACGCGCCGCCGCCGGTTGAGATGTGGCTGATCTTATCCGACACACCCGCCGACTTGATGGCTTTCTCCGAATCGCCGCCGCCGACCACGCTGACCGCGCCCGACGCAGCGACAGCCTTCGCCAGCGCCACGGTGCCCTTATCGAACGGAGGCGTCTCGAACACGCCCATCGGACCGTTCCAAATCACCGTCTTCGCGCCGCCGATGACCTGCTCGTAAGCAGCGACCGTCTTCGGGCCGATATCCAACCCCATCAGCCCGTCCGGCACCTTGTCGACCACCTGCGTCGCGACGCCGGCCTTTAGCTCCGCTGCGACTACGTGATCTACCGGCAGCATCAGCTTGTCGCCGGCTTGCGCCATCAGCTCACTAGCCAGATCGATCTTGTCTTCCTCCACCAGCGACTTTCCGGTGCCCTCGCCGCGCGCGCGCAGGAACGTGTACGCCATGGCCCCGCCGATCATCAGCTTGTCGACCACCTTCATCAGGTTCTGGATCACTTCGATTTTGTCCGAGACCTTCGCGCCGCCCAGGATCGCGACACAGGGCCGAGCCGGATTCTTCACGGCCTTGGTCAGGTACTCGATTTCCTTGTCCATCAGCAGCCCGGCGGCGGCTTGTTTCACGTAAGCGATCATCCCGACGGTCGACGCATGCGCCCGATGAGCCGAGCCGAAGGCGTCATTCACGTACACATCGCACAGCTTGGCGAGCTGCTTCGAAAACTCGGGATCGTTCTTCTCTTCCTCCGCATGAAAGCGCAGGTTTTCGAGCAACAGCATCTCGCCGGGCTTCGGCAGCATCGCCTCGACCGCCGGACCGACGCAGTCCGGAGCCATCGCCACCGGCTTGCCCAGCAGTTCAGACAGCTTCGCGGCGATCGGTTTCAGGCTCATCTCGGGATTGGGCTTGCCTTTGGGCCGGCCGAGGTGGCTCGCCAGGATCAGACCGGCGCCTTTTTCGAGCGCGTACTTGATCGTGGGCAGCGACGCCCGAATGCGCTTGTCACTTGTAATTTCGCGGCCTCCGGCCGCTAGAGGCACGTTGAAATCCACGCGGATGAAGACGCGCTTGCCTGCCAGATCGAGGTCTTTTATAGAAAGAGTGCTCATGCGTTTTTCTTGATTCCTAGTTGTTCGTGATATTTTTGCGGCAGCTTGGCCGGCCTCCGGTCGGCGCCGCAGAATACGTGCTTGGTGTAGCCGGTCGCAAGTTTGCGCCGGTCGTCTGCGGCCAGCAGCTCGTATTCGAACCGGATCATGCGTGGAGTGGCTTCCGCGACCGAAGTGCGGACGATAACTTCTTCATCGTACACGGCGGGGGATAGATAGCGGCAACTGACCTCGGCGACCACCAGGAGTATTCCGTCGTCGCGCTCCATGTCGCGGTAGCGCAGCCCGGCCGCGCGCCAGTACTCGACGCGCCCCACCTCCATCCAGATCAGGTAGTTGGCGTGATACACCACGCCCATCTGGTCGGTTTCGGCGTACCGCACACGAAGGCGGGTCTCAATGGATTCCATAATTTGTAACCGGGATCAGCCGATTGCGTCTGATACCATGACATCATAAATTGTGCGAATCCGCGTCTTATTTTTCGGGGTGTTGAGGGACATCGTAGGTCTTCGGGAGGACTCGGTGGAGATCCCCGAAGGTGGCCGTCTGGGCTCCGTCTTCGAACATTACGCGGGACGTTTTCCACGCCTCCGCGAAATGTCCGCGAGCCTGGTGCTCGCCTTGAACCAGAGTTTTTCCGAGCCCAGCGCGCCCTTGTCCGAAGGCGACGAAGTGGCATTTTTACCGCCTGTAAGCGGGGGGTCCGCGCAGTTTTCGCAACTGATCGACGATCCCGCCGGGCATTTCTTCGCCATCACCCGCGATCCAATTGACGGGAGTTCTCTGCGGAGCCGGCTCCTCCGTGGCGAGGATGGCGCTTTCGTGATTTTCGAAGGCGTTACGCGCAACAACACGAAAGGCCGGCCGACGCGGTATCTGGAATACGAGTGCTACGAGGCCATGGCGATCAAGACGATGGCGCAGATCGGATGCGAAATCGCACATGCTCTTCCGATCAGCCGCATTGGCATGATCCACCGGTTAGGGCGCCTGGAGATCGGCGAAGCCAGCGTGGTCGTCGCCGCGAGCGCTCCGCATCGCAAACCCGCGTTCGAAGCGGCGCTCGAAGGCATCAACCGGCTGAAGAAGCTGGTCCCGATCTGGAAGAAAGAATACTTCGCCGACGGCGAGGTGTGGGTGGATGGCGAATGGGACGATTCCGTCACAAAAGCGCGCTCGTAGCCACCGTTGCGATCGCGGCTGGTGTCGCCATCGGCATCGCGAAAGCCCAGATAAAGGTTGATGTGAAGCTGGTCCGGCTTCTCGTGTCGGTCAAGGATGCTAAGGGCCAACTGGTCGGATCGCTCGAAAAGCCCGATTTCACGGTCTACGACAGCGGCGTGAAACAGGATGTCGCGATCTTCGAGCACCATACCGAAGTTCCCTTGTCGGTTTCCCTGCTGATCGATACCAGCGGATCGACGGCAACGAATCTTCGCTACGAGCAGACGTCGATCGAGAAGTTCCTCAAGGCGTTGCTGCGGGAAGGCAACCCTGGCGATGCGGCTGCGCTATACGCGTTCGACGACGAAGTCACCCGGATGAACACGTTCACCCGCCGCGAGCAGAGGCTGATCGATTCGCTCAAGCTTCTGAGGGGCAAGGCGGGGACGTCTTTTTATGATGCTGTTCACCTGGCGTCTCGTGACCTGGCAAATCGCGACGGACGCCATGTGATCGTGGCCGTCACCGATGGCGGCGATACTACCAGCGTGAAGAAGTACGCCGACGCGTTCGAATCGGCGCAGAACGCCGATGCGGTCATCTATCCGATTCTGGTGATCCCCATCACCAACGATGCCGGCAGGAATCTGGGCGGCGAGCGCGCGCTGGAAACGCTCGCCAGCGGCACCGGCGGGCGCGTGTTTCAGCCCATGGGCACGGGCGAACTGGATGAAGCCTTCACGCAGATTCTGCGGGATCTCCGCACGCAGTACCTGGTCGCGTACTACCCCAAGAATTTGCCGCCAGATGCACCGCGATTTCATCTGGTGAAGGTCGAGCTCGGGCGCAAAGATTTGCGGGCCACGACGCGCACCGGATACTATGGGGATGCACCGCTTACAGGAAAAGCGTCGCGCTGAAATCCCTTAAACCGTGGCCGGAACCAGTAAGACTAAAGCACCGGAGCAAACTTTCGAAGAGGTTCGATATCTGAAAGACCTCTCGGAAAAGCGCATCCCCGTGCGCGCGCGGCTGACGGACAACTCAGAGGTCGAAGGCATCATCGAGTTTTACGACGTCGACTTCATCCGTTTGACGCGCGACGGCCAGCCGAATCTCTTCCTGTACAAGCACGACATCAAGTACCTGTACGAGAAGAGCTAACGTTGTCCTCCTACCTGGAGACGGCAGTCGAGATCGCCCGCGAGGCGTCGGCTCTGGTGCGCGATTTCGGTGGACGGAAGATCGGGTACGAACTCAAGGGCGAGCATGACCTGGTCACGGCGGCCGACCGCGCCAGCGAAAGTCTCATCGTCAAACGTTTGCAGGCTGAGTTTCCGTCGCACTCGATCGTGGCAGAAGAGGGCGGGGGACAGGCCGGATCGTCCGACTTCCGCTGGTACGTGGATCCGCTCGACGGCACCACCAACTTCGCGCACAGCTTTCCTGTGTACAACGTGACGCTGGCGCTCGAGCAGGCGGGCGAGCTGGTGGCCGGCGTCATCGCCGATCCGAGCCGCGACGAAATCTTCACCGCCGAGCGAGGCTCCGGGGCATTCCTCAACGGCGAGAAGATCCAAGTGTCGAAGGTGAATCGCATCGAGGATGCGCTGGTCGCCACCGGATTTCCGTCGCGCCGGCGCCATCTGAACCTCAACGTCCACTTCTTTTATCAACTTTCGATGATGTCGCACGGCGTGCGCAGGCCCGGAGCCGCCGCGCTCGATCTCGCCTATATCGCCTGCGGAAGGCTGGACATGTTCTGGGAGTTCAACCTGAATCCCTGGGACGTCGCTGCGGGGGTTCTTCTCATCCGCGAGGCTGGAGGCCTGTGCACCGACATGCGCGGCGGACCTCTGGATATTCGCGGCCAGCACATCCTCGCTGACAACGGGTTGGTACACGACGAGACGGTGGCGCTGTTCGCCGACATCTTCGCGGGACGGTACCGGCACAGCCTGCCGGAGCTTCCCGGTTAAATTCTTTCAAGCACGCAAACCTGCCGGCCGGCTTATGCGTCAATAGAGCTAGTGCGGACCCTCAAACCAGTCCTGGTGGTATGCGCTCTGCTGAGTGCCTTTGCCGTCCTGTGGGCGCAAGGCGGACGCGGGCGCGGCAACCAGGGCCAAGGTCAGCCAGGGCAGGCAGGACCGCCTGCACAAGCAGGACAAGCGGGACCAGGTGGAACTCCGGCCGTCGCGCTGCCACCCGGATCCGTCGAAGGGCATGTCCTGAGCACCACCGGCGAGGTCCTGCGAAAAGTGACATTGACCCTGCGACCCAACGGTCGCGGCGGAGGCAGCTACTCCGCCACCAGCGCGAACGACGGCAGTTTCCGGTTTCCCGCGGTCGATCAAGGCACGTATTCGCTGACCGGCGAACGGACCGGATACGTTCGCGAAACACTCAGCTCGCCCGGCGGGCAAACCGTCGCTATCGAAGTGACATCGGAGAAGAACACCAGCGGCATTGAGCTGAAGATGACGCCGCAAAGCGTAATTGCCGGGCACGTGTTCGACGAGGATGGCGATCCCGTCCAGTCGGTCAACGTCGAAGTGTGGCGCTACACCTATCCTCGCGGGCGCAAACAGATCACGCAGACGCAGAACGGCATTACCAACGATTTGGGCGAATTCCGGATCGCGAATCTTCCTCCAGGCCGCTATTTCGTGAGCGCGACGCCTCGCCGCACTCAGCCGGTGCAGCAGATTCTTGACACGTTTCGCGGTGGCAGGGGCGGTCGAGCGTCTTTGGGAGCGCCGGGCCGCGCAGCCGAACTGATCGAGGAATACGTAATCACATTTTTCCCCAACGTGCCTGATGTGACCGGAGCATCTCCGATGGATCTGGTAGCAGGAAGCGAAGTGCGCGGCATCGAGGTTCGTCTCCGCAAGTCGCGTTTCTATCGCCTCGCTGGTACGGTATCGGGCCTGCCTGCTGCGCCGGCGGTCGAGCCGGATAACTTCAAGGGCAAGGGAAAAGCGAAAGGCGGATCGGGCGTCACGCTCACGTTAACGCCGCGAAACGGAGGCAATCGCCAGACGGGCGCGACTGCGGTAAACACGGACGGCACATTCGAATTCGCCGCCGTTCCACCCGGATCGTATTACCTCGTGGCGCAAGTTCCGCAGCAGGCTATGACCGCGCGCTTGCCCGTCGACATCGGCAGCGGCGATCTCAATAACGTCGCCGTGCGCCTTCAGCCGCCGGTCGCTGTGACGGGCAAGCTCACGATCGAGAGCACGCAGCCTAACGTCCGGCTCGGCTCGATCCGTTTGGCGTTTACTCCGGCGGAACCAGGGCCCGGGCGTAATGCTCAGGCGCAGGTGAGTGACGACGGGACTTTCCAAGCCTCGCTCAACGTGGATGCTTATCTCGTCGAGCCCGGGGGTATGCCCGACGGATACTATCTGAAATCCGTGAAGCTCGCCGGCCGCGAGATGTCAGATGCCACGCTCGACCTGAATTACGGCGGAGGCCAGATCGAAGTCGCTCTAGCGCCCACCGCAGGCGACATCACGGGAACGGTGCAAAATTCGCACGGCGACCCGGCTGCCAGCGTCCAGGTCACAGCGGTTCCCGCATCCGGATCTTTGCGGCGCGACATGAACAAGCTGGTGACTACCGATGCCATGGGAAATTTCACTCTCCATGGCCTGCCCCCCGGCGATTACAAGATCTTCGCGTGGGAACAAGTGGAGACCAATGCGTGGATGGATCGCGATTACCGCCAGCCTTACGAGACCTCCGCTGTCTCCGCTAAGGTGGACGCAAGCACCGCGCCTACGGTCCAGCTCAAGCTGATCGAACGCGCGGCGCGTTAGAATGCTCTGGAAGGGTTCTCTTAATGCGCTTCGCTCGCTCTATTCGGTGGTCAGAAATATCCGCGATTGCCGGTGTGATCGTTTTTTCGGCGGTGCTTGCACAGGTTGTGCCAGCGCAACAAACCAAAGGTAAGCAGGCGACCAAGGCAGCCAAGCAGACGACCATCCCGCCCGGCGATTGGCCGCTCTATAGCCGCGATCTGGCCAGCGACCGATTCTCCCCGCTAACCCAGATCAACACGAGCAATGTCGCACAGTTGAAGCAGGCCTGGACATTTCGCCCTGCCGCGCCAGCGCCAGCTCCCGATAGCGAGAAGGGAGGCCAGGTCAAAGGAAAAGACGGGAAGGGCCGGGGCGGACAGCAAGGGCTCGTCGCGGAATTGACTCCCATCGTCGTCAACGGTGTTATGTATGTTGCCGGCGGCAACCGCGTCTTCGCGCTGGACGCCGATAACGGCAAGGAGACCTGGGCGTACACGGCTCCTGGCCCGGTCGCCACCCGCGCGGTCGGCTATTGGCCCGGCGAAGGAAACAATCCTCCGCGGATTCTCTTCATCACGGGGACCAAGATGATGGCTCTCAACGCCAACGCCGGCACGCTGGATCCGGGCTTCGGCAATGAGGGCACGGTGGATATCGGGATTACTTGGGGCGGCGCTCCCTACGTTTACAGAAATCTGATCATCGTGGGCAACAATAACGGAGAGGCCAACCTCGGTCCTCCCGGCGATACGAAAACCTATGACGCGCGCACGGGTGCGAAGCTCTGGGACTTTAAGTCGGTCGCCCAGCCCGGCGATCCGAATCATGCGAAAGCCTGGCTCGACGATGGCTGGAAGAATCGCTCCGGTGTCAACGTCTGGGGCTGGTATTTCACCGTCGACGAAGAGCGCAACACGCTCTACATGACGTTCGGCAGCCCGGCGGGGAACTACTGGGGCGGCGATCGGCCGGGTACGAATTTATACGGCAACTCGATTGTCGCCGTGGATGCGACCACCGGCAAATATAAGTGGCACTTCCAACTGGTCCATCACGATCTGTGGGATTCCGATCTCCCCGCCGCGCCCAGCCTGTTCAACGTAGTGAAGAACGGACGGACGATTCCCGCCCTGGCGGTGATCAACAAGAACGCGCTGATGTACATCCTGAATCGCGAAACGGGGGAACCGATCCACGGCGTGGAGGAGCGCCCCGTTCCAAAAGGGGACGTGCCCGGCGAGTGGTATTCGCCGACGCAGCCGTTCCCTGTGAAGCCTCCGCAGCTTGCTCGCAATAGTTTCGATAAGGCCAAGGACATGGTCACGGCAGAAGACACTACTCCCGAGCATGTCAAAGCCTGCGAAGAGCTGTGGGAGAAAGCCGGCGGCTATACCAACTCCGGCCCGTTCTCGCCGTTCGTTTATCACGAAGCGGGCACACCGCCCAGGAGCAGCATCCAGTTCCCGGGCAACGGCGGACCCAACTGGGGAGGCACCACGGCGGATCCCAGGACCGGCTACGTCTTTATCGCCACGCACGATGCCGCGCTCTCCGGATGGATCGAAAAGAAGGTTCCGGGCGGCAACTACGGCAATCTCACTGATGGATCTACGCTGCCGTACGACCGCGGCAGTATTTCGGGTCCCGGTCCGTATACTGGCTTCACGGCTGGCGGGTTTCCGTGCCAGAAACCACCATGGGGCAGGCTGTTTGCGATCAACGCCAATACCGGTGATATCGCCTGGCAAGTGGTCCTCGGGATCAATGAGCGGCTGCCGGCGGGCAAACAGAACGTCGGAAATGTGGGCAGCGCGGGCGGGACAACTACTGCCGGCGGTCTGCTCTTCATTCCTTCTGCTGACAGTCGGTTTCATGCCTTCGATTCGAAGGCAGGCAAGGAATTGTGGCAGGTGAAAATGGACGCGGCAATGAACGCGAATCCGATGACCTACTCGGGCAAGAGCGGCAAGCAATACGTCGCTGGAATCGTCGGCGGAGCGGTGGTCGCGTTCGCGTTACCGTAGGTATTCATGAGGCGTTCTAGTTTCTTTGTCTGGATCGCGGGCACAGCGCTGTCCCTCTCCGCCCAATCGCAAGCCGATCGCGACTGGCCGATGTTCAACCGCGACCTAGCCAGCACACGTTATTCGCCGCTGAAGCAAATCGACACATCGAACGTATCGAAGCTCACCCAGGCCTGGCACTATCGATTCAACCGCGAGGGGAAGACCATCACCGGCCTCAGTGCGAGCGAGCTCTACCAGGAGATCACACCCATCGTTGTGAACGGCATCATGTACACGCCGTCGGGCGATCGCGTGGTCGCGCTGGAACCGGAGACGGGAAAAGAATTGTGGACCTACGAGATGCCGGACAAGAGTCTCGCCTCCTTCCGCGGCGTTTCTTACTGGCCCGGCGATCGCAACAATCCTCCGCGCATCATCTTCACCTCGGGTCATAAGATGACGGCGTTGAACGCGCGCACCGGCAAGGTGGATCCCGGCTTCGGTAGGGAAGGCTCGGTCGATCTGGAAGTGGCCTACGACGGAGCGCCGACCGTTTACAAGAATCTGCTATTCATCGGCACTAATTTCTACGGACCCGGCGACCGGCACATCAATCCTGCGCTCGACCAGGCCAGGGGGCAGGTTCCCGAGCAGCATGCCTACGACGTTCGTACCGGCAAGGAGCTGTGGACGTTCCACACTTTCCCGCACGAAGGCGAAGTCGGCAACGATACCTGGGCCAAGGACACGTGGAAGAATCGCACGGGAAATAACGTGTGGGCTTTCGCTCTGACGGTCGACGAAGAGCGCGGCATTCTCTACATTCCCGTGAGCGGCTCCGGCGCGAACTTCTACGGCGGCGACCGCCCGGGTGCGAATCTTTTCGGCAATACGTTGGTCGCACTCGACGCCAATACCGGCAAGCTCAAGTGGTATTTCCAGACCGTGCATCACGAACTCTGGGATTACAACCTGCCCCCGGCGCCCGGCCTGATCGACATCAAGAAAGACGGCAAGGTCATCCCGGCGCTTGCGCAAGTGGGCAAGTCAGGCTACATGTACATCCTGGATCGGGTGACCGGAAAACCGGTCTACGGCGTCGTGGAGACGCCGGTCGACAAGTCGAATGTGCCCGGCGAGGTCTCCTTTCCGACCCAGCCGATTCCGGTGAAGCCGCCGCCTATCTCGCGCACCAGCATGAGCAGGGCGGACATCGTTACTGCGGAGGACACCACTCCGGACCATGCGAAGGCCTGCCAGGAATTATGGGATAAATTCGGCCTGCACAATCAAGGTCCGTTCACGACGTTCCCCGTTCACACGGACGGCGACGACGCCAAGCCCGCGATCATTTTTCCGGGATTCACCGGAGGCGCGAACTGGGGCGGCACCGCGACCGATCCGAAGCTCGGCTACATTTTCGTTAACACCAAGGACGCGCCGGCCATCGGCTGGATGACGAAGAACCCGAAGTACACTCCCGGGAATTCCGAGGGCTTGGTCGAATATATCCGTACCGGGCCGCAAGGGCTCGGCAGTTTCACGGCGCCCGCGCACGATGCGCAGGGCAAGCAGATCGGCAACTATCCGTGTTTCAAACCGCCATGGGGGCGCCTGATCGCGGTGAACGCCGCTACTGGCGATTTCGCCTGGCAGGTTCCTTTGGGTGTGACCGATTCGCTGCCGGAGGGCAAACAGAACACCGGCGCGACCAACACCGCGGGTCCCATTGTGACGGCTGGTGGCCTGGTCTTCATCGGATCCACCGGCGACAATCGCTTCCGCGCATTTGATTCGAAGACCGGCAAGGAGCTGTGGGTGACCAGGCTCGACTATACGGCAACCGCCGTCCCAATGACCTTCATGGGCAAGAACGGGAAGCAGTATGTAGCGATCGTCGCCGCGACGGGCGGAGGCGGCGGGCGCGGTGGCCGGGGCGGCCAACAAGGGCCTCAGAATCAAGGCATCTTCGTCTACGCGCTGCCGTAGCATTCACGCGGCGCACCAGTGTTACGCTAGTGCCTGCATGCAAATCCGATATGTCGCGATGTTCGCCGTCGCGCCGGCGCTCTTCGGCCAGAGCTCTGCGATTCGTCCGGGCGATTGGCCGCGCTACGGCCGCGATCTGACCAGCACGCGCTTCTCTCCGCTTAATCAGATCACCACGGGCAACGTCGCGAAGCTCAAGACCGCCTGGACCTATCAACTCCGTACCGACGAGGAACGAAACCGCGCCGGTCGGGGCGGGGGAATCGGAGGCTATTCGCAGGTCACGCCTATCGTAGTGAACGGGGTGATCTATATCACGGCCGGAAATCGCGTGCTGGCGCTCGATCCCGATACCGGCAACGAAATCTGGAAGTACGTGGTCACCGGCGGCAATCCGTCGGCGCGCGGCGTCACCTACTGGCCCGGCGATGCCGATAATCCGCCGCGAATCATCTTCACCGCCGGTCGCCGCATGGTCGGTCTCAATGCCCGCACGGGTAAGATCGATCCGGGTTTCGGCAAGGAAGGCGAGGTCGACCTGGTGGTCCCGTACAATTCGCCGCCGACGGTTTACAAGAACATCCTCTTTGTCGGCGCGAACGTCGGCGAGCAGCCGGCCACCGGCGCTCCTGGAGACACCCGCGCCTATGACGCACGCACAGGCGCCAAGAAATGGGAGTTTCATTCGGTTCCTCGTCCGGGCGAGCCCGGACATGAATCGTGGACCGGGGAAGAATGGAAGGATCGCACGGGAGCCAACAACTGGGGTTTCTACATGACCGTCGACGAGGCCCGCGACACCCTTTACACCACCTTCGGCAGCCCGGCCAGCGACTTCTACGGGTTCGACCGGCAAGGTCCGAACCTGTTCGGGAACTCCGTTGTGGCTCTTGATGTTAACACCGGAAAGATGAAGTGGTACTTCCAGGCGGTTCACCACGATCTCTGGGACATGGACCTGCCGCCCGCACCGGTCCTTCTCGACCTGACCGTCAAGGGGAAAAAGATCCCCGCGCTGGCGCAGACCGGCAAAGTCGGATACATGTACATCCTCGATCGGACCACCGGCAAGCCGGTGTTCGGCATCGATGAAAAGCCGGTCCCGCAGAGCAAGGTTCCGGGCGAGCACACGTCGCCCACGCAGCCGATCCCGGTAAAGCCTCCGCCGCTCGCGCGGCATTCCTTCGACCCCGCCACCGAACTGGTCACGGCCGCCGACACCAACGAGGCCCACGCCAAAGCCTGCGCCGAACTGGCCGAGAAGAGCGGACCCCTAGTGAACGAAGGTCCCTTCACTCCCTGGGTCTATCGGGCACCCGGCGCGCCGCCGACCTCGAGTATCATCTTCCCCGGCGCGATCGGCGGTACCGATTGGGGCGGGATGTCGGCCGATCCCAGGACGAACTACGTCTTCGTGAACACGTCCGATTACGCCAGCATCGGCTGGATCGAGAAGATGCCAGACAACGCGCGCGTGCCGTACGATCAGCGCAGCGTTTACGGCGCGCCGGTTCCTTCGAAGTTCTGGGATCGCAAGACGGACGAGAAGGGAGCGCTACTGGGAGCGTCGTCATGGCCATGCCAGAAACCGCCATGGGGACATTTGACCGCGGTGAACGCCAACACGGGAGACTTCGCCTGGCGCGTGGTGTTCGGCGTCACCGATGAGCTGCCCGAAGGCAAGAAGAATACTGGACGAGTAAACGGAGGCGGATCGATTGCCACCGCGGGCGGACTGGTGTTCATCGGCGCGACGAACGACAAGCGTTTTCACGCGTTCGATTCGAAAACCGGGAAACTGCTGTGGGAGGTGAAGCTCGAATACGATGCGATCGCCACGCCGATCACGTACTCCGGCAAAAATGGGAAGCAATACGTCGCGATCACCGCCTCAGGTGGCCTGGGGATCACCGATCCCAACCCGGCGAATCACGAGCAAATCTACGTGTTCGCGCTTCCGTAGATCACCCCTGCCGCTACTTTTTCGACTTCGGCTGGCGTGGCACCACGTGCACGTCGTAAAGCGTATAGTCGCCGTCATACACGGTAGCCGTGATCTGATCGCCGACCTTCACCTGCTTGAGAATGTCGGGCTTGTCGACCTTATACGGCATGGTCATGGCGTCCATGTAGCCTTCGACTTTGCCGTGGTTCACCGTGAGGCGGTCGGCCTGCACGCCTTCCACCTTGCCCGCGAGCGTGTGGGACTTGCCCTTCGCCTGTTGCGCCGTTGCCGTCATCCCTGCCAGGCACACGATCGCCAAAGCTACCGCCAGCAGATGCAAGATCCGATGAACTCTCATTTTTGGAGGCCTCTCCCAGAAGTGTATCATCGCCCTTTCGCGTCGAACCTTTAACATTTTTAACCCGCCTTTTACGGAGCTTTATCAGTACCCGTTCGCGCGGTCGCTTATGTTAGTAGATGACGATGGACCCGGATCAGATTCGACGCCGAGCCCCTGCGCTGTGGCTGTTCATGGGACTGCTGGTGGTCCTGGTGTGCGTCCTGGCGGTCCTGCAATATCGATGGATCGGCGAGCTCAGCGTCAACGAAAAGAAGCAACTTCAGTACGATCTGCAGGCTGCGGCCAACAAGCTAAGCTCTTCTTTCAACGCCGAGCTCAATTCTGCCGCTGAGGCGCTTCAGCCCACCGAACAACAGGTGCGCGACTTGGGATCCCGAGCGGCATACGAACGCCGCTATAGTGAGTGGCGCACGACGGCGGCGCATCCGCGGATGTTCCGCCGGGCGGCGGTGGCATGTGAGGAGAATGGCCGGCTGGTGCTGCGTATGTTCCGTCCGGATACCGGCGCTCTGGAATCTGCGGAATGGCCCGATGAATGGACCGCCCAAAAAGAATTCATTGAGGCTCGCCTTGCTGGAAACAATGGGCAGCGGAACAACGAGTATTCCACGCTGTTCGACTATCCCAGATTCCGCAACCAGGCCGATCCGGCCCAGGGTCGCACCGAAGAACTGGAGTGGCTGCTCCTGGATGTCGACCCCACGCGTGCGAAAGAGGTTGTTCTCCCGGATTTGCTCACGTCGGTCCTCGGCGAGGAATTTCGCGGGCAATATCGGGTGGAAGTCTCGGTGCGTGCCGAGCCTTCCGAGGTCATCTTCGCAACCGACTCCGAAAAAACGATCTCCGCCGGACAGGCCCAAGTGGCCGCCACCCTGTTCGATCCACCGCGTCCCCCCAGGGCGCGAGTGCCTGGACAGGCCGCGCCGGTCCGGGGCGTTTCGAACGATTCGGGCCGCGGCCGGTGGATGCTCTCGATATGGTTGAGGAACGGCTCGCTCGATGCCATTGTGTCCAGCGCGCGCCGCCGCAATCTGGCGATTTCGGGAGGCATCCTGCTGCTGTTGTTGGCCACTGGCGCCGCCTTGGCGCAGTTCTCGCGCCGGGCGCAACAACTGGCTGAAGTCGAAATGGAATTCGTCGCGGGTGTATCGCATGAGCTGCGCACGCCGCTCACCGTCATCCGGACCGCGGCGTTCAATCTTCGAGGTAAGGTGGCGGCGAATCCGGCGCACGTCGAGCGCTACGGGGCGCTCATCCAGCAGGAAAGCGAGCGCCTCGGGGCGATCGTCGAGCAGGTCCTGCGGTTCTCCAGCGCCAAGGCCGGCCGCGTCTTGCAGGAGCGCCAGCCGGTTTCCGTTGCCGGCCTGGTGGAGGCGACTCTCCAATCCAACAAAGGCATGCTCGAAGATGCCCTGTGCGAAGTGCGAACGCACATCGAACCAGGACTCCCGCCGATCAGCGGAGATTCGCTGGCCCTCCGCCATGCTCTGCAAAATCTCCTGGCCAATGCCGCCAAGTATGGCGGGGCGGGAAAACAGTCTGTGGAGATATCCGCGCGATCCGTGCCCGGAGGGAGTAAAGGTCCCGAAATCGAACTCCGCGTCATGGATCACGGCATAGGAATCCCTGCCGAAGAACAAACGCACATATTCGATGCGTTCTTCCGCGGAAGGAAAGCTGTGCAGGATCAGATCCACGGCACTGGTCTGGGCCTGCACCTGGTGAAAAGAATTGTGGAAGCTCATGGAGGAACCGTGAGCGTGGAGAGTGAGCCCGGCGCCGGATCCACGTTTATCGTGCGGATCCCGGCGGCTCCCATGGAACAGCAGGATGAACTCGCGCCTTCTCTTGGTTGAGGATGAACCGGGGCTAAGCCTCACGGTGACCGATCTGCTCGAGGCCGAAGGCTATCAGGTGGACACTGCCATGGACGGACCTACCGGTCTGGCCAAGGCCGGCACCGGCGATTACGACGTCGTCATTCTGGATGTAATGCTTCCGGGCATGAGCGGCTTTGACGTGTGTCGCGAACTTCGTCAGAAGGGCTGCGATACCGCGATCCTTATGCTTACTGCCAAGACCCATGTGACCGATCGGGTGGTGGGACTCAAGCTCGGCGCCGACGATTATCTGGCCAAGCCGTTCGATCCTTCCGAGCTTCTCGCGCGCATCGAATCCCTGCTGCGGCGCGTTCCCAAGAAAAAGCGGATTCCCGTCGCGCAGTTCGAATTCGGCAACGTGAGCGCCGATTTCGCGCTCGGTCAGGTGCACAAAAAGGGCGAGCCGGTGACCATGGCTGCCAAGGAATTGCAGTTGCTTCGTTACCTGATCGATCGCCGCGGAACTGTGGTTTCGCGCGAAGAGCTTCTCCAGAATGTGTGGGAGTATCAGGCCGAGGTATCGTCGCGAACCATCGACGTGCACGTGGCGTGGCTTCGGCAAAAGCTCGAAGATAACCCCCAAAGCCCGCAGTACATTCATACTGTGCGCGGCGTCGGCTACCGGTTTACGGCTTAAAAGAAGCTTTCTTCATTTATTTTCCGCGTTAACTCTGTGCCAAAGATTCGTTAAAAACGTTAACCCTTATCACCTTCGCGACCCTGCGAGCGTCTCAACGATATGGGCAGACAATCGCAAAAATGGTTCCGCGTGTGGATGATCGCGGGCGCCGGCCTCGCGATCCTGCTCCTGGCGAGCAGCGTAGCGAACTACGTCATCTCGGAACGCGCCACGGAGTTGTTCAACACTCGGCGCGAGATGGCTCGCGACATGACCGCGCTCGATCAGCTAATACGGACAAAGTTGCCGCGCACCCAAAAGCCGGGCGCCGCCGACTTGAGCGCCGTGTTGGAACGGGTCGTACTCGAAAGCCACGGCCGATTGGCATGGGCCCAGATACTCGATCGGGAAGGCACCGTGATCGCGCGCTCGGAGGCCGCGGTGGCGCCGGCCTTTAGCGTCGATTACGTCGCATCCAGAATTCGCGACCGCCGGCCCGTATTTGCCGTTCGGGATACTCGCGCCGGAAAAGTAGTGGTCGAGGCGTTCGCCATTCACCTTGGATCGTATGCATCGGCTGCGACGATCCAAACCATCGCGCTGAAAAAGGGTCCTTCGGGAATGGCCTTCGTCGAGCTGGCGTCGTTCGCCAACCCGGGCGTCCTGGCGTGGCCGGTTCGATGGACCCTGCTTCTCAGTGTCACTGCGGGCTGCGCGTTGCTAGGCGCCCTGGTCGTGCTGGCGTCGCGTTTCCGCGCGCATCTTGCGGCGAGACGAGTCGAGCGCCAGATTGAGATTGCTCAGCAAGTCCAACGCAGCCTGCTTCCGGCCGCGAATACCTCGCCGCGCGATTTCAAGCTCGCGGCTGAATGGCGGCCCGCATCGAACGTGAGCGGCGATTTCTACGACGCCTTCGATCTTCGGGAACAGGGCGCGGCCTTCGTGGTCGGCGATGTCTCGGGCAAAGACGTTCCGGCCGCGATGCTGGCCAGCCTGATTCAAGGCTCGGCCCACTCCGCGGATTGGACCCGTTCGGCTGCCGATCATAACGCCGCCACCGAAAAGCTCAACCGTCTGCTATGCGAGCGCGCTTCGCAGGAGCGTTTCGCTAGCCTGTTCTGGGGATATTTCGACGCGCCCACCGGGTCGCTGCATTACGTGAATTGCGGCCACTGCGCGCCGCTGTTGTTCCGCGCATCCCGCAAGAGCGTGGTGCGGCTCAGCGATGGAGGTCCCGTGCTCGGCTTATTGCCGCGCGCTCGATTCGAACAAGGCGTGGAACGGCTGGAGCAGGGCGATGTTCTGGTCCTCTATTCCGACGGAGTCGTCGAAGCTGCGAACGCCCAAGGCGAGGAGTTCGGCGAACATCGCCTGATCGCCGCGGTGGAGTCGAATCCGTCGGCCGAGCCTGCAGAAACCCGCGATCGAATTCTTCATGCCGTCAGGGAATTCACCGGCACTGACTCTCTTGCCGACGATCAGACGTTGCTGGCGATCCGCTATACGGGATCCGCTTCGGCAGTGTTGGGAACCGAAGCTGCGTAGCGGGTGCCGATGTTAAACTTGGCGAATTACCCGTGAACTTTCGACTTGTTCTTACACTGACAAGCCTGGCCGCCGGTTCGATGCTGGGCCAGAGTTCCGCGCCAGCCGATTCAATACGACCTCCGGCCCGCACAGGATACTTGACCCCTGCCGAGACGCCGGATGTCGTCAGTATCGTGCCCGCCGCGCCCGCTGTCGGCGATCCGCGGTACACGGCGGATATGGCCATCTTCAAGGCCACCCGTGCTCTCGAAGGGTCGCCTCGATGGACCATTGCGCAACTCGACGACAACGTATCCACGGCCGGAATCTTCCGCGCATTCAGTTGCGCCCTCGGATTCACGGCGACCCCTGAAAACGCTCCGTTGCTCACGAAACTGGTTACGCGCGCCAATGTTGACGCGGGCCGGGCGGCCAATATCCTGAAGCAGCTTTATCAGCACAAGCGTCCGTATCAAGTGGTGGAAGGCGCGATCTGCCTGACGCCGGCCGGCAAAGCGAGCCTGGAACGCAGTCCGGATTATCCCTCCGGCCACACGGCGGCGAGCTGGGAAGTCGGTCTGATTCTGGCCGCGCTTGCTCCGGACGCCGGCACCGCGATACTCTCACGTGCGCGAGCCTTCGGCGAGAGTCGCGTGGTTTGCGGAGTTCATAACCAGAGCGCTGTCGAAGCCGGTTGGATGAGTTCGAGCGCGATCTTTGCGGCTCAAACCGGATCTGCTGCGTTCCGCGCCGACTTCGATACGGCCCGCGCGGAGCTCGCAGAGCTGCGCAAGAATCCCACCGTGGATCGCCAGGCGTGCGCTCTCGAAGCCGGGACGCTTGAAAAGAGTCCCTACTAAAGCGCAAGTCCAAGCCACGAACGCGCGAGTACGATAGAGGTATGACACTCTCTATTCGTTCGATTTCGCCCTTCTTACTGGCGGGAATTGCGTTTCTGTCGTATCCAGGACGCGCGGCCGAACCCGATCCTAAGAGCGTTGCTTACACACTCCCCGATAAGCTCGAATGGAAGAAAGGCGCGGCCTCGGACTCCATCATGGTCCAGGGCGATCCTTCGAAGCCCGGCATCTATATTCAGTTGCTCCGCTGGCATCCGGGCAACATGAGCCGACCGCATTCCCACTCGACCGAACGCTACATCACGGTGCTTTCCGGCACGTGGTGGATCGGCACCGGCTCCAAGTACGATCCAGCCAGCACGTTTCCCGCGCCTGCCGGAACCTACGTGGTCGATCACGCGAACGAGCTTCACTACGACGGAGCAAAAGATACGGAGTGCGTGCTCGAGATCGTCGGCATGGGCCCGATGACCACGACCGCGGCCCCATCGAACTAGATAAAGATGACTCGCGACGCAGCAATTCTTAAGATGATCGATCTCTTTCGAAAAGAGCGCGACATCGATGAACCGAAACTGGTCCGCAATTTAGAGGCGCTTCTCAACCAGCGAATTCCGGGCGAGGAACTCAGTTTCGCCGAGAGAGAACGCGAGCGAGATCAACGGATAGCGCAACTAGAGCCGATGACGTCGGATGAACTTGAAGTGGTGCGCGACTCTATTCGCGTGTTGGAAAGAATCGCGCCAGATTAGTTACTGCATCAGCTCGGCGAGCTTATCCTTCACTGCGGCGCCCCAGATGTCGTATCCCTTGGCCTGCGGATGCAGATTATCGGCCCGGAACGAGTCCGGAAGAAAGACGCCTCTTTCGTCCAGGAACTTCGGACCGATGTCCATATAGAACACGTGCTTCTGATCGTCCAGCTTGGAGATGATCCGGTTCACTTCCGCGATCTTGTCGCGCACCGGATCGCCGGGGAGACTGCGGGGGAAGATCGCCAGCAGCAGAATCTTGGCGTCGGGAAAATCCTTGCGCATCTCCAGCACGACGGCGCCGACGCCTTCAGCGATTTCCGGTCCGGTGAATGCACCCGTATTATTCGTCCCGATCATCAGCATGACCGCCTTGGGCTGGAATCCCTGGCCTTCGCCATTCTTCAGACCCCATAGAACTCCTTGGGTCGTATCCCCCGCGATGGCGAAGTTGGCGGTCTTGTAATTGCCGAAATACTTGTCGAACATCGCCTTGTTCGCGTCGCCTTGAACCCACCAGTCGGTGATCGAATCGCCGTGAAGCAGCAGATCGATATTGCCCTTGCTCGCGGTCTCGGCGAAACCCAAATGGCGAGGACCCTGGCGCTGTGCCGTCTGCGTGTAAGTCGCCGCATTGTTCGCACGCGGCGGCTGAAGCAGCATTAGTGGCTCGAATTTTTGAAGCAGCGGTTGGATCTGCGATTTGTCGGAGGCGATCCACGACTTCAGGGCGTTGTTCACCTGGCTCAATTCCTGCGGAGTGGGGCGGGGAATCGCCACCTCGGGCGGAACTGGAGCCGGGGGACCGATGACGACCGGCGCGGCCGGTGCTCTCCCGGGACCTTGCTGTGGACCGGCATTCGCAGCGGGTGGCGCGGGCTGGGCCAGAGCGTAGCTTGCCAGAGCGAGTAAGGCGATAGAAATATATCGTGTGGGCTTCATCCTGAATCTCCTTTTATTCCGTCAAACAATTCTACATGGACTGCCTGCCGGTTTACTTCCACGCGGACCTCGTTATATGATGGCCCAAGTTCAGGGGTTGGGGTAAGCCCCTCCACGTGGAGGTTCTTATGAGGTTCGTTCGTCAGAGTATTTTGCTGTCAGTAGTTGCTTCCTACCTCGCCTTCGGTCAGGCGACTTCACAGATTCAAGGAACGATTCGCGACGAAACCGGATCGTCCGTTCCGGCTGCCGAGGTAAAAGCTACCCAAACAGACACAGGAATTTCCAGAAGCGTCATGAGCGCCTCGGACGGCACGTACGTTCTGGCCAACCTGCCGATCGGGCCCTATAAGCTCGAAATCAGCAAGACAGGATTTCGAGCGTTTATCCAAAGCGGGATCGTGCTTCAGGTGGCAACGAATCCCACGATCGATGTCACACTCAGCGTGGGTTCGGTGTCCGAGAGTGTGCAGGTAGAAGCCAATGCTACGCAGGTGGAAACCCAAACCACCAGTGTCGGCGCGGTCATTGACTCGAAACGCATTCTCGAACTGCCGCTGAACGGGCGCAATCCCGCCGAATTGATCCCGCTGGTCGGCGCGGCGGTTCCGGCCGGCAAAAACGGTACGGCCGGCATGCCGGGCGGCCTGAACATTTCGGTGGCCGGAAGCCTGCCTTCGAGCGTTGGATATTTCCTCGATGGCGCTCTCTACAACAATCCATTCGATGCGGTGAATCTGCCGTTTCCATTCCCCGACGCGCTTCAGGAATTCAAGGTCGAGACCAGCACCACGAATGCGCAGACGGGCCAGCACGGAGGCGCGGCCGTCTCGGCGGTGGTGAAATCCGGCACCAACGATTTCCACGGAAGCCTCTTCGAATTCCTGCGCAACGGAAATATGAACGCTCGCAATGCGTTCGCTTCGCGGCGCGATACGCTGAAGCGCAATCAATACGGGGGCACCATCGGCGGGCCCATCAAGCGCAATAAGATATTTTTCTTTGCTGGATACCAGGGCACCAAGACGCGATCGGACCCCGCGGATCTTACTGGTTTCGTACCCACGGCAGCCATGCTAGCGGGAGATTTTAGCCAATGCTCCACGTTCCCCGCGAACATCATCGATCCTTCGAACGGTCTTCCTTTCCCTGGGAAGAAGATCCCGACGTCGAGCTTCAGCCCGCAATCGCTCGCGATCGTCAAACTGCTGCCCCAGTCGACAAATCCCTGCGGCCGCACCCCCTATGGTCCGGTCAGCAAGATCAATGAATATCAGACGCTCGGGCGGGTGGACTATCAAATCAGTTCGCGCCACCAGCTTTTCGCCCGCTACATGGCGACCACCTTTTTGCAGCCCGCTCCCTACGGCTTCAGCCACAATCTGCTCGACACCACGGGGAACGGCTTCGACAATCTTTCCCAGGCGATCACCGTCGGCCACACGTTTCTCTATTCGCCGACCACCATCAACTCCTTGCGCGCCGGATACAACCGGGTTGCCGTGTTTCGCTTCAACGATGATTATTTCTCGGGCTGCGACATCGGCGTGAAGATGACGTGCTTCATCCCGCACCAGACGGTGGTTAACGTAACGGGCGGGCCTTCCATCGGCGTCGGTACGGCCATCAAGGCTCTCTTCATACCGAGCTATTACACCCTTTCCGACGACATTACCAGCATTCATGGCTCGCACCAGCTTTCGATGGGGTATTCCGGATACAAGTACCAGCACAGCCAATATGCGAACGTGTTCGCGGCGGCGAGCTTCGCTTTCGGCGGTTTGGGAGCCGGCCTGAACCTGGGAACCGGTCTCGGGATGGCGGATTTCCTTCTCGGGCGGGTCTCGAGTATGACGCAGGGCTCGCCGAACACCACGTTTACGTATAAGTGGTATCACAGCCTGTATTTTCAGGACACCTGGAAGGCTTCACGACGCCTCACCGTGAATTATGGAGTCCGCTGGGAACCGTTCCTGCCGCAGGGAATCAACAACGGCGCTGTGTTTAACTTCAGCCTCGACCGTTTGCGCGCCGGCGTGCACAGCACGGTTTTCAAGAATGCTCCGGCCGGCCTTCTTTATGCCGGTGATCCCGGGTTCGAAGGCAAGACCGGCGTAAACAATCGATGGGATCAGTTTGGGCCGCGCGTCGGCATCGCGTTTGATCCGCGCGGCGACGGCAAAACATCGATTCGTGCCTCGGCCGGTATCGCCTACGATTATCCGAACATTCAGATCATGTCCACGCCGACCACGGCACCTCCGTTCGGAAGCACCATCACGCCGAACGGTCCCCTGAATTTCGCCGATCCGTATTCTACCGTTACGGGCGGAAATCCCTTCCCTGTGCCGGCGGGATCAAATGCGCCGTTCGTGAACTACGGATCCTATATGGCTCAGGACCCGAACTCCAAAGGGACCACGATTTATTCCTGGAATTTCACGGTACAGCACCAGTTTGGCAAGGATTGGATCGTTTCAGTCGGCTATCTCGGGAACGAGATGGCTCACATCTGGGGAACCAAGCAACTCAATCCCGCGGTGATCGTTCCGTCTTCCTCCGCGCTCGGCACCTGCCCGGCAGGCGCGGCCGCCAACGTCCCTCCCACGTGCAATTCCACCGCCAACACCAATCAGCGCCGGATTGCGAGCATCATCAACCCTGTTGAGGGCGCCAAGCTCGGCCCTGTGGATGTCTTCGATTCCGGCGGAACCGGCAATTACAACGGATTGCTGGCTTCGGTCAGCAAGCGTCTTGCTCGCGGGGTCAGCGTGAGCGCAAATTACACCTGGTCGCATTGCATCGCCGATATCAATGCCGGTTCCTGGGTGGGAAGCGTAGGCGGCGGATTGAATGACGCCAATGACCGACGCCGCGATCGCGGGAACTGTCAGACCCAAACCGGTACCGGAGCCAATCAATCGCTCGACCGGCGTCATCTCTTCAACATCAACGGAGTGCTGGAAGCTCCCCGTTTCAACAACCGAATGCTGCGAGCCGTTGCTTCCGACTGGATCCTCTCGAACAGCTATCGCTACCAGTCGGCGCAGTTCTTGACGGTAACCACGGGCGTGGATTATGCGCTCAACGGCTCCGCTGCGGAGCGGCCCAATCAGCTCCTGGTCAATCCTCTGTGCGACAACCCGCGCACCGGCTGCTGGATCAACCCTGCGGCATTCTCGACTTCGGTTCCGCAAGGCACATTCGGCAATCTGGGACGCTCGAATATTCCGGGCCCGACGTTCTTCGAACTGGATACCGCTCTCTCTCGCGTGTTCCGGGTTCGCGAAAGCATGTCCGTGGAAATTCGCGGGGAGGCCTTTAACTTGACGAACAGCACCCGTTTGAATCCTCCGACCACTGGCCGCACCAGCCCCCAGTTCGGTCAGATCCTGAGCACTCAGGATCCTCGGATCATGCAGGTCGCGGCGAAGTTTGCGTTCTAGCCGTAGTGCGATAATCCCATCCTAGAGGGATGCTGCTTCAGAACGCTGTCGGAGATGCGCTTAACAGCGCCGAATGGGTGTTTGCGCTCGCCGAGTGCGTTCACATCGGCGGGTTTGCCATAGCCATCGGATCGATCGCCCTGGTGGATTTTCGCATGCTGAACCTAGGGCTCCGGCGTGAATCCACCGCGCGAATTTTGGGGTACACAGAGCTGTGGACGGTGGTTGCGCTGCTCTTCGTCATATTTTCCGGCGTCGCGCTGTTCTTATCGCAGGTCGATGTCTACCGGGTGAACCTGGTCTTTCCTTGGAAGATGTACGTCCTGGCCGCGGCGCTCCTCTACAACTTCACCATCCATAGAAGAGTGGCGACCATGAAGGATCCTCCGCCGATCGTGAACAAGCTGGTGGCGACGGTGTCCTTGCTCTTATGGACACTCGTCGTATTCGGCGGGATTTTCACCGGGTTTCTGGTCTAGAGGTCACGCGTGCCGACCGCTCACTCCATTCAGAGCATTGGATTCCTCACCGCGTTCAGCGAGTCGGTGCTGGCATATCCGATCGTGCTCTCGATTCACCTGACGTGCATCGCGCTGTTCGGCGGCATGATCCTCATGACGAACCTTCGCCTGCTGGGCCTCAACTTCACAGGCTTGACGATCACTGAGATGGTGACCAGTCTGCGTCCGTGGAAACGCTTGGGCGTGATCGTCATGATCGCGACGGGCCTGCTGCTGGCGACCTCTGAGGCGGAGAAGTACGCACCCAATCCCATCTTCTGGACCAAGATGATCATCCTGGGTCTGATCGGCGTGCACGCCGTAGTCTTTCGCCCGATCGTTTACAGCCGCACAGAAGAGCTCGATCGGAGCCCGGTGATCCCCCGTCAAGTGAAGGTCGCGGCGATCCTCTCGCTGGTCCTTTGGACCGCCATGTTCACCATGGGTCGGCTTATCGCCTACTGGGACTAGCTGCTCGACGGCGTCAGCGAGCTGCGTCAAGACCTCATTCGTATCGAACGATAACAAATGAATATTGGAGGTTTGAATGGATCTTCAATATACTCTCCCTAATTGGGTCGCCGTAACGGGTTTAGTCGCTATTGACGAACGGGTAGGGCAATCGATTTCTTTGCTGCAGACTGTCGATGCCGCCGTAACTGCATTTAATCGCTTCTGGGAGTGAGGATTATGAATCGACTAACCGTATTCGGCATTGTTATGAGTGTCGCTGCGCTTGTGGCGTTCGGGCAGACCGACCGCGGCACGCTCACCGGTGTTATTGCCGATCCCGCAGGCGCCGTCGTCGCCAACGCCGCGATCGAGTTGCGAGGCGCTGAGACGGGAACCCAGTACCAGGCTGTTACCTCCGCCACCGGCAACTACACCTTCACGCAGTTGCCGGTGGGAACGTACGAGCTCACCGTGGCGGTTGCTGGATTTAAGAAGCTGACTCGGAGCAATATTAGAATTCAAAGCGCGCAGGTCATTCCTCTCAACATTGTGTTGGAAGTCGGTTCGGCCACCGAATCGGTAACTGTAACCGCGGAGGTGACTCTCCTTCGCACCGACAGCTCGGACGTGTCTGCCAACGTCCAGACGGATCGGCTTACGTCGCTGCCTATTTTGCCGATCGGCAACGGGAACTCCAGCAGTCATGGCGTCCGCACTCCGCAAGCGGTGGCGAATCTGATTCCGGGGACCTATTTCGCGCCGAGTTCGCAAATTCGCGTGAACGGCGCGCCATCTAACACGGAAGCCGTGCGCGTCGAAGGCCAGGACGCAACCGTGAACGTCGCGGGAGCCAACTTCCAATCCCACGCCCAGCCGAGCGTCGACGCGTTGGAGGAAATTGCCGTCCAGTCTTCGAACTACGCGGCCGAATACGGCCAGGCCGGTTCGGGCGTGTTCAGCTATACCGTCAAATCGGGCACCAATCAATTCCACGGCTCGGCGTACGATTACTTCTCGAACGAATTCCTGAATGCTTCGCAGGCGTACACCGGCATTCGTCCGAAGACTCGCCGCAACGACTACGGGTTCAACGTCGGCGGCCCCGTCTGGTTTCCCAAGATTTACAACGGACGCAACAAAACTTTCTTCTTCTTCAACTATGAGGCGTTTCGTGAGAAGGGCATCATCACCACGCAGAATCCCACCGTGCCGACAGACCTTTACCGGCAGGGTAATTTCACCCAAGCCCTGAACCGGAACACCGCTCCCATCAGCGCGACCGGCGGCAGGTTGGCCGATAGCACGGGCCGAACCGTAGTGGACGGCCAGATCTTCGATCCGAAAACCACGCGGGTCGGTGCCGATGGTTACCGTATCCGGGATCCTTTTGTCGGCAACATAATTCCTGCCACCAGCTTCGATCCCTCGTCGGCCAAGGTCCTGGCGCTTATTCCTCGATCGACCAGCAATGGACTCATCAACAATTACAACAATCCATTTCCGACGGATCGCAAGACGCCGATTCCATCGCTCAAAATCGATCAGAGCTTCGGCGCCAAGGCGAAGCTATCCGGGTATTGGTCGGACACGAGCACGGGCGTGGTCCTGTGCGTTCCGCTGTGCTCCAGCGTTGGTTTGCCGCAGCCCGTGGACACGACGTCCAGTACCTACATCAGCTCCAATACCGAGCGTTTGAATTTCGATTACACCTTGTCGCCGACCACGCTCCTGCACCTCGGCGCCGGATACCAGTCCACCGAATTCAAGTATGAGCCTCCCGTTAAAAGCTTCGATGTCTTCGGCCAGCTCGGTATCAAGGGGGCAACGCGGCCCATAGCGGACCAGCGTTTCCCGCGATTCAATGCCATGACCGGCGGCAACAGTTCGGGCGGCATGAACGGGATGGGTCCCATCACGCAGAACCTGGTGACGGAGCTGAAGCCGACGTTCAATGCATCCCTCACCACGGTGAAGGGTGCGCACACTTTCAAGTTCGGCGCCGAGGCGCGCACCGAAGGCTATATCCAAACGCCGTATGAGAACAATTCCGGATCGTTGACCTTCAGCGCAGATCAGACCGCTAACCCCTGGTACAACGACGCCGGCATCACGCTGACCAATGGAGCCACCGGATTTCCGTTCGCCAGCTTCCTGCTGGGAAGCGTGAACCAGGTAACGGTCGCGGCTCCCGCCAAGGTCCGCGGAGGCCGCTTCTTCATGGGAGCTTTCGCCCAGGACACGTGGAAACTCAGCCGTAAGCTGACGCTCGACTACGGCCTGCGCTACGACTACTTGACGTATTCCCGCGAACAGTACGGCCGCACACCAACCTTTTCGGCCACTACTCCGAATTCCACCGCTGGTGGCCGCCTGGGAGCTTCGATCTTCGAAGGCGACGGTCCCAATCGCTGCGGCTGCTCGTTTGCGAATAACTACCCGTTCGCCTTTGGTCCCCGCATGGGCGTCGCGTATCAGATCAATCCAAAAACCGTGTTCCGCGCGGGCTTCGGAATTATGTATTCTTCGAGCCCCGGCGGCAGCCAGGGCGTCTCGGGAGCGGCACAGACCGCCAACGCCCCAGGATACGGCGATCCGGCCTTTTCCCTCAGCAACGGCTATCCGGTATCTCCCGTGTGGCCGGATCTTCGCGCGAACCTGTTCCCGGATCCCCGAACGTTTGCCGGCCAACCTAATCTGGTTGATCAAAACGCCGGACGCCCGGCCCGCCAGATGCAATGGTCAGCCGGTATCCAGCGGGAAATTTTTCGCGATCTGGTGATCGATGCGGCCTACGTCGCCAACCGCGGCGTGTGGTGGCAAACCAGCGCCCTGAATCAGTACAACGGCCTGCAAGCGGATACTCTCAAGCAGGTCTACGGTCTCGACATCACCAATGCCGCCGATCGCACGATTCTTGCCGCTCAAGTCGGACAGGCAGCCGCCGGAAGGTTCCGCAATATGCTGCCTTTCTCAGGATTCCCGACCACGTTCAGCGTTGCGCGATCTCTTCTGCCATTCCCGCAGTTCGCCAACTCGGCCAGCATCACCAGCGCGGGACCGCTCGGCAAAACCTGGTACGACTCGCTGCAAACCAAGGTGACCAAGCGGCTCTCGCATGGCTTGGATGCGACCTATAGCTTCACCTGGTCCAAAGAGCTTCAGTTGGGCGTCGAAAGCGACACCGGCGGCGGCACTGGCGAAATCAACGACGTTTTCAATCGCAACTCGAACAAGACCTACTCCAGTTTTTCGCGGCCCTTCTGGAACGTCCTGGCGCTGAACTACAGCGTGCCGAAAGTGAAGATCCAGCGCTATGCGGATTACATCCTGAGTGATTGGACGCTGGGCACTGTGCTGCAGTACGGCAGCGGCCAGCCCATCGGCGTTCCCAACACGGCCGTCATCAACAACGCATCGGCATTGTTACGCGGGACGCACGCAGAGAGGGTTCCCGGCCAGCCGTTGTTCCTGGTGGATCTGAACTGCCATTGCTATGATCCGGCCAACACTCAGGTGCTCAATCCCAAGGCGTGGACGGATCCAGTGCCGGGGACTTTCGCGGGGAGTTCGATCTTCTATAACGATTACCGCTATCAGCGGCATCCGAAAGAGACGCTGAGTTTCGGCCGCGTCTTCACCATTCACGAAAAAGTGAAGTTCCAGCTTCGCGCCGAATTTTCCAACGTGCTAAATCGCGCGCAAACCCCCAATCCGGTGTCGGGTTCGCCGACGGCTGGCGGGGGCAACTACACCACCGGAATCACAACGCAGTTTGCTCCGAACGGCAATCGCGTGAATGCGGCCGGATTCGGCGCAATCGCGACGCAGCCGGCTTCGGCGATCATCGGCGAGCGCAGCGGCTTTCCAGCACATTGGGATCCTAAGCTTAGAATTCCACGTGGACAAGTTGTCGCG